>Ga0335075_10018897_pt1 | contig 10212 bp, 8 predicted proteins | sample Lox_Sample_24_FD_206723 | JGI IMG/M metagenome (GOLD analysis project Ga0335075, IMG submission 206723) | Soil microbial communities from Loxahatchee National Wildlife Refuge, Florida, United States - Lox_Sample_2.4 | ecosystem: Environmental > Terrestrial > Soil > Wetlands | place: USA: Florida... | reverse complement strand
GCGCACGATGCGGGCTTCACCCGGTTCCGTCCGGTGCTCATGACGGCGCTCGCCATGATCATCGGCATGTTGCCGATGTCTCTCGGGATGGGCGAGGGCGGCGAGCAGAACGCGCCACTCGGCCGTGCCGTCATTGGCGGCCTGGTCTTCGCAACGGTGGCGACACTGGTGTTTGTCCCCTCTGTGTTCGCGACGATCCACGGGCGTCGCGAGCGCAAGCGTGCCACCCGAAAATCACTTTGATCGAGACGAAAATCATGGACCAACCAGCACGTTCGAATGAATCGGCAGCGGGGAGCGCGGCAGGGCATTCCGGGGCACAAGGTGCCCGGCAGCTCGGTCGTGCGGGTGCCCTGCTGGGTGTCATAGCTCTCATCATCCTCGTGTGGGCGGCGCTCTCCGCGCATCGCGCGGCAGCCAAGCTGAAGGAGACGACGGAGGCCGAGGCAGTCGTGAATGTCGCGACGACCAAGCCCGCGGCGCAAGCCGGCCTGGCCGAGCTCATCCTTCCGGGCAACATCCAGGCCAACTACGAGGCGCCCATTTACGCTCGCACCAGCGGCTATCTGAAGCGGTGGCTCGTCGACATCGGCGCACCGGTGAAGGCGGGGCAACTCCTGGCGGAAGTCGAGTCACCGGAAGTGGACTCCCAACTGCGCCAGGCGGAGGCGGACCTCGCGACCGCCGAGGCCAACCAGAAGATTGCCGATGTGACGGCCGAACGGTGGCGTAACTTGCGCGCCAGTGACTCTGTCTCCAAGCAGGAAGCGGATGAGAAGATCAGCCTCGCCGCTTCCGGTGATGCGCAGGTGCAGGCGGCCCGAGCCAACGTGCAGCGGCTGAAGGAGCTGTCGGGCTTCGAAAAGATCGTCGCCCCCTTCGACGGCGTGGTGACTGCGAGAAATACCGACATCGGCCAGCTCATCTCCGCCGGCGAGAATACCGGCCCGGCGTTGTTCCGCGTGGCTGACATGCGCAAGCTGCGCTTGTACGTCAGCGTTCCGCAGACCTATGCCGCAGCCATGAAGCAGGGCCTGCAGGCGGAGTTGGTATTCCCCGACCGCCCGGGCAAAACCTACACGGCGACGCTCGACAGCACTTCGAACGCCATCGATACGAGCACCCGCACGTTGCTGGCGCAGCTCGTGATCGACAACAAGAATCGCGAGCTGCTGCCCGGCGCGTACGCCGAGGTTCATTTCAAGCTCCCACCGGGAGCCGGCGGTGAATCCTACAAGCTGCCGGCCAACGTGCTGCTGTTCCGCGGTGACGGCATGCACGTCGGCGTGGTGGATTCGAACAACAAGGTGGTGTTGAAGCCCGTCGAGGTCGGCCGCGACTACGGCTCCGACATCGAGATCGTTCACGGACTGGATGCCAATGACAACGTCATCCTGTCGCCGCCGGATTCCCTCAGCGACGGCGTTACGGTGCACGTCACGACGCCGAAGGCGCAGGAGGTCGCGAAGTCGTGAGCCGTCTGATGGTTTTCAGAGCCGCGGCCGCGGGCGGACTTGCCGCGAGCGTGTTGGCTGCCTGCTCGCTGGCGCCGGCCTACAAGCCGCCGGCTACGGCGGAGGTGGCCAACTACAAGGAAGCGGGTGATTGGATACCCGCGCAGCCGGCCGATGCGCAGCAGCGTGGCTCGTGGTGGGAGGTGTTCGCCGATCCGCAGCTCAACGGCCTCGAGAAACAGCTCGCCGCGGCCAACCCGGATTTGCAGGCTGCGGTCGCCCGGTTCGAGGAGGCACGTGCCATCGCCCGCCAGGAAGTCTCAAACGAGTTTCCCACTCTGGGCCTGGGTGCGTCCGGCAAGCGTACGCGAACTTCCGCCAACGCACCCTTGAGCAGCCTCGACGGCAACGTGCCGGTTACCTCGAATGACTTCATCGCCTCGCTCAACCTGAATTGGGAGATCGACCTTTTTGGCCGGCTCCGCAATACCGCCGCGGCGGCTCGCGCCCAGGCGCAGAGCAGCGCGGCGGATGCTGCCGCTGTTGCATTGTCATTGCAGGCGGAGCTGGCGACGGACTACTTCGTCCTGCGCGGGGACGACACGACAATCGCTCTGCTAGAGGACACGATCAAGGTTTATGACCACGCCTACGATCTGACGAAAAACCGCTACCAGGAGGGCATCTCCGCGGCGACCGATGTGGACCAGGCTGACGCGCAACGGCAGAACGCACGAGCCCAGCTCGCCGCGAGCCGGCGCGATCGGGCACAACACGAGCACGCCATCGCGGTGCTGCTGGGACTCGTCCCTTCCAATTTCAGCCTCGAGCCGGCGCAGCTCGCGGGGGCGGTGCCGGCATTGGGCGCTGGTTTGCCCTCAGCACTCCTCCAGCGCCGCCCGGATGTGGCGCGGGCCGAGCGTGCGATGGCGGCGGCGAATGCACAGATCGGTGTGGCTCGCGCAGCCTGGTTCCCGGTGTTCTCTCTGACCGGCACCGCGGGCTTTGAAAGCATCGATGCATCGACCTGGTTCAAGGCGCCGAACCGGATGTGGTCCGTCGGGCCGTCCGCGGCAGTTCCATTGCTCGATTTCGGCGCGCGCTCCGGGCTGAACCAACAGGCGCGTGCCGCCTACGATGAGGCCGTTGCGAATTACCGTAAAACCACTCTGACGGCCTACCAGGAAGTCGAGGACAACCTGGCGGCGCTGCACCACCTGGCCGACGAGGTCGCCGCCGATGAGGCGGCGTCGAAGTCGGCGCAAAGCGCGGCTTTCCACTCCGATAAGCGCTACGACGCCGGAGTTGCCGACTACGTTGAAGTAACGACGACTCATACAGCGGCTCTGCAGGAGCAGCGTGATGCCATCTCGGCGCGTGTTCTACAGCTCAGTGCGGCGGTCGCGCTGGTGCGCGCCACCGGTGGAGGCTGGACGAGAGACCAGATCGACCATCTATGAACACAATCAGCGAGGGGGTCGTGCTCAAGCGCATCTGTATGCGGGACCGTATCCGCGATGTGCTGGTGGCACGCATTCTTGATGGAACGTATGCGGCCGGGACACAACTCAAGGAGTTGTCTCTCGCCCGTGAATTCAACGTGAGCCAGACGCCGATTCGCGAGGCGCTGCGCGAGCTCGAAGGCTCGGGTCTCGTGACGAACGAGCGGTTCCGCGGCACCCGGGTCCGGGGAGCCGATTCGGCCGAGATGCGCGAATCCTACGAGCTGCGCCGGATGTTGGAAGTGCGCTCCGTGCACCTCGCGGCACCCTATCCGGCGGAGCTGGTCGCCGACTTCGAGAGCTACCTGGCGGAGATGGAAATCGCGGTGAAGGAGGGCGACTCGGAGCGTTATATTGACGCCGCGCTGCGCTTCCATCGCCGGCTGGTGCAAGGCAGTCGCAACCGTACCTTCCTGGGCGTCTGGGACTCGCTGCTTTGGGACGTCCGTGGCCGGATCGCCCTGCGGCGACTGACCGACCGGGGGCACAGTCTGCGGTCGCTGGCCGACGCCCATGGCGAGCTGATGAATTGCTTCCGTCTCCAGGACCCCGACGGCGCCGCCGAGCGCGTCGGGACCATTCTCGAGCGCGTCGCTTCCGCGTTCAATCCTTGATCGATCGTAAAGCCTGAGCCATCGTGGGGCGCCGGCTGACTCCCTGTCGGCCGGCGCCCCAATAGCCGTCTCCGGATAGACGGGAGACGTTGTGCGCACTCGAGGCGCGAGCAAACTATGAGCGCCGCGCGTTAAGCTTCTGCGAACTCTGCGTGAAGGTTGTGTATTCATGGCGGTTGCTGAGGAATATGCGCACCGGTTGCGTGCCCGTGAGACAGAAGTCGCCCGTCTTGCGAAGCTGCACGACCGCATCGGTAACGGTCGCCTGGCCCTGGGGGTCGTGTTCCTGCTCGTCGTCGCAGCCGTGTTGCTGGAGCGAGCTCTTGCACCAGCGTGGCTGTTGGTTCCTGCTGTCGCCTTTGTAGCCCTGGTTCTCTATCACTCGTCCGTCCGGCGGGCCCGCGTGCGTGCCGAGCGTGCGGCGACCTACTACAAGCAGGGTATCGCCCGCATTGAGGATCGCTGGATCGGGTCGGGCCAGACAGGCGAGCGCTTCGGCGGCATCAACCACATCTATGCCGCGGATCTCGACCTGTTCGGGAAGGGAAGCCTGTTCGAGCTGATCTCAGCGGCGCGCACCCGAATGGGCGAGGACACGCTGGCCCGCTGGCTGTTGGCGCCATCTCCCGTCGCCACGGTCAAGGAGAGACAGGAGAGCGTCCGGGATCTGCGTGAGCGTCTCGACCTCAGGGAGGAAATGGCCGTTCTCGGTGAGGACCCCCGGGTGGGTGTGAATCCCGAATCGCTGTTGGCCTGGGCGGAGGCTCCCAACGAGTTACCGCACGAGTGGCTGCTCTGGGTGGCGCTCCTTCTGCCCGTGCTCGCCGTCGCCGGCGCCATCATCTGGAGCGTCGCGGGATTGATGACTCCGTTTATTTTGATTGTGCTCGTGGAAGCCGGTGTGACCTACCTCGTGAGGCGCAGCATGACCGGCGCGATCCAGGGCACCGACAGGGCATTCCATGATCTGCGGCTCTTTGCCGAGCTGCTCATCCGGATGGAGCGCAACACGTTCGTCGCCGCACCCCTGGTGAGCCTGGTGCGCAGGCTCTCCTCCCATACGCTGCCGGCCTCCGCAACCATTGCGCGGCTGGCCCGTGTTGTTGACTTCTCGGACGCTCGCAACAACCCGTTCCTGCGCATGTTGGATACTCCGCTTCTCTATTCCGTGCATGTCGCGCTCGCCGCGGAAAGATGGCGTCGCGCTCATGGGAGAGCGATCCGCGAGTGGATCGATGCCCTGGGGGAGCTCGAGGCGCTTTCGTCCCTGGCAGGCTACAGTTACGAGCATCCATTGGATCCCTTTCCGGAGCTCGGCGACGGGCCGGCGCGTTTCGTCGCCACCGAGCTGGGACATCCGCTGCTGCCGGCCGCAAAGTGTGTCCGCAACAGCGTCAGTATCGAAGCTCCGACACGCATCCTGCTCGTGAGCGGATCCAACATGTCGGGCAAGAGTACCCTGCTGCGGACGGTCGGCATCAATACCGTACTGGCCATGGCCGGTGCTCCGGTACGTGCGCGGAATCTGCGGCTGACACCGCTCCAGGTCGGCGCGAGCATCCGTGTAAATGACTCCCTCCATGAGGGTGCCTCACGGTTCTACGCCGAGATCACACGCTTGCGCGAGATTTACGGGCTGTTGGAGCGGGATCTGCCGGTGCTCTTTCTGCTCGATGAGCTCCTGCAGGGGACCAACTCCAAGGACCGCCGGATCGGGGCGGAAGGCATCGTGCGGGCCTTTGCGGCAGCCGGGGCGATCGGCCTCGTCAGCACCCATGACCTGGCGTTGACCGACATCGGCGGACTTGCGCCAGGCACGCTGCGTAACGTGCATTTTCAGGACGAGTTGCTGGAGGGGCAGATGCGCTTCGATTTCATCCTGCGGTCAGGCATCGTGACCAAGAGTAACGGCATCGAGTTGATGCGCGCCGTCGGACTCAAGGTCTGATAGACTTTCCCGCAATAACAAGGGGGAGACAGGCCATGTCCGATTCCAGGAAGACCGCAGATGAGACTCCAGCAACACACAGCCGCCGTGAGGTCCTGCAAAGCGCGGGCTCTGCCGTGACTCTCGGAATGTTGGCATCCGCATTTGGCGCGACGTTACCCGATGGAGCCCGGGCGGCGGACAGTGCCAAGTCTGTCCACGCTATGACCATCGTCTATCCCGCCGGCGATGACATCAAGTTCAATGCGGACTACTACCGCGATCATCACCTGAAGCTGATCATGAAGCTGTATGGGAGCTCCATCAGGCGCTTCGAGCTGCGTACCGTGCCACCGATGGCCGCGCCGGCGATTGCGCCTGCGGCCGGTGCTCCCCCGCCGCCGAAGTTTTCCGCCGCGGTGAACATCTGGATCGCCGATTTCGACGCATTCAACGCCAACAATGCCAAGCACGGCCCGGAGCTCGTGTCCGATGTGCCGCACTTCACCAACGCGCAGCCGACCATCCAGTTCGACGAAGTCCACGGCGAGATGGGCGAGCCTGCCGGCGCGATGAAGCTCGGTGATACCTGTCTGACCATTCTCTATCCGAACAGCGAGGGTGTCCGTTGGGACGTGGAGTACTACCGCACGCATCACATGCCGTTGATCATGAAGCTGTACGGCAAGGATGCGATCAAGCGCTTCGAGCTTCGTAAAGGCGTAACAGGACAGGCGCCCGGCTCGCCGCCTACCTACATCGGCACCGTGAACATTTACATCAACCATCAGAGCGCGTTCGATGCCGCCGGCAAGGAGCATGGCCCGACCCTGGTCAAAGACGTGCCGCATTTCTCGAGTGTCATGCCGATCGCATTTCCGACGACGATCCACGGCATCGGTTAGTCGATCTGTTGCACGCTTAGGCCCGACGCGGACGGCGAGCCTCGCTGCCTGAGGGTGCCTCAGCTCGAAACGGCGAGCTCGGCCGCCGCGAGATCCTCGATCGCGGTGCCGACACTCTTGAACAGGGTGATGGCGTCGTTGCTGGTGCGTCCGCGAACCAAGCCCCGTGTCAGCTCGCTCAGCTCTCCTCGTATATCTGACGGCTGAATCACCCCTGCGGCAAGTGTCTGTACGAGCTCTCCGGCTTCGACGAGAGCCCCGGCGCGCGTGTCCACGTACAGGTCCGCTTTCCTGATGGCCTCGTCATCCGCCTCCCGCATGGTCGGACGAAAGGCTCCGATCAGGTCGAGATGTTGGCCTGGACGCAGCCAGCGGCCTTCGATCAGGGGCGCCTGGCTCAACGTGGCGCAACTGACGATGTCAGCCCAGGCGACCCCGGATTCGAGATCGCCGCAGACATCCACCGAGAATTCGTGGCCGCGCAGGGCGGCTGCGACTTCCCGGGCTTTCTCGATTCTGCGTCCCCAGATGCGTACGGATCTGATGGGCCGCACCGCTGCGTGGCTCAATATGACGTGGGGAGCCAACTCTCCGGTTCCCACCATCAGCAGGCGTTCCGCAGCGGCTCGCGCGAGATATTTCGCGGCCAGCGCGGAGGCTGCTCCGGTACGCCGCAATGTCAATTCGTTGCCGTCGAGCATGGCTCGCGGCTCTCCTGTGTTGGCATCGAACAAGACGTAGCAGGCATGCACCGCCGGCAGGCTGCGAAGTGCGTTGTCCGGAAACACAGTCACCAGCTTTACGCCAAGGCTGCCGTTAGTGCGCCAGCCGGGCATGACCAACAGTGTTTTCCCCGCGCCGTCGCCTCCGAGGTCATAACGCTGCCGTACCGGGGTTGCGGCCTCCGAGGCAAAAGCGCGTTCCAGGCATTCGATCAGCGTGCTGCGTACCAGGCGGCTGGCAAGTTCGGTACCATCGAGATGCAGCAAGACTCACCTCTGGTGCAATGTTCCGGTGATGTTCGCATGACTCGCGACGGTCTGTCGCTCTGGCACGATGCGGACGATTAGGCGTACTCTGGAGTCGTTTGGTTACTCGAGCGGATATCGCCATTGTCGGCGGAGGGATCATGGGCTCGGCGCTGGCCTACTGGCTGACGCGCCTGGAGCCCACTGCCTCGGTCGTCGTCATCGAGCGCGATCCAAGTTATGCCACGGCGTCTTCGGCGCTGTCCGCGGCCTCCATCCGCCAGCAGTTCACCACCCCTGTCAATATCCGCATATCGCAGTCGAGCATCGAGTTCCTGCGTGCCTCGGGTGAGCTTCTCGCCGTCGACGACTCGAAGCCTGACATCGGCCTCAACGAGGCGGGTTACCTCTATCTGGCCAACGACGCCCCGGGTTTGGAATCTTTACGGCAGGCGCATGCGATCCAAACGCAACACGGCGCCGCCGTCGCGTTGTTGACTGCCCCGGAGCTGGCCGCCCGCTTCCCCTGGCTCGCGACCGGAGATGTCGCGGCCGGATCCCTGGGCCTGCGGGGGGAGGGTTGGTTTGATGGTTACCTTTTGTTAACGGCGTTTGTCCGCAAGGCGCGCAGCCAGGGTGCTCGCTTCATGCGTGGAGAGGTCACCGGCGTCGAGATCCGGGGACGGCGTGCCGAGAGAATAGTGCTGGCGGACGGTACGCGGCTCCTGTGTGGGACCCTGATCAACGCGGCAGGCCCATGGGCGCGAGCGGTCGCGCGGCTTGCTGGTGTGGACCTTCCGGTTTTCGCGCGCCGGCGAACCGTTTATGTCGTTGCGTGCCGCACTCGAATGGAATCATGTCCACTGCTGATCGACCCGTCGGGCTTCTGGCTCAGGCCCGAGGGCAGGGGGTTCATTGCCGGGCTCGCGCCTGCCGATGACCCTGACGATGCGCCGCTGGAGCCCGACTACGCAGCGTTCGAATCAGCGCTGTGGCCCGCGCTCGCCGCGCGACTCCCGGCTTTCGAGGCGGCGCGACTCGAGCGGGCCTGGGCCGGCTACTACGAGATGAATGTGTTCGATCACAACGGGATCGTGGGCCTGCACCCCGAGATCGCGAATCTCGGTTTCATGAACGGCTTCTCGGGGCACGGGATGCAGCAGGGTCCCGCGGTTGGCCGGGGCATGGCGGAGCTGATTCTGCACGGCCGCTTCATTACGCTGGATTTAACGGCACTTGGCTTTGACCGGCTGGCCGGCAAGCGCCCGCTGCGCGAGCTGAATGTAATCGGGTAGTCTTGCGGACCGGAACCCCTCGAGCTTGGCAGACGTTACACTGCGTGCAGTGGCCTCAAGAAAGAACCCTTTGACAGCGCCAGAATTCCGACCCACCCCCGAACGCGTCGCCTGTCCCGATTGCGGTCTGATGCAGGTGCTGCCGATCCTCGTCGGCCGGCAGACGGCGGTATGCAGGCGTTGCGACAGCACGCTGGCCGGCCCGGCTACCGGCAGGGTGGATGCCCCCCTGGCGCTGGCCGGGGCCGCGCTCATGTTATTGGTGCCCGCGCTCATCTGGCCCCTGATGACCGTCTCGAGCCTCGGGGCGGTGCGCGAGAGTTGGCTGCAGACGTGCGTCACCGCGCTCTGGGACCAGGGCTTCGGCTCGCTCGCCGCGGTGGTTGCCGCGTTCAGTATCGTTCTGCCGATTGTGTATCTCGGGGCGCTCGTGTTTGCACTGTTCGCGTTGCGCTTTCATGTTGGCGTGCCGCTTGGAAGGCTGTTTCGCTGGGTACAGCACCTGCGCCCGTGGATGATGATCGAGGTGTATCTCGTCGGGGGCTTCGTTGCCTACAGCCGCATCAAGGTGGTTTCCACCATTGAGATCGACCTCGGAGGCTGGTGCCTGCTGGCGGCCTCGCTGCTGTTTCTGTTCGCGTTGACGCAGCTCGATGAGCGCACGGTCTGGGAGGCACTGCCGTTGCGAGAGGATCCGCGCAAGGGCGCGAAAACGATCGCCTGCACAGTTTGCGACCTCGTCGTCGCCGGTACCGAGGAAGGCCGGAAATGTCCTCGCTGTGCCAACACCCTCTACGTGCGCAAGCCCGATGCGCTCAGGCGCACCGCAGCGCTCGTGATTGCGGGGTTCTTGCTGTACGTGCCGGCGAACATCATTCCGGTTCTGACCACGGTTCGCCTGGGGCGGGCCGACGAGAACACCATCCTGAGCGGTGTGCTCGAGCTGGTGCAGAATGATCTGTGGCCCCTGGCGATCATCGTCTTCTCGGCGAGTATCATTCTGCCGCTGCTGAAGCTTTGCGGACTTACCTGGATGCTGCTGGCCACCCACCTGCGCTCCCCCCGGCTGTTGGTCGGGCGGACGCGCTTTTACCGGATGATCGATCTCGTTGGACGTTGGTCGAACATCGACGTATTCGCGGTGTCGGTGTTGATCGCCGCCTTGCGTTTCGGAGCGCTGACGGAGGTGCACGCGGGTTCCGGGCTGGTCGCGTTTGCCGCCGTGGTAATCATCACCATGGTCGCAACCACGGCGTTCGACACTCGCCTCATGTGGGACGCAGCAGTATGAGCGAAAGGGATGTCGAGGCCCGTATTCGTCCACGGCGGTGGTTCGCCTGGGTGTGGATCGTTCCCATCGTCGCCGCGGGACTGGTGATCTGGCTGGGATGGCGTTCGCTCGCCGACCGCGGGCCGATGATCACCATCTCGTTCAAGGCCGCGGAAGGGCTGACGGCCGGGCAGACAAAGATACAACATCGCGACGTCGACGTCGGCACCGTCGAGTCCGTCGAGCTGACTCCCGATATGTCGCGCGTCATCGTTCA
>Ga0335075_10018895_pt1 | contig 10213 bp, 11 predicted proteins | sample Lox_Sample_24_FD_206723 | JGI IMG/M metagenome (GOLD analysis project Ga0335075, IMG submission 206723) | Soil microbial communities from Loxahatchee National Wildlife Refuge, Florida, United States - Lox_Sample_2.4 | ecosystem: Environmental > Terrestrial > Soil > Wetlands | place: USA... | reverse complement strand
AGATGCGCGAAGACCCTTGGAAAGACCAGCATCGCCGGAAGCAGGCCACACAGCGCGGCACTCACGCAGAGCATGAGCGCCTCGAGACCGACGAGGCCGGCGATGACGGTGCCGCCATACCCGATCGTCTTCAGCACCGCGAGCTCCTGCAAGCGCTCGCGAACGGACTGCATCATCGTATTCGCCGTGAGCGCGAGCAGCGTGAAGAGCACGGCGCCGACGATCGTGTTCACGATGAAGCGGATGTTTCCGATGCGCGCAAGCTGCGCCCGGGCGCGGGCCTTCTCGGTCTGGCAGAGCGTGGGGGTGGGTGAGTTACGGAACAGTCCGTCGATTGCGCGGCAGACTTCCGTCGCTCGCGCGGACTTTCCGACGGCGACGACGTACTGGGAAACCATGTTCGGCAAGGCCGTCTGAGCCTGCTCGAAGTAATCGAGATTCATCCACAGCTCGTCCGAGGTGAACCCAGGATTCTTGAAGCGGTAAATGCCCTCGATCTCGACGTTCCAGTCGTACGTCCCGTCCTTGCGCCGCCATATCGGTGTGCTCACGGGAATGCGCTCGCCGACCTTCCAGCCGTACCGGTGGGCGAGGTCCGCCCCGACGAGAGCGCCCGCGCGGTCGCGCAGCATGGCCGCCCACTGCCGCCGCGGCAGCTCGATCTTGGGAAAGATCTTGAACAGCTGCGACGCGTCGATCGAACCGGCGCCGATTTGATTCTTGGGGTCCTGGTAGTAGCCGCCGAAGTACGCGTACGGCATGACGCTCACGACGCCGGATACGCTCTCGATCTGGGCGCGCATTGAAAGCGGCATCCACCGCGTGAAGCTCACGCGGTTCTGTACGCGAACGCGGCTGTCGCTCAGGGATTGGATGAGGGTATTGAACCCCGCGGTGATGCCATGAAGCACCGCGAACAGCAGGAAGGCGACCACCACGGAAAGAAATGTCAGTGCCGAGCGAAGCCGTCTACGTGACAGCGCGGCCCAAACGAGGGGAAGGTACTTCATGCGCCGTCGCGCCTCGAGGAGCCAAGACCCAGATCATGCTATCGCCATCGAGGATCCAGGTCATCGTCAATGGCCCGATCCGATCGTCGGGTTACAGGCGCCGGAGGGGCCCATTCGTCGGCGCTCGAAAATGCCGGTCGGGCGACAGGCAGCCTTCTCAATATCCGCATGCCGGTGCGCTGACACAGTCTACATCTGATACTTGGCCACATCTTTATACCGTAACGAATTATTTTTCCTATATTTATTACCCGCTACTTGCGCTGGATGCATGCTGTAGCTACACTTGATGCTACACTCGAAAGCAAGCATGATCGCATCTGCCAAAGCTACCGTCGTTCGCGCGAGAATCGACCGGAAATTGAAGGAGCAAGCTGCGCGCGTGTTGCAGGCGATGGGCCTCACGGTTTCCGATGTGCTACGTGAGGTGATGATCCGGGTGGCCAATGACAAGGAACTGCCATTCCAGGTCCGCACTGCGCTTGGCGGACTGCGTGACGTGAAGATCGGGACGATCACCGAGGAGCAATTCTGGGCGCGCAAGCGGGCCTTGCAGGCGTTTGACCACGCAAAAGCGGCGAGCGGGACGCTTCAGCCGGAGGAAACGCTGATGATCCGCTCGCAGATGCTCCGTGGAGCTGTTCCGCGGTGGCCACAAAACGCGTTTGATGAGTGCGAAGTACCGTTTGAGTGACCTGTCAAAGGTCGCGCTCGCCGACGATGAGGTGGCCGAGATCCTGCGCGCGAGCGAGAAACTCGCCATTCTCGTCGGAGGACAAGCGCTGTCGATCTGGGCGAACTTCTATCAGGTCGCAATTCCTCCGGTATTGACGGCCAATGTGACACGAGACGTCGATTTCATTGGCAGCGCTGAGGCAGCGCTCGTCGTCAAGGACGCTCTGAGCAACAAGGACTGGAAATTCGAGCAGGTTAGGCCAGGCGCGCTGAGTCGCGTCACAGCGCAACTCACTCTCCAGACCGACAATGGAATCAACGAGATCGACTTCCTGGGATCCATCGTCGGCCTTCACACCGATGATGTTCGCAGGAGGGCCGTTCCACTCGAACTGCGGGTTGGATCCGTGGTCACCGTCCTTCACCCGCTGGATGTCCTTGCCAGCAGGCTTCACAACCTCGCTGATATCCCGGAAAAGCGCAACGACAAGGGCGTGGCGCAGGCCGAGCTGGCGATCGGCATTGCCGGGGCGTTTCTGCAGGACACCTTGGCTCACCGAACGGAACGCGAGCTCTTCAACCAAATCGAGCGCATAAGAATCATCGTGACGAATGATGCGATTGCCACGATCTGTCGTCGGTACGCACTCGACGTGTTGTCCTGCGTGCCCATTGACCAGATCACGAACGAGAACTTCAAGACGCTTCGGTGGCCGCAGACTCAGCGCGAAGTGGAATCCAAGGTCAACATTCTGCTGCAAGGCGACCCATGATGCGTCTCAAGCCGCAAGGCCTTTTCCGAGCTCGGACCGCAGACGCTCTGGGCGTATCTCATCACGGGTGGCTCGCCGCCGGCCTGCGCAGCGGTGCTCGAGTCCGGCGCCGTTCCCGAGCACCTGTTTCAAACGACTACGGAATGGATCCATGGAGAGTGTGCGCGAGCGGACCGGTCTCGCTCGATGCTACTGCGGTTCATGGAGCAGTTGATGCGCCGGGGCGCATCGCCGGTTGCGCAGACCACCCTGGCAGCCGAGTCCGGCATGGCCAACAACACCGTGGCGCATGGCTACCTGGACTTCCTCAGCGACCTGCTGGTGCTGGGAACGAGCGAGCCCTGGGATCCCAACAGGTCCGCGTTCCGCGCAAGGCATCCAAGTATCCATTCGTCAACCTGCTCGCGGCCAACACTTGGTGGAAGAACCGCTACACGACGCCTGCGTCTCTCTCTTCACTCTTTTGGCGTTCTGACAAGCATGAGATCGATTTCGTTCGGCCTGGAAGACCGTGGATCGAGGTCAAGGCCGGAAAGGCCTCGCCGTTCGAGTTCGATTGGTTCCGCAAGGCATTCGCCCGCGAGGAGCTGCTGGTCATCAACTCGGAACGATTCGATGGCGGCGCCATCCGTGGAGCGACCCTGGAGGACTTCCTGCTCGACGAGACAATGTAATTTGCGAAAACACGCATCGGCGCGTAGAAGCAGGCCAGTCACCGCGCAGCGGAGAGCATCATGGCCACATTCGTGTTGGTTCAAGGGGCCTGGGTCGGAAGCCTCTACTGGAGACCCGTCGCACAGGCGTTGCGAAAGGCGGGGCACGAGGTCTACACGCCGACTCTCACGGGTCTCGGCGAGCACATTCAGGATGTGCTCGGAGTCATCGATGAGGAGGACTTGTCCGATCTCGTGCTGGTCGGCCATTCCTACGGCGGCATGGTGGTGACGGGCGTCGCCGATGCCGTGCCGGAGAAGATCGCCTCACTCGTCTATCTCGATGCCTTCGTTCCGGAGAACGGGCAGGCGCTGCTCGACATCGTGCCGACCGGACCCGGCACGGTGCAGGCGAGCCCGCTCCCGGATGCGGAGTGGCTCGCGCCGCCGCCGCCGGTGGACGCATTCGGTGAGCCGAGCGAGGCCGTGCGCGCTTTCGCCGCTCGCAAGTTGAGCGCGCACCCGGTGGCATGCTTTACACAGCCCTTAAGGCTAACGGGCGGCATCGACCGTATCCGTCGCAAGACCTACATCTATTGCAACGATCCGCAGCCGACCACCTTCACGCCCTTCTACGAGAAGTTGCGCAACCGCCCCGGTTGGGTCGTCTACACGCTGCCCTGTACCCACATGGTCTGTTCGGACATGCCCGAGGAACTGACCGCTCTTCTGCTGCGGGTGCTGCCGTCATGACCGAGAGAGCGATGGCGTGGCCGAAGAGGGGACGCGAGCTGCGGACAGCCATTCTGGATTCGACGTGCTGGAACGCGATCGCATTGCGCGACGGCGACGTCGTCGTCACGACCTGGTCGAAATCCGGAACGACTTGGGTCATGCAGATCGTCGCCCAACTCCTTCTCGGCGCTCCCGACGGCCTTGCTGTCCACGCGGGGATCTGGCCCGAATTCACACTCTTTCCCTACGAGCCCATGATGGCGGCGGTCGAGGCGCACAGCGATCGCCGTCGTTTCTTCAAGACCCACTTGCCGGTTGACACGCTCGGCATCGACCCGAGCGCCAAGTACATTTATGTCGGACGCGACAGGCGCGATGGGGTCTGGAGCGCATACAATCACCAGGCCGGTTTCACCCAGGAAGCGATCGATGGCATGAACAAGGTGCCGGGACGTGCCGGTGGCCCACTACTGGAGCCACGTGCAAGGCTGGTGGGATACCCGTGATCTTCCGAACGTACTCCTGGTGATGCCTTGCAGCGCGTTCAACACCGGCTCACTTCCGCTGAACGACGCGCAGGAAGCACGGCTACGTCTTGAGTCGTGACTACGCAGTGGGAAGGAGCACTTCGAAACCCGCCTCCTTGAAGTGCTGGTCCGTGGTCAGAGCTGCACGAATATCCAATTCGTCCATGACGACGAAGCTCGTGCAGTCGGTGAAGGAGTAACCGTGATCCGAATACTTGCGAAAATACTGCTTGGAAGCCGGGAATCTTTCGCCGGCAAGCGTCTCCAGATCAATCGATTCCGACCGCTCCATTCTGTCGAGCAACGAGAGGGAGGTTGGCGCATCGATGCGCGCCTTCGTCAAAGTGAGCGTCTCGTCCACAACGTAATCCGTGGTTACGACGCGGGCGCCGGCTCGCAGTAGTTTCTCGTAGGCCGCTACCGCGGGACGATGTGCCGGATCGCGCTTGGCAACGAGTGCGAAAAAGAAGGAGGTGTCGCCAAAAACTCTTTTAGATGCCATAGACGGTGCGGTCGATGTCCTCGTTGGCGGTTGGGCCAATTGGACCGTCGTAGCTATACTCCTCCACGCGCAAAAGCGGATCATCAAGCGGCCTGGAGTGCTTCTTGACCTTACGCGCAGGCCGGAGCTCGGCAACAGGTTTGCCGGCCCGGGCGATCACGATGCGCTCTCCCCGCTCGACGCGCGCGATAAGGCGTGAGAGCTGGGTCTTCGCATCGTGGATGTTGACCATCTTCCCGCTCATTTTGTCAGCTTAGCTAAGGGCGGTGGACTAATCAAGCATGCTTTACATCAGCGCTTCGGCAACCAGAAGCTCTCGTTGTTGGCGCTGAGATCTCCGTACCTGACTACCTGCCACAGCTTCAAGACCGAGCCAACAACAAGGTAGGCGGTAGCCAAACCGATGAGCACCGTGTCGATCCAGGGCGCGCGCCTGACATCGAACGTGACCTGATAATGATCGTAGGCGCCGCCCGCGACGTGACGCGCCGACCGCAGATACTGCAAGGAGCTGCTGCGCATGTCCGTGAGCACGGCCGACTCCAGGTGGTAGATGCGGCACTGCGCGCCGAAGCGCCTGGGATCCTCGAGCGCGAAGATTGCGCACGTCTCGGCACATGCCTTGCGATAAGTACGCAAGCCCGCCGTCCCCTCGTAGACCGGGCTCGCGGTCCTACTGAGATGGCCGGAGCGCGCCGTGCCGTCGCAGCCCCATATCGGGATGGGCCAAGGGCCGGGCTCTGTTTCGCCGCTGCGCATGATTCGGGCGCCGGGGGTTGGCCGATCGGGTCCACCGGGGACTTTATCGAATCACCGGCGACGCGCTTGGCCGGGCGTCTCAGCGCACGGGGTCTCGGTGCCTCTCCCGCCCGGCTTCGCCCCCTTGAGACGCCGCGCCGGGCGGTTGAGACACCCGGCAAAGCCGCTCGCCCGCGGGTGTGGTTCTCTATCCGACTCGGACGGCCCCGAGGATGCGAGACATCCGCGGGGCGGGAACCTCATAACCAACACGTTCAGGGGAAATTCCATGAATCGATCAGCCCTCTTGAAGTCGGCGGCGCTGCCTTTGGCGGCGCTGCTCCTCGCACCGCTCGCGTGCCTGGCGCAGGGGAGCGCCGAGCACACGTACGAGGTCTTTACCGAAACGATCAAGCCCGGCATGACCGCGAAGGTCGAGCAGGGCATCAAGGCGGTGGATGACTACGCGCAAAGCCACGGAGATCCCGTGGGATCGGAGGCCTATCAGGTGGTGACCGGGCCCAACATGGGACAGCTCGTCATCTTGGCCGCCTTCGACTGGGCCACCGCGGATCAAACGCCGAGCTATGCAGCGGGGCTCGATCGAGTCGTCCAGCAGCGCGTGGAGCCTTACCTCTCGAATCTCGTAATCCAGCTCTCCGATCTGCTGCCGCAATACGGCAGTCCGGCTCCGGCGGGGAGCACTCCGATGAAGTACTACGATGTGGAGCAGTACGTCATCAAGCCCGACCGGATGGGAGCGTTTCTCGCCGCCATCGCGGGGCTCACCGGGGCCGAGCACAAAGAGAATCCGGGATCGAGCCCCGTTTACGTCTACGCGCCACGATCCGGCGGCAACGCCAATGAGATCACCATCGCGATCGGGCACTCGAGCATCGCAGACTTCGCGAAGCCTGGAATGTCGACGTTCCAAGCGCTGCAGAAAGCTTATGGCGATCAGGTCGCGATCGCCATTTGGAATTCGGCCATGAAGTCCATTGTGAGCGAGAACGACGAGATCATCGAGTACCGGCCCGACCTGAGCTACGTCCCGAGCGGGCAGGGCCAGTAGAGCCGACGAATCCCGCTCGCCGCCGGCCCCCGCGCTCGGGCGGCGGCGAGCGGGATGCTGCCTAACCACGCGACGAGGGGAGAAGTCGAGCATGAATACAGCCGAGACGATCCTGAGAGTTCCGGGGCGTGAGGTCAGGCGCTTCGCGCCGTATCACCCGTGGGAGCGCAATTTCTTTTTGAGTTGGGTGCTGCTGATCTCGCTGTGCATCCTCGCCGGGTTTTGGCGGGAGATCATTCAGCAGATCGAGACGCATCAGTCCGCCCCGCCGCTCATCGTGCTCTTTCATGCGGCCGCGTTCGTCGGCTGGCTCGCGCTGCTGACGGCGCAGGTCCTGCTGATCCGGTCACGCCGAGTAAACCTCCACCGCAGGCTGGGCGTCGCCGGCATGGGGCTCGCCGGCGCGATGGTGATCCTCGGCACCGCGGCGGCGTTGAGCATGGGTCGGTTGCAGTTCGACGCGAGCGGCAGGGTGACTCCGCTGTTGAGTGCTCAGATCGCAGACATGGTCGCATTCGCCGGGCTGGCGGGAGCCGCATTCCTGCTGCGCAAGCAACCGGCGGCGCACAAGCGGCTGATCCTGCTCGCCACGGTCTCGATCAGCGATGCCGGCTTCGCCCGCTTGCTGGGCTGGGATGGGGCGCCGTTCCCCTGGCTGTTCGAGCTGTTTCGAGCGGGTGGGGGCGGGGGCCTGGAGCGCTTCTGGCCGGACATGGGCGCCTTTTGCCTCGGTCCCGCCATCATGATTCTCGGACTCGGCGTCTATGACTGGATCACCCGCCGGCGGCTCCATCCGGTCTACGTCGCAGGTACCGCATTTCTCGCGGCGCTGTTCACGCTCAAAGTCGCGCTCATGGTCGATCCGCTGTGGAAGATTTGGAAGCCGGCCGCGATCAGGCTGATCGGGCTCTGAGGGGACGGGCGGCAACCGATAACTCTCCGAAGGGAAGTCTCTATGAACCAGACAACGCTCCTAAAGTACGCGGCCCGGCCCAACTCCACCGGGCAAGCACACGATTATTTCATGCAGGTTACCGCCAATATCGGCGCCGAAACGCTGCGGCGTCCGTTCGACGAATGGAGTGAGATCGAGCGGCAGTTTCCCGATGGCGTCCGCGCCGAGGCGGTGGCCGAGCGTATCTTCGCAGTGGAGCCACTGCGGGAGGCGGCACGCCGAATCATCATGCTGACGCGCGCCTTGTCTACTCTCGCATAGGAGACGAAGATATCGGCCATCTCTGCTGGGACCTTCCCTATATTCTGCTTTTACCCGACACGGCCCATGCGCTGGGCCTGCTCGATGCGCGCGCGCCATTGACGCGTGTCGCGGAGCCTTGCGATCGCGGGCATGAGACGGTCGACGAGCGCGCTTGCTTGCCGAAGCAACGCGGCGCGGTGCTGCGAGTCGGTGAGCGACTGCGCGTATAGAGCCTCGGCGAACTCGAGCGGCAGCCACTCATCGCCGTGGTTGCGCTTCTCGAGCCCGCGATACATCGTGACGACCGGGCCTATGGTTTGGGCGGCCTCTGCCCGTTTGCCTTCGCGCGCGAGCGCCATCGAGAGCCAGATGGCACGCTGAGCTGTGTTGCGTCGGTCGTCGATGTCATGACCCGCCGCTTGGCACGCTGGGAGCGCGGTGGTTTCCGCCTGTGCAGCCGCAGCGAAGGCACCGAGAGCGTACTCGGCTCGCCCTTCGAGATCCGAGAGAGCACACAGTGCGTAACTCATCGCCCGGGTCTGGATTCCCGGCCGAGGTCGATGACGGCGCAAAAGCGCGAGCGCGCCCCGCGCGATGCGTAGTGACCCGCCGAACTCCTTGCGCTCGTACGCAACGGCTGCAGCCGGATAGGCCCGGAGAGCGTCGATGGCTGCGCCCATGTAGCCACCGGTGAATCCGAATCTCTGCAGCATCGTGGGAGTGAGGAATGCCCCCGTGGTGGCAGACGTCGTGGCGGCCTGCGCAAAGTCACCGAGCTGAATTTGCCGGGATACGTCGTCGATCATCACTTGGATCAAGGTGGCGAGCGCCGTTCCATCGCCTGCGCTTGCGCGGCTCAGGGCTTCGATCGATTTTTGGTCGTAGCCGATCGCTTCGCGCAATCGGTTCGCTGCCCACAAGGTATTCGCGACAATGCCGTAGGCGTAACCGAGATCGTGCTGGTAAAGATCGTTCCTGGGCTCGATTCCGATCAGCGTAAGAGCGGCTTGCTCTCCTTGTGTCGCGGCTTGGAGGCCCTCGGCCGGATTGAGTGTGTCGGCGGCGACGCTGCTGAGCACGCTCGCAAGAATAACCTTGGCGCCAAGGGCCTCGGCATACTGAGGATGCCGTGCCAGGACCTGATTGATCACGCCGAGAGCATCGAGGCCTGCGCTTCGTGCTTGCGCATCGCGCCCTAGCGACTCGAGTGCCCCGCTGAGATACGTTTCCTCGGTCGCGTAATCCGCGTCGATGACTGCGTCACCGTCGTGGGGAATACCAAGCTGTCTTCCGACGTTGACCGCCTCGCGCCCGTCGCGCACCAGATCCGCATTTCGGCCGTTCGCACCCTCGTCGAGCCCGAGCCACGTCAATGCCTCGAGATAGGCGACGCGCGCTTCGGTGGAGGCGTCGACGCGCACGGCTACGGGACGCAGCAGATCGACGGCGTGCTGGCAATCGCTGCTAGCCGCAGCCGACGCGAAGCTCTGAAGCCCTCCGAGGATGAAGCAGCGTGTCCTATAAGCGCCCCCGAGCACCACGGTAGTCGCGGCGGAGTGGTCGGTGCGTCCAAGCCGCTCGAGCAAAGCGATGGACTCGTCGAGGTTATCCCGGGCCGTGCGCAAATGGCCGAGCTCGCCCATCGAAGAACCATAGTTGACGAGTGCGTTGGCATCACTGCGAACGGTCTCGGGATCTTCGAGCTGCGGCGGTAGATGCTGAAAATAGTTGATCTCGCGCTGAGAGAGCTCGGCGATGGTTCGCTCGCGCCCGAAAGTCGCGAGCTCATCGACGAAGCTGTCGGTCAGAAAGCCGAGTAGTCCCTCCGCCCCGCGCCGCGCCTGCTCGGAGACCGCGCGGGTCTGGCGCGCCACCAACTCGGCGTGCCGTGCCTGCTTGAAGCTCACGAAGGCGAATAGGGCTGCGGCGATCGCGACCAGGGCAAGGAGGATGCAGCCCGAGGCAACCGCTCGGGCTCGCCTGAGCGATCGTCGCGCCGCATTCTCCCGCTCCCGCTGCTCGGCAAGAGCCCGCTCGGTGGCTTCTTTTGCCTCCCGCTCGTGCCGCTGGTCCCGGCTCGCTTTCACAACGCCGGTGAGCACATCGTGCGTGAGCTCGACGCGGCGGACATCGAGACGCTCCTCGATCCGAAGCAACCTGCGGTTGACGAGCTTGGCGAGCGCATCCGGGGCGGCCCCGGCGGCCTGCAAGCGCTTGAGCAGACTCTCCTCGGCCAAGTTCTCCCGGTACCCGGACTCGGTGAGCAGGTCATCCTCGATGATCCGGCGGACGGACTCGGGCTGGTCGGATAGGCTTCGCTCGTAGAAGGT
>Ga0335075_10018893_pt1 | contig 10213 bp, 7 predicted proteins | sample Lox_Sample_24_FD_206723 | JGI IMG/M metagenome (GOLD analysis project Ga0335075, IMG submission 206723) | Soil microbial communities from Loxahatchee National Wildlife Refuge, Florida, United States - Lox_Sample_2.4 | ecosystem: Environmental > Terrestrial > Soil > Wetlands | place: USA: Florida... | reverse complement strand
AGTATCCCGCCGATCCGCTCGTCATAGCGCTCCGTCAGCGACTGGCTCATGCTGTCCCCCGGCGACAATGCAGCCGGAGAGGCTACACCAGACCTATTGGTTCCGGCTCCGCCGGCTTAGGTATGCACAGGGATCTATGTTCATAACGCATTAGCATCCGTCTCTCGGATTGAAGGTTACAGATAGCAGCAACGATTTCTCTGCTTGCTTGGGTAGAATGGACCACACCGATGTGTAGCCGGATGCCTGTACCGGGCACCCCCCAGAACAAGCATTGGCGAACGTTGCGCCGCAAATGATCAAGAGACAGCCGATCGGCGTTCAAATACGCTCCGACAACGATTTGCCAAAACCCCTTATGTTGAGGCGACTATCACGTAACTCCAGTTCAGCGAACCGGACACTAGTGGATGGCATCGATATCTATCGGCTGCCAGGTGTGGCGACGGGAACGTACTATGGCAAGGCCGGTAATCGGCTCGCCGAAGCGCCAGTGCGGGCCGCAATTTGCACATGCTCGGCTGAATTGCGAAGCGTGGCCGAGGGAGCTTCACCGAATAGCTTCCGGTAGGCGACCGAAAAGCGACCGAGCTCCCAGAATCCATAGTCGTTGGCGATCGTGGTTACGGTCTTTTCTGTCGGATCAGCCATAGTAAGGGCGCGCCGTACAAGCTTCATTCGCCGCAGCCAAAGATATCGGTGCGGACTCATGCCGAGGTACTCAAGGCAGTGGTTGCGCAATGTTCTTTCCTGCACTCCAATCTTGGCACATATCTCCGTTAGATAAATTGGTCGGCCCTCGGCTTCTCCTACGGCCAGCTCGAACCTTTGCATAACTGGCATGCGCAGGTGGGGGCGAGTTTTTCTTTCGACGGTTGCCGCTTCAGCGAGGCAACCGACCATCGCACGGACCAGCTCCTCCTCCATCGCCTTGGCAACTTCGGGGTGCGCGAGGATATCGGGGGTGTTCGCCGCAAGATGACAAGTCGTCTCATGCAACCGCCGTAACCGGACCATCAAGTGATCTGAAATGCGTATGTGCCGTGTCACCGCAGTCGCGGCCAGTTCACGGCCGGTAAGCGCGTAGCTGGCAGCGGCAAGATCCGGAGGCGACAAAGACATCGAGGCAATCTGACTCGCGGCCGGCATCCGGTAATGATGGTCGCCCATAATGGACGAGACTATCATCATGTTAGGTAGGAGGTCCTCGCCGTTGCGGTACGGTGGCACATGCTGTGGATCGGCGACAAATCCGATGGCGCAGCGATCCGACGTATCGGCGACATGAGCGACCTGCGGCAACGACGTCTCGTTGCGCTGCATCCAGAGACGATGCAAGTCTATCCTGGTCAAGGTAGACTGGTACTTGCCAGTTGCCGTGACCAGCACCTTCATGTTTGCGCCCCGAAAGCAGGCCTGGTGCTCCCAAGGATCCTCGAAGGTGCGAACCGTGCTGCTGACCATCGCTTTCTCCCCTTCCGTAATGAGACGCTACTGGACGGGATTGGGATTAATCGTCGTTGCCTGACATCTGACCTCGAACACGCGGCATAAAGACGTTACTCATTCGGATACGACTTCGAGAATCTCCATGGGTAGCACCCGGTCGCCAATCTCCGTTCCCACTGTCTCATGCGAAATCAGATAGCCGATGAGCAGCGTAATCCAAATGAAAGCCGACACGGCGATGGCGTGGGCTACTCCAATGGCACCAGCCAGCGCCTGAGTCACCATCGGCGCACCTACGGACACACTGCGCCCCAGACCGGAGCTCCATCCAAACCCGGATGCCCGGATTTCGGTTGGAAATAGCTCGTTGACGTACACAATGCTCAATGACCATACGGCGCCAGCCAGCAAGCCCGTCAGCATCATCAGCAGGCAAAACATGGGCAGCGACCATGTTCCCTCCCACCACGCAAAGGTGCTGGCGATGATCAGAAACGACATGACCATGGCAGGTTTGCGTCGTCCAAAGGTGTCTCCTATAACACCACCAGCCAGCCCGCCGACCAACGAGCTGGAAGCAAGCAAGGCTAGGACGACGATCACACCTCGCGTCGCTAGAAGGTGGTAACGCCCGACCACGTATGGGGCGATGTAAAACGCCAATGCATAATAGCTATAGGTGAGCGATACGAAGATCAGCACACCGCTCAACATGAGCCGGCGGTACATTGGCGTGCCCAACGCGGTGCCGAGGCCTACTCGCTTGCCAACCTTCTGTCGTAATTGGGCTTGGACGCCAACGAACCGTGGCGATTCCTCCAGTCGCAGCCGGAGGGTCAGAATGAGGACGGCGGGCACTAAGGCGAATACGTACACAGCCCGCCAGCCCCATATTGGTGTCAGGAGAGAGAACGCCAGTTCGGAAAAGAGATAGCCCGCCGGATAAAAGGCGTACATAAGGCCGATGCCGGTGCCGCGCCTTTCCTTGGTCCAAACCTCGGTGACGTATGGGCTGCCGATGGACAGTTCGCCGCCGCCGCCTATGCCGGTCAAAAAGCGGAAGACTGCCAGCCCGTACAGCCCGGTCGCCAGTGAAGTGAGGGCCGTGACAACCGCATAGGCGACTATCGATACCCCAAGCATTATCCGGCGGCCAAATATGTCGGCGCAGACGCCGAAGCCGATGGTCCCGATTGTGTAGCCGACAAGGAAGATCGAACCGATGGTACCACTGAGCACGATACTTGAAATGCTAAGCTCAGCTGCGATCAATGGCACAGACAAGGCATAGATAGTAATGATATAGGCGTCGAAAAACCACCCAAGCGACGCCGCCAGCGTTACCATCCGCTGATTTTCGGTAGTCTGAGACATCGCTCCCCACCCGCCTTCCGGCCCGCTGCATCGACAAACGGCCAGAACATTACCACGGATTGTCACAGATCAATATGAACTGCAAACCAAGATACACCGCCATGTTTGGTTGTCAAGCACGTCAGATGCGAGCAGACGCTGGCGTTAGGGCGCAGCTCGCCCACGACACCGTATAAAGAAAATACGAGGATTATCCCCCAGTGCAGGTAGAATTTGAGAGATACGTCCATCTAGGGGGGATTCCTGTGGCTTACCAACCCATGACCGACCCCGGCGGTGGACACGCCTGGCAGGGCGGTGATGCGAGCGGGCACGCACTTCCTGCGAAATTCTACCAGTTCCCTGTGGATTTCCGCTTTTGCCATAGTCACGGCAAATGCTGCCAGGCTAGTCTTCGCAGACGAGTAGCTGCAGCCATGCAAGGAGCGGGCATTGTCAACTTAACCGGTCACAGTCGCGTTTGAACCGAAACCGAGTATCCACGATGTGATTATGCCATTACTTTGGCACACGTCTCCTGCTGCCAAACCTTGAATGCCATGGCACGCGAGGCCCGGTAGCGGTCGGCCGCCATTCGATGGCGTCGTGGATGGAAGTGTCCGTAGATGAACGCATGCGCGACAGGAAGCGCTGGGCCTTCGGAGGCGATTTGAAACGCTGCATCTGATGCTCTCGACGCCGAGTCGGTCGATGTGAGTCCTCGGCCCTGTTGTTCAAATAATGGCTTTGCGGGTGTTCAGCGCCTGGGAGCAATTCACGTTTCGCCACGCCGTAGTTCCGCAGCTTGTCGGTCACGATCACCCGCGGCACATATTGCAAACCCTTCAGCAGCCGTCTGAAGAACCGCTTCGCCGCGTTGGCATCGCGCCGGGCCTGAACGAGGATGTCGAGCACAACGCCATTTTGGTCGACGGCGCCCCACAGACAGTGCTGCACACCCTGGATCCGGATGAAAACCTCATCCATGTGCCACTTGTCTCCCGGCCGTGGCCGGCGGCGGCGCAGGCGGTCGGCGAAACTCGTAGCGAATTTTTTGCACCAGCGCCGCACCGTCTCATAGGAAACGACAACGCTGCGCTCAGCCAGGAGCAGCTCGACATCCCGCAGACTGAGGCTGAAGACGTAGTACAGCCGGACAGCGTGGCTGATGATCTCGGCGGCGAACCGATGACGATAGTGTGGGTCGGGTGGCGGCTTCATGCCGCCAGTCTCGCCCGCCTCCGGGCATGCGGCCAGACTTGGTTACCGTGACAATGCCGACGCGGTTCCTCGCTTGTCATGTGAGCGATCAGGATAGCGAGACCGACGCTTGGCACGGCAGCGGTGGGTGGGCTCTGCCGCCAGACGCGCGACCCTCCTCGAGAGTATGCAAACCCAGTTCGCTAATTAGAAAATAAGCGCGATCTGAGTGCGCAACTGCCAGGTCCCGGCCGCAGACGGCCGCAACACATTGTAATAGGCTCCGACCAAAAGATTGACCGGCAATTTGCCTCTGACCTTGATTAGCCGGCCGCCTTGAATGCCGACGGGAAGCGTCCACTTTTCTCCCGCAGTATCCCAGCTCGCAGTCACGATCGGCACTGCCCCGACAAACCAGCCCCCGCCGAAGTTGTAATTAACGAATGGGTTGATTGTCATGACGCTGTAGCTGGTGCCGCCACGGCCGGCTGTGCCACCAAGCGAGAACAGGTTATTGATAAGAAGGCCATAAACCCAAGGGGGGGCTGTTCGTACGGCAACGACCGCAGGGCCAGCGCCCCAGACGTTAGAGCCAAGAAATTTGTCTGTGATGGTCGGCAAACCGAAAATGGGACCCGCTCCCCAAGTCCAGCCATCAATGGTCTTCGATGGCGAAAGGAATGCTGAAAACGAGGTCAACCCGAGACCGAATGGCGGCACACTCGCCAAGGGCTGATAGGATGGGCTCCAGGTCAGCGGTATGATCGTCCGCGTGATTACGTTCCAGCCGTCACCTATGTGAATAGGGATCACGGGCTGAATGTTCAGGATATCCTGAGCACTATCGTGAGGCCCGACGTTGAAGTTGGTGTTGCTCTGGAATGGAATGCTTATCAGATCAGCAATCGGGTTCTGCAGCTTTTCGGCGAGTGCACCAACGTCGCCCGCCGCCTGAGGTTGCGGCGCCTCCAGGTTGACGCGCACTTCGGGTCCTGCTGGTTGCGATGCCGATTGTGCGTGCACCAGCGAGCAAGATAGCGTGCCGATGACAACAAGCGGCATGCAGATCCGCAGTGCAGACACCCGGATGCCTATCATCGCCAAGCCGTTCGCCATCCTGAGTTGATCCGGATTGAGACCTGGTCGGTGCTGTCGTCCTTGGCCCATGTGCTCCAACCCTCTATTACGAAGATCGTCCGGTTCTCCCCGGCATCAGACAGAGGGGAAGGCAGCGCTTGAGGCTCGTGCAGCGGCGCCAGGGCAACCAGAGCGGCGCCACCGATGAAAGCCCGCCGATTCATCATCCTGTGCCCAATCCTTCCGAACGTTTCGCGGATTCGCCGCTCAGCGATGATGACTGGAACGCTGTCGAATCGCCCCAATGCGCAATTGCGTCCGCAAGCAATGCTGACGCGGCAGTAGCATCCCCGACCGACACGGCGATCTCATGCGCAAGCTCGAAAGCCCACAGCGTCGGACGGTTTGCGGCATTGCGGCGCGCGTGGTCGAGCGCCTGGCAGGGATCATTGCCACTACCCGCGAAAAACTCCGCGCCGTGATCCGCAAAAGCGAGCGGATACCGCTGAAGAAGTTCCTCGAATCGGCGGCGGGCGGCCTGCAACTGCTCTTGGGCGTCGGCGGTATTGCCTTTCTCGAGCATCGCATGAGCCAGCCGCCATCGCACCTCCGGATCGCCAGTCCCGATCACCGGCATGAGCAGGGCCTCCGCTTCGCCGAGCCCGCCGCATGAGCAGCAGATTTCCGCGAAATGCACCCGCGCCTTCGTGTAGGCGGGAACGTAGCCAATTGCCTTGCGGTACCACTGCGCGGCAACGTGCGTCTGCGGATCGGGTGCGGCTTCTCCCCACAGAACACCAAGCTGAAAACAGACCTGTGCTACTGCGAATGGCGATACATCCGAGTAGACGCCCAGTGCGCGCCGGAAAACCTGGTCGGCTTCGTCGAACTCATTCAGATCCATCAGCAACGCGCCGAGCGGCAGCAACGCTTCAAGGCTATCCGCCTCGGCGGCAATCCGGCGTCGCGTGTCGAGCAGCGCGTCCGCGCGCAGCCCACAAGCCTGGTCGATGCTCAATGCAAGACGGTTGATCAGGTCCGGTTTCGCTCCCGCATCATCGGCCGCCGCGAGATGCCGTCGCGCCGCGTCGAAGCGGTGCCCGATCGCGGCAACCTGCGCCTGGACCAGCGCGCTGCGCATTGGCGGCAATCCGACCTGGACGATCTGTGTCACCAGCATTTCAAGCCGGTCGAGCGCATTGAAGTCGCTCAGGAATTGGATTACCTGCGACTCCTGCTCGACGATCAGCTCGGCAACCCCGGGGCGGTGCGGATCATCGGAGAAGCGGCTCCAGGCACGTTGCCGCGCGCTCTGCAGGTTGATCACCGCAATCTCGCCATCGGTAGTTGGCCGGCATCCCTCGGTAAGGTCTGCCGCCGGGTTCATTTCGCGGCTCCGAAGCGCGGCTTCAGGCTTTCAAGCCCCGCCTTGAGCAATGTTGATACGATCACCTTCACGATGAAGTCTGGCTGATTATCGGCCAGGAACTGCACGCGCCACTCGACAGAGCTGACCGAACCTGCGGGCCGCACCGAGAGCGTGCCCAGATAGTTCGAGGCGGGAATCCCGCTGACATTCGTGTATCGATAGAGTCGCTGGGCATCGTCCATCTCTTCCAGGCGCTCAATGATCCGCTTGCCATCGATCGTCCGGATTGTGCGCAGCTGCCCGATCCCTGTGCCGGTCAACCGGATGTCGGCAACGAGCGGATGCCACGCCCCGCCAAATGGGCCGATCAGCGACCACACCTCGCCAGGAGCCGCCAACAGGTCAACGGTTTCGCTGACGATCTGCAGTTCCGTGTTCGGCGTTGCGAAATAAGGAAAGCGGTTGGTTCCCGGCTTTGTCGCCACGGTCACGCCACCCCTCAGTTGCTCGCGGCCGCGGTTCACCGCCCACGTGAACATCACATCCATGACGTTCACGTTCACCGTGCGGCCGCCACCGGTCGAATAGGCGTGGCCCTCGAGCACACTCCGTTCGATCTCCAGGTAACTGGCATCGGTGATCGGCTTGGAGACGTCGAACACCAAGAAGTCGTCGAGGAACACCTCCGAGACGGCGGCGAGCGCATCCGGCGGCCAGTCCTCTCTGCCGTCGCGCATGTCGTAATTGTGTAGGCTCGCCTCCAGCTGCTTCAGGAAGGCCGGGCGCAACGTGTCGTCTATCGCGAACGGGATCTGCTCGTTCCACAGGTCGCGCACGTCGTCGCCACCCTCCATCCCAGCGTTGTACAGACGCATGTTGGTCTGCTCCGGCCTGCCCACCCAGTCTATGCGCGGAAGCAGCTTGTTGATCGGGTTCGTGCTTCCGACCGGAACGGTCTCTGCGATTACGCCGAACAGCGTGCCTTTGCTCGGATCGAGCACGCGCCTCGTGTCGAACTCGATGACGACGCAGAGCACGTTGTCGTGCTGCAACAGATTTGGCGCTGGTGTCAGCGTCTTGCCGAACCAGGCCAGGCAGAACGGGTCGGACCATAGGCCGGCGAACACGCGAAAAGTACCGTCTGCCGTGGATGCGCCGCTCTCATCGTGAACCAGCACCGTTAGCGCCTGTCCACGGGGTAGCGTGCACGTGCCCTTTTGCGCCGGCTTGCCGCCGGCGGGTGCGGGTTCGAGTGTCCCGAACTTGCTGGTGAACCGGATTTCCTGTTCGTCAGTCTTGAATCGCCCGGCGTATCCGGTGCCTACGATGTTGACCCGGCGGATGGCGATCACGTGATCGACCGCATTCGAGAACATCGCGCTGCTGCCCGCGGAGGGAAACACGCACAAAGCCACCACCGTGTGCTCGGGATTTTCTGGGCTGGTGAATGCAAAGAGGTCGGTCAGGTCGGCGGACGGATCACCGATCTGCCTTGGCCCGTCGACATGATCGGTCATCGCCTGACTCCGTCGCTAATGCCTGGTGCGCTCACTGTCCCGCGGGCGGGCCGCCGAACGGCGTGACCCGACCAGGAGTCTCGGGGATCGATTTCAGATATTCGACCAGGTCCCAGCGCTGATCGTCGGTCAGCAATGGACCAATCACGCCGCTACCTAGCGGGCCGGCCTGGAACGAATGCCCGGCGTTCGAATTGCCGAGCAGTGCCGTATCGAATGTGAAGCTTCCCGATCGGCCACTCGTGTCCAGCCCCACTTTGACGGGGTCGAACTCGCGGCCGATGCAGAACTTCTTCGGGCGCTCGCTGGCCGGCAGCAGCAGGTCGGAGAGCGTGGGCACCGATCCGTTGTGCAGGAATGGCGGCGTGGCCCACACGCCGTCCCGCGGCGCCGCCTTGTACACCCGGTCGGATGCGGGCGGCTGCGGCAGTTCCCGATAACCGTTCAGCTCAATTTCCTCGGCGGGTGTCGGCCTCAGATTCGCGATCGCCCGTTCCAGGATCTCGCGCTGCAGGCTGGTTTTAAACTCCAGCATGGAGACGACCTCCTTGCCCCGGAGCCCCGGCAGCTTGTCGCTGAGCCCCCCTGTGACGGCGAATGGCCGGATTGCCTCCGCCTGAGTGTGATCGGTGCCCACGTACGACTGCGGCACCAAGCCCACGAGGATGAAGCGCTTCCCGTATTTGTTCGCCTCGGTCCACCGGTACGGCCACGCATTGTGGCAGCTGGCGCACAGCTCTACGAACTGCGCCTTTCCGGCCTTCGCCTTGACACGGTCGATCTTCCCAAACACATTCTCCGGCCAGTTTGGCGGCGCCAGCCGTTCCAGCTGGCGTTCAACTCGATCGAGTTCCGAAATGGCCGCGTTCGCCGCGAACAGTCCCTCCGCGGGACTGCGGGCGGTCAGGTTGATGGGCATATACACACCCATCGTCTCGCCTAGGTTGCGGGCCAGTGGGTCCTGTATGATGGCGGACCATTGCGTCCACAACCCCTGGGGCGCGTTCCACAGGAACGGCGGCTTCACCGGCGCGATTGGCGTCGATGTGTTCTCCGGTATGCCGGGCAGATTAGCCGTCAGCCTGTTGTTGATCATGCTGAGCGCATCGAGGCGCGACGGCCCCCAGGGCCAGAGGGTCGCGGCACTCCGTGTCGCATACTCGGCGGTCGCCGCGGCCTGCTGCGTGAAGCGCTCGCGCAGTTTGGCCTTAGCGCCGGTGCTTGTCGTGCCAAGGCGAGCCGCGAGCCGGTCGAACTTCGCTGCGTCCGTCAGAGTGGCCCGCATGGCCGCATTGAGGGCCTGGATATAGGCCTGGAGATCGAGCGTGTTGGCAACACCGCCGTCGATGCGAACGTGTTTGCCTTTGTAGTTCAATTGTTCCTCATGGCACATCGCGCAGGTCACACCAGCGAATTCGCCGGTTTCCTCCCCCCGCCATTGTGGAGTGGAGATCACCGTCTTGCTGATGCCGATTGGCAGGCCATCAGGGTTGTATGGGGAACCGGGGGGCTGGGTGATCAGGCCGTAGCGCTCGCTGTTTGCGTCCGAGCGAAACAACTCCTGGCTGTCGGCTACTTCGAGGTTTAGAAAAATGTCATACGAAACGACAGCAGCCCCCTGGGAGAAATGATAGTACCAATCCCGGTCGTCCTGCGACCAGGCTTGGTTGAGAAAGATGGTGGGGTCGTCCGCGCTGGACTGGGCCGCGGCCAGGACGGGTAGCAGGAAGCTGGAGATCGCCAATGCGGAAAGAAAGGCGGATTCGGCTGCGAGAGCCGACACAGTCCTGCGTGCGTTCATCCTCACCCTCCTCGCTGGGAGATTGGTAGTCTCGGGCGCTTGATACCTAGTGCTCAGGCCCGTTCAGATGATTCACCTCAACCCTCGGTCGCGGGCAGATTGGGGGCACGCTCAGATGCCGCATCCGAATGAGTTAGAGCGCTAGCCCATGAGTCAAATGCCGATGCGGGCGGCTACATCTCACTGCTCCCATCTAGAAGGGCAAACGCTATCGCAGCACTGTGACGCTGACTGGTGACACTGGCTATGGCAAAATCGGAAATCAGATGCTTCTCAGAGAGAGAGAGAGAGAGCAATCGATAGCGACGATCGTGACGTCCCGTACGACCGGCACCATCGCAGAAGTCCCATCATCGGATCTGATCTCTCCCGCGTTTTCCTGATCGACAGCGCTGATCCTCATCACATCATGAAGCGCCATGCGGGTGTTCGGGGCGATCGCCGTGG
>Ga0335075_10018891_pt1 | contig 10215 bp, 7 predicted proteins | sample Lox_Sample_24_FD_206723 | JGI IMG/M metagenome (GOLD analysis project Ga0335075, IMG submission 206723) | Soil microbial communities from Loxahatchee National Wildlife Refuge, Florida, United States - Lox_Sample_2.4 | ecosystem: Environmental > Terrestrial > Soil > Wetlands | place: USA: Florida... | reverse complement strand
CGCGAGTGCGAATGCGGGGACCCACTAGCTCGCTTGATGCCGCCGCGGCCGTCACTCCGAACGGGCTGCGGATGTAACGACCGCCCAGTCCGCATCGGGGATCCAACGAAGCTGCTCCAAGGCGCCAGGGGCCGTGTCCCGCCGCGCCCGCGCTCGCCCTTGCATCCCGGGAACAACCCTGCGCTTGATTATTTGCCAAGCACGAGTGCGCGCGCGGAGCGAATCACGACAACCACTGCCCGCAAGCAATTGGACACCCTGTCCGCCTACTTTGGGCAGAGGCGCGAGCATCTGCTGCAACTCTGGCGGGAAGCGGTCAGGCGCGATGCGCAGCTCGCGACGCCCTCGGGACTCGCGCGCGGTGCGCTCGACGACCACATCCCCTGCATCATTGACGATTACGCCCGCCAGCTCAGGTCGGAGCACGCCCAGGGTCCGCCGCCGGACGAACAACAGCAGCGGGATGCGGCGGAGCACGGCATGCATCGCTGGCAACAGGGCTACGGCATCCGCGAGGCAATACGCGAATGGGGGCATCTGGAGGCGGTGCTCATGCGGGAGCTCGACCGGTATGCCGCGGGCCATCCGCAAATCGATCCTGAGGTGATGCCGGAGGCGCGCGCGGCGCTCGTGAAGCTCTGCCTCGAAGGTACGTGCGAGAGCGCCGACCGTTACGTTCGGCTGCAACAGGCTGAGGCGGCGAGCCGGGTTCGCGACATCGAATCCTCCCTGCGCTCGCTGCAGGCGCTGGAGGAAGAGCGCTCCCAGCTCCTGCGCGAGACGGCGCACGATCTGCGCGGCAGTGTCGGCGTACTGGCGAGCACCACAGCTCTTCTCGCCCAGCCCCAGCTTGCGGGCCCTACCCGCGACCGGTTCCACGACCTGCTGCAGCAGCGCATCCACTCGATGGGCGGACTGCTCAGCGACCTCGTCGAGCTCGCGCGGCTGGAGGCCGGACAGAGCCCCCTGAAGATCGAGCGATTCGACGCCGCCGAGCGCCTGCGCGGGTATTGCGAGATGCTGCGGCCGGCCGCCGCGGAGCGAAATCTCTTTCTCAGGTGCAAGGGACCGCGGTCGCTGCCGGTCGCGGGCGATCAGTTGAAGCTGCAGAGGATCGTGCAGAACCTGCTGCTGAACGCGCTCAAGGCCACACAGCGCGGCGGCGTCGTGGTGCGTTGGTCCGCCGACAAGGAGAAGGCTGCTGCGCGTTGGCTCCTCTCCATCGGAGATACCGGCCCGGGATTCGCCTTGCAGTCGACCGGTCCGCTGCGGCATGCGCTCAAGCGGGCAACCGAGGCAGCGCGCGATGCGGAGCTCCAAGCGGCGAATGAGCCAGGCGGATCGACACCACGAAAGGACTCCGGGGACGTGCTCGCTGCACGCTCGGGTCCCGGCTCGGCTACCCTGCCCTCGGGCGAAGGCATCGGCCTCTCGATCGTGAAGCGGCTCTGCGAAGTGCTCGAGGCAACACTGGAGCTCGAGACCGCGCCCGGGCGCGGCACCACGTTCCGGATTGCATTCCCGCTGAGCTACCCCGGCACGGCGTCGGACCCGAGCTCCACGCCCCTGTAGACTGCACGCTACCCGACGAAGATCGTCGCCGGGTGCTCGAGCCGCTCCTTCAGCGCCTGGATCATCGCGGCGGCATCGTAGCCGTCGACGAACCGGTGATCGAAGGAAGACGACAGGTTCATCATGCGCCGCACCGTGATGGCGCCGCCGAGGACCACCGGCCGCTCGACGGCGCGATTGATCCCGATGATGGCGACTTCCGGCGCGTTGATGATCGGCGTGCTCGCGATGCCGCCCAACTTGCCGAGACTCGTGAGCGTGATCGTGGAGCCCCCCAGCTCCTCCCGCGTCGCCTTGTTGGTGCGGGCGGCTTCCGTCACCCGCCGCATCTCGGCCGCGACATCCCACAGTGACCGTAACTGCAGGTCACGCACCACCGGTACCTTGAGCCCCTCCGGCGTCTGCGTCGCGACTCCGAGGTGCACGGCGCGATAGCGCACGATGACGCCCCGCTCCGCGTCGTAGTGCGCGTTGCACTGCGGAAAATCTTCCAGTACCCGCACCAGTGCGAGCGCCAGGAACGGCAGGTAGGTGAGCGCGGGCGCCCCCGGCTGCAGCTTCGTGTTGAGATGCCGCCGGAGCGTCTCCAGCTCCGTCACATCCACCTCCTCGACATAGGAGAAGTGTGGGATGTTCCGCTTGGCATCGGTCATGCGCTGCGCGATGAGGCGCCTGAGCCCGATCACCTTGATCTCTTCGGTGCCGCCCGACGGACGCTGCGCCGGAGCGGCTGGCCGTGCAGTGGGCAAGCTGGTGACCGCTGCCACTGCAGGGGCGCGGCCCGCGGAGCGCGCGGCCGCATACGCCTCGAAGTCCTGGCGCACGATGCGCCCCTGCGGCCCCGACCCCGACACCTGTCGCAAGTCGATGCCCGCCTCTTTCGCCCTGCGGCGGATCGCGGGCGAAGTCAACACCCGGCGGCTCGGATCGGGCGCGGCTGCCGCACCCGCGCCGCCACCGTTGGCGGCAGCCGGCAAAGCCTGGCGCGCAGCACCGTTTCCGACTGCGGCGATCGCGCCCTTTTCCACGGCCGGCTGCACCCGTGCCGTGCCGCCGCCATTGCCTGCAGCGACCGCCGGCTCCGCGGGTGCGCCGGCGGCTGCGGTGGCGGGCGCGGTCTCGAGTACGACCAGCTCCGACCCTACCGCCACCGTGTCACCCGCCTGCCCGGTCGTCGAGACGATCTTGCCGCTCACCGGCGCCGGCACTTCCACCGCCGCCTTCTCCGTCATGACCTCCACGAGCACGTCGTCTTCCGACACCTCATCGCCCGGCTTCACTCGCCAGCCGACGATCTCCGCCGCGACCGTTCCCTCACCGAGGTCCGGCAGCTTGAAGACGTACCGGCTCATTTCTCCTCCATGACGCTGGTCAGCGCCGCGGCGATGCGCGCCGGCCCCGGGAAATATTCCCACTCGAACGCATGCGGATAAGGAGTGTCCCAGCCGGTCACCCGGGCGATCGGCGCCTCCAGATGCCAGAAACACTCCTCCTGCACGGTGGCCGCGAGCTCCGCGCCGAAACCGCTGTAGCGCGTCGCCTCATGGACGACGACACAACGCCCCGTCTTGCAGACCGAGGTACAGAGCGTATCGGTATCGAGCGGTGCGAGCGACCGCACGTCGATGATCTCAGCGTCGACTCTGGCCAACCTGACAGCCGCCTCCGCCACGTGCACCATCGTGCCGTAGGCGAGTATGGTTACATCCTTGCCGGGACGAACGACCTCGGCTCTGGACAAGGAAACCTTGTAGTAGCCCTCCGGCACCGCCCCTTTGGGGTGCGTGCTCCACGGCACCGCCGGCTTGTGCGGGTCGCCGTCGAACGGCCCGTTGTAGAGCCGCTTGGGCTCGAAGAACACGACCGGGTCCTCGTCCTCGATGGAGCTGATGAGCAGCCCCTTCGCATCGTACGGATTGGAGGGCATCACCACCTTGATCCCGCAGACGTGCGTGAAGACGCCTTCCGGGCTCTGCGAGTGCGTCTGCCCGCCGCGGATGCCGCCGCCGCAAGGCGTGCGGATGGTCACCGGCGCGGAGAATTCGCCCGCGGTGCGGTACCGCAGCCGCGCGAGCTCGCTCACGATCTGATCGAAAGCCGGATAGATGTAGTCGGCGAACTGAATCTCGGCAACGGGCTTCAGCCCATTCACACCCATGCCGATGGCCGCCGCGACGATGCCACCCTCCGCGATGGGAGTGTCGAGCACCCGCTGCTCGCCGTACTTGCGCTGCAGCCCGTCAGTGCAGCGGAACACACCGCCGAAATAACCGACATCCTCACCCAGCACCACCACGCGCGGATCACGCTCCAGCATGATGTCCATGGCGGAGTTGAGCGCCTGCACCATGTTCATGTGCGCCATCGCTCAGCCCTCCTTTGCCACGGCCGCAGCGCGGGCGTCGAGGCTCTTCTCCTCGCCGGATCCCTTGACCGGCTGTGCGGCCGCGAGATGCCTGAGCTCCTCGCGCTGGCGCGCCAGGTGCGGCGGCATCTCGTGGAACACATCCTCGAACATGGTCGCCGGATCGAGCGTCGGCCCCTCCGTCAGCGTGCCGAAACTCGCAGCCTCCTTCCAGCATGCGATCACATGCGCCTCGAGCTGCTTCTCCAGCGCCGCATGGCGCTCCTCGGACCATTCGCCGAGGCCGATCAGGTGTTGCTTCAGGCGCGCGATGGGATCCCCGAGCGGCCAGGAGGCCCACTCCTCCTTCGGCCGGTAGCGCGAGGGATCGTCGCTGGTCGAGTGCGCGCCTCCCCGGTAGGTGACGTGCTCGATCAATGTCGGACCGCCGCTCTGGCGCGCGCGCTCCGCGGCCCAGCGGGTGACGCCGTAAACGGCGAGAAAATCATTGCCGTCGACGCGCACCCCGGGAATGCCGTACCCCGGCCCATACTCCGCGAAGGTGCGCCGCTCCCCGCCGGCGAAGCCCTGAAACGTCGAGATCGCCCATTGATTGTTGACGATATTGAGAATCACGGGCGCCTGATAGACGGCGGCGAAGGTCATGCCGTGGTGGAAATCCGCCTCCGCGCTCGCGCCCTCGCCGATCCAGGCCGCGGCGATGTGGTCCTCGCCCTTGATGGCCGCGGCCATCGCCCAGCCCACCGCCTGCGGAAACTGCGTGGCAAGGTTGCCCGAGATCGAGAAGATGTTGCCCGCGCCCCAGTGGTACATGATGGGCATCTGGCGCCCGCGGCACATGTCCCGGGTGTTCGACAGGCACTGGCACATCAGATCGACCAGGCTGCGCCCGCGGACGATGAAGAGACCCTGATTGCGATACGAGGGGAAGAGCATGTCGCCCGGCTGCAGCGCCATGCCTTGCGCGACCGATACGGCCTCCTCGCCGGTCGACTTCATGTAGAAGGAAATCCGCCCCTGGCGCTGCATGCGCTGCATGCGCTCGTCGAAGAGCCGCGTGAGCAGCATGTGGCGCAGCGCGACCTGCAGCTCCTCCGGCTCGAGGTGCGGATTCCAGGGACCCAGGGCGCGTCCCTCATCGTCGAGCACGCGCACCATCTCCCGGCCGAGGCTCTCGACCTCGCGCGCGGGAGCCTTGGCGTCGGGGCGGGCCACCGATCCGGCCGGCGTCAGGTTCAGATAACCGAAATCCGGCTTGTCACCGGGGCGGGCCGGCGGGCGGGGGACGTGCAAACGCGACCGTTGGGCCATCGAGAAGCCTTTTCACCACCGCCAGGGTCTGGCGCGGTGCGAATTTTACCGCCCCGAACGCGCAATGCGCGTTCCAATCGGTTCGCAATTCGGCGGGATGGCGCAACGAAAATATCAGCCCCCCGGGGGCCGCCCCGGCGGCGGGCCCCCGGGGGCGCGGCGCTCTTGCGGCCATTGAGGCCGGGGATCACGCTCGCGACGGATCCGAGGGACTGCCCGGAAGGACTCTCGACGGGCATGTTCGACCAGGAATGTCCGCCCGAGCCGGCTGCGGCCATCCGCAGGGATCGGCGCTCTGCGGCTGTCGGCCCCACGCGAAGGGCGGATCAGGAATGTGCGGCCTTGCGATGCGACCGCGGATGCGCGCGGCCTGCGGCTCTTGCGGGCGCACGCTGCGGCGGCCGCCGTGCCGCAGCGCGCTCTTTCGGCCGCGCCTGGCCGGAAGCGCCAGTACCCCGCTCCAGACTCGCCTTCAGCGCCGACATGAGGTCGACCACGTTTCCTCCAGGCGCTGCGCGCGGCTCGGCAACCGTGACCTCACGCCCTTCCACCTTGCGTTGGATCGCTTCCTCGACCCGCGCCTTGACCTCATCCGGAAAGGCGGCCGGATCGAAGGTCTCGGCGCTCTGCTGCTCGATGAGCCGGCGGGCGAGCTTCAGCTCCGCATCGCGCACCTTCGCACTCTCGACGCCGAGCGCCGCGACCGACTGCACTTCCGGCGCGAAATGCAGTTGATGCAGAGCGAGCGCGTTGTCGATCGGCCGCAGGATGACGACGTGATCCCGACCATGACTCGCCCAACGCCCCACCGCGCACCGCCCGCTCTCGCGCAGCGCCGTGACCAACAGCGTGAACGGCTTGGCCCCGCCCTTGTCCGGCGCGAGATAGTAGGTCCTCTCGAAATACACCGGATCGACGGCGGCGAGCGGCACGAACTGCGCCACATCGACGCTGTGGGTGCCTGCCTCCTCCAACGCCCGCAACTCCTCCGGAGTGAACATCACATACTGGTCCTTGGCGAACTCATAGCCCTTGACGATCTCGTCCCGCCCGACCACCTCCTGCTCCTCCAGGCAAACATACTGCTGCTTCAGGCGCGAGCCGTCCTTCGCGTGCAGCAGGTGGAACCGCAGCCGCTCTGAGCCTGCGGTCGCCGAGTACAGCTTCGCCGGGATCGCCACCAGGCCGAAGGCGATGGTGAGGGATGCGATGGATCGCGCCGCCATGTCGGAGATTCCTCATCCGGTGCCGAGCAAGTTCTGCGCCACAGCAAGGCATAAGGTTTAAAGTAAGCGCATGAGCACCCCCAAGAGCCCCCGGCGTCCCGCCCCGGCGCGCGTGCGGGTCGGCCGCGAGGTGGCCGGGCGCGGCGGCAAAGGCGTTTCCGTGATATCGGGCCTGCCGCTTGCCGCCGCGGATCTGGAGGCGCTTGCCGGCCGGCTGAAGAGACTCTGCGGCGCGGGAGGCGCCGTACGGGACGGAGTCATCGAGATCCAGGGCGAGCACCGCGACCGGCTGGTCGCAGAGCTTGCCCGGCTTGGCTACGAGGCCAAGCGGTCGGGCGGCTGAGGCCACGGTGACGGACAGCCGGAACCTGCGCATAATGTAGGAGTTTGCAATGAGCATCACCCAGGCAGACCACAACGTGTCGAACAACCAGCCAATACCAAGCCGGACACGAACCGGGGACGCCCTGCTGTTCGCCCGCAATTTCTTCCGCCATCCGCGCATGCTCGGCTCGATCGTCCCGAGCTCGCGGTTCCTCATCAAGGAGCTGCTGCAGCCGATCGACTGGAATCAGGCGCGCGTCATCGTCGAGTACGGACCCGGCGTCGGCGTCATCACCGCGGAGATCCTGCGGCGCATGCGCTCCGATGCGGTCCTGATCGCCATCGAGATGAACCCAGACTTCGTCACCCACCTGCGCTCGACGTTACCCGACGCGCGGCTCAAGGTCGTGGAGGGCTCCGCGGAATCGGTGGGCGAGATTCTCGAGCGCTTCGGGCGCGGCAAAGCCGACTACATCATCTCGGGGATTCCCTTCAGCACGATATCGGCGGCCATGCGCGAGCGCATCTTGCGCAACACCTCGCAGGCCCTCGCCCCTGGCGGCGCCTTCCTCGTCTTTCAGTTCTCCACGCGCGTGCTCGAGGATCTGCAACGCGTCTTTCACTACGTCCGGCGCAAGTTCGAGCCGCTCAACGTCCTGCCGGCGCACCTGTTTTTCTGTCAACTCGGCGCGGCGTAGGGGCCGCGGGGCCGCAGCCGGCCAGCTTCCGCACCGCCGCGATCACGACATCCGGCCGGTCGCGCTGGATGTAGTGGCCGCTCTCGGCCACAAGGATGTGCTCAGCGCCATGTCGCTGCCGGCGTAGCCCGCGCGGTCACAGGAAACGGTGCGCGCGCAACCCGCGGCGACCCCCGGCTGCACCGCAGCCCAAACACCGAGCGTGTCGCCGAGACCGGACTCGAAAATCACCGTGCGTGGACCGCTTCCCTCGATGCGCATGCGCACGTGCAGGGGTGAGCGGCAAGACCCGTACCCGGCAGGTCTGCTGCTACCGCGGCTCCATCGGGCCCTCGAGCGGGGCCGCGGCCGATTCGCGCACGATCAGCTCGTGCGGCACGAGAGTGTCGACCGCCGCGGCGGGCAGCCCGTCGCGGCGCTTACGGATTTCGCGGATGAGCAGGTCGAGCGCCACTTCAGCCATGGTGGCCGTCGGCTGGCGGATGGTGGTGAGCTCCGGCCAGACCGTCGTGGCGATCGCCGTATCGTCGAACCCCACCACCGACAGATCGCGCGGCACGTCGAGCCCGCGGCGATGCGCCACGGATACCGCGGCCGCCGCCATGTCATCGTTGCTGGCGAATATGGCGGTCGGACGCGGGTTGTTCGCCAACAGCTTCTCCGCGGCCTCGAGGCCGGAGCGATAGCTGAAGAAGCCCTGCTCGATGACGGGCGGCTGCGGCTTGCAGTCCGCCTCACGCAGCGCCGTCTCGAACCCGAGCCAGCGCTCGCCGCTCGCCGTTTGGTTGGGATGGCCCTTGATGAAGCCGATGCGCCGGTGTCCGAGTGAGAGAAGATAACGGGTCATCTCGTAGGCGGCCTTGAAGTCATCGATCCGCACGCAGGAGGCGTCGGAGCGGAACCGGCCGGTCGCCACCGCCACCGTGGGGATGGCCGCCTTCTTCAGCTCCGCGAGAATGACATGCGACTCGCACACCGGCGGCGGCAGAATGACCCCGGCGACGGTGCCGTCGATGAGCCTGCGCACCGCGGCCCGCTCCGCCGACGGCGAGCTGACCTCGCATTTTTCCAACAGCAGTTGCGCGCTCTTGCGGCTGCTCTCATCGAGCGCGCCCAGGAGGAACTCGCTCAGGTAGGCAGCGCTCGGGTTGGCATAGAGCAATCCGATCCGCAGGCTCTGCGCGCCGGCGAGACTGCGTGCCGCCGGGTTGGGGGCGTACCGCAGCTCCTTCACGGCCGCGAGCACCGCCGCGCGGGTGGTCTCGCGCACATTGCGCTCGCCATTGACGACGCGGGAAACCGTCATCGGGGAGACGCCCGCCCTGCGGGCCACATCGTGGATGGTCGTGCCGCGCCGGCTGCGGCGGCTGGTCTTGCGTGCGGGTGCGCGCCCGGAAGCCATGATTTCGTATTCTCGTGCGGCCCGCCACGAGGGCCGAAGCCTGGCATTCTACCGAAGTCGCGGTAGCGCTAGCGGGCTTTATTGTCCCAGGCCGGCCGCATGCCCGGAGATGTCCCGCGACCGTTGCGCGGAGGTCACGCCGGCGCGCCGCCGCACGCCCGGGATAACCGGTCAGGAAGCGGTGGAGCACCTCCCGGAGCCGCTCGCCCTGGCCGCGGAGGAGCCGCCAACTCCTCCCCTCTGGGATGCCGCAGAGTGTTCTTGAGCTTCTTCAACTGGATCGAGAGGTCATGAGCTCACCCAACATACGCGACTTGAGTCCGGTAGGAGGGGGACGCGGCGACTCGGGCTGCGCCGCAAGAAGCGTGAGATAGAGGGCCTCGAGGCGCTCGGCACTGCGCGCCCAGGTGAGCAGCCGCTCCGCCCTGTTCCGGGCCGCGTGTCCCATCTCGCGCAGGCGTGCGGGATCGGCCGCCAACTCGCGCAGCGCGCGCGCCAATGCCCGCTTGTCCAGACGCGGAACGAGCTTACCCGTCACTCCATCCTCGACGAGCTCCGGCACGCCGCCGCTCGCAGTCGCGAGCACCGGCACGCCGCACGCCATCGCCTCCGCTACCGGCAACCCGTACGACTCCTGCCAGATCGAAGGCAACACGAGCAGATCGGCCGCGCGGTAGGCGCGGATGAGAGTGGGCAGGGGTACCGTGCCGAGAAACCGCACGCGCGCCAGCGCGGCCGGCGAGAGTCGCGCGCACAGGGCATCGCCGTAGCTGCGGCCGTGCCGGAGGATCTCCTTCGCGAGCCAGGCCCGGAGCGAGCGGCCGTAGAACTCGCGCACCGCCTCGAGCGCCGGCGTGTCGCCGCCGAGCAGCCGGCGCAGCAGATCGTAGGGCATGAGGCCCGGCTTGCCGATCAACGTCAGCTCGAGATCAACACCCTCCCGGAGCAGCCGGTCGACGGTTTCCGTCAGCAGGTGAACTCCCTTGTCGGGTGCGATCCGACCGACATAGAGCAGGCGCAGCGGGCGGCGGCGAGGCTCGCGCGGCCGGACATCACGGGCGCGGGCCAAGGGCCTGAACCGAAGCACATCCACGCCGTTACCGACGGTATGTATTCGCGCGGCCATCTCCGGCAGGCGTGCGCGCGCCCGCGCCGTCACGAACCCGGAAACCGTCGCGACCGCATCGACGTCCGCCAGATCGCGCCGCAGCAGCTCCAGATCGAGCGTCGCGAGCTCATCCTGGTGGATGTGAACGACGACCTTCGCTGCCGGCAGAGCGCGCTTGAACAGCGCCGCGAATTGCATCTGGTTCGGCA
>Ga0335075_10018890_pt1 | contig 10215 bp, 8 predicted proteins | sample Lox_Sample_24_FD_206723 | JGI IMG/M metagenome (GOLD analysis project Ga0335075, IMG submission 206723) | Soil microbial communities from Loxahatchee National Wildlife Refuge, Florida, United States - Lox_Sample_2.4 | ecosystem: Environmental > Terrestrial > Soil > Wetlands | place: USA: Florida... | reverse complement strand
GGACGTATTGCTGCCATTGACTTATATACTGACGAGTATTACAGCTCCAACCTTCTCTACCCGCAAGAAGATCGCGCCAATAACAAACTCGAGTTCGCGTGCCGCTCGTGCAACTACAATGAACCTGCGTCATCCGAATGCATATACCGAAATAGCTTGGGCACCAACGCGGTCGGCGAGACTAGTGGGATGACCAAGGACGTTGCAGATGATCCAACGGCAAGTGCCCTCAACCCTACTCCTGACTTTTGCACCCTATGTGGGAATGAGATCTTCTGCGAGATCTGCGGGCAAGAGTCGGATCGTGGTTTTTGGCTCGAGGTAGAAGATCAAGAAATGCCGGACGCCTTTTACAGTGGTTTGGAAACTCCTCCTCTGAGCATTCCCAGCAGCACCGTCAGTCAGCAAGACTTCTTTGATCAACAATCTGCCATGGTTACCGAATCCTTCGAATCTCTCCAATCCCAGCTGCCAAGGGTCTCTCAGCAACCAGTACCTGTCGACGGCATTGAAGGCCTAAACGATAACGTAGACACCTCGCAGAAGATGAAAGAGATGGATATGCCTGTTTGATTTGCTTTTGGCAGTCTTTCATAGCACACCATGGCAAGTAGCTGAGGCTAACCGCCGTGCTTAGCTGCCAAGAATCAACAAGCCGTGCCCGAAATGCGGTGAACAGCAAGCAGTCTTTTTCCAAGCACAGCAACGAACTGCTGAGACCGGCATGGTGAGTGTTCAACACGATACTCTGTTTCCCGTATATTGACTCTTCTTACTATGAAGAAACTGTACTATGTGTGCGAGCACTGCGGACATCGCTGGCAATGATGGACTATTCGACAACCACTACTAGCTTCAGCATCGAAACGCGAAAAGTATGGTTATTGAACTCGGATCAAATGGAATGAACCGAGCAGCATTCTCACGGTGCAGAGTGGACGGTTATTCCGGTTGACGGATTACCATTTGAAGGCGCTCGTGGCTAGTTAGATACCCAAAATTGATTCAGCCGTGTTACGGTAAACCGCTCCAAATGTGATTCTAATGCGTCCATTTTCAACGCCGCCCAATGCTAACATGTAATACAACGCTAAGGTATGCAACAAACCATAATGTACACAACCGCCTCCACACCCGCCATCTACACATGAACCGGCGCCATGCTGAGAATCTTGCTCCAGCCCTTCTCACGCACCTCCTTGCCCACAACGCCGGTCATGCGCGACCCGATGGGCTCCCCATTCTTCGAGATCAGCACGCAGGCGTTGTCGTCGAAGCGCACGACCGACCCGTCGCGGCGCTGGATCTTCTTCTTGGTGCGCACCACCACCGCGTGCCGGATGTCGCCGCGCCGCACCTTGTTCGCCGCCGAGACCTGCGACGCCGCCGACGGCCCGCTCTCCGGCCCGAAGTTGCGCTGCTTCTGCACTACCACTACGATGCGGTCGCCTGCGCTGTGTCAGTGCCGTGGCGCTGCGGAGTGAGAGGGGGGAATTGGGTGGGGACGGACCGATTGTTGCGGCGCGCTTCATCCGCAGCACGTTGATGCACTCGACGATCGCGGCGCCTGAGTTGTCGATGCAGTTCAGAAGGGTCTGCGGAGGGTTAGCCGTGATCGAGGAGATGAGGCGGCGCAGCGATTGGTGAGCCGGACCTTTAGCTGTATCATCGTAAATTATGGAGGATTGATAGGGAGGAGGGTAGGATAGGAAGGACTCAATCAAGTCCTGTCACTCAGTTTAAGAAAGTGGGATGCAAGCTCAATTCATAGCTCTGGATCGGATGTTGAAGTTTGAGAAATTTTCAGGCCGCAATGCAAGGCGTCTAGGTGTCAATCAACCTCATTTCGACAGAGACATCATGGGTTTCCAATAGCTTTGATATTACGTCTTCAGCGAAAATAAAATACATTAAATTACCCATAACCGACCTGGAAGGGTCGCCGAAAGTACAAGATGCAGTCCGGAATATCAGGTTAGCTGTCTCGCGCAAGAGTTTGGACGGCAGTACTAAACGTACATTCATAGCTTCCCAAGAGCTCCACAAGGCGTTCCAGGACTTCAGCAGCTCCAAATCAGACCGCGCCCTCCTCGTCACCATCCAAAACGAAGAACTCGTCCCCAAGACCACAATCGCCAGCTCATCACCCAACCTCTACACCGACCTCAGCACCGTGCAGTCGCACCTCTCCGACAAAGAAGCGCTCTACATCCTGCTGCGGCTGGACAACTCCACCCTCGCCGCAATCACCTTCGTGCCGGACGCCGCACCCGTGCGGCAAAAGACGCTCGTCGCGAGCACGCGGCTGACGCTGCTGCGCGAGCTGGGGTCCGACGCGTTCGCCGAGACACTGTTCGCGACGACGGCCGCGGAGCTGGGCGGCGACGGCTGGCGGCGGCACGAGGCGCACGCCGCCGAGGCCGCGCCGCTGACCCACGAGGAGCGCGAGCGCCAGGCGCTGCGCGACGCCGAGGCCGCGGAGGTGGGCGGCACGGGGCGCCGCGGCGCCGGCTACGGCGCCGGGTCCAGCAGCGGCTTGCGCATGGCCGCCGGCGAGGGCGTGGTGGACGCGCTGCGTGCGCTCGAGGACCGCGCGCTGGTGCTGCTGCGCGTCTCCGCGGCCGAGACCGTCGAGTTTGCGGGCGCGGCGGCGGGCGTCGCGCCCGCGGACCTGGCTGCGCGGATCTCGACCGAGGAGCCCACGTATGCGTTCTACCAGCACAGCTTTGAGGGCGAGAACGGGCCGGAGTCGGCGGTTATATTCATCTACACGTGTCCGGCTGCTGCGCCGGTGAAGCAGCGGATGATTTATGCTAGCAGCAAGCGGAGCGTTGAGACTTTGGCCGAGAGGGATGCGGGCTTGAAGCTTGTGAAGAAGATGGAAGCTACCGATCCTTCTGATATTACAGCTAAGGCGATCGAGGACGAGTTCCAGGTCAAACAGGAAGTCAAGACCGGGTTTGCAAGGCCTAAGCGTCCTGGACGACGCTGATGTGGCAAAGAAGGGTATACGCTTGCATGCTAAACTCATGACGTTCACGGTAACAGCCAGCACAAGCCGGCTCGTGGTGTTTCTTAGGGATGCTTATGACAACAGCTTCGATAATAGATTCAACTAAGAATCTTAGACCTGATCATCCCATCCAACCCAGTCCACAAAAGCATTCCCGAAGAAGTCATTTGTCCATGCTGTCAAGTCACTTGGCCCAGTATCATAATTCTCAAACTGTGGCTGACCTGAAGCTGGCGCCGTAATAGCATGGTTGAAGAATAAGTCCCAATCCAACATGTTTGTGTTTGATGGCCAGTGATCAGGTAAGGCACCCTTTAGGGTTGGACAGGGTACTTCTTCGCCAGCACGATATACTAGACGATAATGATGGTCAGTTGCAGTTGATCTGGGTGAGAATCGTTTAGATCTGCTCATACCTTGAGGGTGAATTACAGATCTGGCATGCTCTACCAAAACCACAACGATACGCTCCAGCTTTGCAGCAAGCGAATTCCGCGAACTCATCTTATTCAAAAAGACTGGGAGTTGCTCCATGGCGTCGAGGGCTTCCTTGCCCCCCTCTGATTCACCCTTTCCATTCGAAAGGAGCTCGCCGAACAAATATAGGAATGGGGTAAAGGGACCACACAAAAGGTGCCACACAATGCCGTTATATGGTTCCTCGGAGTTAGAGACCATATTTTCGAGTAAGTGAAGCATCCGCTTCGAAGATTCGATACACTGTTCCTTCATCGGAGGGGACGATCGAGCGAGAAGAATGAAAAGGTACTCATACTGGAGGCTTACATTGCATAGGCCCAGGTCAATGGAAGCAGCACTGCTGGTGTCAAGGAAAGGTTTCTCCACCAGAGCAGCAGCCTCAAGAATCTGTATAGCATGTCAGCAGTTAGAGATTGAGCCTTCAGAGAGCAGCCGCGCACCCGTTGTGCCTGGCGATACCACGACTTAAGATCCTCGCTAGTAGATTCGATTTGGCAATCATTAGGCGTTGTCTCTTCGTGAAGACAATTCCAGATGTCCGTCATTATACGCGATAGCAGAAACATTTGGTGGATGTAATCTGAAGCTTCTGTCAGCTTTGGTCCGTTTCAGATCATCGTGGATATCTGGTTTCCATTTGACGGCATCTCGTTCAAAAACTGACTTACGCGCTCCGAATACCGCTGGTGCGCCGGTGGCGGTAAGATGAGGTTGAAAAGGTAAGAGCTGATCTAGTGTGGGCAAAGGAATCTCTCTTGCCATTCCACGGTGGAAAGTTGGAGGTCTACCAAAGATGAGAGCCAGTCCTATGTCCACGAGATTCAAATGCCAAAACATTATAACACGCCGTTCTCTGGTCTGAGGGTCGAAACGGCGGTGGTTCACTCCCAATGCTTGTAGCATCCTACAGGCGTTCGTGACTAACATCCAACAAAGTGACGGTTTGGTGAACTCCTCGACATCAACAGCGAGCACAATCAAAGCCTGAATATTGGGTTCGCTGGGTTCGAGGAGGAGTCTCGCGTCGTTGAGTGCGAGCCAGAGATTGCATCGAAGCTTTCCTTTTGTGGATTCGTCCTTGGGATCAGTGGCGGAAATCATACCGAGAATGATGCTATAATACATGACTAGCCAAGCTCTATCCTGCACTTGTTGCGGGCGGGATGCTCTCAAGTGATCCAACTCTTCTTGTGGCGCAGATCTAAACAAGGGCCGACCTCGTTTCAACCCAGCGATGAATGCTATTGTAAATGGTGTCAGCGGCCTCATGCAATGGAAGTATCACAGCGTTCACCATCTACCCAAGGAACCGCCCGATCTTCGAACAAGAAAAACTTATTATAAGTTTTATCGAGCTCCCAAGCGTCATGCCAGACCGCCGCACAAGCTTCAGCCAAAGATGACAAAGCACTTAGAGAGTTGTGTGGCGACGTATCGAGACCACACAACCGCTCTCGAGTTACTTCTATGTCAGTCGTGAGGTTGGACTGCAGACTACTAGTAGCCGCTTCAGAGACATTATTACGAGCGACAGTAACAGGAGACGGTGGGTCAGCAGTAGCGATGTCACGTTTCCGCTTCCTGTTGCGACGAATTACTCCAGATCGTGAATAGGTGCAAGGAGTAACTTCATCTTTACAACGCTGGCATCCAGAGCGTTCACGAGAGCATGCAACCTACAGATTTGTCAAAGCAGTTCCTCTCGGCTCGTCAAATAGGTGAGATGGTCTTACCTTGCGGGATTGGCATTTGTCGCACTGCAAGCACCATTCTGGTTAGTCTACAGTTTCTAGTGGATTGTATTTGACGGAAGCTTACGGCATATGAAGCGAGGGTTTCGGCCATGGCTGAAGTAGTTGGGCGTTTTGAGATGGGCTTGTGACCGCCTTCCGGAAGTTATTAAGTGAGGTTCAAGCCTGGAGACCCTTTACGCTCCCGAATAACCTCCGTCGGAGCTTACGGAACTTAGGTACGCCGCTTCAATTTCGAGGGCACCTATTGCACTGAAGATATTCAATACTCGACCTAGTATAAAAGATGACAATCTGCACAAAATATTTGGAAATGGAACTTACATTTGCGTTCAACATCTCAAAATACTTCCACCATGGCACCACCAATCGCTATCCTCGGCGCAGGCCCAAGTGGTCTGGTACTGGGTCGCATGCTAGAACTCGCCAACATCGCCTATGTTATCTTTGAGCGAGACATATCAGGCAGTGAGACCACTTCACGAGCTGGTACGCTAGACATTCACACAGGCTCTGGTCAACTCGCTCTCCAAGAAGCCGGCCTATTGGATCAATTCAAGAAACTCGCCCGCCGTGATGCGCACACTATATTGGCCGATGCGCAGGGCAAAGTTTATGTCAGGACAGGTGAAAGCGGCGATGTCAATGAAGACAGACCAGAGATCGACCGTAAGGATTTACGAGCCATGCTCCTGAACTCGATCCCGGCGAACAAAGTCCGCTGGGGCTTGAAGGTTCAACAAGTGCAAAGAGATGCTGATGGATCAATGTCTGTTTGCTTTGCGGACGGAAGCATCGAATCAGGATTTCAACTCGTTGTAGGGGCAGATGGTGCATGGTCCAAGGCCAGAAATCTAGTAAGTCATCTATCTGATGTTTGTCTTTGAGCGACTAACGATGGAAAGGTCACACCCGCTAAGCCTCAATATTCCGGACTGCATTACTTGACTACAACTATCAACCCGGAGAATCCATTCTACTCCGCTGCCGTATCGTTGGCCGGACAGGGCAACTATATGGCTTTCGGCGAGGATAAGCAAATCGTTGCTCTAAAGCTGGGTGACGGCTCCTATTACGTCGGTGTTGGCTTGCGTCTTCCCGAGAATTGGAGTTCGGAGAACGCTGCCGTTCTAGAAGACCCATCGGCGCTACGTCGGTCGCTGCTAAATGATTACTTCGCAAACTGGCCTCAGAAGCATACAGACTTGATCGAACACAGCGAAGGAGTCTTCTATGCTTGGCCGCTGTACGCCATGCCAACTGAATCATTGTCGTGGAGGACGGTACCTGGTGTTACTTTGATAGGGGATGCTGCGCACGTAAGGTAAGACATATTGCCTCATAACCTTCCCATGCCTTAATCATCGACGTGAGCAACTAACTGATGATCTCATTAGTACACCCTTCGTTGGTGAAGGTGTCAACTGTGCTATGACGGACAGTCTCCAGCTAGCCCAGCAAATCATCAAGTATGGATTGAATGATCTCGATCGTGCTGTGTCGGAGTATGAGCAATTGATGTTCCCTCGTGGGATTGATCTGATTAGCAGAAGCACGAAGAGCGGTGAGCTATTTTTTGCGCCGGATGCACCTCGAGGCTGGCTCAAGGCCTTTGCCGGTATTGATTGTGATTGAAGAGGTTCTGGGCTGAGTCAGAAATCCATTGGGGAGCGGTCAGTGTATGTACCATTAAGAAATAGATCGGTATCTCTCGACTTAGTCGCTGCAATGTTCAATCCTTGAAACGACCTTTTCCTTCGACCGCAGATACTGAAGCGCTAGCTACTAGGTTGATGAAGCTTGTCTTCACTCCGTTTGGGAAAAGAGTGTCTGTCATACATAGATCGAAAGGACAAAATTCCAGAAGAGGCCTGTTCCGGAAGTAGTCCCGGCATAGGATTTGATCGAAAAGGAGATAGCAGCTTAGAACACCACGCATATCGCGAAGGGGACTTTGCTAGTAACTTTGTAACATCATATTGAACACATTACCTCCGTACGTTGTACAGTTCTCTTCTGTCTGCCAAATAATACTCTTGTCCAACTTCGCGACGCAGATAGCCAGTGATACAAGTAGCAGCAGTTGTGCACGCCTACAGTACATTCATTGACCACTTCAGCACATAATTAGGGAAGACTGCATGTTGAGTTGTGCAGGGCGTTTCAGACTCGTACCCGAAGCAAAAAGCGTTGCAGGCAAATTTTCCTATTGGCCCAGCTTTTTTTAATTTCGCAAATTATTTTCGACTTTCTCTAGGAGATGAAACGACGACATTTGAATTTTTCCTTGTCTCTCGAATTTAACAAGGCCGTAACACCTCGCTACGACAAGGAATGGGAAAAGAGCCGGTATCCGCGGACGTTTGTGAATTTGTGCAGCGGCTTGGCTATGGCAAGGTTTCGGGGCTATCTTTTAGAGAACATGGTCGTCAAAAGCACCTAGAACGAAACGATATACGTGGGGTACAAGGGTTTTGCTGCACCTTTCACGGGTACCTGATCGACCGGCTTGGGTAGAAGACCTCGGATATCAACTGTCTCTTTGACGTTGCTGGGGATTAGTCTGCTGCAATGAATCAATTCACCGTGTTTCTCCCGCGAGTACGCCTTTAGATTTTTATGGGCCTTCGGATATCCCAGGAATGCTGACACGCTTCTGCCGCGTGGAGCAGCCACGGGAGAGGCACTCCACGTACACACTTTGTGCCGTAATTTCCACTTAGATAGGGTCAAAGAACTACGAGCAATTGACCAGTAGGAGCAAGCCCGCGTAAGAGGGCGACGCACAGAGACCGTTCATGGGGTTTTCTTGCATGTTTTACAACGGTTTTCTCAGATCTTCTGGAGCGAGTATGTCGCGCAGTAATTCAATGGAACTTGGCCAACGGATTTTCGATCGATTAGAGGTATCCACTCTGCAAGAAAGCAATCATTTTTGACGTACATTTGATCGTGCAGAAGCCGGTTGAAGCGCTTACGTCCCAGCCCTGCCTTTGCATGTCTCTCCTGCAGCGAGCGGCGCAGCAGCAGCGTGCGATAGGCCGGATGAATCTGAAACTCGACAAACAGGAGCACGCTTCTGCACGTAGTGCAGCTCCCGGGGCTCTGCGGAGGGCCTGGCACAGACAGCAACGCGTGACTTCTATTTGCCGGCGCTGAGATTTTCTCGATGCCTCTTCAGTGTTCGCTGTGCCTCACCGTCAAGGGGGTTTGACTTTCGATATTCGATAATTGACAATCAATTTCTTTGGCGAACCGTCGGTTCCTGGATCAACACGCTAGGAGGCGTGCCAAAACGACTTCACGGCCCGGCTCCTCTGGCCGTTCCCCTTCCGTGCTGAAGCCCCTTAGCGCGCTGCTATATTCCGTTGTCTGAGCGCGGTGCTTCGGTCACGGGGGTGGTGATGGACAGGGTTACAGTGCAGCAATGAACGTAGTGCATCCTGGCCTTTACTCGGAGCTCCAGAGCGTGTGGGGCTGCTTGCGGTTTCGAATTCGGCTGGAGATGCGACGAGCTCACTGGCTGTGACATCTGTGACAGACTGGGCGCAGGGAAGTGCTTAGCCGCAGTGGGCCAAGTGCGTGTCGCCGACCGTCTCCGCGCCCTGGCTATCCTGGCCGTTGGCGGCGAAAGATGAGCGCCGTGGGATCCGCAAGACTTCACCCTGGAACCGAGATTTCTGCATCACAAACACTTCGACTCCTCGGGAACAGCCGTAAAGTCGGTCGCATATACTTCCACACCGCAGCGCATCGCCTCACTCGCCCTTCTCCGCCATCTGCCGCCGTTTGCTGAAGCCCGCAGACGCGATCGCGACGGATACGCCAAAAGCAACGCCCAACGACCCGCTCTCGCTTCATCGATGCAAGACTGCTGCACCTAGGCATTTTGGACCTGCAAAGTCATTCTCGTGCCTGACATGGATCCAGCGAATACGTCCATCAAAAAACCGTCTGAAATTCTCTCGTCCGACTTCCCTCCCGTCTACTGAGGGGTCATCATCACCCGTCGTCAACCACAACAACCGACGCGCCGCCTGTCGGCTTCGGGCAGCAGCTGGCAGGCGACGACATCACGCAAAGCTTAATCACGTCTTCTTGAATATTCACCATTGTGTGGCGACAGTGCCATAAGGGATTGGACAAAGAGCGCCATTGTACGAGTACAACGCATTTGCGCTTTGTGTGCTCGAACGTACTACCTCAAGGCACCTCTTTGTGATATCATTCCACACGCCCTGATTCCGCGTCCGACACATCCTTTAACCTCTGGTATCGCTGACCCTGTCGTATACCTCTTACCGACCCGAACACCTTGGAACTTATGTTCAACTTTAGACCGTCATCGACCAAATCAAATTAAGACAAAATCTATTCAACTATACAATTTAGCCAGGGTATCTGGCTCATTGGATTGCGCACATCGTTTCTTAAAGATGAACGGTATCAACTCCTCGACAACCCCACGGGAACAGACATCTACCATGCCTCGGCGCATGAACAGTTATTCAACACCACAGCGGCCTTCGACTTCTTCGGGAGAACTCGTTACTCCAAGATCTGAGCTGCTTCGTCAAGCTCTTCAAGAGAGGAGAAACCTACCTCTACGAACTGCATCGAGCACGCCTCGAAAACCACGAGGGGCCTATAGGAGTCTAGCATATCAAGATGACTGGATACAGTCATCCGAGGATGACCAGAAGCCGAAGAGACGTAGTAGTGGCACACGTCATCATGCGCGCCGCTTGACGGACTCCGGTGTCCCTAGGAGTACCATTGCTCCAAGTCCACCGACGACGCCAACACCTGGAGTTGGAGCGAAGGAAGCCACAGCAGAGATCACCAGGTTGGAAAAAGAGAATTGGGATCTTAAGCATCGAGTATGTCTGCAACAGGAGCGAGCGCAGCAACTAAACGAGCAACTCGAGGCAGCGCTCGAGCAACTTGAAAGCAGCCGAGACCTTCGAGAGC
>Ga0335075_10018889_pt1 | contig 10215 bp, 12 predicted proteins | sample Lox_Sample_24_FD_206723 | JGI IMG/M metagenome (GOLD analysis project Ga0335075, IMG submission 206723) | Soil microbial communities from Loxahatchee National Wildlife Refuge, Florida, United States - Lox_Sample_2.4 | ecosystem: Environmental > Terrestrial > Soil > Wetlands | place: USA... | reverse complement strand
GTGGGATGCGATTCGCGTCGCGCCCCGGACCGCTCGCGGCTTCCAGGCGGGCCCGGAGGGGCTCGAGCTGCTCGCGATCGGCTTCGGCGAGGACGGCGACGCGGAGATGCTCGAGACGTTCTAGCTGTCCCGCCTACACACCTTGTGAACGGCTGGGGTTCTATCCGGCCCTCCTTTGAGGCTGTGGGTCTTCCCGGACTCACGCTCAAAGGAGGGCGCGGATGTATCTGCACGCTAACGCCAAGCTCGGACTGGCTGGGCGTCTCGCGCTGGTGCGCGCGATCGATGCGGGTATGACGCTGAAGGCGGCTGCGGCCGCTTTCAGCGTGTCGCCGGCGACGGCGCACCGCTGGTGGCATCGCTGGCTTGATGGCGGCCGCCGACCGGAGGCGCTGCTTGATCGCTCGAGCCGGCCACACCGCTCGCCGCGGCTGCTCGCGGTCGAGCTGCAGGAGCGGATCTGCGACTGCCGCCGCAAGACGGGCTGGGGGCCGCGCCTTGTTGCCGGCGCGACTGGCTTTGCGCACTCGACGGTCTGGAAGGTGCTACACCGCCACGGACTCTCGAGACGTGCCGTCACGGTCAAGGAGCCGGCCAACAGCTACGAGTGGCCCTGTCCTGGCGATCTGCTGCACATGGACGTCAGCCGGTACGCGCGTTTTCTGCGGCCCGGTCACCGCGTCACCGGCGACCGATCGCAGCGCTCACGCAACTGGATGCGGTCCGAGACACGGGTCGGCTACGACTTCGCGCACGCGATCGTCGACGACCACTCGAGGCTCGCCTACGTCGAGATCCACGACGACGAGAGGGCCGAGACGGTGACCGGCTTCGTCGAGCGGGCGCTCGCCTTCTTCGAGGGCCACGGCATCACCGCGAGGCGGCTGATGACCGACAACGCCTTCACCTACGTGCACAACCGCTCGCTCCGCGCGCTGCTCGCCCGCCGCGGCATCCGCCACCTCAAGACGCAGCCCTACCGTCCGCGGACCAACGGAAAGGTCGAGCGCTTCCACCAGACGATGGCGCGCGAGTGGGCCTACGGACTCGCCTACAAGACGCATCGACACCGCAACGCCGCACTGCCACACTGGCTCGACAACTACAACCACCGGCGACCACACAGCTCACTCAGCGACCGGCCCCCGATCAGCCGCGTTCACAACGTCCGTGGGTAGGACACCTAGCTAGGAGCGTCTACGTCAGCCCGGCCGGACGAACAGCCCGGCTGCGGCCTTCTCGCCGATCGCCTTCTCGTCGCCGCCGACCGCGACCCGGAACTGGCCCGCCGCCGGCTGGACGGCGCGCAGCTCGATCTCGGTCCCCGGGACGAGGCCTTCGTCGTAGAACCAGTGGAGCAGGTCGCCGTCGTGCTCCGCGAGCCGGACGATCGTCGCCGCGGCACCGGGTGCGAGCGCGGACAGCGGCTCGAGCTCGCGGTTCTCGGCCTGCTCGACGTCCGGCTCGATCGGCCACCCGTGGGGGCACCGGTCGGGATTCCCGAGCTGCCGGGCGATCCGCTCGACCATGTCGTCGCTGAACGTCCCGCCGAGCTCGTCGGCGTGCACGTGCGCTTCCGCGCCCGTGTAGCCCATGAAGTCGGTGAGGAGCCGCTCGATGATGCGGTGCTTGCGAACGACCTTCTCGGCGCGCACGCGGCCGGACTCGGTGAGGATCGCCTCCTTGCGCTCGCCGCGCTCGACGAGGCCGTCCGACTCGAGCCTCTTCAGCATCTCGCCCGCCGAGGCGCGCGACACCCCCAGCATCTCCGCGACGCGTGAGGCGAGCGTCGGCGCGCCGTCGGTGCGCGGGACGTATTCGCCGATCGGGAACGCGAGGAAGTAGATCGTCTCGAGGTAGTCGTCGACCGAGTGGCCCTGCTGCGTCGGCATGCCGTCACTCTACGTCCCTACCCTGACTCGGCGTCGTGCCCTACGCATCCGTCTATCCGCTCGTCAACGCACGTGCAGTTGCGCGGGCGTTCACGTACGAGGTCGACGACGACGTCGGGGTCGGCTCGATCGTCCGCATGCCCTTCGGGCGCTCGCGGGCGCGCGGAATCGTCGTCGGGCTGGTCGGCGCGCCGCCCGAGGACGTCGAGGCGAGGCCGGTCGACGGCGTCGTCGGCGAGGTGCCGGCGGCGCTCGTCGAGCTCGCGCTCTGGCTCGCGGACTACTACGGTTCGACCCCGGCACGCGCGCTCGCGCTCGTTGCGCCGGAGTCGCCGAAGCGGCGCAAGGTGCAGCCGCCCCCCGCCGAGCGGCAGGCGCTCGGCGGGGAGGCGGAGCCGCGCCGGCTCTCCGACGAGCAGCGAAAGGCGGTCGACCGTGTCGTCGGCGCGCTGGATGCGGGCGAGGGCGGCCTGTTCCTCCTGCACGGCGCGACCGGCTCCGGGAAGACCGAGGTGTACCTGCAGGCGTGCGGCGCGGCGCTCGAGCGGGGTCTCGGCGCGATCGTGCTCGTGCCGGAGATCGCCCTCGCCCCGCAGACCGTCGGCCGCGTGCGGGCGCGTTTCGGCGACCGCGTGGCGATCCTGCACTCCGGCCTGACCGACGCGGAGCGACGCGACGAGCGCGAGCGCATCTCGAGCGGCGAGGCGCGGATCGTGGTCGGCGCCCGCTCGGCGGTGTTCGCGCCGGTCCGCGGACTCGGCCTGATCGTCGTCGACGAGGAGCACGACTCGTCGTACAAGCAGGACAGCGATCCGCGGTACGACGCCCGCACGGTCGCGGCCAAGCGGGCATCGCTGGAAGGCGCGGTCGCGGTGTACGGCTCGGCGACGCCGCGGCCGGAGAGCTGGGCGGCGCTCGAGCGTCTCGAGCTCGGCGGCCGCCTGCACGCCCGGCTGCCGCCGGTGGCGGTGGTCGACCTCCGCCGCGAGGCCGGGTACCCGCTCTCGGCGCCGCTGCTCGCGGAGCTGCGGGCGGTCGCCGAGGAACGCAGCAAGGCGATCCTCCTCCTGAATCGCCGCGGCGTCGCGCCGGCCCTGCACTGCCGGAGCTGCGGCACCACGATCCGCTGCCCGAACTGCGACGTCGCGCTCGTCCTGCACGGGGAGGGGGAGCTGCGTTGCCACCACTGCGGCCACGCGGAGGCTGCGCCCACCGCCTGCCCGGCCTGCGCGTCGCCCGAGCTCGCACGTATCGGCGCCGGGACGCAGCGCCTCGAGCGCGAGCTGCGCCGCGAGCTGCCGGAGCTCGAGCTGATCCGCGTGGACGCCGACGTCGTCGCGAAGCCGGAGGAGCTCGCGGCGTCGCTGCGCCGCTTCGCGGAATCCGAACGCGCGGTCCTGCTCGGGACGCAGATGGTCGCGAAGGGGCACCACTTCGCAGGTGTCCGACTCGCGGCGGTCGTCGACGCCGACGCGGGCATCGGTCTCCCCGACTTCCGCGCCGAGGAGCGCACCTTCCAGCTGATCACCCAGCTCGCCGGCCGGAGCGGACGCGAGGCCCCGGGACGCGTGATCGTCCAGACGTTCCAGCCGGACGCGCGGCCGGTCGTCTACGCGGCGCGCCACGACGTCGCCCGGTTCCTCGCCGAGGAGCTCGAGCGGCGCGAGGCGCTCGGCTACCCGCCGTACGGTCACCTCGTGCGCATCGTCGTCACCGGTCGCGCGCCCGAACCGGTCGCGCGCGCTCTCGACGAGCTGAAGGCGGGGCTTCGCGGCGCCGACCTGCTCGGACCGGCGCCGCTCCTCCGGCTCCGCGGCCGTCACCGCGCGCAGCTCGTCGGCAAGACCGACCAGCCGCGACGTCTCGCGGCGCACGCCGCCCGTCTGCTCGCCGCCGCTGCGCCTGCGATGCGTCGCGCCGGTCTCACCGCCGTCGTCGACGTCGATCCGCAGTCGGTCTAGCGGGCGCCGCCGGCGGAACGCCGGGACCACACACGTACCAGGTCCGGGTTTGCGACTTTTGCAGGGAGATCGACCCCAATCGGGTCGCCCGCCGGGGGGCGGCGGTACCACACACGTGCCTGGGACGTAACAGGTCCCGCACATGCGGCACCATGCGTCTCGCGATGAGACGCCGGCCCGAGGAGATCATCGGCGAGTGGGGCGTTCGCGACGTCACGCCCGCATCGATGCGCGAGCGGAAGCGGCTTGAGCTCGACGCCGACGTCAACCCGCTCGTCGGCAGGCGTCTCCGGCGCCGCGTGCGCAACTTCACGCCGCAGGCGGATACGTATCTCGCGTCGCTCGGCGGTCCGTTGCCGTACATGCGGCGCCTGCGGCAGATCGAGACGGAGATCGAAGCGCACGAGCAACGTCTCGCCACCGCATACGAGGAGCGGCGCGACGCGGACGAGTGGCGCCGAACCGCGGCGCGCTGGCGCTTCGACGAGGTCAACGACCTGATCGACCGGCACAACCGCTGGTTCCCGGTCGAGGCTCGCCTCCCGATGGACCCCAGGACGCGCGACTTCGTCAAGGTCGGCGGCCGGCCCTATCGGCGCGAGCGGCTCGACCTCGCCTGGATCCTCGACCGGTTCCCCGGCTGAGCCCGCGCTCTACACTGCCGCGGATGTCCGAGCATGCCCACGACCACGCGCACGACCAAGACCACGACCACGACGACGACGAGCCGGAGCTGACGGCCGAGGAGCAGGCCGAGGCCGAGGCGGCTGCCGAGGCCGACGTCCGTCGCCAGTTCGCGCTCGCGCAGATCCGCCAGTACGGCGACGTCGCGCTCCGCATGCGCGCACACGAGGTCGAGCAGTTCGACGACGACCTGCGGCGTCTCGTCGAGCGGATGACGGCCCTGATGCACGACGCGCAGGGCGTCGGCCTCGCGGCGACCCAGGTCGGCGTGCTGCGGCGGCTCTTCGTCTTCGAGCCGGACGAGGAAGGGCCACGGGTGATCGTGAACCCGGTCGTCGCCGAGCGCGGCGGCGACGAGGATTCCGACGACGAGGGTTGCCTCTCGCTGCAGGGAGTGCGCGTCCCGGTCGCCCGGGTGACGAAGGTGACGCTGACGGGCAAGGATGAGAACGGCGACGACGTCCGCTATGCGCTCGACGGCTACGCCGCGCGCGTCGTGCAACACGAGCTCGACCACCTCGACGGCGTGCTGATCATCGACCGCACCGACGACGAGCACCGCAAGGAGGCGCTCGCGACACTGCGCCCGCGCGCCGTCCTGCGCCCGTGAGGCTCGCCGTCGCGGCGACGGCGCCGTTTGGCGCCGACGTGCTCGAACGCCTCGCCGCGACGCACGACATCAGCTATCTCCTCACCCGGCCGGACGCGCCCCGCGGCCGCGGCCGCCGGCTCGCTCCGCCGCCGGCGAAGGAAGCGGCCGAGCGTCTCGGCATCGCCGTCCAGCAAGCCGCGAAGCCCGAGCTGCCCGAGGACGTCGACGCGGTCGTCGTCTGCGCCTACGGGCTCTACATCCCGGGGCGGCTGCTCGGCCGCGCGCTCTGGCTGAACGTCCATCCGTCGCTGCTTCCGCGCTGGCGCGGGGCCGCGCCCGTCGAGCGTGCGATCCTCGCCGGGGACGAGCAAACCGGCGTCACCGTCCATCGCACGGTCGAGGAGCTGGACGCGGGGCCGATCGCGGCGCAGGAGGCGTTCCCGCTCGACGCGCTCGACGCGGGCGCCGTCTACGCACGCTCGGCGGAGATCGCCGCCCGCCTGCTCGACGGCGTCCTCGCCGGCCCGGCGTTCACCCCGCAATCCGACGAAGGCGCGACATACGCGGAGAAGATCGGCCCGCAGGATCGCGAGCTCGACCTCTCCGATCCCGTCGATGCCTGGCGCCGCGTGCGCGCGCTCGCCCCGCACATCGGCGCCCGTGGCGAGCTGGAAGGCCGGCGCGTGACCGTGTGGGAAGCACGACTCGACGACGGGCGCTTCGTGCCCGAGATCGTGCAGCCGGAGGGGAGACGCGCGATGCGCTACGACGCGTTCCTGCGCGGCCTGCGGTGATCGCCCCGGCGCGGTCGGCCGCCTTCGAGGTCGTGCGGCGCGTCTTCGAAGAGGATGCCTATGCCGACCGCGCGCTCAGCTCCGCGGTCGAGGGGCTCGACGAGCGCGACCGCGCGCTCGCGCAGCGCCTGGCGTACGGGACGGTGCAGCGCGTCCGGACGATCGACCTCGGCATCGGCCGCCTCGGGAAGCGCCCGCTCCACAAGCTCGATCCGCCGGTGCGCACCGCTCTGCGCCTCGGCGCGTACCAGCTCGGCTGGACCGATCTGCCGCAGCACGCGATCGTCGACGATGCCGTCGAGCTCGTGCGGGCAGCCGGGCGCGAGCGCGCCGTCGCGTTCACGAACGCCGTCATGCGCCGGCTCGCGCAGGGGTTCCGCGGCCTCGTCGCGTCCCTGCCCGAGGGTGCCGAAAAGCTCTCCTATCCGGACTGGGTCGCGGACGTCTGGACGCGCGACTTCGGGGCGGACACCGCACTCGCGTTGATGCGCGCGCAGAACGAGCCGCCGGCGCTCGAGGTGCACGCCGACGAGCCGGTGGGCGAGCCGACGGACGTACCCGGCGCGTATGTCGTGGACCGGGTCGACCTCGCGCGCATGCGTCCCATGAGCCGGGCGTCGCAGCTCGCGGCGCTCGTCGTCGGGCGCGGTGGGCGCATCCTCGACGCCTGTGCGGCGCCTGGCGGCAAGACGCGGCTGCTCGACGGTGCGGTCACCGCCGTCGAGCTGCATCCAGGCCGGGCGCGCGCGCTCGCCGACGATGTTCCGCCGAACGTACGCGTGGTCAACGCCGACGTCCGCGAGCTGGACGAGAGCGGCTTCGACCATGCGCTCGTCGATGCGCCGTGCTCGGGTCTGGGCGTGCTCGCACGACGACCCGACCTCCGCTGGCGCGCACGACCGCTGCCCGAGCTGCAGGCGGAGCTCCTGCGCGCGGCGGCCGAGCGCGTCGCCGCCGGCGGCACGATCGTGTACTCGGTCTGCACCCTGAACGCCGACGAGAACGAGGCGGTCGTGGATGCGTCCGGCCTCGCCGTCGAGTCGCTCGGCGAGGAATGGCCCCGGTACGCGCACCCGACGCGGCCCGAGTTCCTGCTGACGATGCCGCACCGCGACCGCACGTCGGGGTTCTTCATCGCCCGATTGAGGCCGTAGGATGGAGCGCCGGGTGCCCTGGCGCGACTGGATACGCACGGTCGAGGTCGAACCGTCGCTCTACGCGGCGGACTTCGCCCGGCTCGGCGAGCAGATCGAGGATCTCTGCCGTGCCGGCTGCCGTGTGTTCCACTTCGACGTCGGCGACGGCCACTTCGTCGAGCCGGTGACGATGGGGCCGATCGTGCTCGAGTCGATCGCGCCGGTCGTGCGTCGCTACGCCGGCATCGTCGACGTGCACCTGATGGTCGACAATCCGACGCACCACTTCCCGCAGTTCGCGGCCGCCGGCGCGGACAGCGTCACGTTCCATTTCGAGGCGGTCGACGATGTCGGCGCGACGATCAGCGCCGCCCACCAGCAGGAGCTGCAGGCGGGTGTCGCGTTCACCCCGGACACGGAGCCGGAGGACGTCGCCGCCGTCGCCGGCGACGCGGATCTCGTGCTCTGCATGTCGATCTATCCCGGCTACTCGGGCCAGCCCTTTCGCGAGGACACGTTCGGCCGGATCGCCCGGCTGCGGCGCGCGCTCCCCGATCACGTCTACATCCAGGTCGACGGAGGTGTCGGCCCCGACAACATCCGTCGTCTCTACGACGAGGGCGTGAGGCTGCTCGTCGCCGGCGCGTCGATCTTCCAGCGCGAAGATCTTCCTCGCGCGTACCGGCGCCTCGTGCAAGCCATGGCATGACGCTCGACCGCGCGCTCGAGCTTGTCCGAGCGGCGCACGGACGGGCGTATCCGAAGCCGACAGTCGGCGCGGTCGTGGTTCGCGACGGCCAGGTCGTCGGCGAGGGCGTCACGGAGCCCGGGGGGCGACACGCCGAGGTCGTTGCGCTGGCCGCCGCGGGACCGCGAGCCGCGGGGAGCACCCTGTACGTCACGCTCGAGCCGTGCGCACACCACGGGTCGACGCCGCCGTGCGCGGACGCGATCGTCGCCGCCGGCCCGAACCCCGAGGCCGCGGGCGGGGCGGAGCGCCTGCGTGCCGCCGGTGTCGACGTCGAGCTGGTCGACTCGTTCGAAGCGCGCGCGCAGAACGAGGCGTGGCGGACCTGGGTAGCGCACGGGCGGCCGTTCGTCGTCTTCAAGGCGGCGATGACGCTCGACGGGCGGGTCACGGTGCCCGGTTCGAAGTGGGTGACGGGCGAGACGAGCCGCCGGCTCGTGCACGAGCTGCGTGCGACGGCGGACGCGGTCGCCGTCGGCGGTGGGACGGCGCGCGCCGACCGCCCGCGCCTCGACGCGCGGGACGTGGCGACGCCGCGCGGTCAGCCGCGGCGGCTCGTCTTCTCCCGCGGCCCGCTCCCTGCGGGCCTCGACCTCGAGCTGCGCCTCGGGCCGATCGAGGACGAGCTGCGGGCGCTCGCCGCCGATGGTGTCCAGTCGCTGCTGCTCGAAGGCGGGCCGACGCTCGCGTCGGCGTTCTTTGCCGCCGACCTGGTCGACAAGGTGCTCCTGTTCGTCGCGCCGACGATCTCCGGCGAGGGGCCGTCGCTCGTGGCTGCGCTACCCTCCGCGCGCGCACTCTCGCGCCTCACCGCCACGGAGGTCGGCGAGGATGTGCTCCTCGAAGCGTATGTCCACGAGCCCTAGCCCGCAGAGCAGCAACGAGCGCGCCGACGACCGGATCGTCACGCTCCTCTCGCAGTGGCTCGTTGGCACCCTTGGCAACGAGGCGCTCCTCAGGGAGGTCGAGGGCGTGGAGGTCGACCGGCTTGCCCCCGGCCAGCGGAGCGCCGTCGAGGAGCTCGTCGTCGAGCTGCGCGCGGCGCCCCCGCGCGAGCGCAGCGACCTGCAGGTCGTCGTGCGCGAGACGCTCGAGTCGCTCGCGTACGGCGAGTAGGAGGTTCATCCGCCTACGGCGTGACGAGGGACCGGCGAAGCGCGGTCAAGTCCTTGAGGTGCTCGGCGTCCGCGGCGACGATGCACGAAGCGTACTCGAGCGGTTGCGCTGTTCCGCCTGCGTAGGTCGACGACGCTGCGACGCAGCTGTCGTTTCGATAGTCGAGCCACGCGTGCTCGCCGCGCACGAACGCGGGCCGCGCTGCAGGTCGCAGCAGCCGGAAGATCGCAGCGGCCTCCGCGTCGATCTTCCGGTCGTCGCGCAGGATGGCCTGTTCCTCGCAGCCTTCCATCGCGATCGTCGACTGCGGATGCGCGGGGCACGGCAGCGGCGTGAACGTCTCGTGGATCACCGGCGGCCTGAGCGCGACAACCGCGGCGACGAGCATCGTCACGAGCATGCCGCATCCTAGGCCGTGGTCCCGAGGCTCGATCTGCGACCCCGGGTACCACACACGTACCAGGCCCGGACAGGGTCGATCTTGGCTTCAAGCCTCGGTTTGCGACCCTGCCCACGCTCCGGCCGGCGGGGGCTCAGGTACCACACACGTGCCGGGTACGTAACAGGTCCCCTCGAGGCGTCCGGCAGGCACGATGTGAGCCGTGTTCACGGGCCTGATCCGCGAGGTTGGTCGCGTTGCCTCCGTCGACGGCGACGCGGGCGGCGTGCGCATCCGCATCGACGCGCCCGCGACCGCCGCGCAAGCTGCGGTCGGTGACTCGGTCGCGATCTCGGGCGTCTGCCTGACCGTGGTCGACGTCGACGATCGGACGCTGTCCTTCGATGCGGTGCCGGAGACCCTCGCGCGCTCGTCGCTGTCGCGCCTCGCGGCCGGCGCGCAGGTGAACCTCGAGCCGTCGCTCCGCGCCGGCGAGCAACTCGGCGGCCACTACGTCCAGGGCCACGTCGACGGCGTCGGCCGCGTGCGCAGCGTCGAGGTGGAGGGAGCGGGCCGGCGCATCTGGGTCGACGCGCCGCCCGAAGTGCTTCGCTACGTGGTCGAGAAAGGCTCGGTCGCCGTCGAAGGGGCGAGCCTGACGATCGCCGGCCTCGACGGTGCGGGGTTCGCGATCGCCCTGATCCCGCACACGCTGGAGGTGACGACGCTGGGCGTGCTCGAGAGCGGCGACACGGTCAACCTCGAAGCCGACGTGCTGGCGAAATACGTCGAGCGGCTGCTGCCCCGGTAGCCTGTTCGCATGTCCACGACCACGGCCTTCGCGACAGTCGAGGAAGCAATCGACGACATCCGCGACGGGCGGATGATCGTCGTCGTCGACGATCCCGGGCGC
>Ga0335075_10018888_pt1 | contig 10215 bp, 10 predicted proteins | sample Lox_Sample_24_FD_206723 | JGI IMG/M metagenome (GOLD analysis project Ga0335075, IMG submission 206723) | Soil microbial communities from Loxahatchee National Wildlife Refuge, Florida, United States - Lox_Sample_2.4 | ecosystem: Environmental > Terrestrial > Soil > Wetlands | place: USA... | reverse complement strand
CTTCCCGTTCGGCTCCGTGCTCGTCTCCGCGAATGGGGCCGTTCTCGCCGAGGACCGGAACCGGGAATTGACTGTGCGCCGCCGCCCATGGCTGGGCCGGGCTGGGGCGCATCGTGTACGCGACATCATCGGAGCAAACGGGCAGCTGGCTTGCCGAACTGGGTGTCAGCCCGGCACCGGTCCTGCCCTTGGCGATCACGGAGGTCGTTCCCAGTCTTGTGGTGGCGGGCCCGGTCCCCGATCTGGCGGAGGAGGTGCGCGAGCTGCACCGCAGATTCCGCTCAGCGTAGCGGCGCGGGAGGCTTCGCCCGCCACTCACCGGTGACCGGGTGAGAAGGCCCGAGACTTGACTTCAAGTCCGCTCGAGCCACGACAGTAGCGGCAATGGACGCTTCCGGTACCACCTACCCGGCCGGGGCGGGCGCCCCGGCGACGGTGCGGGGGGTGCTGCGCTCACGGCCGTTCGCGACCCTGCTGGCCGGCTACGCGGTCTCGGACCTCGGTGACGGCATGGCCGCGGTGGCAATCTCGTGGCTGGCCATCGAGCTGGCCCACGGGCGGAACACCGGCCTGCTGGTCGGCGCCGCGGTCGCCGCCTACACGCTCCCCGGCGTGCTGGCCGGCCTGGGCCTCGGCCGGCTGCTCACCCGCTGGGACCCGCGGCTGCTGGTGCTGGCCGAGGCGGTCCTGCGGACCGCCTGCCTGGGCGCGATCGCGGGCGGCGCGATGGCCGGCGCCCTCAGCCCGGCGGGGTACGTGGTGCTGCTCGGCATTTCCTCGCTGCTGGGGCTGGCCGGCGTGACCGGCGCTCTGACCGCGGTCGCCGAGTTGCTGCCTGAGACACAGCGGGTAGCCGGGAACTCGCTGGTCACCGTGACCAGCTTCGCCGCGACGATCGTCGGCCCGGCGCTGGCCGGCTTGGTCATCGCCACCGCGGGCGCGGGCGCGGCGATCGGGGCAGACGCCGGAAGCTATCTGGTGCTGATCGGCGCCGTGCTGCTGAGCAGGCGCTTCCAGCCGCCCGTCCCGCGCGTCGGCCCGGGCCAGGGCATGGGGCGGGCGCTGCGCGGACTGTGGCATCAGCCGGCCGTGCTCGGCATCACCGCGGCGTGCGTGGTCTTTTTCTTCCTGTACGGGCCGGTGGAGGTCGCGCTGCCGGTCTATGTTTCGCAGACGCTGCACGCCGGGCCCGGCGTCCTGGGCGGTTACTGGACGCTGTTCGGCTGCGGCGCGACAGCGGGCGCGCTCGCGGCGTCGTGGGCGCAGCGCTGGGGCCTGTGGCGAGTGTGCGTGGCGGTCATTGCCGGCTGGGGGGCCTGCCTGGTGCCGCTCGGCCTGACCCGCTCGCTGGCTTTGGGCTTCGCCGCGCTGGCCATTGGCGGACTCGTCTACGGCCCGTTCCTCCCGTTCAAGCAAACGATCATTCAGCGTGCCAGCCCGCCCGGCTCACTCGCCGCCCTGGCCGCTGCCAGCGCGCTGTTCACCGTGCCCGCCGCGCCGGCCGGCACCGCGCTGGGCGGGCCGCTGGTCGCGGCCATCGGCGCCGCGCCCACGCTGCTCGCGTCCGGACTGGCCACGATCGCTCTGGCCGTGGTCGCGACGGTGGCCCTGCTCTGGCGCCGGGCCGGGCGGGCCGCCAGTCCCAAGGCCGTTCAGTTATCCAGCGCTGGGACTGGCTCGTCAGCCAGGTAGGGCGGCGCGGGCTCGTACTGTATGTAGCGGCGGACCGCCCGCGCGTGCTCGCGGCCGTGGATGCGGCCCACCAGCCACAACGCCATGTCGATCCCGGCCGAGACTCCCTGGCTGGTCACCAGGCTGCCGTCGACGACGTACCGGGCGTCGCGGACCACGGTGATGTCGCCCCGCCCTTGGAGAGAGTCCTCGAAACTGTGGTGCGTGGCTACCCGCCGGCCGCGCGCAGGGCCGGCCTCGTGCAGCAGCAGTGCGCCGGTGCACACGCTGGTTGTCCAGGTCACGGTCGCGGAGGTGGCCTGGATCCAGTCGATGACGGCGGGGTTGGACACCTCGCGCCTGGTGCCCATGCCGCCGGGCACCAGCAGGACGTCCAGCGGAGGGTGGTCGCCGAAGGCGTGGTCGGCGAGCACGCGCATGCCCTTGCTGCAGCGCACCGGTCCGGGCTGCTCGGCAATGAGGACGGCGCGGTCACCCTGGTCTCGCAGCATGGCTGAGGTGGTGAACACCTCCCACGGACCGGTGAAGTCCAGTTCCTCGGCATCTTCGAAGATCAGCAGTCCGTAGGTCGTCATGTCAGCTCCCCAGCAGTACGGAATCGGTTTCGGTAGTCGGTCGGCGTGATGTGCGTGGTCCGGTGGAACGCCCGGCGCAGCGTTTCTGCGGTGCCAAATCCGCAGCGCCGCGCGATCGCCTCGACCGGATCGTCGCTCTCGGCCAGGGCGCGGCGCGCGGCCTCGATACGGACCCGCTCGACGTACGCGGCAGGCGGCGTGCCGACCTCAGCGGTGAACCTGCGCTGGAGGTGACGCGTGCTCAGCCCGGCGTGCGTGGCCAGGTCGGCGATGCCGTGCGGCGCGCCGGGATCGGAGTGGATGGCCGACAGCGCGGCGCGGATCGGGCCGGTTCGCGGCTGTGCTGACCACAGCGGGACGCTGAACTGCGATTGGCTGCCGGGCCGGCGCAGGAACAGCACCAGCTCCTGCGCGACAGCGTGCGCGACCTCACGGCCGAGATCGTCCTCCACCAGCGCAAGGGCCAGGTCCATCCCGGCTGTCACGCCGGCCGACGTCCAGATCCGGCCGTCTTTGATGAAGATCGGGTCGCAGTCGACGTCCAGATCTGGGTACTCCCGGCTAAGCTGTCTCTCCCGTGCCCAGTGCGTGGTGACGCGCTGCCGGGTTAGCAGGCCGGCCGCCGCGAGCAGGAACACCCCGCTGCACACCGAGGCGACGCGCCGCGCCCCGCCCGCCGCCTCGGCTATCCAGCCGGTCAGCGAGGAGTCCAGGCACGCCTGGTCCACGCCGCCGCCGCCCGCTACTACCAGGGTGTCGATCCCGGCCGGGTCGGCCTCGGCGATGCCGCCGCTGGCCTGCACCGGCAAGCCACTGCCCGACCGGACCAGTCCCGCGCGAGGCGCGACAACCTCGCAGTCGTAGCCGCCTGTCAGCGCGGACGCGCGCTGCAACACCTCGTGCGGTCCCACCAGGTCCAGCGGCTGGAACCCCTCGAAGATCACGAACGCGATGCGGCGCCTGTCCACACACCAACCCTGCGGCCGGCCAAATCACGGCGTCAACGACACGTACCCCACGATTCGCGCCATCCCGTCCGGCCCGCCGACACACTGGTCTCAGCGCGGCCGGATCGGGCGGCCGACTCTTGATCATGTTTCGGCGGCGGCTAGTTCAACTTCGAAGCCATCGGTGTTGGCGAGGTAGGCGGCGTAGTGGTCCTTGCCGCCGGCATGCGGATGTCTGTCTGGGAACAGCAGCGCCCAGCCGTGGGCTGGCCCGGCTGTGGTGAGCGCATCGACGCTGGCCTGGCTCCCTGCGTGGAAGGCGAGATGGTTCATCCCAGGCCGAAGCCGGTCGTGGTGGCTGGCGGTCAGGGCGGGTGACCGCTCGACGACGATGTAGGTGCCGCCAAGCCGCCAGCTCCGGCCGTGTTCCCAGTCCTGAAACTGCTGGTAACCCAGCTCACCGAGCAGCCAGCCCCATTGCTCGCGGGCGCGCGGCAGGTCGGGCACCCACAGCTCGACGTGATGCAGGCTTCCGCGTACCGGTAGGTTCATGCTGCGGCCTCCCGTGGCGCCTCGCCCGCTAGCTAAGCTAGCGGGCGTCCCGTCGCGCTCGCTTCTTCGGGCGAGGCCCTGGAGCTGCCGTGCGTGCACGCCAGGCAGGAAATCCTTGCCGTACGCCGATGGGCCGAGCCGCGGGTCGCTGAGAACACGGGCGTCACGCAAGGCGTGCATGTACGCCCGATCCTGGTCGATGCGGGCGTGTACCTGACCAGCTCCGCCGGTGGACCCGTGGCCGGGGACCAGGACATCGGCGTCGTCCGCCACGCCCTCGAGCAGCCGCAGGGCGGCGAGGTAGTCCTCGATCGGGTCCGCGGTGCCGTCCAGGTCGAGCATCGGAATCAAGACATCAGAAAGCATGTCGCCGGCGACGAGAACCCCGCGTTCCTCAATCAGCAGTGCCGCATGGCCCGGGGCATGAGCCTGATGCTCGATAATCTGGATTTGCGGGCCATCCCAGGGAATCCGCGCAGTTTCGGCGGGCAGGCCGGTAATAAGGCCAAACAAGTCCCACGATATCTGCTCGGCGATGTCCGGCGGTATCCACTCGGCGATGCGAGCGGTCCAACCCGCGTCCGACAGCTCATCTCGGACAGCGGCCGCGCAGCGGGCCGTGCCGTAACGAGGCGCAGCGCCGAGCCCGGCGTGCCAGAGCAGGTGATCCCAATGCGGATGTGTAGAAAACCCTGCCACAACAGGCTGGCCCAACTCGCGAAGGTCGTTCGCGAGGGCGGCCATTTCGTCGTCGCGCACCCCGGGGTCGATGAGCAACACGCCAGCCCGGCCTTGCACGACAATGGCGTTGCTCTGGCAGAACTCGCTCTCGTGGATCAGCACACCCTCCGCGACCTGCCTCAGCACGGGTGGCTCCTTCCGCTTGTGGTTTGCAACCGCTTGTCGAGACCGTACCCCATCGGGAGGCCAGTCGCTCGCGTGCTTCGCCGCCAGGGCCTCGGCCGCATCGACGGCCGCGTCGGTCACGCCGTCGGTCGTCGGTTAGCGTTCGCGCTTCAGCTTGCGCCAGCCACCGGCGCGGTTGTTGGCGATGATGTTCTTGAACATGTCCGTCAGCGCCGTCGCGTTGACGACCTCGCCCTCGCGGATAGCGACAGTACGGGCGGTTTTGTTGGCATGACCTCCGGTGATGATCCGCTCGGGATCGGGAACGATGCCGCCGTCGTACAGAAAGACGTTGACGTGGTCCTTGGCCGCGAGCAGCGCACAGATGTTGCCGTGCAGCACAAAATAGGGCTGCCTGGTCCGCTTGATCGTTTCCACGACCTCCGGGTCGGCGCCGTGCACTAGGTCGCGGACTTGGCGGCAGATGACTTGCTGCCAGCCGGGCAACGCCTCGATGTAGGCATCAACACGGTGGCCACTGGGGACTCGCCCTTGCTGACGCGCTCGTGGGTGCCGGCCACCCTCGTCGGCACCTGGAAATGTGGAATTGTCTGAAGCACCGAGAGGAAGCTACCCATGGCAACTGTGATCTGCGACATGTCCATGTCGCTCGACGGGTACGTCACCGGCCCGAACGACAGCAGAGAGAACCCGTTCGGCGACGGCGCCGGGATGCTGCACGACTGGATATCCGGCGCGGCGACCGATGACGACCGGGCCCTCCTGCAGGAGATCCTCGACGGGCTCGGCGCCATCGTTATGGGCCGCAAGTCGTTCGACAAAAACGAGGGCGATGGTGGCTGGGGCGACACCGGCCCAGTCGGCGACACCCCATGCTTCGTCGTCACCCACAACAAGCCGGCCACGCCGTACCCGCCGGTGTTCACGTTCGTCACCGACGGCGTGGCCAGCGCGATCGAGCAGGCCAAGCACGTCGCGGGTGACAAGGCCGTCGGCCTGCATGGCGCGACCGTCATGCAGCAGGCACTCCCGCTCAACCTCGTCGACCAGATCCGCGTGCACGTCATCCCAGTTCTGCTCGGTGCCGGCACGCCGCTGTTCGGCACGCTCGCATCGCCGGTCACCCTCGAACGCACCCATGCGCTCATTACCCCGGCAGCGACACATATCGGCTTCCGCGTGATCCGGTGAGCCCGGCCCCGAGAGCCGTTCGCGCTGGCCCTGTTCGTGCTGCCGCTGCTATCCGCGCCGTCCGCTACGCTTCTCCCTGGCTTGTGCAGAAATCAGCGAGGGGGCGATGACCGAACGGCAGGGGTCGGCGGCGGCCTATGACGTCTGGGCGGAACGCGGCGTGATGGTTACGATGCGAGACGGTGTCCGCCTCGCCACCGACATCTACCTCCCGGCTCGCGACGGGCGCCCTGCCCCGGGCCGCTTCGCCGCCATCCTGGAGCGCACGCCGTACAGCCGCCAGGGCCTGGGCGCGGTAGCGGCGGCCAAGTTCTTCTGCCGCCACGGGTATGCCGCTGCGATACAGGACGTCCGCGGACGCTACGACTCCGAGGGTGAGTGGTATCCGTTCGCGCTGGAGGCCGAGGACGGCTACGACACCGTCGAGTGGCTGGCGTCGCGGGAGTGGTCTGACGGCAAGGTGGGCACGGTCGGCCTCTCCTACTCGGGCAGCGACCAGCATGCCCTCGCCTCCCTTGCCCCTCCCCACCTGGCCGCCGTCTTCGCCTCGGAAGCGATGTCGAACTACCACACCGGGTCCATGCGCCAGGGCGGCGCGGCTGAGCTCCGCTTCCTTGTCTACTCGCTGTGGATGGCTGCCGAGTCGCCGCAGGCGCTGCGCAACCCGGTGCTGCGAGCGGCCACCCGCGCCGAATCCGATGCGGTAGAGGACTGGCTGCGTCGCACACCGCTCAAGCCGGGTGTCTCCATACTGCGCAACTTCCCTTCCATCGAGCGCTGGGTGCTGGACGTGGTGCGGCACGGCGACTACGACGACTACTGGAAGCAGCGCGGCTACAACATCGAGGAGTACTACGACGAGTACGCGGACATCCCCGTGTGTCTCCTCAGCGGGTGGTACGACACCTACACGCGCGCGACGGTCGACAACTTCGTCGAGCTGCGACGCCGCAAGCGGGGGCCTGTGCACATGATCATCGGTCCCTGGACCCACGGCGTCGACATGCTGGCCCAGAGCTGGTCGGGCGACGCCGATTTCGGGATCGACGCGCCGCTCGACGACTACGACGGCTACCGCCTGCGTTTCTTCGACGCCGCGCTGCGCGGGCTCGACACCGGCTTCTTCGAGGGACCTCCGGTGCGCCTCTTCGTAATGGGCGGGGGCAGCGGTCGCAAGCTACCGAACGGGCGGCTTGACCACGGCGGCCGCTGGCGCGACGAGGAAGAGTGGCCGCTGCGCCGGGCGCGCCCCACTCCATACCACCTGTGGCCGGACGGCTCACTCCGCACCGACGAGCCTCCGACAGGACCCAGCTCGCAGACCTACCGTTACGATCCGGAGTACCCGGTGCCGACGATCGGCGGCAGCATCTCTGCGGCGAGTGCGGTGATGCCGGCGGGCGGGTTCGATCAACGCGGGCGGCCGGGCCTCTTCGGCTGTCAGGACAAGCTACCGCTCAACGCGCGACACGACGTACTTTCGTTCCAGACCGAGCCGTTGACTCAGCCGATCGAGGTCACCGGCCCGCTCAGCATCCGCGTCTGGGTATCGGCGACGGTGCCCGACACCGATCTGACGGCGAAGCTGCTCGACGTCTACCCACCCAGCATCGACTACCCGGACGGGTACGCGCTGAACCTGCAGGATGGCATCCTCCGCCTGCGGTACCGCAACGATCGGTCAAGCCCGGAGCTGATGATTCCGGGCAAGATCTACCAGGTCGACGTCGCGCTCGCCCCGACCAGCAACTTGTTCGGACGCGGACACCGGATCCGGCTCGATCTCAGCAGCAGCAACTATCCGCGGTTCGACCTCAACCCCAACACTGGTGATCCCCTCGGGGTCAGCGGTCGCACGGTCCCCGCCGACGTCACCATCCATCACGACGCCGAACACCCCTCCTACCTGCTGCTCTCGGTCGTGCCCTAGGGTTTTTCCGTACCCCGTGATAGCGGTCGGCTAGCTCCGGGCGTCGAGGAGCACGCTGCGGTGAGTGGCGGTACGGTCGAAGCTCAGCAGGACCGATTGCGCCTCCGGTTCGACCACCGAATGTGTGATGTCTTCTCCGGCAAAGGCGCGAATGGCTGCGGGGGATTCCCAGAATGTATGGGTGGTCAATTCGATGGTGCTGCCCAGTTCGCGGGAGAGGAGGTACCCGCCGGCAAATCCGGGCAGCCTCCTCAGCTCGGGCAGGAGCGTGCTGGCGAAATAGTGGTGGTATTGGGCTGCCCCAGCGCTGGTGGCGGTGGCATGCCAGGTCCTGACAATGGAGTTCGTGCTGGCGGTCATACCGGGAAGAGCTCCTTTGCGGCACGGCAGGGACGGTGCTTGTGCCATCGTGGACCTGCGCACGGTAGAAAGTACAGATGAAGTATCTACCGTCAAGCGAAAGCTAGGGTTTCGCATGATCGACCCGCGCAGGCTGCGTGTGCTTCAGGCGGTCGCCACCACCGGCAGCGTTGCCGCGGCTGCGCAGGCCTTGCACCTGACTCCGCCAGCGGTGTCCCAGCAGCTCATGGCCCTGGAACGGGAAACCAGGGCCAGCCTCATCGACCGTTCCGGCAGGCAGGTGACGCTGACCGCGGCTGGCCGGCTGCTGGCCGAGCACGCAGAGCGAATCACCGCGCAGCTACGCCAGGCCGAGCGTGATCTCGCTCAGCTCACCGGCCGGGTAGGTGGCCCAGTGCGCCTGGCCGCGTTCCAGAGTGTTATGAGCCCGCTGATCGCCCCGGCCTTGCGCAAACTCGCCGCAACCCAACCCGCGATCCTGCCCACCGTCGCCGAACGTTACGGCCCGGCCGCCGTGGCTGACCTGCGCCGCGGCGACCTGGACATCGTCTTGACCGAATACGACACCGGCTGCGCCCCAGCCCCTGAGCCAGGACTGGGCCTGCGCCAGCTGGCGCTCGACCCCTACTTTCTCATCGTCCCGCAGGACTGGGCGATCACCGTGCACAGCCTCAGCGACCTGAAAGATCGCCCATGGGTCGCCGGCCCACCCGGCACCGCCTGCGACCACGCCCTGCAGCGTGTCGCCGCCCAGTCCGGCATCACGATCGAAGCCAGCGACATTTGCGTGGAATTCCCCTCCGTCATCGCCCTAGTCGCCGCCGACCGTGGCGCCGCCATCATCCCGCGGCTCGCCCTGGCCGACGCCCCCGTCACCGCCTGTTCCCTACCCGAACTCGGCGGCCGCCACATCGCCGCCCTGCACCAGACCGCCACCGGCTACCCCACCCCCGCTACGGCCACGGTCCTCACCACCCTCGCCGAAGCCGGGCAGCAACTGACGCACCCACCGTGATCCTGAACCACCAGTTACGCGTCTTGATGCATGACCGCGCACTGCACAGGAGGGTCACGCGGGCTTTGCCTGGCGGGTCGTCCGCATGCCGGGCTGGGCGGGTTCGGCTGCGACGGCCGGCCGCCGATAAAGTCCTCCCAGTCCGCCTGGACCGGCTTCCAGCGGCGGTCGAAGTCAGCGGCCCGGCGGGTGGCACGCTCTAGCCGCTTGCCGTGATAACGGTACCGCGCCCAGATCGAGCTCGGCCGGGCCAGCCGCACCGCCCCGATGAACCCAACCGGCGGCAGGAACAGACCGAACAGCCCTGACCGGTACTTGCCCTTGAGGACGCAGACCAGCGCCAGGCAACCGTCGAGAACCAGGACGGCGCTCGCGCTGATCCGCAGCGAGAACTCGGCGCTGTCGAGGCCCGCCACCCGCACCGGGCTGAACCCGACCAGGGCCAGCCCCAGGCAGGCAGCGACCAGGCTGACCGCCTCCACCGAGAGCTGGCCCTCACCGCTCCAGTAGACATCCTGCAGGTGCAAGATCAGCGCGAACTCGTCCAGCACTAGCGACGTCCCGACCCCGGTCGCGATCGCGGAGAACGAGAGCCAGCCCATCGTGCCGGGCCCGCCAACCGCGGTGAAGGCGCCGATCATCAGCAGGATGATGCCAGGCACGGAATGATGAACATGCGTCCCGCCGAGTGTGACATTGCGGAACGGGCCGCGCCCGTCGCGGATCAGGCGGGTAATCGTCCGCGTCGACACGAACGTGACCACGAAGGAAACGAAGCACAGCATCAGCGGCAGCTTGCCGGCCGCGATCACGTCGCGGTGCCACCACGAGAGCATGACGCCCACCCTAGGCGTCTTGGCGTGTGCCGGCCATCCAGCGCCAGCGGGGCCGGTGCAGCATGACCGCCACCTCGTCGACGGGCGCATACTGGGTGCATGAGCCGGAAGATCGGGACGATCCTCGGCGCGATCCTCGCCGTCTGGCTTGCCTTCACGGCCATTGGCTGGATCTTCGCGACGCTGAAGACGTTTGCCGTTGCCGGGCTGATCGCGGTCATCGTTGCCATCGTCGTGTGGCTTCTTGCCG
>Ga0335075_10018886_pt1 | contig 10216 bp, 7 predicted proteins | sample Lox_Sample_24_FD_206723 | JGI IMG/M metagenome (GOLD analysis project Ga0335075, IMG submission 206723) | Soil microbial communities from Loxahatchee National Wildlife Refuge, Florida, United States - Lox_Sample_2.4 | ecosystem: Environmental > Terrestrial > Soil > Wetlands | place: USA: Florida... | reverse complement strand
AAGATGGGCTGCCGCGATGGCACGTCGAGCAGCGCAAACAGGAGTACGAGCGAATCAACGCGCGGCTGCGAAAGCCCAACGTCTTTTTCGTTCCGTCGACGAAACTCGGGCGCGACATCGAGTTCGAGGATCTCTGCAAGAATTGGGGCCTTTCCGCAATCATCCTCGCGAACGGCGCGTGGCGCGACCGGGATATCGGCATACCCGGAGCCGAGAAATTCCTCGGCAGAGGGCTGGCTTACCAGAATCCCTTCATCTACTGGTACAACCACAAGAACGAAAAAGACTACACGGGGCCGACGTACGAAACGCCGGACGGGGCCGTCGTCGTGGGCGGCGGCCTGGCCTCGATCGACGTGGTGAAAGCGCTACAGCTCGAAAGCTACGAACGGGCGCTCAGGACTCGCGGGATTGAGACGAATGTCCACGAGCTGGAAAAAGGGATTCCCGCCGTTTGCAAGGAGCACGGCATCCGGCCCGAAGATTTGGGCGTCGAAGGCTGCCTGTTGATCTACCGCCGGCGCGAGCAGGATATGCCTCTCGCGCAACCTCCTGACAATGCGACGCCCGATCAAATTGCCAAGACCGAACAAGTGCGGCAGAAAATGCTGCGCCTCGCACGCGAAAAGTACCTTTTCCGATTTCAGGACCGGCGAGTGACTACCGGTGTTGTGGTCGAAAACGGCAGGCTGGTGGGGCTTAAAGTGGTCGAAACGAAAATCAACGGGCGTAGCGCGGAGCCCGTTCCTGGAACGGAATACGAAATTCGCGCGCCGCTGGTGGTCAGCTCGATTGGTTCAGTGCCGGAACGCGTGCCCGGCATTGCAATGAAAGGCGAATACTATGCATTTGCCGACGAGCCGACGCCTCGCCACGTCGAGCACCAGCACGTATTCGGAGTCGGCAACGTGGTCACCGGCCAGGGAAACATTCGCGTTTCGCTGGTTCACAGCAAAGCTGTATGCAAGAAATTGATCGATAATTACGCGCGAACCAGCATCGACAACGAAACCGTAGCTGCGACGCGAGCTTCCGCCGAGCAGTCCGCAGCGACAAAAGCCGCGAGCGTTATTGCGCGAGTAGAGAGCTGGCCGCCGCTCCGTCCGGATCAGATGGCCGAGATCGAACGGCGAATACACGCAGTTCAGCAGCGGGTGGGTTACACGGGGGACTACGACACTTGGATCGCCAAGGTGACCCCGCCCGATCTGGAATAGCGAACCGCGCCGGTTCCAAAGAGATTTTGTAACGCGGCCCACAGGAGCGAGTGTTTTTTCGCGCAAGGCTGTTCCCTTGTACAATGCTGGCCTGCCTGTGTTTCCATCGCGGGCGTCCCATAATGGTTGCGTCGCCTGAAAAATTCTATAGCGCGCGTGTAACGTACCGTCGCGATGTCGCGCCCGATCTCTGGATATTGCGAGTCGATCCGGGTGGCGAATTCAAGTTTGTTCCCGGACAATACGCGACGCTCGGAGCCGCGACGCCAAGCGGATTCGTCGAGCGCCCGTACTCGATCGTCTCTTCGCCTTACGAACGCGAGGTTGAATTTTTTTTCGAAGCCGTGCCGGACGGCGAAATGACTCCGCTGCTTCAGGGCGTGCAGGCGGGGGCGGCGTTGAGCCTGCGCAAAACGGCAAAGGGGCGATTCACGCTCGACCTCTCCGGCGGTCATCACCATCATCTGCTGCTTTGCACCGTAACCGGTGTCGCCCCGTACGTTTCTCAAGTGCGCACGCTATACGCCGACTGGAAAGGGAGGCGCTTTCCGGAAGGTGTTCGCCTGTACGTGATTCAAGGGGCCAGCCGGTCGTGGGAATTCGGCTATCGCGAGGAACTGGAAGGTATAGCGGCGAATGTCCCGTGGCTAACCTATGTCCCTACAGTGAGCCGGTTCGTCGAAGACCCGTCGTGGAGCGGAGAAACGGGGCGTGTGGATGACATCATCCGAAAGTATACGGACGCGTGGAGGCTTCCCCATACAGACACGACGGCCTATTTGTGCGGTCACCCGGTTATGGTGGAAGTCGGTACAAAGATTCTTGAACGCGCCGGCTTCCCGAAGAAATCGCTGAAGCAAGAAGTTTACTGGCTGGAATAAGGCGCAACTTTGCTGCTTCGCCGCGGCGGCCAAACCCCTTACGCTGTTCGCGTCATCCAAACTAGTGGAGGAACGGAATGAACCGAGTCCGGGCCGCTGCGGTTGCGCTGGCCCTTTTTTTTCCGGCGGTTGCGGCAATGAGTCAGACCACGAAGTCGCCTGCCGCCACAACAGCGCCCTCGCGTCAGCCTGCGTCAAGCGCTGAAGCGGGATCGCAATCGCAACAGGCTTTCATTGAAGCCGCCGATCAGGTGATGGGCGAGATGAGCAAGATCCTTGACCTGCCGATCCGCACGCCATTGAAAAAGAGCCTCCGTTCGAAGGACCAGATCCGCGCGTACTTGATTCAGGAAGAGAAGGAAGACAGAACAGATGCTCAACGCTACGCCGACGATAAGGCCCTCGAAGCGTTCGGGCTGATTCCAAAAGGCTTTCCGCTTGATTCGTTTATGCTCGACGTCATGACCGATCAGGTGGCCGGCCTTTACGATCCGAAAGCGAAGGAATTCTACATCGCCAACTGGATTGCGGTCGACGATCAGAAACCCGTGATGGCGCACGAGTTGACGCACGCGCTGGAGGACCAATCATTCGGGATCGAAAAATGGATCAAAGCGGCGCGACCGAACGACGATGCGGAATTGGCCCGCGATTCGGTAAGCGAGGGCTCTGCGATGGCAGCGATGGTGGACTACTCGCTCCAGGACGACCATCTGACTGTGCGGGCGCTGCCGGATGTCTCTGGTCTGATCCAGACTCATGCAGTGGCAGAAATGGATAAGGATCCGAAGCTTTCGAAGGCACCTGGTTTTATTCGGGACGAACTGCTGTTTCCCTATCTTGGCGGAGTGTCGTTCACGCAGCAATTCCTGAAGGCGCATACAGGGTGGAGCGATCTGAAACTGCTCTTCGAGAACCCTCCCGTTTCGACACAGCAAATCATGCATCCGGATCTGTACCTTAAGGGCGTGAAGCCGGTCGCAGTGTCGCTGCCGGATTGGAAGGATGTCGCTCCGGCGGACTGGAAGCTTTTGGAGCAAAACGTTCTGGGCGAGTTCGGGCTGGACGAAGTGCTGAAGGACTATTTGGGCCAGGCACGCGCCGACGCATTATCTGCCGCTTGGGCCGGCGACCACTATGCGGTGTTTGAAGACGAGAAGACAAAGGAAACGCCACTTGTATTCCGGCTCGCTCTCGACAATGAGCAAGACGCGGCGGGTTTTTACACGCAGTACAGCGAGGCGCTGGGTCTGAAGTACAAGCAGCAAAGCGATATCTTCCGGCAGCCGGAGTTTCTGGAATTCGATGCGGACGGCGCGAGCGTTTTCCTTCGCTGCGTCGAGACGACTTGCTTGACCGTCGAGGGCGCTTCGCGCTCTACCTATGACAACATAACGCGTGCGATCGGGTGGACGCCGGCTCCAACTCCATTCGCGGCGCAAGAGAAGCCCGTCGAAACCAGTTCGCTTCGAGCGCAGCGCCGCAGATCGGCGGCGAATTGAACCGCGCCCAGTCCGCGAGGATTTAGTCGCGAAATGAAGTTCCGGCCGCTGAATCCAGCCGGTGGACAAGCATCATCGTTTGATCGTCTTTCTGCTGCGCGCCCGAACAAAACGTCTTTAGATCATTCAGGCATGCGGCCAGAAAGTCTAGAGGGGCACGTCCATATTGTTCGCCGGCGATGACGGAAAGATGTTCGATGCCGTACTCGGCGTCCGTTGAATTCGCCGCCTCTGAGATTCCGTCTGTGAATAGCAGCAGGCTGTCGCCCGGATCGAGGTGAGCGCGTGTGATGCTGTATCGGGCGGTGGAGAACATCCCCAAGGGAAGTCCGGTTGAGCTGAGTTCCTCGACGCCGCTCTTTCGCACCAGCAACGCCGGCACATGACCGGCACTCGCGATCTCTACTTCCGAGGAGTTCACCACGCGCCCACAGATCAGCGTGGCGTACTGACCGGCGAACGTGCTCTCGCAGAAAATCCGGTTGCCCATGTCGAGCAGCTTATCGAGTGCAACCTCCATCGACGAGAGCGTTCTGAACATCGCATGCAAGTGGGACATCAGAAGGGAAGCAGCGACGCCTTTGCCGGCCACGTCGCCGAGCAGGAAAATCGGTGTGTTGCCGTTACCCGAAGGCGCAATTACGTCGCAATAGTCTCCGCTGACCAGCCCCGCGGGCTTGTAGTGATACTGAATGTGCCACCCCGGCATCTTCAGGTCCGCTTGAGGCAGTAATCGTCGCTGAATTTGCGCGGCGAGCTCCAGATCGCCTTCGAGCGCGCGCTGTTCGGAACTCGTCAGGTGGTCGATGCAAAAACGCACGAGTGGATCGGAGATCAGCCGCTCTCGTTCAATCGTGTCGTTGCAGGCTTCGCAAATCCCGTACGTGCCCTGATCTATGCGTTGGAGTGCAGCGTCCACTTCACGCAAAAGGTTTGTGAACGCGGGGTGCGCAAGGTGGGCGTCGGGCAAGGCGATCGCCTGCCTGAGCTGCTCTCGGCGCTTTTCCAACTGTTCGCGCAAATAGGGTTCCATGACGTCTGCCATGGCCACCTCCTTCGGCTCAGAGGATTGCAGTTGCTTCATCTCGACGCTATCCGGATACTGGATCCAAACTCCCGGGCCGGGCTGTTTCCTAATTCGATTCGGCGGCAGCGCCGCACGATTCAGTGCCGCATGTGCCGGCGGACGCGTCCAGAAGCGTGCGATCAGTCTTTCGTTTCAGGCGCTCCACGCGTTCGAGGCGGGAAAGACGTTTCTCGAATCGCTTCTGATATCGAATGCAGACGGACGCGGCCAGAGATCCCAAACGGATCGCGCACCGGAGTTGAGCGAGGGCTTGGCGGACGAGGACGGCCGCGCGATGCGGTTCGCCTGTACCTCGTTCCAGGTGGATCGCGAGCTGTTCGTATGCGTCCAGCGCATCCCGCGAGATTGGACCTTGAGTACGGGAATCGGTGAGTATTTCGGTCCACAGCACACATGCCGCTGCGAAATCCCTATCTTTCTTCGCAAGCCGCGCGAGCGACTTCCGGGCCAGTTGCGCTGCCTGAAGCGGAAGTTCGGATGCGATCGAGCACTCATAAAGCTTCCGGGCCCGCGCTGAATGCCCGCGCCTTTCGCAAATGCGCGAGACGCCAAGGAGTTCGAAGCCGTCACGGCCATGCGTTTCCGGATTTTCGAGCAGCGAAAGTGTGAGAGCCGCAAGTCCCGCAAGGCCGCGCAAATCCATCTGGTTGTGAAGGAAAATCGGCACGAGCGGGTCGGGCGAGCCGCCACGGAGGAAATCGAAGTAGATGGTGGGGATCAGCGATGAGTCGATGTCTACGCCGCGATCCCAGCCCAAAGCGTGCCGTTCGAGCGCCGGCAGCCGCGCTGACCCGAGCTGCAGGCGCCATAAGGTTCGCGCCGGGTGGAGAAAATCGAGATGCGCGCGTGGCGCAGGCGGGCGAATCACCCGCGTCATGCGATAGCGCGTTTCAAGCAGCGGCCAGTCGAAAGTCTTGCCATTGAAGGTGACGAGCACGCGCCGCTCGGACATGCGCTCAGCGAGCGCAACCAGCAGCGAATGCTCCTCGCTGTGGTCGCGCATAAAGAACTGCTCGACTTCGAGTCCGCCTGCATCCCACCACCCGATCCCGACCAGGAACGGATACGTGCCGGTGCCGCCCGCGAGCCCAGTCGTCTCTGTGTCGAGAAAAAGCCATTGCTGAGGATCGGCAACGTCGGCGGTAGCATCCGGTGCGAGCAGGCGCAACGCGGTTTCATCGACTCGGTCCGGCGGCTCGCACCCAATCGACTCGGAGAACCATCGGCGCAGAGCGAGATGTTCGCCATAGCGATTCTGTGCAGGAGCAGCGCCGAGCAAGGCAGCAAGCCGGGCGGAACCTTCCGGGATTTCGGGTGAGAGGCCCCGCGGCTCATTTTTCGTTTCGATTGCTATGCGTCGCCGCGCTGGCTTCAGCGCCGCGAGCCGCGAGAATCGGTTCTGCACAGCGTCACTCACTCGCTACATTCCTAAATGCGAACTGCACACGAGCTAACCAAAGAGGTCACAGAGTACAGGGAGAAGTTCGCCCGGAGTCCTCGTGTTCTCGTATCGTCTTTCTCTGTGCTCTCCGCGTTAAAGGTTTCGGTTCATGCGCAGAGCCGATCGAGAATTGCGAGGGCCACTTCTTTTGCACGCTCACTTTTCTCTCCCGCCGGTCCCACGCACGACGGGCAGCCGCTTTCGCACGGACACGCGACGATCAAATCGCGGGTTCGCTGCAGCAGCAAATCGTAAACGCGATATAACGGCTCGCTGAACCCGATGCCACCCGGATAGGCGTCATATAGATACAGATTCGGCTCGAAGAATTCTTTCACCTTTTCAGGATCGTCACTGGCGACCGTGTATTCCTGCCAATTCGTTTCGACGCCGGGACGTGGCGGGCGTTCGCCGATCGCGGTGGCGAGGTCGCGCCGGTCGCACATCAGCAGCAACGCCGCGATCGATTCGAGGGCGTGTAGCAAACCGAATATTCCGCTCTGGCGTTCGGAAATCGCGAATGGCAGTTCGGTGAGCAGATTTCGTTCGAGCGTGATCCAGAACGCCGTGGTGTGCATTTCGTTTTCCGGTAGCTCGAGCTTTCCCGCGCCGACGTTCTCATTCGTGAAGAACGTGATCTTCTTGAACCCGACCACCTGCGAGCGCACCAGCACGTCGCCATGCGCGCGGGTTGCGGGTCCGTCGATGCGTTCCTCTTCGGCGATTTCGAGCACGCGTACCTGCGTGTAGCGAATCGCGTCCGTGAAATAGTCGACGTTTACGGGCTTCACATATGCCTCACGCTGATCGAAATCGAGCCGCTCGACGTGATACTGCTGGCCCTGATGGATGTAGATTGCCTTCGGGTGAACAGTGGTGAGCGCGGACGAAAAATCCACTTCGCCGATCACTTCGGGATGACCGTCGCTTTCACAGTCAGGGTTTGCACGTGCAAACCCTGAAAGCCGATGCCCGGAAGTATCGATGATCACGAAATTGTCGGACGTGACCGACCGCAAGCTCACGGTATCCGCCGGATATGCGTCCTGAACCCAGTGCCAATTGTCGCCGCTGCGATGGAGGAATCCGGCTTCGGCCAACCGTTCGCATAGGTTCGGCAAATCGACGTCGCCGAATTTTTCTTCGGGCGAAATCGGGAGCTCGAACGCGGCGCATTTCAGGTGATTCACCAGAATTTCGAGATTATCGGGCTGAATGCATGCGTGCTCGGGCGAGCGTCCGAAGAAATAATCAGGATGCTGGACGATAAATTGGTCCAGGGGCGCGGACGACGCGACCATCACCGCGCACGAGCTTCCGCTGCGGCGCCCGGCGCGTCCCGCGCGCTGCCAGGTGGATGCAATCGAGCCCGCATAGCCGCACATCACGCACGCGTCGAGCGAGCCGATGTCGATCCCCAGCTCCAGCGCGTTCGTTGTGACCACGCCGCGAATACGCCCGTCACGCAGGCCACGCTCGATTTCGCGCCGTTCGCCGGGCAAATAGCCGCCGCGATAACCGCGAATTGGCTGGGCTTGGCCCGGTTTCGGCGGATTGGCCTGCTGTAAGTAGGTGAGGAGCACTTCGGTATGCAGGCGGCTGTTTGCAAAGACGATCGTTTGCAGCTTGCGCGCCAGCAGTTCTTTCGCTACGCGCGTGCCCTCGTTCAGATAGCTGCGGCGAATGCCAAGATTTCGGTTCACCATGGGCGGGTTGTAGAAGACAAACAGTTTTTCGCCCGCAGGCGCGCCGTTTTCGTCAACTACATCGACAGGTTGCTCGATCAACTGCGACGCGAGTTCGCCCGGATTCGCGATCGTCGCAGAGCAGCAGATGAATTGCGGCTTCGAGCCGTAGAAATCGGTGATGCGGCGCAGGCGGCGCAGAACGTTGGCCAAATGGCTGCCGAAAACGCCGCGATACGTATGCAGCTCGTCGATCACGATGTAGCGCAGATTCTCAAAAAGGCGCGTCCAGCGCGTGTGGTGAGGCAGGATGCCGGTATGCAGCATGTCGGGATTCGTCAGAATGACGTGCCCGCGCTCGCGGATCGCTTTGCGCGCGTCGCCTGGCGTATCGCCGTCATATGTAAAGACGCCGAATGAATCGTCGAGGCGCGTCGCAAGGTCATGAAGTTCGGCGAGCTGGTCCTGCGCCAGAGCTTTGGTAGGGAAGAGGTAGAGGGCGCGTGTATCGAGGTTTTCGAGAATGGCGTTCAGGATTGGCAGGTTGTAGCAGAGGGTTTTGCCGGATGCGGTGGGCGTTACGACAACGAAATTCTTTCCGCTGCGAGCGAGTTCGGCTGCTTCGGCCTGATGAGAATAGAGCTGCTCGATGCCTTTCGCCCGATAAGCGGCGGCAAGTTCGGGACGCAGCCAGCTTGGCAGGGGGCGGAACTGAGCTTCGCGGGCCGGAATGTGCTTGATGGCGGTGAGGACTTCGTCGGCGTGGTGACGGCCAGCGAGCTTGTAGAGTGCTTCCTGGAAAGTCGCAATTGTGGCAGGACGGGCGGCTTGCGGAGGGGATTGCTGGCGGACAGCCAAACCTTCAAGCGAGTCGACCGGTCGTTGCTCAAATCGGGGTTCAAACTGAGGCGCGGCTTGCGGCACTGGATGCTCCTTCGCTTTTTGTTCGCTAAAGCTAACAGAAGAGCTGATAGGGGCGCAAGAGGTCAATTCGAAAAAGTGCGAAAAAGGCGAACGTTAGGCGAAGAAGAATTCGCGGATTTTGTAACGATTAGAAATTGCGATGTTGCTGATTCCACACACCTTGGGACGATTTCTATTCGTTGGCTGTAACGAATAGACGTCGACTGTAGGCACTGCCTCTGACAATGCGGACGGCGAGTCGCTGGCTCGGTAGAACCGAGAAGCGCAGGAAGCAAGGAGGTAAAGGAGGTAAAGGAAGTAAAGGAGGAAAAGGAGGGAAAGGAGGCGAGGAAGCAGAGGAGGCACAGGAGAACCAAGAGCGGACTGCAGCACTGGCGCGAAGGAAAAGCGGACCGAGGCCAGGTGATGAAATTGACGATGGCGAGAGGTGGATCGGCGCCGAGACCTTCAGTCTCATGTGCCACGTGGCGTATAAAGTGTTGCCATATGGCGGAAGCGAGAGTATGCTACGGGCATGGCATTGCACAGACGAGCAGTGCAGGTGGATCGGCGCGGGCCGGTGCGCTACCGGACACGCGGCTCGAGCCTGGGGCTTACCGACGCGAGCACGGACGATCTGATCCATTCAGTGCAGCGCGGGTTTTCTTTTAAATCTCTGGAGACGTTCTCTGCGGAGACGGGCTTCGCACCCGCAGAGATTGCATCGCTGGTCGGGATCCCGGATCGCACGCTGGCGCGGCGCAAGTCGTCCGGGAGACTATCGCCCGACGAATCGGAACGGCTGCTGCGCATCTCGTCCATTTTCGAGAGGGCGGTGGCGCTGTTCGAAGGTAACGTGGACGAAACGCTCGAATGGCTAACGCAGCCGAAAAAGGCGCTGGGTGATAAAGTCCCGCTCGATTATTCACGGTCCGAATTGGGCGCGCGCGAAGTGGAAAACCTGATCGGGCGGCTGGAGCACGGGGTCTTCACGTGACGGTGTCCGCTTGGCGAATCGTCAAGCGCAAACTTGCCCGGGAAGCGTTCAGCGGGGAAGGCGCGCGTCTTTATGGAGGCCGCTGGAATTCGCCGGGCGTTTCGGTGGTCTATACGGCGCAGTCGCAATCGCTGGCTGCCCTGGAAATGCTGGTTCATCTGGAGAACCCGGATGTGCTGGCCGAGTACGTGGTGATCGAAGCGCGATTCGCGGATTCGCTTGTTACGCGCGTTCCCAGGGCGAATCTGCCCGACGATTGGCGAGCGAATCCGCCGCCTGCGAGCGCTCGCGCCATCGGCGACGCGTGGATTGCGGCAGAGCCGTCGCCTGTCCTGGAACTGCCCAGCGCAATCATCCCCGCCGAGAAGAATTTTCTGCTCAACCCGCAACACCGCGATTTCGGACAGATCGAGATCGGGAAACCGCAAGACTTCGAGTTCGACTTGCGACTGATCCATGAGGTGTGATTCAGGGTGGCGCGTGTCGAGGACGCGTAGCGTTTC
>Ga0335075_10018885_pt1 | contig 10216 bp, 12 predicted proteins | sample Lox_Sample_24_FD_206723 | JGI IMG/M metagenome (GOLD analysis project Ga0335075, IMG submission 206723) | Soil microbial communities from Loxahatchee National Wildlife Refuge, Florida, United States - Lox_Sample_2.4 | ecosystem: Environmental > Terrestrial > Soil > Wetlands | place: USA... | reverse complement strand
GGATTCCAATTCAGAGGACGACTCAGATACACAATCAAACCCTAACCTGACTCGAAAACGAAAACGCAATGACCCCGAAGCCTTTGCAACGTCAATGTCTAAAATTCTTGGCTCTAAGCTTTCGAATAGCAAGCGCAGCGATCCAGTTTTGTCACGGAGTGTAACGGCGTTGCAGGCGTCCAAGGAGATTACAGATCAGGCGTTAGAGAAGAAAGCGAGGCACAAGTTGCGAGAAGAACGGCGGGCAGCGTTGGACAAGGGTCGCGTCAAGGATGTTCTGGGTGCATCGACAGCATTCGATGCTGGTCGAGGGGATGTAGCTGGGATTGAGAGCACCGCGGAGACAATAGAACTTGAGAAGCGCCTAAGAAAAACTGCGCAACGAGGTGTAGTAAAACTATTCAATGCTGTCAGAGCCGCACAAGTCAAGGGAGAGGAGGCGGCAAAGGAAGCGAGGAAGAAGGGCTTGGTAGGATATGGAAGGCGAGAGGAGAAGGTGAACGAGATGAGCAAGAAAGGCTTCTTGGAGTTGATAGCCGGGGGAGGGGAGGACTCAAAAAAGAGATTATTGAGGAGGCTTGATTCAGTACTTTCATGAAATCTTGCATAGCATGGCGTTGGAGGTGAAATTTGCCGGCTTTTCAGCTCTTGGCATATATTATTACAATTGAGGCTTCATGCCATCCGGACTCCTTCTGCTCTGTTTTACACAAGATTCCCCTAGTTAGATCTCTCATCCTTTTTGCTGAAATCGCTCGCCTGAAGATTCCTTGTCATCGCTGGCAGCTTTACTCTCAATCCGTCTAATTCAGGTGACATCTTTACCTGACAACCTAGTCTAGATGTCTCTGTCAAACCAAAGGCAAGGTCCAGCATATCATTCTCATCATCATCTGGCTCGTCCATCTTGTTATACATTTCTTCGTCTTCGACTATGACATGACATGTCGAACATGCGCAAGAACCTCCGCACGCGCCTGTAAAACAGTCAGGTGAAGTACCTTACTGAGCTATAACTCCTCACCTTCCATTTCAATATCATTTTCCTGAGCAATATCCAGGAGATTGTCCCCCTTTGCGACCTCGAAGGTATGCTCCTCTCCTTCCTTATCGATGAAAGTAATATGTAGCCTGTAGAGGATCAGTATACATACGTATAAAGGACTTGTTGACATACTCTTCTCCAGGCTTTGGAGGAACCAGTTCATTGTGTAACGATACTGTAGATGCCGAGAACCTCCGTCGAGTTTTGGCGAATGGCTCCTCTGCGACAGAGCTTAGGACAGGCCTGGCGCTAGGTCTTGTTCCTCTTATAGGTGGGGACTGCCGACTTGTCGAGTGCCACATTGCCGCTGTGGGATGTCTATGTGCTAATGTTGAACAATTCCGTGCCGGTGAAGTAGATGACGTCTTGGAGGACCGAAGGAGACATTGTGGAGGATTCCGAATAAATCGTGATATCCCTCTGCTTGCTGAGCTTGCAGTCGTCATCTTCTCGCTACAAAGAGTGACAGGACGTTCACAAGGAGTGACCCCTTGCTAATACCGATATTCTTGCATACCTCTATCGGAGTCGAAAATTGTTGACAGGGGTCTAATCGATGACATCCTAAGCTTAAACTTCTCCACACGAATCTCCAAAATCCGGGACACTGGCTGACTCTGCAGTCAAACAATCATAATGTCGACTTCTCGAGAGGGCCCTAATCCTCTGAGGCCGTACTATATTCCTCCATCGATAGGACCGCCGCCAGACGTAACCGGTGCAGCGAGCTCTGCCTCTCATACCTTCAGTAAAAAGAATGGCACCGCACCAACCTACGCGTCGTCTGCGCGCGATCTCTTTTCAGATATCGACTATTCCGATTATGTGCCTGAAGGCTCGCTCTCTACAGTGGATATGGTTAAAGAATTGCTTGATCAGGCGTTATATAAGTATACGAGTGTGCTTCTCAGGCAACCTTTCGAAGTTGCGAAAACAGTCCTTCAAGTCAGGAGTCAAGCAGGCGGAGATGGCAGTATACCTCTAGCAGACACAAATGACATGCGAGAGGGGACTTCGAGCTATAGAGAGTCAAGCTACGGGGACGTGAGTGACGAGTCTGATCCCGACGAACCTGCATACTTCACATCCTCCTCTCCACACTCCTCTTCATATTCACCTTCTAGATCGCGGCGGCGACATATTACAGACCGGTCAGGCTATGTCATTCCTTCACCCGGCTCCTCGTCGACTCCACATCAGCTAGCTCTCAAACGACCAGACTCCGTCCTCGAAGTAATCTCTCAATTATGGGCAGTAGAAGGAGCCTGGGGTGTGTGGAAAGGCTCAAATGCAACATTTATTTACAGCGTACTACTTAAGGCAGTCGAAACATGGTCGCGAAGCCTGATAGCGGCGATTGTAAATGTACCGGATCCGGGAATGATGGCAGGCCTTGGACTCAATGTTGATGTGGCGGACTCCCCTTATCCATGGGCATCGTTAGGGGTAGCAGTGGCTGCTGCTGCTACTGCAGGCCTCTTGCTTGCCCCTCTTGATATTGTCCGGACAAAGTAGGTTCCTTTCGTCTCATGTTCCAAGGCTTGCTGACTTTCTGTTCAGACTAATTATGACCTCTACGTCAACGCCGAAGCGGAGCTTCCTTCATAACCTCCGAATGCTTCCCTCATACACCTGCCCGCCGTCTCTAGTCGTCCCAACTGTCCTCCACAGCATAATATCTCCCTTAACGACGCAATTGACATCACTACTGCTTCGGTCTCGGCTTGCTATAGATCCCGTTCTTACACCTATGACATTCTCTATCGCCACTTTCTGCACTTCCACACTGGAGCTATTCGTGAAGCTGCCAATCGAGACTGTCCTTCGCCGCGGACAAATGTCTGTAGTGTCATCTTCGAAGTATATTGGTAACGAGAAAGGACTAGAGACGATTGTAGACGTTGGGCCGTACAGAGGTACATTAGCAACTATGTGGCTAATTGCACATGAGGAGGGGGTATCATTAGGCAAGGAAAATGGAATAGGGAAACCTGGTGCGCGAGCAGTGAAGAAGTCAGGCCGACTTGGCGAGAGAAAGGGGCAGGGTATTGAAGGCCTCTGGAGAGGCTGGAGGGTTGGGATATGGGGTTTAGTAGGCATCTGGGGAGCAGCTGTACTGGGAGGGGCCGCGAATAGTAGTGGGGAATTTTAGTGGGATGTGTATATGATAGTCAGGTCACCTTTGGGCGTAACGGACGGGTCCGATTCACGAGCGGTAGCGTTTGATGGAGTTACTGAGCGTCTTGGTATATACTCTGCTCTTGTCACATGATGTATATGAAATACGAATGACCTGAAGTTTTCTCTATAAGTATTTACATGAATTTATTCAAATACTCTTCATGGCCTCCTTCCAGAGGATCTAAGATAGGTAGAAGTCGCAATATTAGGCTGTATATAATTACAATCTTTATGAAATGAAAGGATAGGGAAGGAGAGACTTAAGTCCCAAAGTACATAAGCAAGTTGAAATGGACAGTTTCCATTTTATCATCAGACCTATTCAGCATTCCTATTGGAGTCAACATAAATCCCAGTTGCCGGTCAATACGGTATCTAAAATCTCCTCCAAAATGCAAGCACCATTGTGATAGATTTTTTTTGGCTTAATGATACAAGATACAGCCGTGACTGTGTCACTATTTATTGAAATATCCCTGTCTGGATGGCACACTCCCCAGCTTTGCACGCCTGGATACCCCCCAATGCTATAACATTCATGATTGTTGACCACAACACACTCGCCAGGCTCAGCTGGAATATCATACAGGCCCTAACGGGGTCGTCCCCCTCTTCAATGCGTCTTAGATAAGGCCTTTCCTTGCCAACTCGACCTTCCTTGCCGCTTCCCCAGCCTTAAAGCCGCCCTTCGAGACGCAAATCGCCGATCCTTCTCCGAGCTCGAACTTATCCTCCACAGCTGGGAATGGACATGGGCAATGATGTGGTACGGCAACGCAGGCTGTCGCTACTTTAGCAATTACTCTCACCAATAGTGTTATAATGCCTCGAGTGCAAGGGAGCATGTACCTAGAGTCCCAGGACATAAATAATTCGAGCAGTGTGCTGGATTGTTATGTTAGCAGTGGCTAAGTGTGGTGAAAGAAGAGGGCAACACACCTTTATCATAGTTTTGTTGATACCATCCAGAATCGCTTGGTACATTCTGGGGAGCTTGTTGTTGCTGGTGCTGTTGGCCCTGGAACATCTGCTCAAAGAATTGGAACTGCGCGTTAACTCCTGCTACCAGGAGTAGGATGCCCAAAGGCAACTTCAGTAGGGCATGCATATTGTTTATACCTAGAAAGTAATTTAGACACTTGAGAGTGGGGATTTGGGGTTTTGGACAAGTGGTCGAGAGCGAATGGTGACTAAGCAAGCGATTTCAGATATTTTGAGACCGAGCTACCTTTGACATCCTTTGATGCACACAGAGCGGCCTCATGCTGCTTCCACGGTTACAACCGCCTTTACGGGCGGCTATTGCCTCAATTGGTCGAGTTGGGCCTTCCACACACCTACAGACCGGCTTGAATGAGGCGTTTGCGCAGCTCAGCGTATGCTGTACCGGGACACGATTTGGAAATGTTCGACATGCATCCCATAAAGCACAAGGAGCTGTAAACAAGGCAAAGGACGGGCCGGGAAAGAGACTAGGAGCCAAGAAATCCGGGGGTACGTCTAAAAATCTCCTCAAAACGCCCCATTTGAAGACCTCTCTCTCCTGCTCCTGCATATCTCAACTTCGCAAGTCTTTGACCAGCACAATTATCTAACCCTTTTCTCTTGGGGGAAAAAACAGAACAATATGTCATCCCAGGAAACATCATCTTCCGCCAGCGCGGCACGCACTGGTTCCCCGGCGAGAACTGCGCCATGGGCCGCGACCACACCATCTACGCCACCGAAAGCGGGTACGTGAAATACTACAAGGACCCCGAGAGGCACCCCAAGCGGCAGTACATCGGCGTCGTCTTCGAGCGCGGCCAAGCCCTGCCCTTGCCCCGGAATGCCCCGCGGAGGAGACGCTTAGGAATGGTGGCTACGAAGATGGAGATGCACATCTCTGCTTCTGAAGACTCCGAGGTCAAGACGCATGTCCAGATTGGGGGGGTGGAGGTTGAGGCCGAGGGGAAGGAGGAGGTGGCCGCGCCCGTCGTGACGAGAGCGAAGAAGGAGCGGAGGGGTGAGGAGGGCCGCAATTTGCAGTTGAGGCCGGGGTATCAGTATCGTGAGGGGAATTGGGAGATTGGCCGGGCGGCTGAGCGCGCAAAGGTCAAGGTAAGAGAGTTCAAGCCGAGGGACCGCTGGGTGGCGTGGAGGAAGACGGTGGCGAGGAAAGCGAAGAATGCGGAGAGGAGAGGACTAAGTAGGAAGACCAAGAAGAAATAGACAACGTGTAGGGGGCTTGAGAGTGAAGAACTATGGGCAGGAAGCATACTCGCAAAAGGAGGTTTTGATCTTATGTATATAGATGTATAATATCCCCAAGCAATGCACGATTGGTCCCGATAACAGTCTCGTCCTTCTCGGTACCTTCAATCTATGCTACGGTGAAAGTAAATTTAGATTGAGAATTTTTGCGGTTTACACTATATCTTAAAATTATTCCCTTCACTTATGCCAACCCCATAACACCCTATACAGTGGTATAGCAAGAGTCTTCCCAGATAGTCTTTCAGGTCCATAAAACGCCATAGATTAGAAGCAAACCCCAGCCGAAGCGCTATGATGTGGAAGTGGTCCGCTTTATCGTCTCTTATAGTCAAAATTTTCCTTCAGTTTTCTTTTCAGTTCGCTGGCATCACCTCATCCATCGTGGGCGTCTCCAATGACTCCTTCAACATGCTCGTATCATCCCCCTCTGCCTCCCCTCTCTTCTTCCTGCCCAAGCGCTCGCACCACTCCTCGGCACTGACTATGGTGCCATCCAGAACGCCGCTAACTTGGACCATCATGTCTAGGCCTTCCTTGGCCAATACCATTACTTTACGTGCCCCTTCTGTAACTTCTCCATCACCGCTCGTTGCAGCATGACCGTTCTGGTTCGTGCTGGTACTTGCAAGTCTGAATCGTTGAGGCAGAGAAGTAAGATGTCGGCGTACCAACACCCTTGCGTTTTCCGGTAAAGCCCCCCCAGCGTACTTTGATACAACATCAACGACATTTTTGAGTGTCTTGAGTACATCAGACTTTAGCTCCGCTATTTTCGCATGTATGGCTGATCGCTCAGCATCCGTCCGCAAGATAAGCTGTCCATTAGGTGACTCTTCTTTGCTGTCCCCGTTCGTTAAAGCGCCGTTGGATTGTGAAGGAGGAGTGCTCTCGAATTGATCCAGGACCGCTTTTAAAGCCTCGATAACCTTTCCAATATGATCATTTGCCCATCTGAGCAAACTAAGACAATACTTCAAACTTCGTAATGACTCCTCGCTCATAGCAACACTCAAACCAGATGTACTCAATACAAGTCTCGAATGCCATGTTGATCCTGGACTTGTCGGCGAGTCACGCTGGGTCGTTATGAGGGCTTGCTCCGCATGTGTTTCATAGCTAGGACTGCGATGCTCATCATACGCGGGCAAGCTTTCAACGGTCGATGATATACTCGATCTCCGTTCTCGATGATACAATTGGAACTCCTGGCGGTGCACTGGGTAGGGATCTCTGGCAACGTTGTCGACATCCATTTCGCCATCTCCAACTTTACGACGTTTATTTGACCCTTGATCCCCATTTTCGAGATCCGCTGATTGCTGATGACTTGACCTACGACCTCCGAGGAACCAACGTACCCCACCTTCAACTCCTGTCACCCGCCCCACTGATCCAACTGTGTTCACTACCGGTGTGAAGCGTCTCTCGATGTATTCTACACCAGACTTAAAGCGAGGGCTGAAATTCTTCGATGCTGAATATGCATTTAACGAACCACCAATTGCAGTGCCAATTAGAGGGTGCGATGTAGTAAGAAGAGAAAGTAGAGGTTCCGGCTGTTGCGTCGTTCGTCCGTTTCGTGACGAGGCTGGAAGCGAGGAATGTTGTTGCGGTGGTGACGACACAAAATCTAGAACATATCGTTAGCTGAGATATTCATGATTCAAATCGTAGACTCGGATGCTCACCAGCTCGTAGGTCCCCAAGAGCTTCGGCGGCAAGTCGCACATCGGGGTCGTCCATTGATAGAACACTCCCAGCTCGTCGACTACGACTATCTGAATTGGTACCATCAATGTCCATGGTGCTTGGTGAGCCCACACCCGCTGTCGACTTACTCGTCGGCGAAGAATCTAATGCTGATGGCTGGTAGTACACTGACAAGGGATTGGAGGAAGGCCAATGTGTTGGCTCAGGACGTTGGGGCTTCTCCATCACTGGAGAGGATAAAGGAGGAGTGCGCTCATTGTGAGTCTGCTGGACCTCAGTCTTGTGCTCTGAAGGTAGGTACATGTTCTGAGGGTCGTGCGATTGAGAGTACGAAGGTGGCCGTTCCGGCAGCTGCATGTGATCGTGCTCCATTGTTCTTAAACTCGCCGACGATGTTGGACAAAACTGCGAACTTAATATTATATAGTACTCTTTGACAGATTGGTGCGTAGTGAAAGAAGGCGGCGAGTCGCAAGCATCTGCGAAGTTATAAGATCAAGTTGTGCCCAAGCTGTAGCCCTTGCTTGTTTGGCCAAATGCACCCCAATTTTGCAACTGATGCGACAGTCCTACTCCAACTGTCGGCTCCAAGGCGTGAAGCGTCAAAGTGGATAGAGAAGCGGTAGATAGGGCTGCCGACGAAGTTTATGCTACGCCATGATCATTACGGCTGGTTTTGGCGGAGGAGTTTGCGCTGGGAGAAGGGCGAAGGGGTGGGAGAGGACGTGAATGACGAGAGTCGCACGCTTCTTCACTTCACCACCCAGAAGAAGGGAACGGCCCTCGCTCTCCGCATGGGTTCAGCCTTTCACGTGTCAGGCAAGCCCACCCTGTTTCGGCAACATTTCCGATGAGATATCCGACCCTTTCATTTTATGCATGTGCATGTGCATGAGCATGAGCATGTGAGAATCTCGGGTTTTGCACGCGGTTCCTTAACACTTGTTGTGTAGTTCAAAAAAGGACCCCATACACAAATAATATGTGCGTGATTTCTTATCATACAAAATGTAGCCTAACCTTGCGGGTATGCTAGTGGTAATATTTTATCATGTAATTGAGTACTTCGTCCAAGGGGAAAGCTCGTGACCATGATAGAATTCTTAAAGAAAGCCACAGGTTCCTCCAGGCTCTTTCTTACCCTTGTTTGAGTGTAACATCTTGACTTGTACGGTGCCTCTGACGCCGCCCAAGCAACCTGTTGCCGAAAGCAATGCTCGGCCAGCTCTTATGGTACCTCTTTCTCCGTCTCCGCGTCTCGGAATCGCTAACTACACCAACTGGTCGCACAGTAGGCTTATGACAGAATGCCAGGCCGGTCGTGTTTGTATGTTGAGTTGCACTGTCTAAGTGGACGCGTTAGGGAAGAAAAGGAAAATTGAGAAACGGACGAAATCTGATACGAGATTCCCGGCAACACTAGTCCCAATCGGGCCTAGCCTTCTGATGCTTCAAGAAGTGGCATCTCGACCCGAATCGTGGGGCCTAGTCGAACATTCTTCTTTGCGCCTCACTCAATAAATATCTGCCGATGGTGTAGACGGAGGTCATCTTCAGAAACCCAACTACCGGCAGAATGGCTTCTGCAGTTTTCTTGTATGTATCCTGCTCCCCAGTAACAATCATATAATCTAACAAATCTCCAGCCTGGATCTGAAGGGCAAGGTAGAAAAGTCCTGCTCCCAGCTCGCTATCGAAAGCTACTGATGCATTATATAGACCCTGCTTGCTCGTAATTATAGAGGGGACATCCCTATGTCAGCTGTCGAGAAGTTCCCAATATTATTGAGCGACGCAGAAGAAGAAAGTTCTGCAGTCCCACCATGCTTTTCAGACGAAGGCATCAATGTGCGCATTTGAAGCTATATCACACTCTACCGGGTGATCATCACAGCTGACAAATTCTCAATACAGTATCTGTACATAAGACACAATAACCTCTATCTATTGGCCCTCACGAAGCGCAATACCAACGCTGCAGAAATCCTGCTTTTTCTGCATAAGATCGTCGAAGTCTTTACCGAATATTTCAAAGAGCTGGAGGAAGAATCCATCCGGGACAATTTTGTTGTCATCTACGAGTTACTGGATGAGATGATGGACTTCGGTTATCCACAAACTACCGAGTCTAAAATTCTGCAAGAATATATCACACAAGAGTCGCATAAGCTCGAAATACAAGCACGCCCTCCGATAGCGGTGACAAATGCTGTGTCATGGCGGTCAGAAGGCATTCGTTACCGGAAGAACGAAGTTTTCCTCGATGTCATCGAATCCCTGAACCTTCTCGTCTCTTCCAATGGCAATGTTCTACGTTCCGAGATCCTTGGTGCCATAAAGATGAAATGCTACTTGTCCGGCATGCCCGAGCTACGGTTAGGCTTGAATGATAAGGTCATGTTTGAGACAACAGGCCGGGCAACACGTGGCAAGGCAATTGAGATGGAAGACGTCAAGTTCCATCAATGTGTTCGCCTTTCTCGCTTCGAGAACGACCGTACGATTTCATTTATTCCTCCAGACGGGGAATTCGAGCTAATGTCCTACCGCCTCAACACGCAAGTAAAACCCCTCATTTGGGTCGAGTGCGTGGTCGAGAGCCATAGCGGTTCACGTATCGAGTACCTGTTAAAAGCAAAGTCACAATTCAAGCGACGGAGCACAGCCAATAACGTCGAGATCGTAGTCCCAGTCCCGGATGATGCAGATAGCCCGCGCTTCAGGACTAACATTGGGAGTGTGCATTATGCGCCAGAGAAAAGCGCGATTGTGTGGAAGATCAAGCAATTTGGTGGCAACAAGGAATTTCTGATGCGCGCGGAGCTCGGCTTACCGAGCGTGAAAGGAGACGACGAGCTAGGAGGCGGCATGACTGGCGGATTTGGCGGGAGCATGGGCGGGGTTGGAGGAGGCAAGGGAGCCAAACGGCCAATCAGTGTAAAGTTCGAGATTCCCTACTTCACAACAAGTGGCATTCAGGTTCGATACCTGAAAATCATCGAGCCGAAGGTATGCATGCAGTTT
>Ga0335075_10018884_pt1 | contig 10216 bp, 9 predicted proteins | sample Lox_Sample_24_FD_206723 | JGI IMG/M metagenome (GOLD analysis project Ga0335075, IMG submission 206723) | Soil microbial communities from Loxahatchee National Wildlife Refuge, Florida, United States - Lox_Sample_2.4 | ecosystem: Environmental > Terrestrial > Soil > Wetlands | place: USA: Florida... | reverse complement strand
ATACCGGAATCGGACAGCCACGCGAGCAGCTCGCGCGCACCCGGCAGCGGCCGCACGGTGCTCGCATGTCGGAGATACGCTTCCGTATGGCCCCGGCGCAGCCTTTCCACGCGATCGCCGCTGATCTCGACTGAGGTCTCGCGAAGCAACTGATTCATGAAGAGGCCGCCGCTCATGCCGATCCTGCGGTGAATGCGCCAGACGGAAAGCTCGATCCCTTCCGCGTCGAGCGATTCCTTCCAGGCGAGGACGTGCTGATAGACGCTATCCACGAGCGTGCCGTCGAGATCGAACAGCCAGACATGCTCGATGCGCATCGCGTTTTCCCCGGTTATGCGTCCGGCTGGCCGCCAACCGGTGCCGGCGCCATCCTTAGGACTCGATCTCCGTCAGGAAAGCAAGACGCTCACCGAATCCACCGGCTTCAGCACCGCCTAGAGCGGATCGCGCTTGACTGGAATCGCGGAGCGATCCAGGAGCGCGTGAATCCGCTCGGTCAGACCAAGGAGAGCGTGTTCAGTCAACCTGAACACGCTCTGGCGCGTCCCGGCGCCCGGGTCGGGCACGGCGATGTAGTCGAGCTCGATCGCCCGGGGAGTGACGGCGATTCGCAGATAGCCGTAGTTGCTGTCGTTGAACGCCTCCCCTCGGCGTTGCGCAGATGGCGGTTCAGCATGTGCAGCCGCTTGTTGTAGCCGCCGGCGCGCGATCGGCGTCGTGCAGCTCGCCGACCAGCCATTGCCGCTGCGTGTCGCTGATCTGTCCGCCCTCGGGACAGTTGCTGTAGAGGCCGATGATCGTCACCAGCGGGGTGTTCAGCGTCCAATAGACGTTCGGCCGCGTCATCGTCCGGCGCGGACTGTCGCGATTGTCCGGGCTGATCACCGCAGACTGCGCGCAGAAATTGCGCGCGAACGCGGCGAGGCTCGTCTCGCCGGTGAGGGGATCGACGTCGCCGTCATGGTTGCCCGGGATGGCGACGATCGGCGCCTGGTAGTTCATGTAGGGTTCGTAGAATTCCGGCCGGTAGTTGGCCGACTCGCCATCGTAATAGACCACATCGCCGAGATGATAGAAGAACGACGGCCGGTCCGGCGGTTCGAGCAACATCAAATCGTCTTCCATGAACTGCGAGACCGCCTCGATGTAATCCGGCGTGTTCACTCCGCCGGTGTCGCCGACCGCGTGGAAGACGAGCTTCCCGGAATCGCGGATCCCCTGGATCGTGGCCGGATCGAGGATCGATTCGAGCCCCATTCGGAAAGGCGGAAAGGCTGTCGGTGGCGGCAGGTCGCGCCACGGCTGGAGCGGATTCTTGTCCGGATCGATGATGGTGTGAAAGCCGGGCGGGACGGGATCGGGGGCAAAGGGGTGGCCGTGGCGCGTTTTCGGAAGCCTGGCGTGGCGCGCCCGGAGCTCGGCCGGATGCAGCGTCGTCCGCGCCCGGGAAGCGACCGGCCTCCGTCCCATATCTTGTGCTCCCTGAGGTTCCGCCGATGGACATCGTACCGTGCGCAGAGAGCGCCGCCCGGCACTCAGGATAGCCTGCGGGCAGGCGTTTCAGGTGACAGTTCGGAGACCATTACGCGCACTCGGACAACGCCGCTCCGCCCGCTTCGCTCACAACCGAAGCTCCCAGAACTGCCCCACCAGATCCTTCCCGAACGAATGGTGCTTTTCCTCCTTCGCCAGGCGAAACCCCGCAGCCTCGTAGATGCGCCGCGCAGATAGAAGGACATCGTTGGTCCAGAGCGTGAGTTTCTCGTAGCCGGCACGGCGGGCGCCGGCAATGCACTCGGCGACCAGGCTCCGCCCGATGCCGAGGCCGCGGGCTTCCGGCTCGACATAGAGGAGGCGGAGCTTGCCGATGCTCTCGGAATCGCGGACCAGAAAGATCGAGCCGACGATCTCGCCCCCGCGCTCGGCCAGCCAGCAGCCCTCCCGGTTCGCGTCGAAGTTCTTAACGAAGTCGCCGACGATTTCCGCAACCAGCGCCTCGAATCGCTCATCCCATCCGTACTCCTCTGCGTAGAGCACGCCTTGGCGATGTACCACCCAGCCGTAATCCCCCGGCCGCGGATCGCGCAGGATATAGGGAACCTGCGATGCGTTCGGTCCCCCGAGGAGCGCTTCGATGCGCGCCATCGCCGCTAGGAGACGGTCCTGGTCGGCGGCTCCGATCCGGCAAAGCATGGTGCCGACGGCCTCGTCCGTCGCCCGCTCCAGCGGCGCGAGGGCGGCGAGGCCGGAAGCGGTGAGCGAGAGATGGCTTTGCCGTCCGTCGGTGCCGGAGGTGCTGCGGGAGATCAGTCCGTTGCGCTCGAACCGCGCCAGGATGCGGGAGAGATATCCCTGGTCGAGCCCCAGGCCACGCGCCAGCACGGCAGCGGTCATGCCGTCGCGATGCGCCAGCTCATAGAGGACGCGGGCCTCTGCAAGCGAGAACGGACTCTTCAGAAGCCCTTCTTCGAGCACGCCGATTTTCTGCGTGTAGAACCGGTTGAACCGGCGCACGGCTGCGGTCCGGCCGGGTGGAATGGCGGCGTCCACGGGCGCTTCCTCTCCCCAAGACAGGCGGCACGCTTCTCCGGGAGATCCATGACTGAGTCAAGTTGTGCCCGCGGCGGTTTCTTTTCGCGTTCTCCCCTTGGCGAAGCGTCTTGGGTCGATCGCGGCGATGATGCTGGCGGCCGCTCCGGCATCGCGGCCGAGGATCAGGTCCGCCACCAGCCGACCCGCGGCGGGTGCCGTCTGGATGCCGTAGCCGCCCTGGCCGACGCACCAGAAGAAGCCCTCCGCCGCTTCGTCCCAGCCGAAGGCGAGGCTGCCGTCCGGCGTGAAGGTGCGAAGCCCCGCCCAGCTCCGCTCTACCCGGCGGACCGGAATGTCGAGCGCCTGCTGCATCCGGTCGATGGCGATCGCGACGTCGAGTTCGTCCGGCTGCACGTCCCCCGGCTCCATCGGCGTTTCGTCGGCGGGCGAGACCATGAGCCGGGTGCGAGCCTCGGGGCGCGCGTACCAGGTGTGGGCGACATCGTTCACGACCGGCCAGTTTTCGGGACTGAAGGGCGAGGGGTCGATGATAACGCCGGTGCGACGGCACGGCGCGAGGCCGAGCGGCGTGACGGCGGCGATGCGCGCCACGTCGTCGCCCCAGGCGCCGGCGGCATTGACCAGCACGGGCGCACGGAACACGGCGCCGCTCCTGGTCTCGACGTTCCAGAGGCCGGCTTGGCGGACAATGCTGGCGGCCCGGCTGCGCAGCGCCAGCGTGCCGCGATCCGCGCGGAGCATGGCGAGGAAGCCCTGATGCAGCCGGGCCACGTCGATGTCGAAATCGTCCTCTTCGATCGCCGCGGCGGCCGCGTAGTCCGGCTTCAGCGCCGGAACCATTTTTCTGACCTCGGCAATCGCGATTCGACGGAGGCCCGGGACCTCGGCCAGCATCCGATCGAGCGATCGGCACTGCGCAACGGGCGCGAGAAAAACCACGGCGCGGCGGCGCATCAGCGGCTGCTCGGCGAAGCCGGGGGGTGGCCGGTCGAAGAATTCGCGGGAGAGGCCGGTGAGCAGACGGACATCCGGCGGGCCGTAGGTGAGGATGTACATCGCGGCCGAGCGGCCCGTCGCGTGATAGCCGGCGGCTTCCTCCGCTTCCACCAGGGCGACCCGGCGTTCGGGTGCGAGATGCGCAGCCACCGTGGCGCCGGCCATTCCGGCGCCGATGACGAGGATGTCGAAGGTTTCTGTTCCCATGCGGCCGAACTTCCCTGATGCTGCACCGGCCCGCAACCCGAAGCGGTAACAACAGAGGCGCTCGCCGCGATCGAGGAGGACGTTGTAGAAGATGCCAAGACCGACGCCGACCTGGTGGCAGATTGCGGCGGAACAAGCGCTGCGGGGCGTTGCCGTGGGACGGCACCGGCTGCGAGGAGGATAACGGACATGCCGCGCGGAGAGCCGGATCTGCCGGTGCCGACGGGGCGCGAGCCCGACGGATCGCGCCGCACAGCGTTGCTCGCCCTCATTGTCATCGCCGCACTCGTAGTGGGCGGCCTTTTCCTTTGGGGCGAGCTCTCGAGGATGGCGGCGATCCAGGATTGCGTGGCCTCCGGGCGCACCAACTGCGCGCCGATTGCCGCTCCCTCGCCGCGGCAATGAAGATCTTCCCGATCCTCGCCGCCTTTCGGGAATAGAAGGGCGGCACGCCGCGCGGCACATGCGGGCGCGATTATCCGCGCTGCTCCTCTGCCTGGGACTGCTGCTGCCCGGCCGGGCGCCGGCTGCTGCGGCTGAGATCCCCTACAATATCGACCAGCGCTTTGGGACCATCGGGTTCTCGATCAGCGAGCTCGGGCTGTTCGAAACCGCGGGCACGTTCCGGCAGTTCTCGGGCCGGCTCGTCATCGACCCCGCAGAACCGGCCCACACGAAGATCGCGGTTGTGATCCGGGTCGGCTCGGTCGCCATGTCTTCCAACCGGGCAGCAGAAATGCTGCTTTCGCCCGCTTATTTCGATGCCGGCGTGTATCCGGCCATCCGGTTCCGCAGCACCTCGGTGGTTCAGGTCGGGAACGACCGCTATCGCATCCAGGGTCAGCTCCGGATTCGGAACGTCACGCAGCCGGAAACGCTGATGGCTGTCCTGGCGCACGGGAAGGGCTCGGCAGAGGAACGGCGAACGGCCTATTTCACGGTCACCGGAAAGCTGCACCGGTCCGCGTTCGGCATGAAAGCGAACGAGAATTTTGTTGGCGACGTCGTCCGGATCGTCATTCACGTCCATCTTGCATTACCCGAGCTTGCGCATGCGGGCTGACTGGGCCGCGGCCTGGAGCCCGGCGCAGCGCCGGCTGCACTGGGCGAATGCTTCCCTGATCTTGCTGGCGTTTCCGGTTGCCTGGGTGATGGTGGCGGTGCCGTTGCGCGAGTTGTTGCTGAAGTTTGTCCTGTTCCAGTTGCACAAGACGCTGGGGCTGCTGGCGCTTGCGGTAGGGGTCGCGCGGCTCGGCATCCGTCTCCGGCGCGGGCGGCCGGATTGGGATGCCGGCCTGCCGGACTGGCAGCGCAAGGCGGCCGAAGGCCTGCACACGGCGCTCTACGTTCTCATCCTGGTGGTGCCGGCGCTCGGCTATCTTGTTGCCTGCACCGCGCCGTTGCAGATTCCCACGCTTTTTCTTGGATTTGTTCCTGTTCCCGCGGTGATCGGCGCCAGTCAGGCCTGGTATCCGGTGCTGCTTCAGTTGCATCGGGGTGCAGCGATCGGGCTGGTGCTGCTGGCGGCCGGCCATGCCGCCGCAGCGGTGCACAACCACCGTCGCGGACTGGGCGTGCTGCGGCGCATGTGGTCCGGCTGACGAAGGCCCGGCTTTCGGCGCCGCCGGGGCTTGTCGCCGCCGCGGGCGCTCTGCTCTATCTCAGGGACCGCCAAGGTCCTGGCCAGGGGAGGAAGCAGATGCCGGACGAAGCCGCCGGGCGGACCGGTCTCTTCGAGCGTGATCTTCCGCCCAATCCGGTCAACCACGTGGCGCTTTCTCCGCTGAGCTTCCTCAGGCGCTCGAGCCGCGTGTGGCCGGACAAGATCGCAGTGATCGACGGCGAGCGGCGCTTTACCTACGCGGAATTTGCGCTCCGCTGCCGAAGGCTGGCCGGAGCGCTCCGCCGCGCCGGCCTCGGTCCCGGCGAGGCGGCGGCGGTACTGGCACCGAACGTGCCGGCGCTGCTGGAGGCGCATTATGGCGTGCCGCTCGCCGGCGGCGTGCTGGTTCCGATCAATGTGCTGCTCGACGCGGCCGGCATCGCGTTCATCCTCGAGCACTCCGAATGCAAGCTGCTGCTGGCGGATCGCGCGCAGGCGGAAAAGGTGCGCGCGGCAGCGGATCTGCTCGGACGTCCGATCACGCTGGTCGAGATCGGAGAGGCCGGACGGCCCGACGGGCTCGGCGTCATCTCCTATGAAGAGTTCCTGGCTGCGGCCCATCCGCTGGCCTGGCAGCTTCCCGCGGACGAATGGCAGGCGATCTCGGTCAATTACACCTCCGGCACGACCGGCAATCCCAAGGGCGTCGTCTGCCACCATCGCGGCGCCTATCTCGGCTCGCTTGGCAACGCCATGGCCTTCAATCTCCGACCGGAGAGCGTGTATCTCTGGACGCTGCCGATGTTCCACTGCAACGGGTGGACCAACACCTGGGCGGTGACGGCGGCCGGCGCCACGCATGTCTGCCTGCGCAAGGTCGAGCCCGCCGCGATCTTTGCCGCGATCGCGGCGCATCGCGTCACGCATATGTGCGGCGCGCCGATCGTGCTCAGCCTGATCATTCATGCGCGGGCTTCGCTGCGCCGCCCCCTGCTCCACCCGGTTCGCATCATGACGGGCGGCGCCTCCCCGCCTTCGGCAGTGATCCGCGGCATGGAGGCGCTCGGCTTTCAGGTGATGCACGGCTACGGCCTGACCGAGAGCTACGGCCCCTCGGTGGTGTGCGAGTGGCAGCCCGAGTGGGCTCTGCTGCCCGAGGAGGAACGGCTGGCGAAATTCGCCCGCCAGGGCGTCAACACGCTGACGATGGAAGATCTGGTCGTGATCGGGCCCGGAGGCGAGGCGCTGCGGGCGGATGCGGCAAGCATGGGCGAACTGGTGCTGCGCGGCAACGGGCTGATGAAGGGTTATCTCAAGAATCCGGCGGCAACGCGGGAAGCGTTCGCCGGCGGCTGGTTCCACACCGGCGATCTCGGCGTCATGCATCCCGACCATTATGTGCAAGTGAAGGACCGGGCGAAGGACATCGTGATCTCGGGCGGCGAGAACATCGCCTCGATCGAGGTGGAGGAAGCGCTCTATCGCCATCCCGCCGTGCTGGCCGCCGCGGTGGTCGCGCGGCCGGACGAGAAATGGGGCGAGACGCCCTGCGCCTTCGTGACCCTCAAGGAGGGTCGGGCGGCAAGCGCGGAGGAACTCATAGGCTTTTGCCGGGAGCGTCTCGCCCACTTCAAGGTGCCGAAAACGATCGTCTTCGGCGAGCTTCCCAAGACCGCGACCGGCAAGATCCAGAAGCACGTGCTGCGCGAGCGGGCCAAGGCGCTGCCGGACGCCGCGTGAGAAACCGGACGATCTCCGAGCGTCCCTCGCCGCGGCGACGCAGCAACGCCGCTCGCGATACAGGGACGGAGATGCCGCCGCGGCAGTGACGCCGGGTTGCTGCGCTGAGATGAAACCCGGCGCGAAAATTGCCATGGGCCAAGATTGCGAATTGACGTGGTTCCAGCCTCGCGCCAAGCAAGCCCGCAACTGCTGCAGGTCGTGGGAGAGGCATGATCGAGCTCCGGATCTGGCGCACGCGGATCGAGGCCGCGGCGGAACGCCTCGAGCGGCAGGTCGTGCGGACCGTGCTGCGCCGCGCCGACCGGCTGTCCGCCCGCCTCGGCGCGCCGGTCTTCCTCAAGCTCGAGAACCGGCAGACCACCGGCAGCTTCAAGCTGCGCGGCGCAGCCAACGCCGTGGCGCTCCTCGGCGAGGCGGCACGCGCACGCGGGCTGATCACCGCTTCGAGCGGCAACCATGGCCGCGCCCTCGCCTACGCCGCCCGCGCCGCCGGCGCCGGCTGCACCGTCTTTGTCTCCCCGCTCGTCCCTCGCCACAAGCTCGATGCGCTGGCCAGAGAAGGGGCCGAGGTGCGGGTTGTCGGCGGTTCGCAGGACGAGGCGGAGGCAGCGGCGCGCGCCACGGCCGAAACTGAGGGCCGAAGCTTCGTGCCGCCGTTCGACGATCCGGATGTGATCGCCGGCCAGGGCACGGTCGGCGAGGAGATCGTCGATCAACTGTGCGAAGTCGAGTTGGTGCTGGTTCCGCTTTCGGGCGGCGGGCTTGCCGCGGGCGTGGCCGCGGCGGTGAAAAGCAGGCGGCCCGAAATACGGGTTATCGGGGTGAGCATGGCGCGCGGCGCGGCCATGCATGCGAGCCTCAAGGCAGGACACCCGGTCGAAGTGGCGGAGGAGCCGACGCTTGCCGACGCGCTCGGCGGCGGAATCGGCCAGCAGAACAGATACACGTTCGAAATGGCACGCGCCCTGCTCGACGATGCGGTGCTGCTCTCGGAAGGAGAGATCGCGGACGGCATCCGGGCCGCCGCGGCCGAAGGCGAGGTGGCGGAAGGCGCCGGCGCGATCGGGCTCGGCGCGCTGCTCGCGGGCAAGGTGAGCCTGCGCGGAGCGGCAGTTGCGCTGATTTCCGGCGGCAACATAGATCCCGCGCTGCACCGGCGCATCCTCGCGGGGGAGACTGTTTCGTGACGCCTCAGCTCTCGTTCGGCGCGGCGGAATATGCCGCCCGTCTCGCGAAAACCCGCCGGGCGATGGAGGCGGCCGGGATCGAAGTGCTGGTGGTGAGCGACCCGTCCAACATGGCCTGGCTCACCGGCTATGACGGGTGGTCGTTCTATGTGCACCAGGCGGTGGTCGTGCCGGCGGAGGGCGGGCCGGTCTGGTTCGGCCGCGGCCAGGACGTGAACGGCGCGAAACGCACCTGCTGGCTGCCCACCGACGATATCCTGGGCTACCCGGACCATTACGTGCAGTCCGCCGCATGCCATCCGATGGAGGTTCTGGCCGGGATCTTTCACGACCGCCACTGGGAACAGCGCGTGGTCGGCGTCGAAAGCGACAATTACTGGTTCTCCGCGGCAGCCTTCGCCGCGCTCAAGGCCGGCCTTCCTGAGGCGCGCTTTGCGGACGCGACTTCCCTCGTCAACTGGCAGCGCGCGGTGAAGAGCCCCGAGGAGCTTGCCTACATGCGGCGCGCGGCGCGGATCGTCGAGGCGATGCATGCGCGGATCCGCGAGCGCGTCGCGCCGGGGATGCGCAAATGCGATCTGGTCGCCGAAATCTACGAGGTCGGCATCCGCGGCGTGGACGGCTACGGCGGGGATTATCCGGCAGTCGTGCCGCTGCTGCCCTCGGGCGAGGCCGCCTCCGCCCCGCATCTCACCTGGGATGACCAGCCGTTCCGGAGCGGCGAAGGCACGTTTTTCGAAATCGCCGGCTGCTATCGTCGCTACCATTGCCCGCTCTGCCGCACGGTCTTTCTCGGCAAGCCGACGCCGGCGTTTCTCGATGCCGAGAAGGCGGTGCTGGAAGGAATGGAGGCGGGCCTCGCGCGGGCGCGGCCGGGGAATCGCTGCGAGGACATCGCCAACGCATTCCTCGGCGTGCTCGCCCGCCACGGGATCGAAAAGCGCAATCGCTGCGGCTATTCGATCGGCCTCTCCTATCCGCCCGATTGGGGCGAGCGGACGATGAGCTTGCGGCCGGGCGATGCGACCGTGCTCGAGCCCGGCATGACATTTCATTTCATGACCGGGCTCTGGCTCGAGACCATGGGTTTCGAGATCACCGAAAGTATCGCGATCACGGAGACCGGCGTGGAGTGTCTCGCCAATGTCCCCCGCGCGCTCGTGGTGAAGAACTGAACCGCGATGCCGTCCCGCTCTCCGGCGAACTCGCCGATCACTGCGACCGTGGATTTTGCGGCTCGCGGCGCGCAGCATGGAATGCTCCGCCTGCCCTGGAGCCGCGACGACTCGGCCTGGGGAGCAATCCTGATTCCGATCGCCGTCATCCAGGGCGGTGACGGACCGACGGTGCTGCTCGCGGGCGGCAATCACGGTGACGAATACGAAGGTCCGATCGCCCTCTTCGACCTGGCGCGGACGCTCGATCCGGCGAAGCTCACAGGCCGCGTGATCATCCTGCCCGGGCTCAACTACCCTGCCCTGGCGGCCGGCACGCGGACTTCGCCGATCGATCGCGGCAACCTCAACCGCAGCTTTCCGGGCGATCCGCGCGGCTGTCCGACCGCGCAAATCGCCGATTACGTGACCCGGCATCTGCTGCCGCTCGCCGATTTCGTGCTCGACATCCATTCGGGCGGACGGACGCTGGATTTCTTGCCCTGTGCAGCAGCGCACGGGCTCGCGGACGCGGCACAGCAAAGACGGTGCGTGGCGGCGGCCGCCGCGTTCGGTGCGCCGTGGGCGATGCTGATGCGAGAGCTCGATCCGGCCGGAATGTTCGACACCATCGCGGAGGGGCTCGGCAAGGTGTTCATCACGACCGAGCTCGGAGGCGGCGGAACCGCGCGCGTGGAAACGGTGGCGATCGCCCGGCGCGGCGTGCATAACCTGCTTTGCCACGCAGGCGTTCTGAGCGAAGCGCCGCAAGC
>Ga0335075_10018883_pt1 | contig 10216 bp, 10 predicted proteins | sample Lox_Sample_24_FD_206723 | JGI IMG/M metagenome (GOLD analysis project Ga0335075, IMG submission 206723) | Soil microbial communities from Loxahatchee National Wildlife Refuge, Florida, United States - Lox_Sample_2.4 | ecosystem: Environmental > Terrestrial > Soil > Wetlands | place: USA... | reverse complement strand
CCCAGTCGATCAGCCAAGCGCGGTGCTCCGCTATTAGCACGTTGTCCGGGGTCCAGTCTGAGTGGGTCAGTACCGGTCCGGCGAAGACCGTAGCCGTTTCCGGGTCATCAAGGTACGGCTTCCACCGGTCCTCAGCCCGCTTGAACGGCCCGGGATCATCTGGAACCTTGATCGCGCTCAGCGCCTCCATGAGCTGCACCAGCCTGTCGAGGTCGGGTGAGCCAGGGGAGTAATCGGCATGGCGGCCAGAGGTGTACTGGTAGCCGAGGACGTTCCATCCGGCTTCGTCGAAATGCCACAGCAGGGTCGGGGAGATCTCTTTGACGAGCGGGGCGACTGCGGCCTCACGTGCCTGGGTGATGATCCGGCGGTGGGCTGACGGCAGGCCCTTGACGAACACCTTGCCGTCGCGGGCGTCGATGATCGCGGCCAGCGGCGAATTCTGCCCGGCGCTCACGCCGCGGACAAGTGTGATGGGGCCGGTGCGGGCCTCGATGGCCTGCTTCAGCTGCTCGGGCAGGTCATCCCACGCGATGCGCTGCTCCACGGTGCTCCTCACGTCGTGTCCGAGGGGACCCGGCCGGTGCCGGGTCCCCTGTCAGGGCGCGCGAAGTTGTCCAGCCTCAGTACGGCTGGTCGCTACTCGCGCTGCACGCGCACATCGTGAGCAGCGTATCGGTGTCGGCGACGAACTCGACGGCATCCGGCGCGAGTGTCAGTAGCGTGCCTGCTTCGGCCGCCCCGACTGGCTCGGGTGGGCGGGTGAGCAGTTCCACGGCGACTGCGGTCATGAGCGTTTCACCTCCTTCCACGGGCGAGTGGCGGTCGTGTTACCTCCTTCCGTGCTGGCAGAACACTTCGAGCGGGGCCTTGGCCTGCCGGTAGAGGCTGGCCAGCGGCATGCAGGTCCCGCAGGTTTTCTGGAGAGTGCAGCCCGCGCAGCCGCCGTGCCGGGTGAGCAGCGCGTCGGCAGCAGCGGCCAGCCTGCGCAGGCCGTCGGCGCCCTCGGTGATCAGGTCGACCTGAGTGTCGCGGCCGACCTTGCAGATGGACGCCTTGCCGTGCGGGTCGGCGTGGAAGTGAGTGATCCCTGCGTTGCACCCTGTGTACGGCTTGCGGGTGCGGAGCATCTCCCGGGACTGGCTGGGCAGCACCTCGCCGCCGCCGTGGATGGTGGGGCTGATGTTCGTGTACTCGAACGACTCGATGCCGAACCGGTCGGCGATCGCCTTCATCGCCGGGACCTCGTGGGCGTTGCGGTTGGACACGACGATGTTGATCCTCATGGTCAGTCTGGCCTCGTGAGCGGCGGCCAGCCCGCGCATGAACCTGCGGAACGATCCGCGGCGGCGGGTCATCCCGTCGTAGGACGCCTCCGTGGCCCCGTACAGGCTGAGCGTCAGCCGGTACGGGCGGCGGGCCGTCAGCAGGTCGAGGGTCTTGGGCCGGTCGAGGCGTGACCCGTTGGAGGAAATCTGGATCATCATGCCCATGTCCCAGGCAGCGGCGTGGGTCTCAGCGAACAGCGGGTCGATCAGCGGTTCCCCGCCGGTGAGCTGGAGCCACAGCACGCCGGCGTCGGCCATCACCTGCAGCAGCCGCTCCCGGCCGGGCCAGTCCATGCCCGCGAACATCTTCTCGCCGAGGTAGCAGTGCTCACAGTCGTAGTTGCACCCGAGGTTCACCTCATAGCTGGCGCGGGCGTACCCGTAGGTGGTCTCCGACCGGACCAAGATCGTTTCACCGATCAGGCGGCTCGCCAGGTCTGTGCCCCACCCGGCACGGACCGGACCGGCGAGCCAGGCGGGGACCGGGGCATCGGCGGGTGCGTCGCGCAGTTCGGCGTACCTATCGGCCCCGATCCGGACCGCTCCGTCGTAGCCAGGGCGGACGACGACGTGTCCCTCTGGGTAAGGGCTGGCGATGAGCTGATGGGTCATGAGCGCCTCCGTGGCGTGGGGTGTGCGGGTCCGGCGAGCAGTGTGTCGGTATAGGCGTGGAGCCGGGCCGCGAGCTGGCCAGGGTCAGGAAGCCGGGTGAGATTCCGGAGGATGAGCGCGGCGGCGACCATCTGGGCGTATCGGCCGCTCGGCGTGTTCAGCACGTCCGCGAGTGCCTCATGGACCTGGTCGGCGACAGCGGGGACTTCCAGTGCGGTGAGGTAGAGGTAGGCGGCACCGTAGCCGGTGACGGCGGAGCACCAGTGCTCCATGTCGAGGATGCAGAAGCGTGATGCCGTGATGTTCTGCCAGTTCAGGTCGATATGCTCGGTTCCGAACGCCGGAACGCAGTCGGCCGGGACCGGACGACGGTAGGTCGCGCCGAGCAGGTAGCTGTACTCCTCGGGGTCGTGGACCGGGAACTGGCGGTCGGTGGGATACGCGCGCAGCGCCGCAAGCGACGCGCGCAGGTCGCTGAACCAGTCCGCCGAAAGGTCCGGAGCCGTCCGCAGAAAACGTTCCCGCGAGGCGGGCGGGTCAGTGACGAGCGTGAGGATCTCGGCGCTGACCGGGACGGACGGTGGTCCGTCAGTGTGCCACTCGATCCGGTGGAGCAGTGCGGGCTTGCTGACTCCTGGGATTGCTGCCGCCTCGGCGGTGCCCCGCCATGCCTTCCCGCTCATCTCGTGCTCGAGGAAGGGGCTCACCCGCAGCCACGCACGCTGCCCACGGAACGTAACCGGCGAGCCGACAAAACCCCAGCGATAAACACGTCCGCCTGGACCCAGGCGAGCGTCCAGCCGCCTTGCCGATTCTTCGAGCAGGCCTGACAGCCATTTCTCGAAGTCATCGATTCGCACCGGCAGCCAGCGGTACCTCGACGTTCGCGTGATGCGCATGGCCTAGCTCCTCTTGTCACACAGGCCGAGTTCGCACCAGGTGACCTTGCCCTCGGGATTCCGCGTCGGGTACCAGCCCCATCGCTCGCTCAGCGTTTCCACGAGGAACAGGCCCCGGCCGCTCTCCGCGTCGAGCGCGGGAAAGCCGCCTTCGACCACGCGGGATACCGGCGGCCGGACGTTGCTGTCCCACACCTCGATGAGAACACGGTCCCGATTTGCGGAAAGGCGAACATTCACCGGCAGGTCACTGACGATCGCCCGTGCCCCCTGAACCGCATTCGTCACCAGCTCGGAGAGCAGCAGCTCGGCAGTCTCAGCATTTTCAGACAGACCCCATTCCCACAACACCTGGCGGGCGTGGAGCCGGGCACAGGGCACGGCAGAAGGAAGCGCACCAAGTAGCAGCGAAGTTCGCCGGGGAAACCGGCTCTCGACCTGCGTGATCCCGTTGACGGCAGAGCGCGGCCCGATGCTGTTGGTTTCGGTCGCCGCTACGCTCTGGCAATCCATCGGGCTCGCCTCCCTGACCTCGATTCCGTTCCGGGTGTACCGGCTGGTTCGAGGCTCGCATCGGCTCGCCAATGTCGGCTATGACGAAACAGCCATGACGCATATACATTCGGCGTATATAAGCGATGACGCTCCGCATTGCATGCGGCTAAAATTGCCAGGCAGGAGCTATGTCCCTTTCCGGAACCAGGCAGGAAAGACCAGATGAGCGCGGATGCCCCCAGGTACTGCCGGTGCGGCAACCGCCTTGCCTGGAACCACGCGAGTGCGCTGTGCGGCTCCTGCGAGCGCCAGACGGTCGATCACCGCACCGAACCGCCAACCGTGTCGCCCGCCTTCTGGAACACGCCAGCGCTCCGGGACGCGCTCGCCGCCCAGCACATCGGCCGGGTTGCCCGCGCGTACCGCCGGCATAGCGAATTCGCGTCGCGCTTCGGGCGCGGCGGTGTGTCCCAGGAACTGCTCGGCACCTGGCTTGGACTCACCCAGGCGCAGGTCAGCCGGATTGAGAACGGCCCGCCCGTCCGTAATCTCGACACCCTCGCTCACTGGGCGCGAATCCTGCAGATCCCAGCTCACCTGCTCTGGTTCAAGCTCCCGCCTGGCCGTAGCGTTAACGAGCCCGGGGAGAAGCCGCAGCCCGCATCGGCCGTGCCGCTGCCAGCAGTGACACCCCGACGCTTGCCAGCTGCCGACGGGCTGGCCCATGACCCGGACGCCGTTGCCATGAGAGCGTTCCGGACGGCCGATCTCCAGGCTGGCGGCGGTCATCTGTACGCCAGCGTGGTCAGGTACCTGCAGGCCGACATGGCGCCCCGGCTCTTCGGTACCGATGCAGGGGCCAGCAACCCGGCGCTGTTCACGGCGGCAGCGGGTCTGACGGAAATGGCTGGGTGGATGGCGCATGACGCCGGACGTGACGCGAGCGCCAAGCGGCATTTCGGCCGGGCCTTGGCCCTGGTTCAAGTCGGCGGCGACCACCAGCTCACTGCGCACATCCTGGGCAGCATGAGCCACCTCGCCAGCTACCTCGGCGCCCCAGACGAAGCTGTCGCCCTGGCCCGCCGAGGACGAACCGCCCTGCACGCCGGACCGGCCAACCCAGCTCTAGAAGCACAGATGCTCGCACTCGAAGCCCGGGGAGTCGCCGGCAGAGAGCCAGCCGATCCGACCGAATGCGCCCGCCTGCTGCTCCGCGCCGAACAGGCACTTGAAGACACCCCCGCCTCAACGGTCTCAACGTGGGTCAGCCACTTCGACGAAGGCTCGCTGGCCAGCGAGACGACCCGCTGCCTGCGCCAGCTCGGCGATCTGGAGCAGGCCCGCCAGCAGGCAGAGCGCATCATTAGCCTCCGGCCCAGCCACCGCACCCGCAGCCGGGCGTTCGGGCAGCTCGCTCTCGCCAGCGTCCTCATCGCTCAGCGGAAACCAGACCAGGCCGCAAGCATTGCCGCAGACGTACTCAGCGCCACGCAGTCTCTTGGCTCTTACCTGGTCATCAGCCAGCTGATCCAGCTCCAGCGGCAGCTAGAGCCGTACCGGGGCAACGCGGTCGTCGCCGAGTTCCTAGACTGCCTACAAGATGCCGTCCACGACCGGCTGGCGTTCTACCAGCTGACCGCCGAAGGCCAGTATCCGCATAACGCCAGGGAGGGACTGTGAGCACGGACGGCGAGTTGTACGAGCGCGATCCGGAGGCGTGGAACGCCTACCTGGCCGAAGGGAACGCCAAGCAAGCCCGTAAGCGCGTTAGCGCCGACGTCATCGTCCGCGATTCGTCCGGTCGCATCCTCTTGGTCGATCCCACCTACAAGCCCGACTGGGACCTGCCCGGCGGCATGGCCGAGGCCAACGAGCCGCCTGCCGACGCGGTACGCCGGGAACTGCGCGAAGAACTCGGGCTCGACATCCAGGTCGGAGCCCTGCTCAGCGTCGACTGGGTCTCACCCCACGGCCCCTGGGACGACCTCCTCAACTTCATCTTCGACGGCGGCAGCCTGAGCGACGACGACATCCAAGGGCTGCGACCTGTCGACAGCGAACTGCGCGCCTTCGAGTTCTGCGACGAAGGCCAGGCTAAGGAACGCCTCCGTCCCTATGTCTGGCGCAGGGCAAGTGCCGCACTCGAGGCACTGGAAACCGGCCGGGCGCGGTATCTGCAGGACGGGTACGCATAAGCCGTTCAAGAACGATGTACCTCCCTTGTACCTGGCGTATACCTGGTGCACCGACCCCGACCACGACCACATGGATCGTGCCCGGGTAGCCCGCAGGGGTCAGCACGGATTCAGCACGGGGTCGGGAAACGACGGGAAAGAACCGGCATTAACCGGACAATTAAGACATGAGAACGGGCCGCCCGACTCGACGCCGGACGGCCCGTTTCTCAATCAGAAAAACGCGAGAAGCTGCAGGTCAGCGCCGAAATATACCTACTTCAGCAGCTGGCGCGCCATCACCACGCGCTGGACCTGGTTGGTGCCCTCGTAGATCTGGGTGATCTTGGCGTCGCGCATCATGCGCTCGACCGGGTAGTCGTTCACGTAGCCGTAGCCGCCGAGGAGCTGGACGGCGTCGGTCGTCACGGACATCGCGACGTCGGAGGCCAGGCACTTGCAGGCCGAGGAGAAGAAGGTCAGGTCGTCCACCTTCTCCCCCTGCATCGCCCGCTCGGAGCGGGCCGCGGCGGCGTAGGTGAGCTGCCTGGCGCCCTCCAGCTTCATGGCCATGTCGGCCACCATGAACTGGAGTCCCTGGAACTCGGCGATGGCGCGGCCGAACTGCTTGCGCTCCTTCACGTAGCCGACCGCGTAGTCGAGCGCGCCCTGCGCGATGCCCAGGGCCTGCGCCGCGATGGTGACGCGGGTGTGGTCCAGGGTGCGCAACGCGATCTTGAACCCCTGGCCCTCGTCGCCGATCAGCCGGACCGCCGGTATCTCGCAGTTGTCGAAGTAGAGCTCGCGAGTGGGCGACCCCTTGATGCCCAGCTTGTGCTCGGGCGCTCCGAGGGTGAAGCCGGGATCTCCGTCCTCGACCACGAACGCCGAGATGCCGTTCGGACCCTTGTCCGGGTCGGTCACCGCCATCACCGTGTAGTACTTCGACACGCCCGCGTTGGTGATCCACCGTTTCACGCCGTTGAGCACGTACCCGCCGTCGGTCCGCGCCGCCCGGGTCCGCATCGCCCCGGCGTCCGAGCCCGCTTCCGGCTCGGACAGGCCGTAGGAGAACATCGCCTCGCCCCGCGCCACTGGCGGCAGGTAACGCTGCTTGACCTCTTCCGACGCGCCGAGCAGGAGCGGCATGGTGCCGAGCTTGTTCACCGCCGGGATCAGCGACGACGTCGCGCACGCGCGCGCGACCTCCTCGATGACGAGCGCCGCCGCGAGCGCGTCGCCGCCTGCGCCGCCGTAGGACTCGGGGATATGGACCGCGTGGAAGTCCGCCTTGACCAGCGCGTCGTACACGTCCCAGGGGAACTCCGCGGTCCTGTCGGTCTCCGCCGCCCGAGGCGCGATCTTGTCGTCCGCAAGCGCGCGGACCGCTTCGCGCAGCGCCTGGTGCTCTTCGGAGAGTGCGAAGGTGCTCATCCCCCGATGCTAACGCCGACCGCACGCAGACGCCCGCCCCGCACGTCGACATGCGGGGCGGGCATTGAGTGTCTGGGTGGCTGCGCTAGGCCGCCTGCGGCTCGCTGCCGGCCTGGCCGGTCAGCCTGGGCATCGTGGCGGCGTGGGCCGGCTGATGCCCGGCGTTCTCGACGGATTGCCGCGGCGCGGGCACCGAGCCCTTGGGGGCAGCGTGCTTGCCACTGGACTTGTACAGACCTAGCGAACGGAACGGACGGCTCTTGCCCACAGAAAAAGCCATATTGACCAACCCCCTTGACCCCGATAGCACAGTGCCCCCGACCCCCGCCGGACACTTGCAGCCAGTCCCGTCCCAGCTGCCTGCGCTGGATCCAGAATGCACCTCAGACGCACGCGTGAAACACCCCCCGAGCCTCACTGTGCCCAAACCGATACCGAACGTTATCAGGGCCTAGAGGTTGGCGCGGAGGGCTGCGCCCTTTGCGTGCGCCTGCGCGGCGAGGCGGGCCTGAAACTCGACCATCCGCGCGCGCAGCTCGTCGTCCGCGGCGGCGAGGATCCGCACCGCCAGCAGCCCCGCGTTGCGCGCGCCGCCGACCGCTACCGTTGCCACCGGGATGCCGGCCGGCATCTGCACGATCGACAGCAGCGAGTCAAGGCCGTCCAGGTGCTTGAGCGGCACGGGGACGCCGATCACGGGCAACGGCGTCATCGCCGCGAGCATGCCCGGCAGGTGCGCGGCCCCGCCCGCGCCGGCGATGATCACCCGGAGGCCGCGGTCCGCGGCATCCGCGCCGTAGGCGATCATCTCCCGGGGCATCCGGTGGGCCGACACCACGTCGGCCTCGTAGGGCACCTCGAATTCGTCGAGCGCCTCGGCCGCCGCCTGCATCACGGGCCAGTCGGAGTCCGAGCCCATCACCACGCCGACCAGCGGCGAATCACTCTGCACGGCCCTTAGCGTAACGGCTCGGGCGGTGTTACCCGCTAGCGGCGGCCGTTGACGAGGACGTGGTAGACGCTCTCCTGGTACTGGCCCGCGCCGTTCGGCGGCAGCTGGGTGAACCAGATCAGCAGGTAGCGCGCGGAGGCCGGGTGGCGCAGCGTCAGCCGGACGGTCCCGCCCGCGTCGTCGGCCGCCGCCACCACGGTGAAGTCCTGCGGGCTGGGGCCGTCGCCGACCTTCAGCTGCAGGTTCACGCCCCGGTAGCCAGTGAGGTCGATGCGCACACTGGTGATCGTGGCCTGGTGACCGAGGGTGATTAGCAGGCCGGTCCCGGACTTGAGCATCCCGAACTTCGCGGTTGTGTACCAGTTGGTCGACCATGGCAGCGACGGGTTGCTGGCAATCGCGTTGGCGGCGCCGGACGGATTGTCGCCGTCGCCCAGTCCCCCGGGGCCAAACGCCTCGGCCGCCGCCAGCGGCAGGAGCGTAACCGGCTGGCTGACGTGCGGCCGGGCCGACGTGCGCTTGGCCGACGGCGTGGCGCTCGGCTTCGCGGCGGGACTGGTGTCGGCTGCCGCCGAGGTCGCCGGTGAGGCGGACCTGCTCGCCCTGGCCGACGCGGTGGCCTGCGCGGCTGTCGAGTCGGCCGCGTTCTTGGCCGTCGTCGACCCGGACGCCAGGCGGACGCCGATCACGCTGGCTAGCACCAGCACAACCACGGCGCCGACGCCGACCAGCAGACGACGCCGACCGCGCCCGGTGCGAGGGCCCGGACCGGGCGCCGCCGCGGCGCCCTGCGGGCGGGCGCTCCCGGGCGGCGCCCCTGGCCCGGTCCCGGCGCCGCCCGCCGCGGGCAGCACCAAGTAGCCCGCGGCCATCAGATCCTCGGTCTGGTCGGCGCGCACCGCCGGGATATCGAACCTCGTCGCGGCGGAGTCCTCTCGGACCGGCGGCAGGTCGAAACGGGTCACATCCGGGTCCAGGCGGCCCGTGCTGCCCGTGTCTGATGCCTCGGACGCCTGGGGCGGCTCGGACGGCTCGGACGGCTCGGACGCCTCGGGCGGCTCGGGCGGCTCGGACGGCTCTGGCGCGGCGACCGGCGGCAGGTCGAACATGGTGGCGTCGGCATCGCGAATCGCGTGCACCCGCGCCTGGTCGTACTCGCGGATCAGCCCCTGGGCATCGACGCCGATCGCCCCGGCAATGGCGCGGACGTAACCGCGCACGTAGAGGTCCCCGCCGCAGGCCTCGTAATCATCGGCCTCGATGCTGCGAATAACACTGGCCCGGATCTTGGTGCGCTCGCTGAGCTCGTCGATCGTCAGGCCCGCCTTCTTGCGCGCCTGAGTCAGCGATTCACCGACGGTCACGAACCCTCCACTTACCGACCTGCGCTGCGTTAATCGTCTGCTGACAGGTTAGTTGTCGAAGATCACCAGACAAGCCTGATCGGTGTTTTTAACCAGCGCCCGGCCAGGCGAATCGGCCGATAATCGCGTCAGTCGCCGTCCTCGGTTCCCCAGCGAAGATAGCTCGCGGCGCGACGGGCGCGATCGCGGAGCTCTTCGACGCCGTCGTCGGGGCCGCCCACGATCGTGACGTGCCCGATTTTCCGCCCGGGCCGGACTTCCTTGCCATAGAAGTGCACTTTGACCGCCGGGTCGGCCGCCATCACGTGGATGTACCGGTCGAACACGTCCGGGTCGGTGCCGCCGAGCAGATTCGCCATCACGGTGAACTGACCCGCTGGCGCGGCCGGGGCGCAGGAACCGAGGGGCAGGTCGAGCACCGCGCGCAGGTGCTGCTCGAACTGCGACGTCCGCGAGCCCTCGATCGTCCAGTGCCCGCTGTTGTGCGGCCGCATCGCGAGCTCGTTGACCAGCAGCGCGCCGGATCGCGTCTCGAACAGCTCCACGGCCAGCAGGCCGGTAACGCCGAGCTCCGCCGCGATCCGGAGCGCCATCGCCTCGGCCTCCACCGCCGCATCCGGGCTGAGTCCGGGGGCAGGCGCGATCACCTCCCGGCAGATCCCGTCCACCTGCACGGTCTGCACCACCGGGTACGCGGCGCCCTGCCCGGACGGCGACCGGGCGACGAGCGCGGCGAGCTCCCGGCGGAACGGCACGAACTCCTCGGCCAGCAGCGCCACCCCGTGCGCGACGACCGCCTCGACCTCGGCCGGGCCCTTGCAGACCCAGACGCCCTTGCCGTCGTAGCCGCCGCTGACCGCCTTGAGCACGACCGGCCAGGAACCGTCGGCGAACGCGACCACATCGGCCGCCGATGAGACCGGCGCATAGCGGGGGCAGGGCACGCCGAGCGCGCTGA
>Ga0335075_10018882_pt1 | contig 10216 bp, 10 predicted proteins | sample Lox_Sample_24_FD_206723 | JGI IMG/M metagenome (GOLD analysis project Ga0335075, IMG submission 206723) | Soil microbial communities from Loxahatchee National Wildlife Refuge, Florida, United States - Lox_Sample_2.4 | ecosystem: Environmental > Terrestrial > Soil > Wetlands | place: USA... | reverse complement strand
TACAGCGATCCGAAGCTCCCATCACCTCGCCGCCACGTGCTTGTACGAATAAGAGGGCACGCGTTGAAACCCCTCAAGAGGAGGCCATTCGCAAGCTGCAGGAGCATGTAGAGCGCCTCCAAAAGGACAAGGAGGAAGCCCAGAGGGAGGCCGAAACTGCCGCCAGGCTTGAACGAGAAAGGTTGAAGCAGAAACGGAAGGAAATCAACCAACGCCTTATTGACGAACAGAACCCGGGCTCCCGAATTCGAGCCGCCTCGCCTACTACCTCAGAAATTGACCCTGGAGCAGATGAAAATACCTCCGAGGAGGAATATGCTACTCTGTATACTGGAGGCCGTGGAGGGCGTCCGCTATGTGCTGGAGCTGCTGGATGTTGTGCCCCATGTGTTGGAAGCTATTGGTTTGATGCGTTAGGGCCCCCTTCGAACGCAACGTTTCGGCGTATAGGTCGAATCTCGGGATCCGGGTGATGGCATTCTGTTCTGCAATGTCGGTTCAGGCTCTCTATGGTCTATGGGTGCTCAATTCGGGCGTTGTGGTGGAGTCTGAAGAAAGTTCGGAAATTTGTATGGTGGAGTAGATTCGCACCTCAGACTATAAGAGTTTCTATAGCAGGGACTGCTCGCCTCAACGAGGCTAGGGGTTGGATAGAGCAAGTCAAAGAGAACCGGGCTCGACGGACGACCGTGATCGCAGATAGGGCAACTTGAACATCATTCAAAGGACTTTTATATTCCTTTCCTGCGTCAAAATTTTGCAAAGGCAAATGCAATATGCAAAATCTTCAAAAGAAGACTGGACTCTTTTCGTCTTCCGAAAGGCCCTTTGGTTCGATCACATCCGCAACTTTTTCGGGGATATCAAGGAAGACCTATCATCAGGCCCTTCAAGCAACGACCTCAGTCCTGCTCTTCTTGACCACGTGCTCCTCACACTCATCGCCCAGCGCCCTCTTTTTCCTTCCCACCACTCTCCAACACCTTGTCCCCATTCGTAATCACCCTCTCGGCCTTCTTGAATTTTGGCCTGCTCCTTGGCAGTCAAGTTCGGCAGCAGCAGCTGCTCCTCGTTGGAATGCATATTGAGGCGGAAGGCGCGAATGATGGAGTCGGCATCATCGATGGCAATGGGCCGCACGTCGGCCAGCGCCTTGATCTTCTGCGTCACCAGGACACGAGCATCCGCGCGAGGTCGCAGACCTGTCTCGGCGTCACGCATCCAACCATGTCTGCGATGCCGACTCGGTGCACGCACGACTTTGTCGATGGCGCTGTAGACGGAAAGGAGGTCGACAGGTCGGAACGGAACGAATCTTGGAGAAGCGGATTTCAAGGCCCTTGGACTTGACGAATTCGATCACTTCGATGGCGGTCTGCAGTGAAGCGTTAGAGCAAAACTCGAGAAGTGGAATTTGTGGCTCGAGCTCACATTGATGATGTAGGTCATGTCCTTGCCGTGCGAGTGCTCCCGCAGGTAAGAAAACGTGCCAATTGCCGCCCACACCAGTCTCAACGGCCAGCCTCGCATCGTCCATCGCACATGGGTCAGAATCTTAGACCTGAGGCCGAGCTTGACGATCGCTTCAGAGTCCTCCCGCGACTGCTCCGAGGCAGGCGGGAGATGAGTTCGATGTAGTCGACGCCAAAGTCATCCAACGCCTTGGTGATCTTGATATTGGTCTCAATATCGAAGAAGGCGTTCCATGGTTGTTGGCTTCGTGGACCTTGTTGCATCTGAAAGTTCAGTCAGGTATGACGCATGCGCACCAACCCATTGGCATGGCCATTGGCGACGGGAGCAACGGCGGCACGGCACATAGTGGTCAATTGTGAGTGGAGAGAAGTTCGAAGAAGGAAAAAGGGGATTTAAGCGGTGTAGGGCAGAGCACGGAGTTAGGACGTGGTTTTAAGTCGTGTATGACTGGACTGATCGGTCGACGAGGGTGATCCTGTCTGTCCGTCGCCGTCATCGGTTGGATTTAATGGCAAGGTCAAAATTCGCTCTGTTCAGGCTCTGATTACGTCTTCAAACCCCCCATCCTCTGCCTGGGCCTATACTCTGCGCATAATTGACGACATGTAATGCGCCGCGCGCCCGTCTCGTCGATTGGTTGGAATTACCCTATAGGGCCGTCGGTCGCCAGCTCATCGTGCTTAACTGCGTCGAGCCGGTCTCCCCCACTTCTCCAACCACGACGACGCCGTTCTCATCCCCATTGCGAAACCCGTGCTGCATATGCCAGAACGAAATCAGATGCGCCTAACTGCATGTGTCGCGCTCAATGGCCCGTCAGCCAAACGACCTTGCACACGCCGCGACGCAGCCGGATAACCGCCGTTATTCCCCAGACGATGAAATCGACCACCCGGAATCCGAGTTCGAACGCAGCTTTCTGAACTTCCTAACCACCAGCTCACCCATCTGGACCTTCCACGACACCGCTCCCGTCCAACCGGAACCAAACCCATCCGAGTCCTCCACGGGAGGCAGCCGCTTCACCCGCCTCACCTCCCTCCGCTCCAGGCTTCGTCACAAAAAGCACCACCGCGCCCCCAAATCCAGCTCGTCCCGCACCTCGTTCTCCTCCCAGCCCGTCCTCGTGCGCGCCTACACGGGCAGCCGGTCGCGCGAGGTCTCGCGCGCCCGCAGCATCGCCGCCTCCCTCGACGCGATGGGCGCCTCGTCCAACTCCCCACTCGCCAAGCTACCCCCCGTCGACGACTTCTCATTCGACGGCATCCTCCGCGCCGTCGAGCCCGAGATTCAGAGCGCCCTCGACGCCATCGCCGAGATTTGCGCTAGGAGCAGGATGAGCATGGCCAGCGCCCATGCCGCCCACATGCCGCCCACAGGCGAGATCGTGACGGCGGTTCCGCCACCGCCGCCGCAGCAGCAACAGCAGCAGCCGCAGATGGTGGGGGTGGGGAGGGTGAGACATTGGGGGTTGGGCATTCGGACCGACGTTGAGCGGATGACCAGCGTGCCCGAGGTGAGCAGCAGCAGTGGGAGTGTGAGCAAGGCGAGCAGCGCGAGCGGCATGGGCCGGAAGAGGAGTGCGATCGGGAGTTTGAAGAATATTATGGCCAAATCCAAGGATGTCAACGATGGAACCGTGAAAGAGGAGATGGGGAGCGATAAGCCGAAGTCGTCGAGTTGGGTTGTTGTTGAGGATAATCAGCATCCGTCCATCGTTGTTGTCACGCAGGCACTCGCGAGCAGGAAATTGAGCCTTGAAGCTGCTGTTGAGGTTCCGCCTTCTCAAGCCAGGAAATCGGTTGCGAAAGCTACGCAACAGAGTACCGGATCGGGTTCGTGGATACCGTGGAGACATCCTAGCCAACAAGCATCGCCAATTGTCAGGGAAGCGGAGGAGCCTCGACAGAGTGTCGAGAATTTACTCAAAGGTATACTGCAAAACCGCCCACCCGCCGCTCCAGGATGAAAAGAAATCGAACAATCGCCATTGTCAGAGGTGTCTTTGCTCCCCAATTTCGATGACAAAATTTCCTCTGAAGACCCCATTCGACGTCGACCACTCCTCAGTCCACAATCGTTTCATATTCTGTTCAAGTTAGGCGGTGCGGTGCCACCAAGATTGTCTTGTCGAACCGAAGATGTTGAGATTCAACCTGATATCGCCGGAGTTTTCGCAGTCAAATTTTTTGCCCTCGCTCCCATTGCATAGAGAAACACCATCTGAACCTGATCGGAAATTACGCCTCGGAATCTAAATTGAGGCTGATGCAGCAAAAGTAGCAATATAGAGTAGGTGTGTTGGCTGAGAATGTAAGCGAGACCTTCAAAAAGAAGAGTGAGGGTGAATTAGTGAAGACTAAGGGAGCTGTGTGTTCTTTCAGTAGCAGGAGAGGATGATGTGGAAGCGGTTCCAGGAAGCGCGAAAGAGCTTTCAGCATGAAAATTTTGTTCTTACGATTTGCAATGTGGTGGATCTGTATGATGCATGATTCGACAAGCGTTCAAGCAAGCACTGTCACTTTGGATTAGGCGCACAAAAAGTTTGTAAAAGTACCTATGGGAGGGCTGCATGCTTAAGTCAAGTGAAGATTTGGACGAATAGCATACTCGCCTAGTCCGACTCCGTTCATGACTCTATACTTGTTTTGTGTATCTATAAAGCAAAATTCTCTCGTTTGGCTTTGGCCTCTAGCATCTGTTTCAATTCGCGGATCTTCTCTTCTTTCGATTCATTGAAATCGTTCCGGCAGTATCGAGCTTCACCATATGCAGAAATGATTACCACTCTTCTCCAGTATACGTCTGCTCCCGAAATTGTCTTCATACGTCGACCTTTTCAAGTTCCGGCATGTGCTTGAACAGGGCGGGCAAGTAAGCTATCAAAACTTCTATAGCATAGCCTTTACTCCATGCGGAGGGATCGAGCATATAGCCCAGGTGGCCTAGAGGGTTCAATCCAATCACGCCAATGAAGCTGCCAGGCGAGTCACGATGTTCAACGACAAATTTGAACTGGGAGGGAAGCATTCCATCCGAAATCCACTTCTCGGCTGCTTCTAAATTCTTGAAAACTCCTCTTTCGCAAGAGCCGATACTGTAATTGACGGCATCCATGAATCAGTTCGTGCACAGCCATCTATGAACAGGCTCTTTGGCACGAAAGAGCAAAGATTGGACACCTGCAATGGCCGTAGCCGCAGACGATCTGTGAGAATCTCCGTAACCATCCTGAACAGCTCTTTATTAACCCGGAAGGTTTGCGAACATCAAAGAGAAGAAATGTAAATGTCACCCTGCTATGAAACGCACCAAAACACGGACGAGATTCCAATGCGCGATTAACTACGGGTTGTCTCTCTCGGAACCTAGGCTGACGAAGATGTCAACCATTGTGAACCGTCAACTCGACAAGGTGAGAGGTTGAGAGACGTGCGTGTGGTTCCTGAACTATCTGAAATTCAGAATTCGTGCAGAGGCGGGTAAAGTACTACCGGAGCGACTCCGGAAAAACCCGCTCACCACTGGTTGGCCGCTTCTCCTCGGCTCCCACCTGGTCGTTCTCTTTACGTCGACCTTCAAAGACACCTTTTTCCTACTCTCCGCTCCCATCAAAGGCCATCGAGATGCTTGCACAGAGGACACTGCAAGCTTCCAGCAGGAGGCGTATGGACCCATTGATGCAGATTTCATCGCAATTGCTAACGCCGATCCACAGTGACCGCACCGGCGGGCATTGCTCTCGCCAGACTCGCCTCGCCTGCAGCCGTCGCTACGAATGCAAACGTCATTCAAAAGAGGTATGTCCCAGGCTGTAGCGTGCAAAGAAGTGAGAACGTGGGCAATTGGAGTTGCATGAAGCGGATCCGGAGCTTTCATCAATTCACCATTCGTACCATGTACCGGCTAACCCATCCTCCTTTCCAGACATGCCACCCTAAACGTTGAAGAACCCGACACTCCCCTCGTCAAACAACGCCTTAACCGCCCCGTCTCCCCACATCTCTCCATCTATCGGCCCCAGATAACTTGGTACGGCTCCATCTCGCACCGAATTACTGGCGCCCTCCTCTCTGGCGGCTTCTACGTGTGGGGCTTTGGCTATCTCGTCGCTCCAACGCTCGGGTGGCACTGGTCGTCTACCGCGATGGCGGCCTCGTTCGCGGCGTGGCCGGCCGCACTGAAAGTTGCGACGAAGGCGGCACTCGCGTTTCCATTTATATATCATAGTTTGAATGGGGTGAGGCATTTGATGTGGGATTTTACAATTGGAATTAACAATAAGGCGGTAATACGGAGTGGTTGGACGGTGGTGGGGGCGAGTGTGTTGGGGACGATTTATCTTGTGATGGCATATTGAGGAAGTGTGAGAGCGGCAAGGGTTGATTAACCGCTGTTTTGGAAGTAGGTAAAGCTATAAGGTGATCCAATATAAATAAAACGATTTACCCATGTCCGTCCACTAAGATCGCTCTGCGCCTGTCTACCGTGAGCATCCACCATCAGTATAAGTGAGGCATCAGTTTTCCTGCCTAAGCCATCAAATTTCAACCGAAATTTTTGTCTTGTGAAACGAACTTTTACAAACATGATAATAGGCAAGACTTCAAAATTCCCATTGTTAAGAATATGGGACCCGAGCAGCTGCTTCCTCTCCCCAAGGAGTTCACAGACGCTGATTCCTATGTAGAATCACTCCTCACTTTTGGAACTTCATCCGAACTGCTCCAAACTTTATGCGGAGGGGTTCACATCTTAGATTTCTTTACTAGGACGCCAGATCTATACTCTTTGGTCTTGCCAGAAGAATGGCGAGAATGGTTCGAGAACACGGAAATCATGGACATCCTGGATTTATTGTTGCGCGAGGACCTCTCCAAGTTTGGCGATTCCACGGATATCAAAAACTCGGGATCGAAGTTTGGTGGAACGAGTGAATGGAGACTTGGACCCTGCCCACCTCGAAGCTTGATCCAATATATCAGAGACGTACGGAAGCATCTGCTAAACCGCGACTTCAACGCCATCACTTCAACGGCAGGCGCAAAACACACGATGAACCACCTGGTTGCAATGGGAATGTCTGCGAAGAAGGTGCACGAAGTCGATCATTTTGCGCGGTACGTTGATAAACTGACTGCAGATATCGCGAACATAAGTGGAAACCATGAGATCACACACATTGTTGATTTCGGTAGTGGCCAAAATTACTTGGGCAGGGCGTTGGCTAGCGAACCCTATAACAACAATATTATTGCGGTGGAGAGTAGACCTCATGTTGTGGAGGGAGCAAGGAAAGCGGATCAGAGGGCGGGAATAGGGGAGAAGGTGCGAGTGAAAGTTAATAAGAAGGCTTTCCGTGCGGGTTTGGAATCTCCTAATGAGACAGTAAGAGGCGATGTAAATACAGCACCTTCAGATCGCTTTGGACCGCTACCGAATGGGGAGAAGGAGACCGTACGCGCGAAGTTGGGGATGCCCAAGGCCGGTAGGGGAACTGTGCAGTACGTGCAGCATCGAATTACCGATGGCGATCTCAACGCTGTCATTGAGCAAATCGCTTCTCCTTCATCAACTTTCCAAAGCGGAGACTGCTCAGCGACCAATCTCCCGTCTAAGGCGCCTGCGTTGATGGTGATATCCCTCCACTCTTGCGGCAACCTCCTTCACCATGGCTTACGTACTCTTGTACTGAACCCCAGCGTCAAGGCTGTCGCCATGATCGGATGTTGCTATAACCTTTTAACCGAGCGTCTTGGAACACCAAGTTACAAGCTGCCCAGTCTTCGCGCCAAAAACCAACGTCTAGAAACAACATCAACTGCAAACGACCCTCATGGCTTCCCAATGAGTGAGAGATTCGCAAACTATCGACATAGGGTTGTCCGACCTTATCGGTATCTCAAGAACCATAAAAAGGATACAAAGAATGGACATTCGTTAGTGGACGAACCGGAAATGCAGGTGCAGTGGGAAACAGGAATAAGAATCAACATAACAGCACGTATGATGGCGGTCCAAGCGCCGCTAAACTGGAAGAAAGAGGACTACGATGCATTCTTCACCCGACATTTTTACCGTGCTGTTTTGCAGAGGATATTTCTTGACAATGGGATTGTTTCTGCTCCGGAGGATCAAGATGAAAAGGGAGACGGTGAGGGGTTCACTGTTGGCGGTGGAGGCATAAGTCCTGCTGGTACAGGTCCAAGTCAAGGCACGCCAGTTGTTATCGGCACACTGGGAAAGAAGTGCTATGCCTCTTTTCTTGCTTATGTTCGAGGTGCAGTGGCGAAATTGGTCGCTGCTCCACACTACGTCGGAGACCCAATCATTCCATTGATCAGTGAGCGCATTGGCGGAATGGCCGATGATGAGATCCTGGAATATGAGAAAGCCTTCCTTCCGAGAAAAAAAGAGCTGGAAGTTGTGTGGAGCTTAATGGCATTCAGTGCGAGTGTAATCGAGGCTATGATTGTTGTGGATCGATGGTTATGGCTGAGAGAGCAGGATTGCGTGAATAAAGCTTGGGTGCAGAGCGTGTTTGAGTATGGGCAGAGCCCGAGGAATCTGGTTGTTGTTGGTATTAAGTCGTAACTTATTGCCAGGAAATACCAACCAAAAATCTCATCTCATACTAGCTACGACGAGTGATATTTACATCGGCCCACGCTTTGCAGAAAGCAAATGCTCAAAATTTGTCCGATCTGGTCGTGTGAAGGCTTTCAATGACAGTTTGGAAGAGACAGAAGCATCATAAGGTCTCACTGATCAGGAGGCATTCGTAAAGTATGAACTAGACAACTCAGATAAGCATTATTAGGATCTCCAAGGGCGAAGTGTCAAGAAGTCCAAAGGGCTCATATTCATTGTGGTTGCCGGGTTGGGTAAGCTTCCATCAAGCCATGCCTTCGGTAAGGGATTTTTGTGGGTATGGAGTTTTCCCAATCCATCCGTTCATGTTGAATACTAAAATTTCGTTTTTGATCAGTATACTCCACAATAATCGTAAAGAGGCCTCAAAGTTGTTGTGTACGAGAACTTTCATCGAAGCTGAAACTTGTTAGCGGCACGGTGGAATCGGTCGTTGGGGGAGAGAACACGCGCTTCTTGCTGCAGCCTTCGCTTTCTTGTATTCGCGGCAGTCTTTCCGCCAATGACCCTCTTTTAGACACCAAGAACACTCGTTTTATGACAAAGCCTTGGACCTGGATGAGTTCTGGTGACGAAGTTCGTCTTTCTTGACGTGCTTCCCTCTCTGACGTCGACCCTTTCTTTTGCCATGATCGGCCATGTTTTCATTGGCATTACCTGCTTCTGGGAGCTTTCTTGAGTGGCTTTGTCTTCGACGCTCTAGAGGTATTGGACGGCTTCTTCAAAGGAGGTGTATAAGGAAATTGCAACTGCTTTGCTGTTTGCCAAGCACCCATGTTGGGCAAACCTATCACCAGTCGTAAGTAGAGCATCTCGTCCGAGATGGTATTGTCTGTGTCAGCAAGCGTTTCTTGCGCCTCGAGCAGTCTTGTTGCAAAGGCATCAATAGTGTCGTTCGGCGGTTTGTAGCTGTCGCCGTGGAAGCGATCCAGAACCCTAATGACGAATAGCCCGTCTCTTGTTGGATTTTACGTAGCCAGGTAGTTCTAGAGGCCTATCTTGATTCGTCATGAATGGGCTTAGAGTGTGCGAATGCCTTCGGAGGTAGAGTCGTACATAATCTGTAGGGCTCTTGCGCGTTGTCCATTCTCTTCGGTATCGCTGGTTAGATTGACTGGTGCAACCTCTGTACCTTGGACTAATTCCCAGACTCCAGCAACGATAAGGGTAACCCGACATGTGGATTTAAAGGTGGAGTAGTTCTGACTGTTCAGAACAGTGACGTCGCCCCCATCCGCAGCTGTAGACTTGTGCCCTACTGAAGCCCAGCGGCAGTAGAACTGTTATTCGCCATTTTTGATGTATTAATGAAGGCCCAGAGCTTATCCGGGCTCATAACCTGTTAGGTTATGACTTGGCTTAATCGGTTCTGAAGAGGCACCCAGACAAACACTAAAATATCAACGGAAGATAAAAGGAAGAAGGTAACTACAAGAAAAAGAAAATGTGCCTCCAGAAGCAGCAGGAAGATCGTGACAATCCTCTGAATTTGCTATTAGATTCCCGTTAACCTGAGAAGCATAATGGACTCTCGCGCCTAAATCTTTAGGTTTGCACGACTTGCAACTTCCACCAAAAGTGGCGCCCACCTCCAAAAATGGCGGTAGAATTACTGTCATAAAACTTGCATGAGTCTGAAGCCTGCTGTAATTCTATCTGAATATAAGAGCCCGAAATAATACATAATTTCTGACACCTCATCCGCACCATTGCTCAAGTTGCACAAGTTTTTCACCTCGACTACTACGCCTACTGAGCAACATGGACACCCCGAATGAACCCTCGACCTCAAACGGCCCTCCCGAATCCCTCACTGAAGACGAAATCGATGATATTCTCTACATTTCCCGGGCTAACGAGCTGCCCGAACTCGCTCCATACTTGACCTCCCTCTCTCATAAATACACCACCACAACGCAGACCATTCTTCTATCCTCAACCGAACCAGAAACGCAAAATACGCCCCTGCATTATGCGTCGGCAAACGGACATGTCGACCTCCTCAATTCTCTCCTCTCCTTCTTCTCCTCTCCTTCCACCTCCGATGAAGCGAAAGCCTTACTAGCTTCCTTTATAAACAGACAAAATA
>Ga0335075_10018880_pt1 | contig 10216 bp, 7 predicted proteins | sample Lox_Sample_24_FD_206723 | JGI IMG/M metagenome (GOLD analysis project Ga0335075, IMG submission 206723) | Soil microbial communities from Loxahatchee National Wildlife Refuge, Florida, United States - Lox_Sample_2.4 | ecosystem: Environmental > Terrestrial > Soil > Wetlands | place: USA: Florida... | reverse complement strand
GCGGGCGCCCGCGCCACCTGGGCTGCCGATCTTGCTCGACTTCTGGACGGCCGCCTACCAGGCGATCGACGACTGACCGCGGAACGATGCCAAGCGCAGAAGAGGGACTCGCCTAGCGAACGGTGAAGTAGCCGCATGTGGGGTCAGCGTATGTGTTAACGCCGTTCTGGCCTATCTCATTCGCTGGCCATATCTCGCCGGTGATCTCGTAATACCCTGCGGGCAACTTCGGAGGTAGCAGAACTGGCCTGCTGGCACTGATCGGGCCCTTGGGGAGCGGAAGATCAGAGAGATCACCATAGCCGGTCGAGTGATCATGGCCAGCGTTGTCGTACAGGCCCGCGCCCAGACCTGCCTGGAAGCTTTCGTTGGCGTTGATGTGATAAGTGATCCGGATTATCGCTCCAGGTACCATCTGGCCAGAAACCACTGCGCAGGATGCGGTAACCGTAAGCTGAGGGCTGGGGGCAAGCGTCACGTATAGCATGCCATATACAATTAGCCCGCTGATAACACCCAGCGAGAGTGCTGCACCAGCCACCTTACGACGGGTCCAGCTCGCAATGCGCTGGCGGATTACATCCAGTCGTTTGTGCTTGCTCTCCCGTTCCGCCGACCTGACATCTTTTGCCGGCTTGCCCGCCATTGTGGTGTCGCTATCAGCAAGAGCCTTGCTTTCGGCTCGGCGCCCTGGGACCTCCACGCCAGTGTGGCTCGCCGACAGGTTAGCCTGAGTAATATAAGTGGCGACAGTGGCCGCAGCACCGATGATCGCAGCGATCGCCGCGATAACTGATAAAGACAAATGAGCTGCCCTTCACTAAAAATCCGTATGGCTATCCTAAATTTGCGAGCACGACCATCTGTCTCATATGACGTATACGTGACCATTGCGGTTTACCCAGCATGCAGACCTTCCGGCACGTTCAACCGGCGCCTGCGTGCCGGGCTGGCTGGCCGGGGCGGCGGATGGCGGCGGCGCAGCACAATGGCCTGATGGTGCAGGTGGTGATGTTCCATTCCGCTTACGGGCGGCGGCAGGCAGAGGCCGATGCGGCCGCCCGCCTGCGCGTCGCGGGCCATGACGTGATCATCCCTGACCTGTACGACGGGCAGACCGCGACCAGCATGGATGCCGCCCTGGCCCTGATGGACACGGTGCGGTGGCAGGTCATCTGCGCACGCGCGCGCCGCGCGCTGGAAACAGTGCCCGAGACGGCCGTGCTGGCCGGATTCTCGATGGGCGCCGGGGTCATCGGCAGCGTGTGGGATCAGCGCCAAAGGGCCGCCGGCGTGGTGCTGCTGCATGGGATCGCGCCCATCCCGGCCAGTGCCCGACCCGGACTGCCGGTCCAAGTGCACCTGGCCGAAAACGACCCGTTCGCGTCCCGCCAGGATGTGGCCCAGTGGCAGGCCGACGCCGCCCGCGCGGGCTTGGCAGCAGAGGTGTTCACCTATCCCGGCGCCGCCCACTTCTACACCGACCCCTGCCTGGCCGACTACCACTCTGCGTCGGCCAGCCTTACCTGGCAGCGTGTGACTGCATTCCTGACTGCCTTGTGAGCAACACGCATGGAGCGGCCGATCTGCTCGCGACGGCGGCCCGACAGGCCGGCCAGGTGTCAGCCGGCGGCGTTACGGCCGGCGGCGGTGTCGGCGTAGATCTGGGCTCGGACGATGTTGCCGTCGGCTATCTCGAATAGCCAGAGATTCTCGACATTTATGGCCGCGCCCGACGACTTGGCCCGCGCTGTAACCCGGATCGGCGCCACGAGGTGGGTGCCGGCGTCAAGGACGTGGTCGACGGCGAGTTCGGTGTGGAACGAGGACCAGTAGTCGTGGTCGTCATAGATGCGCTGGAAGAAGCGGTCGAACTCCTCCGGTCCCTGAAATGAGCCGCCGTAGGAGAGCGTTTCCGGGACCTTAAGAACAATGTCTCGGGCAACATGGACACGATACGGGCCCGGTCGTTGGCCTTGAAGAGCTCGGTCACGGCGTCGATCAGTTCAGGCTCGGTGAAGGTTTTTGCTGCGCCGGCCCGCGCGCCGGCCTCCGCGGCGACGACCTCGGTAGCGGACACGCCACCTGCGAAGGAGAAGTTCGCGGGCGGCGTGAGGTGGATCATCACGAATACGTCTTCACGTCATCGCGACTGCGCGAGACGCCAGCATGCTTGCGGACGTGCCCGCGGCGGCACGATTGCGGCTCGATGTCACGGATGAGAGCTCGGTCAGCGCGGCCGTCGCGGCAGCCGGCCCGATCGATGCTCTCGTGAGCAACGCTGGTGCGACGGTGCGGGCACCGATGGAGACGGTGCCGGTCGCGGAGGTCCAGCGGCTGTTCGACCTCAATACGTTCGGCGCACTCAGGGTCGCGCAGGCTGTCATGCCCGGAATGCGGGAGCGCGGGAAAGGGAAGCTGATCTTCATCCGAGTATTCAAGGCCGTGTGGCCATCCCGCTGATGGGCCCGTACGCGGCGGGCAAGTGGGCGCTGGAGGCTATCGCCGAGACGCTCGCCATCGAGGCGGCTCACTTCGGTATCTCGGTGCAGCTGCTGGAGCCGGGCGCGGTCTCATCAGGTGGCGCAGAGCGGGCGAAGGTGTTCCTCGACGACGGCAATCCGTACCGTCCTCTGCTGGATCAGATGCAGGGGTTCCGCTCGGATCCCATCACGGTCCAGGAGGTAGCCGGCGCGGTGGCTTCGGCGCTGAAAGATATCCATCCTCCGCTGCGCATCCCGGTGGGCGCTCCGGCCACCAGCCTGCTGGCAGCGCGAAAGGCAGCCCCGGAGGACGTGCCGTTCCTCGCTGCCCGCTTGACTGGTGACCAGGCGCGGATCCAGCCGGCGGACGCCATTGCGATCGGCGCTGGGCCTAAGCGGTGGCTGACAGGGAACCAGGCGGCAGCGGACCCAGGGCGCAGGCCAGCAGGCCCGGCCCGCGCCCGCCGCTGCCGCGCCAGACAGTAAGCATCCCTAGGATCGCTCGTATGAGCGTCGGCTCGCATCGGACGCGACTCATCGTTCTGCGCGGCAACTCTGGCTCCGGCAAGACCACCGTGGCCACGGCGCTACGCGCGGCCTACGGCCGGGGCGTGGCCTGGGTGCCGCAAGATCTGATCCGGCGGATCATCCTGAAGGAGAAGGACCAGCCCGGCGGGCTGAACATCGGGCTGATCGACCAGGTGGCCCGCTACAGCCTGGACCATGGCTACCACGTGGTCCTGGACGGCATCTTCTATGCCGACCGTTATGAGGCGATGCTGGCCGGGCTGGCCCGCGACCATCTAGGCCCGTCCCGTTTCTACTACCTCGATGTCTCCATGGAAGAGACACTGCGCCGCCACGCCACGCGCCCTCAGGCGGCCGAGTTTGGCGCCGACGACATGCGCGGCTGGTACCGCCCGCGGGATCTCCTCGGTGCCATCCGTGAGCGCATCATCCCGGAGACGAGCAGCCTCCACGAGACCACCGCGCTGATCCTCGCCGAGACGCAACTGCTGCCACAGTGAGGGCCAGGCGCAGGCGGGGCCGCCGTCCCGTTCAAGAGAGAACTTAAATTCTTCACCGAACGGGACGCCGGCGCCTGCCCTGGACACGGCCGAGCTGGCCGCTCAGGTGGTGGAACGGCCCCGGTGCTGCGCCCAGTGCGGCCAGGGGCCGACCCGCGGGCGCTTCCCAGGCTCCTGGACCGGCAACTGCTGCTTCTCCATCGGGAACACCGGCAGTGGGTAGTGGCTGCGCTACAGCGCTGCGGCACTCAGGATGAGAGCTTGGCGAAGCAGTTCTGGATCACCTGCTGGGCCGGACGATCCAGGAACGTCATGCGGTCGGACTCGAACGGCCCGGGGCCGGCCGGATTCGCGTCGAAGTTGACCTCCCACCAGTAGATCCCTCCCCCGACCTGCTCGGCCGAGATGGCGTTGCACACCGCCTGGAACCAGGCCGCCTGGACGTGCGGGTCAATGGGTGCGGTGGCGGTGCCGAGCCAGGCCCAGGGGTTGTTGTACGAGTTGGCCTCGGCGCGGATACCGACCTCGCTCAGGGTCAGGTCCCGGCGCACTGACAGTGGATGCGCCCCTAGCCAGGCCTCCCAGGAACGGGTCAGCACGGCCACCGAGGCACTGCCGGGGACGCTGAACTCTGGGTAGGCGTCGACGTTGTGGGTCGGCACCGGTGGTTTGGCCGTGTTCCAGGCGAACTCGTCGTAGTTCTCGTCATAGGTCAGCTGGCCGGTGTAGATGGATCTGAGCGAGCTGACCAGGCCGGGCCATTCGGGGGAACCCTCCATCGACTCGAGCTCGGTGGCCATGACGAAGGTCGCCGCGTGGCCTTGCTGCGCGGCCGTGACGTAAGGCAGCAGGAACGCGCGGTAGCTCCGGAACCAGGCGGCGCGATTCTGCGGCTGGATTGAGCCACGCCAGGCCTGCAGGTTGGTCGTGACCAGTGCGTTCTCGTCGAGGACCGGCCGCAGTGTGACCCGGATGTTGGCTTTCGCGGCCACCGCCAGGAAGGTCGCGATATGGGCCGGACTGGGCGTTACGTTCGGCTTGGCATACAACGTGTTGGAGGTGGGACCGTAAGTAAAGAACGGGAAGGTCACGGCGATCGAGTTCGCATGCAGGCTGATCGCGTAGTCAATGATCCGCTCCGCCTTGGCCTGGACCACGGCAGCGGATGAGTCGTTGCGATTGGCCGTCCAGTACACCTGGATCCCGAGCTGCCGCATCCCCGGGTGCCAGGCATCGGGCACGGTCTGCACACTCATCGGCGGATCCTTGCTAGCCGTGCCGCGGGCCGTGGGCTGGGCGTGCTTCGCGTGCGGCCACCACATGGGCCTGGACGGGATCGAGCACGCCGTGACCAGCGTGAGCAGGAGGGCTGTGCCGGCCAGCAACACGGGCGCCCGGCGGATGGATGTCATGACGGTTTCGCGATGACCATGAACTTGTTCTCCTTGCGCCGGGCGAACTTCACGAATCCGTGCAGCCCGGGGATGCTCTCCATCAGCCCGAAGAGGGGGATCAGCAAGATCACGGCCAAGGGCTCCCACCACTTGCGGCGGCCGCTGCTTGATACTCCGGCATTGACCCGCAAGCCCTCCCAGTACATCCACATGACGTAGGACATGTTCAGCGCCCAGATTGGTATGACGAAAAGTGTCACTGGTGACGTATTGGGGTTAGCGATGAGAATGCCCAGAAGCATTACCACCGCGACATTCTGCAGTGGGCCGACGACCCACGACATCACCGAATATCCGAGTAGCAGCCGGTTCCGCAGCTGCAGCGACCGGTTGAAAATCAGGCCCGCCAGGCCCCAGGACCAGCGCTCACGCTGCCGGAAGAAATCGCGGATGGTGGCGGGCGACGCGCCATAGCACCGGCCGCCGAACCAGGCGCTCCGGCCCGCGTAGCGAGAGCTGAAGATCAGCGCGAACTGGGCGTCCTCGACCAGGGTCCGCGGGCCGAAATCCCAGCCTATGGTCGCCTCGATCGAGGCCCGCACCAGCAGCAGTTCACCGTGCACGCCCGCGCGCGGCGTGCCCGTGCCGGTCCAGGCCGAGAAACGGCCCACGTCCTCGGCGGGCCGGACCGCGTCCGCGAGCCAGGTGAGCCGGTTCACGGCATACTCGCGCGGATAGGTCAGGATGCCCTGGGCCATGTGCTTGGCATCGGGGCCGGCCTGCGACTGCTCCTCGACAAACCGGGCCATGGCCAGGGCGGTATCGGGGCCCACACCGGTGTCATCATCCATGTGCAGCACCCACACGTCGTCGCGGTTCTCGTGCTCGTGGATCCGCAGCTCATGCGAATAGTGGGTGGCGCGGGCCTTGAACCTCGTCCCGTTCGGGGTGCGGTACTCCCGCGGCACGGTGACCAGCCGTATCAGCTCGCTTCCGGCGGCCAGCCGGGCGATCGTGGCTGCTGCCTCGCAGCCCTCGTCGATGACGATGTCGACCCTGAGCCGCGGAAAGCACCTGGGGAGATAGGCGACGTAGGACAGGACCGAGCGCTCGAGCGCCGGGTAGGTGTCGTACCGGCCGATGGTACAAACCGCGACGATCAGGAAATCATTGCTGGTCGTCAGCCCGTGGCCAGACCAGCGAGCCTCGGACATGCGCAGCGCCTTGCGGGTCCGCCGTATGCCCACGATGCCGGTGAGGGTGGTGAAGACGGGCCACGTCCACAGGATCGTCAGCGGCCAGCCCATGACACCGGCAAACGGATCGGCGAACCAGGCGTCACACACCACGATGGCCAGATAGAAGAGAACCAGCGGCCAGTACGCTGGCCGCCAGCGGGCCAGCCTGCGGTACAGATCTCGCGCCTGACGCGGGCCGAACGAGGTCAGCGCGGCGCGGAATTGCCCGGTTCTGTCCGACCAGCCTGGCTCGCCCGGTTCCCGGGCCGGCTGCTCGCGCAGCCACTCTGCCGCCGGCGGCTGGGGAGCGTGGTCGCCGGGGACGACCTCAGCGCCATCCGCCCCGCTGGCACCCCGCCGTGATCTTGCCGGCGCTTCCCCGCCCGCAAGCCGGGCATCCCAATCCGGTGGCACAGCTTTCGGTTCTCCCCCGCGGGCTCGAGATACGTCGGTCAAGGGCGACTCACGAAGTAGTGTCAACGGGTAGTCGCCGAGTTATCACTGCCAGTAAGACTCCGGGATCGGCCTCGGCGGCATACCGACAGTCTTCCTGCGGGCCCCGGCCGGTCTCATCCCGGCGATCAACCATCTTCCGGGCGGCCGGCCACGGTGCAGACGCGCGCCAGGCGGCTACCAGGAGAGCCGTGCCCGGCCCTGCATAGTGCCTGGTCGCCCGTCTGCATAGTGCCCCGGCCAGGCCGAATATGGTCGATCACCGGGATGGTGCATCGGCGCGGCGCTGGGTAGAAATCGCGCTATGCGATACCACCGCGCGGTCGAGCTCGCCGGCGCACGGCGCGTCGGCTTCGCCCGCTTGCTCCTCGCGACCGGCACAGGTGCCCGCCTTGCCGCAAATGTCGCGACGCGCAGGCTGCCATCATGAAGCGTCTGATCATCGCTGGCACCGCGGCGGCCACGCTGCTCGCCGCGGCGGGCTGCGCCAGCTCCCGCTCATCCGGCGGGTCTGGCGGCTCCGGGAAGCCGGGCGACCCGGCCAGCTACCTGGCGGTCAGCGATTCCAGGGTTGCCTTCATCCAGTGGCGGGCCACATCCCGGGGCCGCATGGACGGCACGATCACCGAGGGCAATGTCGGCGCGAGCGCGCCGGCCGAGACGCTCTCGGTCAGCAGCGTGCCATTCACCGGGACCAGGAGCGGCAGCTCGGTCACGCTGACGTTTGCCGACTTGTACTTTCTGCAGACCCAAGCCCAGGGAAGGCTGAGCGGCAGCACACTGAGCGTGCAGGTCCCGCAGTCCGACGGCACGGTCAAGCAGGCGAGGTTCAGCCAGTCGGACGAGGCCAGCTATAACCGCGCCATGGCGAAACTTCGCGACCGGGTCCGGCAGGCCAACCAGACGGCCGCCCTGCAACAGCAAGCGAACGGCCAGGCCGCGCAGGGCGCCCAGAGCGCGCTCGGCGCGCTCTACAAAGACTCCAGCCTTGAATCCGGCGGCAGGCTGGCCGGCGGTCTGGCCCGCTTCGAGCACACCATTCGGATAGCGCAATCTGACCTGGCGACCGAGAAGCAGGATGCCGCCGGCAGCGACCACTACTGCGTCGCGGCCGACCGGGCCGCCGGGGACGCGCAGACCGTGGATGGCGGCCTTCTGGCCATGCAAGGCGACGCTGCGGCGATGACGGCGGACATCGCGATCATCCAGGCTGACATCGCGGCCGCGAGCGCTCACTTGCGGCACCTGAGCAAGGCCGGGATGGCGGCGCCGAGTTCGGCCTACGACGTGATCGCCAACGCCAAGGTCAGCCTCACGCAGGCAGTCGCCAAGGCGAACTCTTATATCGACCAGATGAACGCCATGGACATCCAGGCGCACTCCATCGCCGACGACATGGCGACGAAAGCATGCTCCGGTGCCCGCTCGGGCGCGATAGCGCGGCCCCTCGCGCACATCAAGTGAACTGGCCGCGCCGGCCGGGCTGAACCACGGCTGACGGCCGGGCCGCGGACCTCACCTGCGTGCCTTCCTGAGCCACCACCGGCCATCCCCGGCACAGCGCCGGCCTCTCACCCTGCGTGCCTTCCCCGGGCCACCGCCGGCCAGCCGCCCGGCACAGCTGCGGTTGACTTGGCTGAGTTGGCGATGGTATAGCCATTTTGGCCGTCAGGCCGCGACGCGCTGAAGGCGAGCGCTCAGTTCGACTTGCTGGGGTTGACCAAGGGTCGGAAGAAGGTCGTCATGGCGTGGGGCAGAGCCGGTCGTAACGTTCAAGATGTCGGGCAAAGGAACAACAGGGGCTTGGCCTTAAGCCTTAACCGTGTGCAGCGGGTCGCTGCCCTGCTCGGGCTGCTCGTCATGTCCGGGACAGCAGGGCTGGCTGCCGCACCCCCCTCGTCCGCCTCCGCATCGTCCGCTCCGCCGGGAACGGCGCCGATCCAGGCCGCCCCGCGCGTTCCGGACGGCGCCAGGGCGACCGGTGCGGTACCGGCGTCGGCCGTGGTCTCCGGGGCGGTGGTGCTGAAGCCCCGGGACAACTCCGCGCTCGTCCAGTTCATCGCGGACGTGACGGACAAGAGCTCGCCCCTGTTCCACCAGTACCTGCCGGCCGGCGCCTTCGCCAGCCGGTTCGGCCCGACGCACTCGGCGATCAACGCCGTGACCACCCAGCTGAAGGCCGATGGCCTGCGGGTCAGCGGGGTGTCGAGCGACGGGCTGGTGGTGCACTTCAGCGGGAGCGCCGGGCAGGTCGGTGCTGCTTTCCACACCGGGTTTGAGAACTACCGGCTGCGCGACGGCGCCCCGGGCCGGGCAACGACCTCCGCCGTCTCGCTGCCGTCCTCGATCGCGGGTTCGGTCCTGGCCGTCACCGGCCTGAATGACCTGGTGCAACCGCAGCCAGTAGGGATCTCGCGTGCGCCCGCCTCGGACCGGGGGAAAATCCGCCCGGCCGGCACGGCGAACTTCAGTCATCCGGCTGGCTCGCCCACGGCGTGCCCGAGTGCCACCGCGGCGGCTCGCGCGTTCGGCGGCCTGACCGACGATCAGATCGCGCACGCGTACGGCGCGTTCGGGCTCTACGGCAACGGCGATCTCGGCGCGGGCCAGCACATCGCCATCTACGAGCTTGAGCCGTTCCTGCGCTCGGACGTCAAGACGTTCGACACCTGCTACTTCGGCGCGTCCCGGGCCGCGAGCATGCTCAAGCGGCTGCACGTGATCCCGGTCGACGGGGGCCAGCCGACCGGGCCGGGAAGCGGCGAGGCGAACCTAGACGTCGAGGACATCTCGGCGATCGCGCCCGACGCCACCATTGACGTCTACGAAGGGCCGAGCCCGGGGACGGACGGCACCGATTACGACCCGGTCGACAACTACGTAGCGATCATCGACGCGGACCAGGACCAGGTCGTGAGCACCAGCTGGGGACTGTGCGAGCAGGCCATCGAGGCCGGCCAGCCCGGGCTCCAGCAAGCCGAGAACGCCCTGTTCGAGCAGGCTGCCGCGCAGGGGCAGTCGGTGTTCGCCGCGGCCGGCGACAACGGGTCGGACGACTGCAACACGTTCGAGACGTCGACCCCGGTCTCGGGCCAGAACCCGGTATCGGTCGATGACCCGGGGAGCCAGCCCTACGTGGTGTCGGTCGGCGGCACGACGATCGACGACGCGGCCACCCAGCCGCCGCTGGAGCACGTCTGGAACGACGGCGCCGACGGCGGCGGGGGCGGCGGCGGAATCTCGCAGTCGTGGGCCATGCCCACGTGGCAGCGGGAGGCGACAGTTCCCGGTATCGCACGACCGGGGAGCGCCGACTACACCAACGCGGCCAGGGTCGAGAAGAGCTTCGGCTATCCGCAGAACTTCTGCCAGTCGACCGTGCCGGGTGCCAACTCGTCGACGCCCTGCCGCACGGTGCCTGACGTGTCATCGCAGGCCGACGAGTTCACCGGCGCGATCACGGTCTTTGACGTGTCGGAGGGCGGCTGGACCTCGATCGGTGGCACCTCCTCGGCCACCCCGATCTGGGCCGCGATGCTGGCGCTGGTCAACGCGTCGCCGACGTGTGCCTCTCACCCGGTCACGCGCGGCGGGGTGGGGTTCGTGAGCCCGCTGCTGTA
>Ga0335075_10018878_pt1 | contig 10218 bp, 8 predicted proteins | sample Lox_Sample_24_FD_206723 | JGI IMG/M metagenome (GOLD analysis project Ga0335075, IMG submission 206723) | Soil microbial communities from Loxahatchee National Wildlife Refuge, Florida, United States - Lox_Sample_2.4 | ecosystem: Environmental > Terrestrial > Soil > Wetlands | place: USA: Florida... | reverse complement strand
AGCCTGGTGGCCGGATAGAACATGAGCAGGCAGACGAGCATCGCGTCGTACCAGGGGAACTGGTACGGCCAGAGGAACAGCCACGCAACGCTGAGCACCAGGGCGACCCGGAACACCGGCCGGGTCTGGTAGCCCGCGGGCATGCGCCGCCAGGCCAGGACGGCCACGACGATGACGAGCACCGTTGCGAGTTCCGCCATGTGGGGCCGGAAAGAGGAACCCAGGAGGGCACGGTAGTAACTGTCCGCGCTGATCCCGTTGCGGCGGCCCGCCAGAGCGCGCACCGCGGGCATCCCGAACCAGGCATAGCCGGGCGCGATGACCACCAGTGCGCCGGCGGCGGCGGCGGCCAGGGCCGTGAACGACCGGCGCAGGACCCAGATCAGGGCCAGGCCGAACAGGGCATAATTGATCTTGATGTCAGCCGCGGCCCCGATCAGCGCCCCGGCGGCCAGCAGCCGCAGCAAGGACGGCCGGATGGTTTCCGAATGCTGGCCAAGCACCAGCAGCCCGAGCAGCCCGGCCGCGGCCGCGATCAGGTCGACGTGCCCTTCCCCGATCAGGTCCCAGAGGATCAGCGGATTGATCGTCCAGAGCAGGTGGGCGCGCAGCCGCCGGGCCGGGTCGGAACGCAGCGTCCGGTCGACGACGTACGCGACCAGGCCGAACGCGATCGCGTTCCACAGCTTCAGCCAGAAGGTGATCCGGGCCGCGGAGATGCCGCCGAGCTTGGCCGCCAGGAACTGCTCAAGCGTCGCCAGCGGCCCGTAGACGCTCACGAAGTGGCTCCACGTGATCGGCACCGACCGGGAGAACGTGCTGTGCAATCGGGCCAGTTGCGCAGGGGTCATCACGTAGGGACTGTGACCGAGCACCAATATCCGTCCGTAGGACGCATAGTCGAACGCGTCGGTCGACCCGGCCGGCGGGAACACGGTCAGCAACGCGACCGCGACCGCCGCCCCGATGAGCAGCAGCCGGACGCTGGGCCTGGCCCCGCGCTCGACGGCCACCAGCCCCGCAACCACGCCCCCCACGCCGATGACGATCGCCAGCCAGAGGAGGACGGTCGCCACTCCGGGGCTCATGTCCACGAAGGTCAGATCAAACGGCGGCCCGACGGCAGGCAGGATGATCCGCGGATACATCCAGCTGTCCCGCGTGGCTGACGCAGCCACCATGATCAGGAGCGAGCATCCGATACCGGCCACGGCCAGCCTGCTGAACAGCCGCGCCCGGCCCGCCATCGGCAGGGCCCGCTCGGCTGCGGGCGAGCCTGAACCCACCCGGGTGGCGCTGCTCATGGGGGCTGGTACTCCTCGGGCCTAGGGGAATGACCCTCGCACTCAGAGCCGCACAGAGCGCTCCGTCAGGAGCTTGTCTTGCCCTGGCCTGGTCCGGACTGGGCGAACGGGACCCCATTCGCGCTCGCGCCTGAAGGCTTTGGTCGGGGGAAAACCATCATAGTGTCGCTAGAAGAGTAGCCCGGTTATCCTTCCAGATGGTTTTCTTAGCTTTGCCACAAGATTACCCATGGGTAAGCCCTTGGCTACCCCCGGGCCCGCCGCAGGTTCAGCTGGTTATGTCCTTGGTCGCGAAATTAGCCCAGGCACAGGCCAGCAGCACCACGACGTAGATGGCCTGCACCGCGAACCCCCGGTCGATGTTCCGCCACAAGATCGGCTGGCGGAAGAAGTCGACCCAGGCCAGCCAGTACCGGGTGGGCAGGTAGGGGTTGATCACGCCCGCGGCGTTCAGGGTGACCAGCACCTCGCTGGTCACCAGCGCGGCGAGCGCGCCCAGCGCCGCCCCGAGGGAGGAGTCGGTGAGGGTGGAGAGGAACAGTGCGATCGCGCCCACCCCCAGCATGGACACGCCGATGAACGAGATCGCCCCGACGGTCCGGATGAAGATGTCGGCCGGGGTCAGCGTGGTGCCGGACAGCGAGGCCGCGGCGGCGTGAGCGGCGATGATGGTGGGTGTGGCCCCGCCCCCGGAGTTGCTCACAGCGACGGGCTGCGATCCGAACAGCAGCTTCCCCGTTATGTAGGCGGTGGCCGCCACGGCCAGGACCGCGGTCAGCGTGTAGATAACGAGCGCGATGAGCTTGGCCACCAGCAGCCGGGTCCGGCCGACCGGCCTGGCCAGCAGGTAGCGCAGCATTCCCGAGCCAGCCACGACCGCGACCGCCACCGGCAGGAAGATCGGCAGCACGATCGCGAGGGCGGCGGCCGGGTACAGCGACCCGTTGGACAGCACGGCCGACAGCAACGTTGGCCCCTGGCCCGGCGGCGGCACCAGGTGCGTGACCGCGACGAACACCGCGACGATCACGGGCAGGCCACACAGCAGCCCGATGCTGACCCAGCTCCTCGGCCGGCGCACCAGCTTCACCAGCTCCACCCTGATCACTGTTTGTCCTCGCCCTCGCCGCCCGCGCTCCCCCGGCCCTCGCCCGCGCTATCGCCCTTCCCGCCCTGCCCGAAGCCCAAGGCGCTCCCGGCCATACCGCCTTCCCAGCCTTTTCGGCGCTCCCCGCTGTCCCAGCCCTTCCGGCGCTCCTGGCTCTCCCGAGGCGGCTGGCTCTCCGTGTTCTCTCCACCTGGCTGGCTCTCCGCGCCCTGGCGGCTCTCCGCGCGCTCCGCGTCCGTCCGGTTCCCCGCGTCCGTCCCGCTGTCCCCGTCCGGCCCGCTGGCTTCGCTGTTGCGGCCTGCCTGGCCCTGGGCGGTCCCGCGCCCGGCCGCCTGAGCACCGCCCGACCCGCGGTCGGCCGTCTGAGCAGCACCCGATCCGCGGTCGGAGGCGTGAGCCCCGCGCGCCTCACGCTCAACCGACCAGTCCCCGCCCGATCGGCGCTCGGCCGCCTGGGCCCCGCGCTGCTCGTGCTCGGCCGCCGGGGTCCCGGCCGGCCCGGGGCCGGCCGCCCCGGCCGGCCCACCCGGCCCAGCGGCCTCCGCGAGCGCCACGGCCGGCCTGACCACGGCGGTACGCACCGCGTCGATCCGGTCCGAGCCTGAGCCGGTCACGGCCAGCATCAGCTCCTCGAGAGAACGGCGCTCCGGGCCGATCTCGCTGACTCGCAGCCCGGCGGCGACCAGACGGGCATTGAGCTCCGCCGGGTCGGCCCCGGCGACCAGCAGCCGGTCGCCGTCGCGCTGCTCTAGGTGCCCGTCAAGCAGCGCGGCCGCGCGGTCCGCGTCCGGAGACCGGACCATGACCCGTCCCGTCGGCGCCCGCAGCGCGTCGAGATCGTCCTGCAGCACGAGCCGGCCGCGGTCGACGATGCCGACGCGCGTGCAGAGCTGCTCGACCTCGGAGAGCTGGTGGCTGGACAGGAAGACCGTGGTTCCGGCCTGGTTCAGCTCGGTGAGCAGATCACGTATCTCGCGGATGCCCTTCGGGTCGAGACCGTTGGTCGGCTCGTCGAGTATCAGCAGGCGCGGCTCGCGCAACAGCGCGGCGGCCAGCCCGAGCCGCTGACGCATGCCGAGCGAGTACTTCTTGACCGCGCGGTTGTCGACCCCGGCCAGGCCGACCCGTTCGAGCGCTTCGGAGATCCGCTGCCGGCGGTTGCGAAGCCCGCGGCCCCGGCCCGAGGCGTCGATCAGCGCGAGGTTGGCGCGGCCCGACATGTGCCCGTAGCAGGATGGCCCCTCCACCAGCGCGCCGATCCGCGGCAGCACCTCGGCGACCCGGGACGGCACCGGCTTGCCCATGACCTCGATCTCGCCGCTGGTCGCGTAGACCAGCCCGAGCAGCATCCGCACAACCGTGGTCTTGCCCGAGCCGTTCGGGCCGAGGAAGCCGAACCGGTCCCCCTCGCGTACGTCGAGGTCGACCCGGTTGACGGCCAGCACCCGGCCGTAGCGCTTGGTCAGCGCCCTTGTGGTGATCATGATCCGTCCTGCTCGTTCAGCAGGTCCTGGCCCGCGCGGATCAGCAGGGTGGGGGTGACCGCCCCGGTGAGCAGGTACACGGGCCCTCCGGATTGTGACTGCGCGAGCAGCACGGTGAGCAGCGGCGTCTCGATCAGGGCGCCGTTCCCGCCGGACAGGTCGATCCCGCCCGCGCCGGCGTCCTCGGCGGCGTTCAGCGCGCTCTGCCCCACCCGGTTGGGTAGCGGCAGCACGGCGAACCGGGAGAATCCGGACCCGTAGGCGGCCACGTCATCCAGGCCGCTGGGCGCGGGAACCCGGTTCATCCCGGCGATCTGCCCAGGCAGGGCCGGGCCGAACCGGTTCAGGACTCCGCTGATGTCGGGAAGCTGGGTGGTCGTACGGCCGACGCCCGGGGCCGGATCTGGCGTGACGGCGGCGAGGGACGGGCGGCTCTGGCTCAGTTCGAGGAACCGGGTGACCAGGACCGGCTGGCTCGATCCCGGCCCGATGATGTCCACCTCGACCGGCAGGCCGCTGGCCGGGTCGGCCCAGATGTCAACCGCGTCGATCGTGGTCTTGGGATCGTCTGGGGACAGCCGCAGGCCGGCCGCGTCCACCCCGGCCACCCGCTGCGACGGCAGCCGCGAGATGCGGGTGGCGGACGAGGCAAAGCCGAGCAGCCGCAAGGCCAGGGCGGGTGGCAGGAGGTCGGAGGCTTGCGGCAGCCGGACGGGCTGCGCCCCGACGATGTGGGTCAGCAGGTTGGCCGAGTAGCTCCACTGGAAGGTGCCCTGGCTGGTCTGATAGGTGTCGGTTTCGCCGGTCTCGGTGATGACGTCGGCGCGCCAATGACCCGGCGAGCGGTACCAGGCGTACTGGTCGGTGATGCCATCGAGCAGCGAGCTCACGTCACCCAGATCGGGCAGGCTGGGCAGGTCGAGGTCGACGTTGCTCTCGGTGTAGCCCTGGTAGGGCAGGTCGGCCGAGCGCAGGATGCGCGCCCGCAGCGCGACCGCAGACAGCGAGGAGGCTGGCACCGGCCAGGCGCCAATGATGGCGGGCAGCCCGCACACCAGCCCGACACAGCACGCCACGGCGAGCCATCGGAGTTGTGCTTGGCGCCGGACGACCCTCACTGGCCGTGGCGGCCGTGCGTTGTCACCACGCCATCCACATTACGTCGTCACAACCGGTCACGTGAGAGGCCGGTAGCCAGTTGACCCGGACATCGCGCAATCCCAGATGTCGCGTGACCTTGAGCTGACCAATCGGATGTGGACGGCCATGCCGACGGCGGGAACCAGGCCGCCTTGCCCGGCGGGGCCGGGCCGTCGGAGACTGGTGGCGAGCTGCAGCGAGCAACAAGGAGGTCTTCGTGCGGGTAGGCAACCTCGATGGCCGGCTGGTCATCCTGACCGACGTCGGCGCCATCGATGTGGAACGGGCAAGCGGTGGCCAGTTCGGCGCCGATCCGCAGCAGGTGTATCAGCGCTGGGCCGAGTTCACCGCCTGGGCGGCAGCTGCCCAGGGCCGCCCGGAGCCTTATGACTCCGAGCACCTCGGCGCTCCCGCACCGGCGCCGAGGCAATCATTCGGTATTGGCCTGAATTACCGGGACCACGCGGATGAGTCAGGCTTCGGCGTGCCCGATCAGCCCAGCGTGTTCACAAAGTTTCCCAGCTGCATTACCGGCCCCTACACGGACGTGACCCTGCCGTCCGGCGGCCATACGGACTGGGAGGTCGAGCTCGTCGCGGTCATTGGAACCGAGGCCTGGCACGTCGCCGAGGCCGACGGCTGGAATCACGTGGCCGGCCTGTGCGTCGGGCAGGACCTGTCCGAGCGGATCACCCAGATGGGCAGCAAGCCGCCGCAGTTCAGCATGGGCAAGTCATTCCCCGGGTTCGGGCCGACCGGACCGTGGCTGGTCACCATCGACGAGTTCGCCGACCCCGACGACCTGGAGCTGGGCAGCGCGATCAACGGCGTGCAGATGCAGAAGTCGCGCACCAGCAACCTGATCATCTCCGTGCCGCAGCTCGTCGCCAGGCTGTCGGCGATCTCGCGGCTGCTGCCGGGCGACGTCATCTTCACCGGTACCCCGGCCGGCGTCGGCCAGGGACGGAACCCGCAGCGCTGGCTGGCCCCCGGGGATGAGCTGGTCAGCTACGTCGAGGGCATCGGCGAGCTGCGGCAGCGCTTCGCCGCCGGTCCGGCCAGCTAGCCACGCACGGTGCGGCCAGACCGGTACGGTGCGGCCAGACCGGTTCAGACCAGCAGGCTGCCGCCGACCGCGAGCGCGAGGACCGACCCGATCAGCCACAGCCAGACCCAGCACCCGGGCCGGGTGTGGGTGAGCTTGGCCAGGTTCCCGGCGTCGGCCGCGCCGACGCCGTGATCGAGTACCACGCGCACCCCGGACAGGAGCAGGAACCAGGCCACGGCGCAGGCGGTGACGCTACCGGCGCCGACCGAGCCGTAACGCGCGATGATGTACAGCAGGCCGCCGGCCACCAGCACCGGCACGAAGCTGAACACACCACGCAGAACGGCCAGCAGGAGGACGAGCAGGAGCAGGGTCAGCCACAGCACCGCGGCGCTGTGCCCGAGTTCGATCAGCTTCGCCGCGCCGAGCCCGAACGCGCTGGGGCCGAGGTAGCCGACGAAGCCGACGGTGACCCTTCCCGCCGCTGCGCCGCCGCTCATCACGGTCGCTCCGTTCGCGTTCGGCTGCAGTTTCACGCCGCGGACCCGCTGGCCGACGGCTGACCCGGCGATCGCGTGCGCTCCCTCGTGCGCGATCGTGTTGACATGCCGCGCGAGCAGCCAGACTTCCTGCACGCCGACCGCGGCGAGCGCGGCCAGGCCGATCACCAAGACCGCCGCCGCCGGCAGCGGGGCCTGCGTCTGCCCGATCCGGCTGAGCACGGCGCCCATCGTGGGCGCCGGCGTCACCCGCCTTCTCCGCTCACCAGGACCGCCACCTGCATCGCTGCCGAGCTGACCGAACCACCCCGGTCTTAGCGCTGTTTAATCTGCGTTCCGGCACGATTCGAAGTGTCGGGACTTATCTACAAGAAGTCCAGTTGATGCGAATATATTCACCATAGAACTCAGCCCATCCGGTCGCCCGCTGGGCGGGCGCAGGGTCCTGAAGGTCAGGATGCGCCGGTGATGAACGACGGCTCGGTGCCCGGCTGCTGATCGCTGCCGGGCACCGCCGGTGGCGTGGCCTCGAACAGCAGCAGCGCGACGTCGTCCTCGAGCCTGCGGCCCGTGTGCGCTACCAGCCTGGCCAGCAACTCGTCGGCCGCGGCCTCGAGGTCAGGCTGGCGCAGCGTGTCGATGCAGTCCTCCAGCTGGAAGTACCGGCCGGCCCGGTCGCGGGCTTCCAGCAGGCCGTCGGTGAAGAAGACCAGCCGGTCGCCGGTGCTCACCGAGAACGTCGTCGGCTGGGCATCTGGGTGCAGCCCGAGCGGCGTGGCGTACGCCGCGGGCGTCAGCGTCTGCAGGCTGCCGTCCGGCGTCAGCCGCATGGGCGGCGGGTGACCGCAGATGACCAGCTGAAGCCAGCCGTGCGGGTCAAGCTCGGCGAACACGGCGGTCACGAATCCCTCGTCCCCGGCCGCCCGCGTGACCGACTGGTCCACCGCCCTGGCGATCTCTGGCAGCGGCAGGCCGGGCTGGGCGCAGGCGTCCCGGAAGCTGGTCATGGCGATGCTGGCCAGGCGGACAGCGGGCAAGCCCTTGCCCCGGGTGTCCCCGATGAGCCAGCGCGGGTGGCTCTCTGCGGCAGCGTCGCCTGAGATCACCTCGAGCAAGTCACCGCCCACCCGTGCCTCGGCCGCGGCCGAGATGTACCGTGAGGCCAGCCGCCCGGCTGTGACCGTGGCCGGGATCTCCCGCAACAGCGCGCTCTGGGCCACCCGCGCGACGGCACGCACCTGGCCAAGCCGCCGCTGGGCGGCGGTGCGGAGCACGGCGTTGAGGACGGCAAAAGCGGCGAGCAGGACGAGCACTCCCAGCCGCGGGATGAGACCCTCCGGGTAATTCGGCGCATCCATGATCACGCCGACGCCGAGCAGCACCGCCCAGCCGGCCAGCAGGGCCGTGGTCAGCGGCGACAGCATCAGCGACGCCAGCACCGGGCCGATGGCCAGCCAGGTGGCCGAGACGAGCACCCTGCTGGTGCCGAAAATTGCGAACGCCGCCGAGGCTGCCATGGCAACGGCGAGCAGCAACGCGAACAGTTGCCTGGCGTGGCCCGTTGGCGGCTGGGCAGGCCCGGACTGACCGAGCGAAATGCCGCCAGATCTTGACCCCGGCAGGCCGGTGCGCTGCCACCACCGGACAGCCGGCGGCGGCCACGGCCGTCGCCGGCCGGCGGCAACCCTGGCGGGCTGCTGCAAACGCACTCCAGCTGTGGTGCCGAACTCCGGGGGTTCGCCCATGGCGTATCTCTTACCTGCTTATTGCCTGTTTAACATCTTCCGCTATGCCTGCATTCCGGTAAGCAACGATGCCGGCTACTCCTTAGCAGTTGCTCACCGCACACTGAGAACAGGCTCACAAAGCTCGCCGCGAAGTCGGCATAAACTAAATAGCAGACAGAGTTCGCACTTCTTCCGACAAATTGCCTGACGAGTTATTAATAGCCTGGATGACGCACTACGCTGAGCGGGCCTGCCGGGCTCATATCAGCGGCGATCGTCCCGTTCAGGCTGGTCGTCCAAGGCGAAGCTGAGGTACCTGTCCGCGGAACGCCGGACAGCGGCCGCGCCGTCAGCGCCGACAACGCGGCGCCACCAGGCACCGTAGATGCGGTCGAACCGGAACGGCTCGATCAGGGACAGGGCGCGGCGGATGGTGCGCGGCCGTTCCGGTATCAGGTTGGGGTAGCTGTACATGAAGCTGACCCAGCGGCGGTCGGGGACCACGGTGAAGATGTCGCCGGAGAACAGCGCGCCCCGGCCGTCCGGATCGGCCGCCCAGTGCAGCACCTGGCCGCCGTCGAAGTGCACCCCGGCGTTGATCAGAGTCAGGCCGTCGCCGATCTGGATGGTGTCGCCCTCCCAGAAGATCACCGAGTCGTCGTGGCGGGCCAGCCACTGGCGGTCCTTGCTGTGGATGTAGACCGGGGCGTCAAAGGCGTGCGCGAACTCGATCATGGAGCCGTAGAAGTGCGGGTGGCTGATCGCTATGGCGCTGACCCCGCCGAGCTCGGTTATCGCCGCGACGAGGTCGTCGTCGATGTAGGTGATCATGTCCCAGAGGACGTTGCCCGAGGGAGCGCGGACCAGGAGCGCGCGCTGGCCAATCGCGGTCGGCGGCTCGGCGCCGATGCCGATCACGCCCGGGCCCTCCGGCTTGGCCTGGCCCCGGTGACCCGCGTTGCGAAGTTCGGCCAGAGACGTCCACTGCTGCCCATCCCAGCCCACGTACTGGCGCTGGTCCAGGCAGATCGGGCAGTCCTCGCGAGGGGCCGAGTACTGAACGCCGCAGGTACTGCAGATGGGTAGGTCGGCTTGCATGCCCTACATATATCGCGGGTTGCTGGCCTGGACCGGCGAGGTTCGCCACCTGAGTAACGCACGGCACGGCCGTATCGCTTCACGGCTGTTATCACCGCCTCGGCGGCTGCCGGGGCCCAAAACCTCGAAGGAGAGCCATGCGTGCATCCCTGATGACGCGAGCCGGATCCGTTGCCGCCGCCGCTGTGATCGCCACGACCGGGGCGATGGCCACCGCTGGCGCCGCGAGTGCCTCTACCCATCATGCGCGGAGGCTGCCGACGCAGTTTGCCGCCTTTAGGACCCGGGCGGTCGCGCACCGCAAGCACACGTTCGTGATCGCCGGGCGCCTGACCGCATTCAGGCACCCGCTGCCGGGCAGAGTCGTCTTCCTGGACCGCATCGCAGGGAAGTCTTTGGTCAAGATGGGCCGTAAGCACACCAACAAGGCCGGCGTCGCGGCATTCGTGATCGACCCCAAGGTGACTGCGCGGTTCGTGCTGGTCTTCGAGGGGACTCCGCGCCTCCATTCGAGCCACACCCGGGTCCTGGTGGTCAAGGCGTAGTGCGGTACGGGTCACACATCGGCGGGCTGACTGACCAGAGGCTGGGAAATGGATCACCAGATGCTGAGAAGTATCACGTGTCGGCCCGCCCAGTCCGCCGATGTGGGACTCTTTCTGGCGCGATGGCAACAAAGGCTGGTGGCCCAGGCGGAGCACTGGCGCGCGCCCAATCGGGTGACGACGCCGGGTTCCTTCAGCTTTGGCGGGCCTTGCAGCCACGCCTGCTGCGGTACCTCCACGTCCTTGGCTGCGATGACCCCGACG
>Ga0335075_10018877_pt1 | contig 10218 bp, 9 predicted proteins | sample Lox_Sample_24_FD_206723 | JGI IMG/M metagenome (GOLD analysis project Ga0335075, IMG submission 206723) | Soil microbial communities from Loxahatchee National Wildlife Refuge, Florida, United States - Lox_Sample_2.4 | ecosystem: Environmental > Terrestrial > Soil > Wetlands | place: USA: Florida... | reverse complement strand
GCGCAGGCGGCAATCGAGCGGATCTCGGAGCAGGCGGAGCGCACCCGGCAGATCGTGCAGCGCCTGCGTGAGCTCGTGCGGAAAGAGGAAACAGAGCGAAAGACCGAGGGTCTTTCAAAGGTTATCGAGGAGGCAAGCGCCCTTGCCCTGGTGGGCATCGGTCCGGAATTGAAGCTTGGAATACACGTTGCCGAGGACGCGGCGGAGGCCGTCATCGACCGAATTCAGATTCAGCAGGTCCTCGTCAACCTGATCCGCAATGCCGCGCAAGCCATGGCCGGCTCACCGCGGCGCGAGCTGTTCATCGCCACGTCTCGTGTTGGTGACATGGTCGAGATCAGCGTCACCGATAGCGGTCCCGGTCTGCCGGAATTGGTCCGTGCCCGGCTCTTCGAGCCATTTGTCACCACCAAGCCTGACGGCCTCGGCGTTGGCCTTTCCGTCTCGCGAACGATCGTCGAATCACACGGAGGCGACCTCCGCACCGAAGACGCCACGGGCGGCGGCACGGTCTTCCGCTTCACCGTTCCAAGGCCCGCAGCACCGGCAGGCCCCCGGCCCGATCAGCCATCCGCCGGCGACTGATCTGCATCAATGGGCGCCAAGCAGGGCTGATGCATCGTCATTCGGAATGAGGCGGGCAGAATGAGGCGGGGAGCATCTGCCGTACAGGTGGAGGGGCCCCGGATAGAGAGGTATATGGCGGAGAGCTGCTCCCGGCTTGTAGCGGTCATCGATGACGATCCGGCCGTGCTCGATTCGATCAGGCTCCTGCTCGAGGTGGCTGGACATCGGGTCGTTACCTACGGCTCTGCCGCAGCATTCATCGCTGATCGCGTGGCCGCCCCAGCCTGTCTGATCCTCGATCACCACATGCCCCACATGACCGGACTCGACCTCGTCGCCTGGCTACGCGGCGAACAGACAAATCTCCCCGTCCTCCTCATGACAGGCGCGCCGTCACCTGCCATTGTCGCTCGCGCAGAACAGCTAGGGATCAAAAAGGTTTTCTTCAAGCCTCCGACGGAAGAGGATCTGCTGAGTTTCGTCAGGTGTCCGCCTGAATGAGCGGTTGGCCCCGTCTGAATGAGCAGTGTGGCCATCACTGCGAAACGCCGGTGCGGCCCCGCCATTTGCTCGTCTCGCCCATCCGGCGCACCTTTGATATTCTTCCCGCCGCCTGACGGGCCCGAGGCTTCCCTGCCCGAAGTCAATGCTGGAGGAATCGGCGTAACGACCTGCCGCATCGCCGTGATCCGCGTCCGATCTGCCGGGTTCGAACGATAAGAGGTGCAAGAAGCGGAATGGACACCTGAGCATGCCCATTTCTCCGTCAGTCGCACGCTTTCTGCTGGTGCTTGGACTGGGCTTCTTCTTTGGCCTCGCTTTCGAGGAATTTCACGCCCGGGAAAACCAGGCTCGACCTGGCGGCGTGCGCAGCTTCCCTCTCCTCGCACTGATCGGCGCCCTCCTCTACGAATTGGATCCCGTTCGGCTGATTCTTGTGGCCGTGGGGCTGCTCGTGCTTGGCGCGTGGCTCGCGGGCTATTACTGGCAGCATGCCGCCGGCACGGATTCCGAGACGGAAACGAGTGGCAGCCTGATCATCCCGATCTGCAGCGTTCTCGCCTATCTGCTCGGCCCGGTGGCAATGCGGGAGCCTCCCTGGATAGGAGTGGGCGTCACGGTGACGGCGGTCCTTCTTCTGACCGCTCGTGAGAGACTGCACGCATTCGCCCATCGCTTGAACACGCAGGAAATCGTCACCGCTGGCAAGTTCATGATCCTGGCCGGCCTTGTGCTGCCTCTCCTGCCCAGGGTCCCGGTCACCAAACTCACGGACATCACGCCACACCAGGTCGGGCTCGCCGTGCTCGCAGTCTGCACGATCTCCTATCTGAGCTACCTGTTGCAGCGCTATGTCGCCCCGCCGGGCGCGAAACCCCTGATCGCCATGCTGGGCGGGCTCTACTCCGCAACAGCAACCACGCTGGTGCTGGCGCAGAGCGCACGCAGAGACCCCGCGGAGCGGGTGGCAGCGGGAACCGGAATCATCCTTGCCACGTCGGTGATGTATCTCCGATTGCTGATCATCGTCATGATCTTCAATGTGCCTTTGGCCGTGGCCTTGACCCCGACCTACCTCGGCCTCGCGCTGCTCGGCTTCTGCATCGCCGGAGGATGGTACTGGTTGCAGCGAGGGGTGCGTTCCTCCGCGCAGGCGCCCGCCCAATGGCCTTCCAATCCACTCGATCTCGGTGCGGCAGCCGCGTTCGGGGTGTTGTTCGTCGTGGTTTCACTCGCTGCATCCTGGGCCCGAAGCCACTACGGCATTGCCGGCATCTACGCGCTGGCGTCGGTCATCGGCGTCACCGATATCAATCCGTTTGTTTTGAGCGTTGCCCAGCACGGCACGGGTAGCATGCAGAATGGGGCCACCGCGCTGGCGATTATCGTCGCATCGTCCTCGAACAACATCATGAACGGAGTCTACGCCCTGGCTTATTCCGCGGGGCGAACCGGTATCGTGCCACTTTGCGCGCTGGTCGCCCTCGCCCTTGGCGGTGTCGGCTTCGGCGCCGCCACCCTGTGAAGCGGGACAGGAGGAGCGGCCAATGCATGCCATGCTGTTGCGGAGCCCCAGAACGGCGCTCGATCCGGCGGATATGTCCATCCCCGTTCCCGGACCGCGCGAGGTGCTGATCCATGTCGCGGCGTGCGGGGTTTGCCGAACCGACCTGCACGTGGTCGATGGCGAACTGACAGAGCCGCGCCAGCCGCTGATTCCCGGTCATGAGATCGTGGGCCAGATCGTCTCGAGCGGATCGGAAGCACGCCGGTTTCATCCGGGGGAACGGGTCGGCGTGCCGTGGCTCGGCTGGACGTGCGGGACATGCGCCTATTGCCGCGCCGGACAAGAGAATTTGTGCGAACGGGCGCGATTCACCGGCTATCAGATCAATGGCGGCTATGCCGAATACGCGGTTGCCGATGAGCGGTTCTGTTTCCCCATTCCCGCCTCGTACAGCGATGTTGCGGCGGCGCCGCTGCTCTGTGCCGGCCTGATCGGCTACCGTTCACTCCGCATGGCCGGGGATGCGCGGCGGCTCGGCATCTACGGGTTCGGGGCCGCCGCCCACATCGTGGCACAGGTGGCGCGCCATGAGGGGCGCGAGATATACGCTTTCACCCGCGGCGGCGATACGGCTGCGCAAAGCTTTGCCCTCCGGCTTGGCGCCTCCTGGGCCGGGGCATCCGAGGAGAAGCCGCCGCAGGAACTCGATGCGGCTATCATATTCGCCCCGGTCGGCTCGCTGGTGCCCGCTGCGCTCTCTGCCATCCGGCCCGGCGGCGTCGTGGTCTGCGGCGGCATTCACATGAGCGACATCCCCGCCTTTCCGTACTCTCTGCTCTGGAAGGAACGCGTGATCCGCTCGGTCGCCAACCTCACCCGCCGCGATGCCGAGGAATTCCTGGCCCTCGCGCCATTGGTCCCGATCCGCACCGAGACGCACACGTTTCCGCTCGCCGAAGCCAATGCGGCCCTGGCGAGCGTGCGCGAAGGCAGGCTCACCGGCGCCGCAGTGCTGGTTCCGAACGGCCGCTCCCTTTCCGGCCGGTGATCGCGCATCATTGTTCTCTTTTGAAAAAGAGAACCAGAAAACTTTTATCCTTTCATTCAGAGTCCCGGGGCGAGGCCGGGTCCGGAAAAAGCAAGGAAGTCTTTTCGCTTCCTTTTCTTCAGAAAAAGAAGGCTCTTCCTTTTCAATACGTCAGCAATGTTCATCACACCCTCTCGGCGTGCGCCAGGTGCCGCTCATTCTTCTCGAGCGCCTCCTTGATCTCGGTCATGGTGTCGAGCGCACGCCGATGCAGCAGGTCGAACGCCTCTCGTTGGCAATTCCGGATCATGTCGCACATCTGCCGTTCGTTGGCGACCACTCGCTCGGACATCTGCCGTATCAAGCCCGCATAACGCGCTGCCCGTGCCAGGGGTGTCTCGGCAGACACCATCAACTGCATCGCCTCATTGAGATCGGCCATCATCTGCTGGGTCATATCGATTTCGCAGCGCACCAGCGACTGCGCGCCCTGCATGCTCACGCGGCTCGCCTCCGACATTGCCTCCATATTATGGCGGTACGACCCGGCGAAGGCACCGAAGTCGAAAAACGGCGAGCGTCCCATGTCAGCGAGTGCCTGCGTCAGCCCGCTCATCATGCGGAACGCCTCGCTGATACCCGCCTCGGGAGTGCGTTCCTTTGCAGCCCCCGCGGTGGGATTTCCGATCAATCTGGGGTCGTCTGGCATGTTTTGATCCTCCTTGCGGTGCCGTTCCGGCACCCCCGGCCGCGGTCAGCGGTCCTTCATCGCCGCCATCATCGCGGTCTCTGCAATTGTGGCATTGATCCGGATCAAGCCGCGCTTCGGCTCACAAGCCGTGATCAGCCGAGGTCTTTCGGGACCCAAGAAATGCCCGGACAATCAGCCTTACCCGTTCGACGCGCGCGGTCGGCCTTATCCGCCCCGAGCGTTCGAGTTCGGTGAGGCCATGCAGGGCTGCCCAGAACGTTTCGGTTGCGTCGTCCACATCGGCGCAGAACGGCGCCACGACGGTCGCAAGGGAGTTGAAGGCTTCCGGCAGTTCGGGCGGCACATCCGCCTCGGCGAAACGCAACCCGGTCGGAAGGACGAACATAGCCTCGTAGAGCGCCGGATGCCGGAAACCGAAGTCGAGATAAGCCGTGGCGACATTTTCGAGAGCTTTGCGTCGCTCGGCTGATCCCCGTGTCGCTGCCCGCAGCGCCGCCGCGAACTCCCGAAAGCCCTCGACCGCGACCGCGCCGACGATCGCGTCCCTGCTCTTGAAATGTGAATAGAGGACAGGCTGGCTGTATTCGATCTCGTCGGCCAGGCGCCGCACGGTGACGGCGCTCCATCCCTCGCGCTCCGCAATCGCTCTCGCCGTCGCGATGATGCGGTCCTCACGTTCGGCGCGTTGCCTACGTTTCCGCTCGGCGGTCCCCAACGTCGATCTCCCCGGCAATTGACGTGCCCGACATAATTATCGAGGCTTGACAATATAGCAACACTAGATTATTTGCCGCCGCAAAGGAGACCGGCATGCATCAATTGGCCCTTGGAGTGGCCGCGGTCGCGGCCCTCGCGATCATCGTGATTGGCGCCCTGTACGTGTCGCGGCCGAGAGCTGCGACCCGCAGCTTCGGCCTGCCGCTTCCCGAAGACGGTCCGAATATCGCCTGGTGGCTTCGCCTCAAGGGCGTGCGCGACATTGCGGCGGGGCTGCTCGTGCCGGCCATGATGCTGTGGGGAGGCCCCCGCATGGTCGGCATCATCCTGCTCGTGGAAGCCCTCATCCCCATCGGCGACATGCTGGTCATTCTTGCGGCGAAAGGCTCGGCGAGGAGCGCCTTCGGCATGCACGGCCTGACGGCGCTGCTCATGATCCTGGCTGCTGTTCCCCTGACCATGGGAACGACGTGAGATGATCCACACTCTTTCGATCTGGCTGCTCGTCGCCGCGCTCTTCGGCGCTGGCCTCTTCAATGCCATCGGCACACGCGCGACGCGCGAAAGCTTCGTCCGGTGGGGTTACCCGAGCTGGTGGCACCGGGTCACCGGCGGGTTGGAAATGTTGAGCGCCATTCTGATTGCGTTTCCACTCGGGCGCGCTGCCGGTCTGGCGCTCGGTGCGATCATCATCGTCGTCGCATCGCTGACCGTGTTGCGTCACCGCGAATATGTGCATCTTGCGCCGCTTGGAATGTTCCTCGCTCTCATCGCGCTGGCGGTGTTATGACGGCTGGAAGTTTTGGCGCAGCCTGCCCCGCAACGCCCCGGCCCAAGAAGAAAACGGGCAGTGCCCTCAGCGGATCGCGAAGCCGGCTTTCGCCACCTCGATCATGCAACGACCCGCCGATAAAGATGCCAGGTCGCATGCCCGAGCACCGGGAAGACGATGACGAGGCCGACCAGGAACGGGATCGAGCCGATCACGAGACAAGCGGCGATGATCACTCCCCATGCGAGGATCGGCACCGGGCTCATCGCCAGGGCCTGCATCGAGGTCGCAACCGCCGTCTCCAGCCTCACGTCGCGGTCGAGCAGCAGCGGGAAGGTGACGACACTGATCGACAGCACGAAGACGGCGAACAGAAACCCGATGCCGATGCCGGCGATCATCATCACCCAGCCGGCATTGGTTCCGAACAGTTCATGGACGAAAGCGCCCAGGGAGGCCGGCACTCGAGGCCCCAGGGTGGCGTCATAGAGCAGTCCCGCAACGACGAGCCAGACCAGAAAGATCGCCACCAGCAGCAGCCCGAACAGCACGATCCGCCCGAAGGCGTGCGAACGAACCACCCCGAACGCGTCGATCCAACTGATCCGCCGGCCCATCTCGCGCCGGCGGCTCATTTCATTGAGCCCGACCCCGAAGATCGGGCCGACCAGCGCGAATCCCGCGACCAGAGGAAAGATCAGCGGCAGTGCGTTCTGCCCGAAGGCGATCCGCGCCAGCACCAGTCCGGCCACGGGATAGACGCAGCAGAGGAACGCGACATCGCTCCGCGCGGCCTGGAAATCCGCGAACCCTTGTGCCAGCGCGTCGCGGAGATCGGCAAAACCGATCCGCCGCACCACCGGCACAGCATCGCTGGCGCTGCCCTCGTTCGCGGAGGCACCGACCGCACTGCCGGCGACCTTCAGTTCGTCCCATACCCACTCGAGCGGACTGCGGCTTCGGATGGCCATGATCGTCCCTCCCGCCTGCACGCCGTTTAATCATAGCACCACCGGAGGGAGAGATGGTGCTTTTTGTGAGGCCCGCTCAGGCGGCGGCAAGCGCGCCGGCAAGGTCCTCGTGGAAGCGGTTGCCGGCGATTGTCGGGCGGACGACGCCGGTGCGGATGACGAAATCGGAGAACCGCTCGCCTCGTTGCCGCTCGGCCGCATAGGCCGCAAAGAGCGGGCGAAGTGCGGCGAGAATGCCGTCGTGGGTCAACTCGCGCCGATAGAGCTTCGAAAGGCGGCTGCCGTCGAAGGCCCCGCCGAGATAAAGATTGTAGATGCCGGGCCGCACGCCCACCAGGCCGATTTCCGCGAGATAGGGCCGCGCGCAGCCATTCGGGCACCCGGTCATGCGGATGATGATTTCATCCGCGGCGAGCCCCGCCGCCGCCGCGATTTCCTCGAGCGCATCGATCAGCGTCGGCAGATAGCGCTCGCTCTCGGCGAGTGCCAGGCCGCAGGTCGGAAGTGCGACGCAGGCCATCGCGTTGCGGCGCAGCACGGACGGGCCATGATCGAACCCATGCGCGGCAAGAGCCTCTTCGATGCGTGGGCGCTGCGCAGAAGGGACGTCCGCGATCAGGAGGTTCTGGTTCGGCGTGATGATGAAGCGGCCCTCATGGAAGGAAGCGATCGCGGCAAGGCCGGAGAGGAGCGCGCGGCCGGGCCGATCCGCGATGCGGCCGTTCTCGACGAAAAGGCAGTAGTGCGCATTTCCGTCCTCCCCGACAAGCCAGCCGGTCGGGTCGCCGGAGCGGTCGAAATGGTAGGGAAGGGCGAGAGCAAGGGAAAAACCCAGCCGCCGCTCGAGTTCGGCCTTGAATGCATCGAGGCCGCGGCGCTCGATCGTGTATTTCAACCGCGCGTGCTTCCGATCCGCGCGGTCCCCCCAGTCCCGCTGCACGGTCACAACCTGTTCCGCGAGCGCCAGGACCTGTTCGGGCGTGACCGAACCGATCACATCGCCGGTGCGCGGAAACGTGTCGGATTCGCCATGCGTCATTCCCATGCCGCCGCCAACGACGACATTGTAGGCCCCGACACGTCCCCCCTCGGCGATCGCGATCAGCCCGAGATCGTGCGCAAACACATCGACATCGTTCAGCGGTGGAATGGCGATCGCGATCTTGAACTTGCGTGGCAGATAGGTGCGCCCGAGAATCGGCTCCTCTTCCTCATCCGTCGGCGTGACCGGCGTCCCGTCAATGAAAATCTCATGCCAGGCACGGGATTTCGGAAGCAGGTACCCGCTGATCGCGCGCGCCGCGGCGAGCGCCTCCGCATGCACCGGGCTCGCCGGGAAGGGGGTGCAGATCACGTTCCGGTTGACATCGCCGCAGGCGGCGATGGTGTCCAGAAGTGCCGCATGAATGCCCTGGATGGCCGGGCGGAGATTGCTCTTGATGACGCCGTGAAGCTGGACGGTCTGCCGCGTGGTCAGGCGCAGCGTCCCGTTCGCCCGCGTTTCTGCCAGCCTCGTCAAAGCGAGCCATTGCGAAGCCGTCAGCACGCCGCCTGGAATGCGCACCCGCGCCATGAAGCTGTACGCCTTTTCCATCCGCTTCTTGGCGCGCTCGGGGCGGAGATCGCGGTCGTCCTGCTGGTAGATTCCGTGGAATTTCGTGAGCTGCGTGTCGTCCTCGGCGATCGCGCCGGTGACGGCGTCTTCCAGCCCGGCGGCAATCGTGCCGCGCAGCAGCCGGCTTTCGCCCTTGATCGTCTCGTTGCGGGAAAGCGGGGGCATGGCTGGTTCCCTCAATAGACGTCGCGCTTGTAGCGACCATCCGCAATCGCCGAGCGCAGCCAGGCGGCGGCACTCTCGGCATCGCCCCGGGTTGCGTCCGAGATGATGCGGAGCAGTGTGGCGTGCACGTCACGCGCCATCGCCTTCGCATCGCCGCAGACATAGAGGACCGCACCCTCCTCGAGCCAGCGCCAGAATTCTTCCCGCGCTTCCCACATCCGGTTCTGGACGTAGATCTTTTCGGGCTGATCGCGCGAAAAGGCGAGGCTCGCCCGCGTCAGCACACCGGAGGAAAGCCAGTCCTGAATTTCGAGCTGATAGAGGAAGTCGTGAGTGAAGTTGCGGGCGCCAAAGAAAAGCCAGCTCTTGCCGCCCATGCCCGCCGCCTCGCGGCGCTGGAGGAAGGCCCTGAACGGCGCAATCCCTGTCCCCGGCCCGATCATGATGATCGGCCGCTCGGGATCCGCGGGAAGACGGAAATGCGGATTGGGGCGAAGCGTGAAAGGAAGCCGCTCGCCCGCCTCCCGCCGCGAGGCCAGATCGATCGAAGCAACGCCGTTCCTCGCGTGGCCATGGCTGTTCCAGCGAATGGCGGAGACCAGGAGATGCAGGGAACCGGCCTCGGGCGCGGAGGCGATGGAATAGAGCCGGGGCGGCAGCGGGCGGAGCAGGCCGGTGAGCTGCCCGGGGCTGAGCCTCGCAGGTGCCGCCTCGAAAAGATCGATGAGCTGGCGGCCTTCGATGAAGGAGGGCGGAAGCGGCTCCGTCCCGGTCAGGGTGGCGTGCGCGGCAAGCTGCGGCGCGGTCAGCGTGGTGATGTCGTAACGATCCGTGAGTGCTGCGTGCAACGTTTCCTCGCCCGCAAGCCCCACCGCCGCGAGCAGGGCGGAAACCAGCGCCGGGTCGTTGCGTGGTGCGAATCCCGCGGAATCGCCCGGCTCCCAGGTCAGGTCGGGCGCATCAGGGACGAGCTCGAGGTGCCAGGCCTCGGAAGTGGAGCGGCTCGAGCTGAGGAGTTGCCGCTCGCTCAGTTCGGCATCGAATCGGGGCGGCGATTCGTCGGGCTCGCTGGCGGGGCGGCCGAAATCAACGCGGATGACCGCGGCCGCCGTTGCGCTCTCCGCCGGAGCCAGGGCGGCAAGGGTGGAGGCGGTCCAGGCGCGGGCCGCGGCCGCATAGTCAAGGTCGCACTCCTGAACTGGCGCAATCCGCTTGGCGCCCAGCTCCGCCAGCCGGGAATCGAGGAGCCGCCCGGTCGCGCAGAAATTCGCATAGGCGCGGTCCCCAAGCGCCAGCACGGCGAACCGCCTTCCCTCGAGCCGCGGGGCCTTGGCATCGAGCAGCGCCGCCAGGAACGGCTCGGCGCGCTGCGGCGGGTCGCCTTCGCCCCAGGTCGAGGCGATGACCATCAGATCGCCCTTCGGCAGCTTCTCGGGCGCCGTGTCCGCCATGTCGAGCACGGTCGGCGCGAATCCCGCGCGCTGCGCCTCCTTCCGCGCGGCCCGTGCCAGCGCTTCGGCGTTGCCCGATTCGCTCGCATAGAGAATCGTCAGGGGCGTGCGCGCGACAGGCGCCGCGGCCGGGGATGCGGCCGGCTGAGTGGCACGCGAGGCGGCCTGGAAACCGGCCAGATAGCCGCTCAGCCATTGCACCTGCTCGGGACT
>Ga0335075_10018876_pt1 | contig 10219 bp, 10 predicted proteins | sample Lox_Sample_24_FD_206723 | JGI IMG/M metagenome (GOLD analysis project Ga0335075, IMG submission 206723) | Soil microbial communities from Loxahatchee National Wildlife Refuge, Florida, United States - Lox_Sample_2.4 | ecosystem: Environmental > Terrestrial > Soil > Wetlands | place: USA... | reverse complement strand
GTCGCCCCAGCTCGCCGCCACCGACAAGGCAGCCGCCGCCGATTCCACCACGACGCTGGTCGTCCCCGCGGGCGAAAGCGGCGGCGCGCTGTCCACGCCCCGGCAGCTGACGGTGCCGGCCGGCTGGACCGCCACCGTGTGGGCGCGGGTCGGCGACGCCAGGATGGAGGCCTGGACGCCGGAGGGCGACCTGCTGGTCAGCACCCCGAGCGCCGGCCAGGTGGTCGAGCTGCGGCCGGACCAGCAGGGGACCGCGACCGTGACCACGCTGCTGTCCGGCCTGACCAACCCGCAGGGCCTGGCGTTCGCCCGGCTCGACGGCCAGTGGGTGCTCTACGTGGCCGAGTCCGATCAGATCGACCGGTACCCGTGGGGCGCGGCCGGGATCGACGGCGCGCGCACGGTCATCGTCAGCAACCTGCCCGACGCCGACCCGAGCGGCGACGACGTGCACCGGCCGAAGGACGTGGCGGTCGCCGCCGACGGCACGGTGTACTTCAACGTCGGCAGCTCGTCCAACGCCGACCCCGGCGACCGGACGATGACGCCGCAGCGCGCGGTGATCATGTCGGTCCGCCCCGACGGGAGCGACCTGCAGGTGGTCGAGCGCGGGGTCCGCAACGGCGAGGGCCTGGCCGTCGCCCCGAACGGCGTCGTCTGGACCGCGGTCAACGAGCGCGACAACATCCATTACCCGTCGCACAACGCCTACGGCACCGACAACGACGCGTTCGGCCAGGTCATCCAGTCCTACGTCAACGACCACCCGCCGGACGAGGTGGTGCCGGTGACGCAGGGCCGCGACCTCGGCTGGCCCTACTGCGACCCGGATCAAGACAACGGCCATCCGGCCGGGTCGCTGGCCGACGTCCCGCTGACCGCCAACGCCGACACCAACCCGAACGGGACCGCGCTCGACTGCGCGAGCCTGGCGCCGATCCAGGTCGGGCTGCCCGCGCACAGCGCCCCGCTCGGCATGAGCTTCCTCGAGGGCAGCAAGCTCCCGGCCCCGTGGTCGGGCGGCGCGGTGATCGCCGTGCACGGCTCGTGGGACAGGAAGCCGCCCCGCGCGCCCTCGGTCCAGTGGCTGGCCTGGGACGCCGCCGCCGGCACCCTGACCCCCGCGGTCACGCTGGTCGGCGGGTTCGAGCTCCCCGACGGCAGCTACTGGGGCCGTCCGGCCGACGCGGTCCCCGGCCCGGACGGCGCGCTGTACGTCAGCGACGACACCGCGGGCGCGATCTACCGCCTGGTGCCCGCGGCCAGCTAGAGCCCACCGCCCGGATGGTTGCGGCAACGAGCCGCCTATGGTCGGCTGGTTGCCCCAACCATCGCCAGCCGCGCGCGGGCCGCGCGGCCGTCTACGGCATCCTAGAGCTCATGCCGCAAGCCCATGACCAGCCGCTGCCACCTCCCCGAGACCCGTCCGGCCCGTACCGGATCTGCTGTGTCTGCAGCGGGAACATCTGCCGTTCGCCGATGGCCGACGTCGTCCTCCGGGCCAAGCTGGCCGAGGCCGGCCTGGGCGACCGGGTGATCGTCGACAGCGCCGGCACCGGCGCCTGGCACGTGGGGGAGCGAATGGACCGGGGTGCCCGCCGCCAGCTCGACCGCAACGGCTACGACGGCGAAGCCCACCGCGCCCGCCAGTTCGACCGGTCCTGGCTGGCCGAGCGCGACCTCGTGCTCGCGATGGACTCCGGTCACCTCCGCCACCTGCGCGCGCTCGCCGACGGCGACGAAGACGGCCGAGTCAGGCTGTTCGGCGAGGTCGGCGGCCTGCGCGGGGCCGACGTGCCCGACCCCTACTACGGCGGCGAGGCCGAGTTCGCCGACGTCCTGGCCATGGTCGAAACCGGCGTGACCCGCCTCGTCGACCGCCTCAAGCACCTCCCCGACCTCGCCCCGTAACCCCAAAATTCCAAATCCTCATATCGAACGGTCCCCCCTGACTCTCCCACCCGCATGACCACGCCACCGTGCCCGGCCAGGCCGCCCGCTCGTCTCCAACCGCTAGCGCTGTGGCCCGCCGCGACGATCGCCGCCATGCGCGGTTGAGCGCTGTGGCCCACCGCGACGATCGCCGCCATGCGCGGTTGAGCGCTGTGGCCCACCGCGACAATCACCCCATGGCGCGGTGGCCCATAGCGCCCGACCTATTGGCGTTGTGGGCCACAGCGCCAGGGCTGGTTTAGCGCGGTGGGCCACAGCGCCACGTGAATGGCGGCGAAACTCATTCGGGGAGGGTGTCCTCGGGGTCGTCGGCCGACGCCAGGGCGTCGGGGGAGAGCGGCAGCCGAACTTGGAAGTCGGCTCCTTGCCCGGGGGCGGTCCGTACCGAGACCGTGCCGCCGTGCGCGTTCACCAGGCCGGCCACGATCGCCAGCCCGAGCCCGGTGCCGCCCGAGGCGCGGTTCCTGGCCGCGTCGGCCCGGTAGAAGCGCTCGAACACCCGTTGCGCCTGCTCGGCGGGCATCCCCGGCCCGTCGTCCTCGACGTCGATGACGACCGCCGGCGATGTCCCGTCGCCCGGCCGGTCGGCTGTCGCCGGGAGCGTGCCCGCGCCGATCTTCACTCGGACCGCGGTCCCGGCTGGGGTGTGCGTGATCGCGTTGTTGACCAGGTTCCCGAGCACCTGCCGAAGCCGCTGCTCGTCCCCGTTGACCAGGAACGCGGTGCCCGGCGCGACGACCAGGTCGATCGGCCGGCCGGGGGAGACGATCCGGGCGTCCTGGACCGCGTCGGCCGCCAGCGTGAGCAGGTCGACCGGGGCGAGGTTGAGCGGCCGCTGCTGGTCGAGCCGGGCCAGCGTGAGCAGGTCCTCGACCAGCAGCCCCATCCGGGTCGCCTCGGCCTCGACCCGTCCGATCAGATGGTCGAGCTCCTCCGGCGGCATCCCGTCGGCCGCGGGGCGCCCGTTCGCTGACTCGCCGCGCGACGACCCCTCAGCGGCTGGCCCGAAGACAGGGGCGCCATTAGCCGACTGGGGGACTAGCGCGTCCGTTCGGGATGACTGATGTTGATCTTGTTCTTGGCCCTCGAGGCGGCCGCCGTTGGCGCGTCGTCCGGCTCCGGCCCCGCCCCGCATCCGATAGTGTGCCGCGAAGCCGCGGATGGTGGTAAGCGGGGTGCGCAGCTCGTGCGAGGCGTCGGCGATGAACCGCCGCATCCGCTCTTCCGAGTCGTGCGCGGCCTGCTCTGACTCCTCCTGCGCATGGAAGGCGCGCTCGATCTGGGCGAGCATCGCGTTCAGCGACCGGCCGAGCGAACCGACTTCAGTGCGCGGATCGCCCTCGGGGACCCGGTGGTCGAGGTGGCCCTTGGCGATCTCGCCCGCGGTCATCTCGATGTCGTCGAGCGGGCGGAGGTTGGCCCGGACGACCCCGACCCCGACGACCGCGAGCACCACCACGATCGCGGCGCCGACGATCGCCTCGACCAGGATCAATCGCTGGAGCTCGGCGTTCACTGGGCCGAGGTCGGCGGCCAGGAAAATGATGACAGTCTCCGGCTTGCCGGACTGGGCGTTCGTCAGCGTGAGGGCCTGGCCGATCACCCGCCAGGTATCGCCGCCGGTCTGCGCGTTGGTGACGATCAGCTCGTAATTTTTCGACCCCGCCCACTGGTACGTCGGCAGCTGCGGGATGGACTGCGCGGAATTGCCGAAGCCGGGGAACGTGGTGCCCTGGCCGGCGGCGAATGAGATTTGACTGCCGATTGTCTGGATGCCTTCGAGCGTGCCATCCATGCTTGGCTTAGTCGTATTTGTCTCGAACTCGGCGCCGGGGTGCTGCTGGGAATACGCCTCGAATGAGCTGACGGTCCCAGCGAACGCGGACGTTAGGTTCTGGTCCCGCTGCCCGTACAGGTCTCGTCGCACGATGATGACGCTTACCACCGTGGTCACCGCCAGGGCCATGATGACCAGGGCCAGCAGGGCGGTGATGAGCTTGGTCCGCAGCGGCGTACGCTCAGACAGCCGCACGAAGACGTTCCGGCGCCGTTCGTCCCGGTGCCGCCAGGGAGGATCCGGCGCTCCCATCGCCGCGGAGTCCGGTTCCGACATGATGGGCTCCGCCGCTACGAGGGAAGCCGCAGCACGTATCCGACGCCGCGCAGGGTGTGGATGAGCCGGGGCTCCTTGGTGTCGATCTTGCGCCGCAGGACCGAGACGTAGGACTCGACGATGCCGGTGTCGCCACGGAAGTCGTAGTCCCAGACGTGGTCGAGGATCTGCATCTTCGACAGCACCCGGTTGGCGTTGGACATGAAGTAGCGCAGCAGCTTGAACTCGGTCGGCGAGAGCTGGACCTGGGCGCCGCCGCGCCAGACCTCGTGGCTCTCCTCGTCCAGCTCGAGGTCGGCGAACTTCAGCCGCGGGGTCGGCTCGACGCCGTCGCCGCGGGTGCGCCTGAGCACCGCCTTGATCCGCGCGATGACCTCTTCGAGCGAGAACGGCTTGGTCACGTAGTCGTCGCCGCCGAGGGTGAGGCCCCTGATCTTGTCGTCGGTGCCGTCCCGGGCGGTCAGGAACACGACCGGGATCCGCGCCCCGCCGCCGCGCAGCCGCCGGATGACGTCGAAGCCGTCCATGTCGGGCAGCATCACGTCGAGCACGATCAGGTCGGGCCGGTGACGCTGGGCGGCCTGGACCGCCTCGGTGCCGCCGGCCGCGGTGATCACCTCGAAGCCGGCGTAGCGAAGGGACGCCGAGAGGAGCTCGAGGATGTTCGGCTCGTCCTCGACCACGAGCAGCCGTGCGTCAGACTGCACCCGCTCATCGATGATCGACGTGTTCATGATCTTCATCATCGCGCCTTTTTCTGAGGACAACCTGAACGTTTCCTCGGGGACGGCTGCTGTGTTCCCAGGGTACGCTCAGCGACCTCTCCGCAGTTCACGACGTCTGGCGCTGATTACCTTCTTCGCTGATCGACCCGGCCGGGAGGCGCGCACGGCCGGCGGCGCGGGCTATCGCGGGCCTTACGAGGCGCGGGGGGTGCGGTTCGCCATCCAGTGCGCGATCGCGGCCGGGCGGGTGTGCACGCCCAGTTTGGAGTAGATCCGGCGGACGTGATTCTTGACCGTTTTCTCCGCCAGGAACAGGTGGGCCGCGATCTCGCCGTTGGTATGGCCGTTGGCGATCAGCGACATGACCTCGATCTCGCGGGTCGACAGCCCGAGGCTGGCCTCCTCGTCAACGCCTGCGCGGCTCATGAGACCTCCGGTTAAGTCAGTTCGTGCCGCGCCGAAGGGGGACGTCGGCGTGCGCCGGGAGAAAGCGCACGCTAACGACGCAGCACCGCCGCGTTACGGTGTCAAGACCTACCTTTACCCGTACAGATACACCAAAATGGGCTCGCTAAAACGTCCAATCCCTTCCGAACCCTCTGTCCGGGACCGGAGGCTAGCCGACCTGGGTGCCGCTCAGCAGGCCGGCTGGGACCGGCTGACCCGCCTTGAGCGCGTTGAACAGCTGGAGCGCCTGGGCCCGGTCCCACTCGACCGCGTCGCCCGCGCTGGTCTCGTAGTTGGCGTTGGCGATCGGCACGGTGCCGGTCTGCGGGCCGCGCAGGGCCTGCGCGACCTGGAGCAGGTCCCACAGGCTGGTGCCCTTGTCGACCGCGATCGCACTGGCCGAGGTGGACGCGAACGGGAGCGCGGTGAACGGGTTCAGGTACACGCCCGGGCTGGTCGCCTTGGACAGCAGGGCGGACAGGAACGCCCGCTGGTCCTGGATCCGCTGCAGGTCGGAGGTGGCGAACGAGTGCCGGTCGCGGACGAAGGCGATCGCCTGGGTCCCGTTGAGGTTGTGGCACCCGGCGGCGAGGCCCTTGAAGCCCGAGTCGCCGGTCGGGTCGGCCGGGACTGCGGTCTTGACGCACATCGTCACGCCGCCGACCGCTCCGACCACGTCGGCCAGGCCTTCGAAGCCGATGCCCATGTAGTGGTCGATCTTCAGGCCGGTGACCGATTCAACCGTCTGCACCAGCAGCGTCGGCCCGCCGATGGCAAGCGCGGCGTTGATCTTGTTGTCGCCGTGTCCGGGGATCGGCACGTAGGAGTCGCGCGGGATGCTGATGAGGACCGGCTTGCCGGTGCCCATGTGCAGCAGCATCAGCGAGTCGGAGGCGTCGGCGCCGTCCGCGCCGAGGTGCAGCTGAGCCCGATCGGACCGGCTGATCCCGGTCCGCTGGTCGGACCCGGCGATCAGCCAGTTGGTGCCGGCCGAGGTCACGGTCGTCGCGGGCAGGGTGACGGTCCGGTTCAGCTTCCCGTTGATCCAGAAGTAGGTGCCCGCGGTGCCCGCGATCAGCACCACGACGACGATGCCGATGATCAGCGCGATCCGGCGCCCGTGGCGGCCGGGCTGCCCCCAGAACCGCCACCGGCGGCCGCTGCCCCGCCCGCCCCGGCCGGGCGCTCCGATCGGCGGCGTCCCCGGCGGCGAGACCAGCGGCGGCTGCGCGCCCCAGGGGTCGCCGCCCGCAGGGCCCGAGCCCGCCCCGCCGTAGCCCCCCGCGCCGTAACCGCCGCCTGACCCTGGAGTTGGCTGGAATGTCGGCCGGTCAGAGGGCTGCGGCATCGACACCGTTTGGTCGGCGGTGGCCGGGTCACTGGGCGTAGGCTGCTGGTACCAGTTCTTCCAGGGGTCGTTCTCGCTCATGCTCTATCCCTCCGGGGGGCGGCGGGTCACGCCTGAACGGTCCGAGTGTACCGGCGGTATCCGAGCCGGCACGTACAACGAATGCCAGCCGGGTCCGCTAAAAAAATACCGACCTAATGCGTGGAGTTACGTCTCGGTCGCTTGCGGTGATCCGGTAGCGTATCCACCACATTGCAGAGCGTGTGCCGCATTGAGCCGAGCGGAGTCTCCCTCTCCTCCCCTCGACTGTCGCGGCAGGCCATCGGCGCGCAACAGCCCGGCCGGCAGGCGGGCGACCGAGAGGGAGGGCAGTTAAATGGCACAGGGTCAGGGCTTCGCCTCGGCCACCGCTGAGCCGGACCACGCGGACCACGCGGACCCCGCGGACCGGCGCGAGGCAGAGCACCCGCGCGATCACGCGACCACCCGGGAGCGCCCGGGCGGGTTCCGTGCCAGCTGCATGGTGGTCCGCCCGGACGCCGTCAACGAGGATCAGGGCATCACGCTGACGACCGGGATCAGCCGGGAGACGGTCGGGTCGGAGGCGCTGTGCATGCGGCTGATGATGCTGCCGCCCGGCACCCGCGGCACGCCGCACTCGCACCGCGGCCACGAGTCGGCGATCTGGGTCGCGATGGGCGAGGTGGAGATCTGGCACGGTCCCGGCCTGTGCGGGCGCACGGTGGTGCACGCAGGCGACTTCCTCTACATACCGCCCGGCACCCCGCACCTGCCGGTCAACCGCAGCGAGACCAAGATGATGGTCGCGGTGATGGCACGGACCGACCCGGCCGAACGCGAGTCGGTCGTGCTGTGCGACCTCCCGCCGCATCTGGACGGGCTGTTCGCGGTCCCGGTCGCCAACGGGGCGGGTTGATGAGAGCGGTGAGCAGGTACGGGGTACCCGGGCCATGATGAGTTCCTTATCGTTCTGTGTGGGCTCTGGACAGTCTGTCTGGTCGCGCAGCCGCTCGGCTCAGCCACGCAACCGGTCGCGTGTCCGGTGCATGAGGTCAAGGGCCGACTCTGCGTGCCGGCCGACGAGCTTGCCGTCGCGCTTGACCACGTCGCCGCCGACGAGGACGGTTTCCACATCGGCCGGCCCGGCGCAGCCAGGCCCGCCCGGCCACCGCGCCGGTCAGGGTCAGCGGGCGAGCCACTGCCGGTACGTGGTCTTCGCGATGACCGCGTCCTCCTTCGCGATCAGGGCGTCGCCCGAGGCCTCGGCGAACATGCCCGCGGTATCGTCGGTGACGACCGTGCGCTTGTCGCCGGTGGCGGCGAGCGTGATCCGGCCGAGCTCGTCAAGCGGGAAGACCTCGGGCCCGGCCACGCTGCGGGTGCCGAGCAGCGGTTCGCCCGCGCTGACGTCGGCCACCGCCCGGGCCACGTCGGCCGACGCCATCGGCTGGACCAGCGTCGAGGGCAGCCGGACGGTGCTCCCGTCCGACGTCATGGACAGCACCGCCGGCATGAACTCATAGAACTGCGTGGCCCGGACGATCGAGTACGGGACCGGGCCGGACTTAATGATGTCCTCCTGCAGCACCTTGGCCTGGTAGTAGACGAGCCCGGGGACCAGTTCGGCGCCCACGATGGACAAGATCACCGCGTGCCCGACCCCGGTTTCCTTGGCCGCGGCGAGCAGGTTGTCCATCGTCTTCTGGAAGAACGCGGGCGAGGCGTCGTCGAACGTCGGCGAGTTGGTCAGGTTCGCCACCACGTCCGCTCCCGCCAGCGCCTCGCCCAGCCCCTGCCCGGTGAGCAGGTCAAGCCCGGTCGACGGCGACTGCGGGATCGCCTGGTGGCCGCCGGCGTTCAGGAGCTTGACCACCTGAGAGCCGATGAGGCCGGTTCCGCCGATGACTGCGATCTTCATGGTTCTTGCCTTCCTGTTCGTGTGCTGATCGGTCGCGGGCTAGCCCCGCGCTGGCTAAAACCGGGTAGCCGTTCGGATTGTGACCGTCACAGCCCGCGAGGGTGCCCGGTCATAGCTGGCGTCACCATCCGCGAGCCCAGGAGGAACGATGACCGCCAAGGAACACAACGAGACCGCTCTGCGCGATCTGGAAACCGAGCTCAGGACCGAGCTGGCCGTCGCCGAACAGGCCGACGCGGCCGAGCAGGCCGAGCAGGCCGACCGGGTCGACCAGGCCCGGCCGGAACCGGGCTGGGACGCCGTCGCTGACGACGAGCGGCCGCCCGACCCCGACGGCGAGCGCTACGAGAGCAGGCTCCGCTCGCTGCTCGGCGCCGTCAGCGCCCTCGAACGCTAACCATGCCCAAACGCGAGCGGAAAGGAACCGACATGCCCGGCCAGCACAGCGAGAGCGAGAACCCCGTCATCCCCGGTCGCCAACGGCACCTGGGTATGCAAAAGCCCCGGGTGGCAGGCCTGCCCGGGGCTTTTCAATTGGGGTGAGTGACGGGACTCGAACCCGCGACATCTAGGACCACAACCTAGCGCTCTACCAGCTGAGCTACACCCACCACGCGCCTTCGTCGGAAGGCTGACACGAGTATAGCGGTCGGACGCAGTGCGATTGAACGACTTACGCGTCGGCCGGCTTGGGGTTCTCGTACCTGGCCGCGATCTCCCGTGCGGTCGCCGAGTCGGGCCCCGGCTGCGGCACGAACACCGCCTCGCGGTAGTACCTGAGCTCCTGCACCGACTCGGTGATGTCGGCCAGCGCCCGGTGCCCGCCGTGCTTGGCCGGGGAGGCGAAGTACGCCCGCGGGTACCACCGCCGGGCCAGCTCCTTGACCGAGGAGACGTCGATCATCCGGTAGTGCAGCCAGTTGTCGAGCACCGGCATGTCGCGGGCGATGAACCAGCGGTCGGTGGCGATCGAGTTGCCGCACAGCGGCGCCTTCCGCGCCTCCCGTACGTGGTGCTTGACGTACGCGAGCACGGCGTCGGCCGCCTCGTCGAGCGCCATCCCGCCGGACAGGTCGGCCAGCAGGCCCGACTTGGTGTGCATCTCCCGCACCACGTCGCTCATCTGGTCAAGCGCCTCGGCCGGCGGCTTGATGATCAGGTCGATCCCGCCGTCGAGCAGCGTGAGCTCCCCGTCCGTCACCACGCACGCGATCTCGATCAGCGCGTCCCGCTCGATATCGAGCCCGGTCATCTCGCAGTCGATCCATACCAGCCGGTCGTTCATCCAACCAAGATTAAAGGCAAAAACCATCATCCCGAACGGACGCGTAACTTCGCCGCCCCGCCGCCCGCCTTCTCCATCCCCGAGCGGGCGCCCATGTCGCCGACGCCATCGACCCGAACCGCATCCTGTCGCCTACGCCAGCGACCGCCTCTATTGGTGTCGCTGGCGTAGCTGACAGATTGCGGAACCTGTCGATGGCGTAGCCGACAGGCGCGGGGCGCGGAAGCCTCGAGTAACGCCGGGATCGGCAGCGCCATCGCCGCGAACGGCGCCGGCAACTCCCGCGTCCGCACCGCCAGGCCGTGCGGGCCTCCGCCGGTGAGCCGGTGGATGTCGATCGCCCCCGGTCCCACGTGAGCGCACCCCGGCACCTGGGACGCGCCGAAGTGCCCGCCGCGGGCCCAGACCG
>Ga0335075_10018875_pt1 | contig 10219 bp, 10 predicted proteins | sample Lox_Sample_24_FD_206723 | JGI IMG/M metagenome (GOLD analysis project Ga0335075, IMG submission 206723) | Soil microbial communities from Loxahatchee National Wildlife Refuge, Florida, United States - Lox_Sample_2.4 | ecosystem: Environmental > Terrestrial > Soil > Wetlands | place: USA... | reverse complement strand
TTCCTCCCGGAAAAGGAGCGCCAGAACCGCGTCGTCGCCGCCCTGCAGCAGGTAAGCGAGCAGACCGGGAGGCCCCTGGCGCAAATCGCGCTGGCGTGGCTGCGCTACCGCGACGTCCCGGTGATTCCGATCATCGGCGCGCGCAAGATCGCGCAGCTCGAGGACAACATCGCCAGCCTTACGCTTTCGCTCTCGCCCGAGCAGGTGGCCGCACTCGACCAGGCAAGCGCCATCGAGCTGGGCTTCCCTCATGACTTCTACCGGAGGGAGATGGTCCACGCATTTATCCACGGGGGCATGCGCGACCGGATCATTGCCTGACGCTGCAACGCCGGGCTCTGCAATCCGGTCTCAGCTTTTAGCTGCCGGGCATCTCGGGGAGAAACTCGTTGATCTTCCTGCGGTAGGCGCCCACCAGGGCGTTCCAGCGGATATAGATGAGCTCTTCCAGCATCTTGATGCCGTCCCTGAGATAACTGATGCGGGAGCGTTCGTCGTGCCCCCAGGTGACAGCGACTTCGCGGACCCGGTATCCGCGTTTGCGGGCGATGAAGAGGATTTCCGGATCGAAGCCCCACCGTTCGATGCGCTGCAGCTGAAAGATGGTCTGCGCGGCGGGCCGGGTAAAGGCCTTGAATCCGCATTGGGTGTCGGCAAACGGCAGCCGCATCACGACGCGGGTGACGGCGTTGAAGCAGCGGCCGAAGAACTGCCGGTAGAGCGGCTGATGGATGGTCTGGCGTCCGCGCTCCAGCCAGCGCGAGCCAATGGCCACGTCCGCGCCTTCGCGGATGGCAGCGAAAAGCCGCTCGGCTTCGTCTATAGGAGCGGAGAGATCGGCGTCCGTGAACATGACCACGCTGCCGGCGGCCTGCAGCATGCCATTGCGCACGCTGAAGCCTTTGCCGCGGTTGCGGCCGTTGTTTACCAGTCTGACTCTGGGGCTGGCGGCGATAAGACCCTGGACGATGGCGGCGGTGTTGTCGGTAGACCCGTCATTCACCACCAGGACTTCCGCGTCCCATCCATTGCTTTCAATGGCGCGCAAAATGTCGGTGAGCGCCCGCCCGATGCGCGCAGATTCGTTGTACGCCGGAATTACGATGCTGTAATGGACGGGCACGCAAAACAACCAGCGGATCGGGAGTATCCACAACTCATCATACTCCGGATTGATTTCGCCACCGGCGAAATTGAAACCATGCATCGAAACCGGAGGCTGGACCATCCATAGCGAGAAAGCAAAGAAAAGAGATATTTCATCTAAGTAGTGCACAAATTTCCCGCATCTACTATTGTGATAAGGAGTTATCCTGGAGGCGAAGCGCGGCTCACCATGACAAAGGCAGAATTAGTCGAAGAAGTCACACAACTGGGCGATCTGACGAGGCGGGACGGCGAAGTCATCGTGGATACGATCTTCGACGCTGTCATCGGGGCGCTGAAGTCGGGCGACAAGATCGAAATTCGTGGATTCGGCAGCTTCCGGATCCGGCAGAGAAAACCGCGCATCGGACGCAACCCGAAGACCGGCGCGAAAGTCGATGTTCCGGCAAAACGGGTTCCCTACTTCAAGCCCAGCAAAGAGCTCCGCGACCTGGTGAACCCGGGCGAAGCGGACAAGGGCGAGACGCCGGCAAGCTAGCCGCAATTCTGATTGGCCGTGCCCACGCCTCGGAAACGGGACGTGGGCAGGACTGTGTGTCCGGACGGACGCGGGTTGCGCTGCTTCGTCCCGCATCTCGAGAGCGGGATGCTCCAGCCTAGCGGATGGGAGTGGCCGTTACCTCGAGCTGCATCCGGCCTTTGCTCTCGAGGTTGTCCGAAGAAAAGACGATTACCGGCTTGCCGAGGGGCAGCACCGTGGTGGCCATCCACTTGTTCTGGCGGACGATCGGGGTCGTAGGCACGGCCTCACTCTGAGAGGCGAGGCTGCTGATTTCCGTGGTGATCTGCATGGCGAGGCCCAGGGGCGTTTCGTGCGCCCGGTTGCAATCGATGCTCACGCCTATGTCGAGATACTGGATGTCGTCCCCTCCTTTGGAACTGACATGGATCGGGATCCTCGTCCCGGTGCGCACTGAGGACGGCGGCAAGCCGGGCGCTGTGGATATGTCCGAGCGATAGGTCCGGCTGTTGACGACCTTGCCGTCTTCGCCGAGCTCCTTGACGACGAATTCGAGATGGTAATAGTGGACGTCGGCTGCCTCGGCCTTGGCTTCCTGGGCGTACAGCGGCAGGCTCAGCGTGGGCGCGACGAAGAGCAGGCAGCAGAGCAGGGCGATCTTGCGCATTGGGTCTCCTTATTTGCCGCCCTTGTCGGACGGGCTGTTGGTTGAAGAGTCGAGTAGCGGTATCCGGATAGCGGCGATGGTTAGGGGCTCGACCGGCTGTTTCTGAGTCTCGGCGATGGACTGGGTGATGTTGCCGGGGTTCCGGTTGACCAGCGCAACGAGGGCCTGTTCTTCCTTGGTCAGGGGTGTGGGCGTGGGGAAGACTTCCTGTTTCGGCAACGGCTCGTTGGCCGCGAGCCGCATGACCGGGCGGACTGACGTCGCCGTTCTCCGCGGCGGGCGCTCGGCTGCTCTCGCCGGCTGCTGCTCGGCTGGCGGACGCTGCGTCGCAGGCGCGGCCGCGGCAGGCGATGCGGCATGACGCGGCTGCCGGTGGTGGAGGGGGAAAAGCGCGGCGAGCAGCAACGCGGCCAGTGCGGGGATCGCGGCAACCCAGGGGAGCCATCTGCGCGGCCTTTCTCGCCCCGCTGTGCGCGGGAGCGAGGCAAGGATTCGCACCGCCAGCTCCGGAGCCGGCTCCGGAGGGGCGTAGGTGGCCAGCGCCGCATCGAGCTGGTCGTCGAGTGGATCGTCAGCGCGCACAGCGGTTCTCCGGAGCCGCCGACTCCAGGCCGGCAAGCTTCTGCTTCAACATCTGGCGGGCGCGCATGAGGCGGGTGCGGACAGTGCCTTCGGGAAGCCCCAGGATGGCGGCAATCTCGCGTGAGTTCAGTTCGTCCACCGTGGAAAGAGCGAGCGGCTGCCGCAGCTCTTCCGGGAGAGCATCGACCATGCGGTGAACCATCGCGTGCCAGTCGGCGGCGATCGCCTGCTGCTCGGGGCTGGGCGCGGCCGAGGCCGGCTCCGCCGCTTCCGGCTCAAGGTGGGCCGGCGGGATGCGGTCGACCGCCACGCGCCAGGCCGCACGGGCCAGGAAGGCGCGCTCATCTCTCATTCCCTTCCACATCTGGTTGCGATAGAGCTTCAGAAATGTCTCCTGTGCCGCATCTTCGGCGTCATGGCTGTTGCGCAGGATGGCGTACGCGACCCGGAAGACAAAGCGCGACTGGCGCCTGACCAGCGCTTCGAATTCCGCGTCCTCATTGCCGGCCAATCCTGCGGGCTCCCGATGAATCGCTCGTCCTGCGCGGGCGAGATTCACCCGCAAAGACGGTGCATCGGGGCGCGGTGTTCGGGTTTTTTTTTGCGGGATCATGGCAGCGAATGTGAGACGCCGGGCCCGGCTCGCTCCCACCGTTCGCGCAGCATTTAGAATGATGGCTGAACTCATTAATTTTGCGCCGCTTCTTGGGGCGGCTGGAAAGACTCTTTCGCGCTCATGCATCGCTGGTCCAGGCTCTTTGTTCCCACTCTTCGTGAGGCTCCGGCGGATGCCGAAGTCGCCAGTCACAAGTTTCTTCTCCGCGCCGGATACGTGCGCCAGCTGGGCGCCGGCATCTATTCCTACCTGTTCATGGGGCAGCGGTCGATCAACAAGATCGTGGCCATCGTGCGCGAGGAGATGGACACCATCGGGCAGGAGTTTCTCCTGCCCGGCATCATGCCGTCGGAGATATGGGAGCAGAGCGGGCGCTGGACGACGATGGGTCAGAACATGTTCCGTCTTCAGGACCGCAAGGGCGCGTGGCTGTGCCTGGGCATGACCCACGAAGAGGTGATGACCGACATCGCGCGCAAGGAGCTGCGCAGCTACAAGCAGCTTCCCCAGATCTGGTACCAGATCCAGACCAAGTATCGCGACGAGCCGCGGCCCAAGGCGGGGCTGCTGCGGGTGCGGCAATTCATCATGAAGGACAGCTACTCCTTCGATATCGATGCCGCGGGGCTGGACAAGAGCTATAACCTGCACGACGCGGTCTATCGCCGGATCTTTACCCGCTCCGGGCTGAAGTTCGTGGCCGTCGAGGCCGATTCGGGGGCCATGGGCGGCTCGCAGTCGCAGGAGTTCATGGTCTACACCGACGCGGGCGAGGACCTCATCGCCAGCTGCGCCGAATGCGGCTACGCGGCCAACATGGAGAAGGCGACCTCGCGGCTGGATGCGATCACGGAGATGGAGCCGACCGGCGATGGGCTGCCGGAGCTGGTTTACACGCCCGGCAAAGGCGCCATCGCGGATGTCGCCGAGTTCTTCAAGATCCTGCCCGCGCAGGACATCAAGACGGTGGCGTATATGGCCGAGATCCGCAAGGGCAAGGAGACGGTCTGGGAGCCGGTGGCGGCCTTCCTGCGCGGCGATCACTTCGTCAACGAGACCAAGCTGATGGGGCTGGTGGGTGCGACCGAGCTGCGCACCATGAACGGCGAGGAGCTGGAGAAATACTTCCACGGTCCGGCCGGCTATCTGGGACCGGTGGGATTATCCCATGCCAAGACCCTGCATGACGGCGGGGTGAACGTGATCGTCGACCTGGGCCTCGAGGGCCGCAGGAATCTTGTCGGCGGCGCGAACAAGCTGGATTATCACTTCCGCAACATCACGCCGGGGAGGGATTTTGGCTGGACAGTGCTGGCCGATATCCGCAACGTGCTCGAGGGCGAGGGATGCCCGGTGTGCGGGGCTCCGCTCAAGGTTGCGAAGGCGGTCGAGGTGGGCCACATCTTCAAGCTCGGCCCGAGATATACGGAGAGCATGGGCGCGCGGGTGCTGGACCCCAACGGCAAGGAAGTGACGCCGATCATGGGCTGCTACGGCATCGGGGTTGAGCGGATTCTTACCGCTTCGATCGAGCAGAATCACGACGCAAACGGCTTCTGGCTGCCGCCGGCGATCGCGCCCTTCGATGTGGTGGTGACGGTGACGAATGTCTCCGATGCCGCGCTGCTGGCAGCGGGCACGCAGATCGCCGAGACTCTCGAAGCCGCCGGCTTCGATGTGCTGCTCGACGACCGCGACGAGCGGGCAGGCGTGAAGTTCAAAGACGCCGACCTGGTCGGCATTCCCTTCCGCGTGAATGTGGGGAAGAAGACTGCGGAGGGGAAGGTGGAGCTGGTCACCCGGGCTTCGGGCAGCTCTGTGGATGTGGAGATTGGCGCAGTAGCGGAGACGTTGAAGCGGATAAGCTGATTCCCCATCGCAAGTGCGAGATGCGGGGTGTCCGCGCAAACCCGGCGCTTCTCAACGAATGCTCTTAAAGAGGGCTAGCAATAATAACGACAGTCCGATGATGAGAAGACTCCAGAACACAATGGAACTTATCGAATAACCTCGATGCACCTTATCGTTAAGAGCAGTCGCCAGCGCAAAAGAACTGTGCCAGGTAAATCGAAGAACGATCGCCAGAGCCACGATAACGATTGCAACCCACTTCATGGTGATCATCCTATGTGCATGGATTATCTTGTAACTGCGATAGGAATACTAACGAACCCGCTCGCAGAGTAGAAATATCCGTCAACGGCGCAATGGACTACTCGACTTAGATTGCCAGTCCGAATCGGAGTTAGGAAAGCCAACGTCGAATTGACTTTTCAGACCTCCCGTTGCTGCGGCCCATGATTTGGGGCGCTTTGCCACTCGAGGCCGAAGTTGTTACGGAGCCAGCCGCATGGGCGCTCCCTGACACGGTTGAGCGCGGTGAACCGGCGGCCGTCGGGGCTGGAGACATGACGGATTCCTGCGGGTTCAATTTCTTGCCGGAGGTTGATGAAGATAGAGGGGTTCTTTTCTTCGCCGCGCACCATATTCGACACGGCATGAGTTCGAAATTCTGCATCCGAACGTCTTACAGGTGAGTGGTTTTGCCGCCCTCGCGGCTAAGCAGCAAGACCGGGGGCGCCGGCGACGCTCAGGACGATAGAATGTTGAGAGAGAATTTCGTTTGGCTGTAAAGATCAAATTCGCCGGGCCGGCTAAGCAGTTTTCCGCCGCAGAGCTCCTTTCTTCACGCAAAGTTCTTCTCGCCGCGGGAGCGGTGGTGGGCATTTGCGTTCTCTTCTTTGGGTCGGTCTTCGCGTTCTACTACTTCAAGTACCAGCGGATCGTGGACGAGCGGCTGGAGAAGCCTCTGTTCGCCAATACGGCCAAGATTTATGCCGCTCCCACCGAGCTGCGGCCGGGACAGAAGTACACCGCGCACTTCATTGCCCAGGAGCTCCGCGACGCCGGGTATTCGATCGACGGCGAGGGCAAGGCCTCGCCGATGGGCACCTACTCGGAGGGCGCGGAGAGCATCACGGTTCATCCCGGCCCGCAGTCCTTCCATGCTCCGGATTCGGCTACGGTCACCTTCGACCGGGGCGTCATCAGCCAGATTACCGGCGAGAACGGGCAGCAGCTCGAAGCCTATGAGCTGGAGCCCCTGCTGGTAACCGATCTCTCCGACCAGAGCCGGGCAAAGCGGCGGCTGGTGACCTACGACGAGCTGCCCAAGACCATGGTGGAGGCGGTGACCTCGATCGAAGACCGGCGCTTCTTCGAGCACGGCGGCGTGGACTACTACAGCATCATCGGCTGGACGTGGCATGATCTGCGCGGCGACCGGCGCTACGCCGGCGGCGCATCGACGCTGACCATGCAGCTGGCGAAGATGTTCTTCCTTACGCCGGAGCGGACGTTCAAACGCAAATTTCTGCAGGTGGTGATCACCTTCCAGCTGGAACATCGTTTTTCGAAGCAGAAGATCTTCGAGATTTACGCCAACCAGGTTCCGCTGGGACAGCGCGGCAGCTTCTCCATCAACGGGCTGGGCGAGGCAGCGGAGGCCTATTTCGGCAAGGATATCCGCCAGCTCAACCTACAGGAGTGTGCGCTGCTGGCGGGGCTGATCCAGAGCCCGAGCCGGCTGAATCCCTATCGGCACGAAGAGCGCGCGCTGGCCCGGCGCAACGTGGTGCTGGATGCGATGGTGGAGACCGGCTCGATCACCAAGGAGCAGGCCGAGGAGGCGAAGGCGACACCGATCAAGCTGGCTCCCGGCGCGGTGGATGCCGGCGAAGCCCCTTATTTCGTGGACCTGGTCCGCGAGCAGCTGACGCAGCGTCTGGGCGATGCGGACTACAACCAGCAGGGTTTGCGCATCTACACCTCGCTCGATCCTGAGTTGCAGCGGGCAGCGACGGATGCGGTCGACGAGGGGATGAAGCTGGTCGATGCCCAGGTGGAGAAGCTGCATGCCCGCCGGGTGAAGGCCGGCGACGACTCGCCGATCGTGTATCCCCAGGTGGCGCTGGTGGCGCTCAATCCGCACACCGGCGAGGTGCTGGCGCTGGTGGGCGGCCGGAACTACGGCGCGAGCCAGTTCGACCACGCCGTCTCGCATCGGCCGACCGGTTCCATATTTAAGCCGTTCGTCTACGCCGCGGCGTTCAATACCAGCCTGGCGGGCGCGCAGCTTACCAACCAGGACGGAACCAGCGCGGTGTTTACGCCGGTGACCCTGCTGAACGACGAGCAGACGACGTTCACCTTTGCCGGCAACCAGACCTACACGCCCAGGGACTTCGAGGGGAAATACTTCGGCGAGGTGACGGCGCGCGAGGCGCTGGAGCGTTCGCTGAACAACGCGACGATTTCGCTGGCGCAGATGGTGGGCTTCAACAACGTGGCCTCGCTGGCGCGGGACGCGGGGATTACGTCGGCGCGGGGCACGCCGGCCATGGCCATCGGCGCATACGACGCAACGCCGCTGCAGATGGCGGGAGCGTACACGGTCTTCGCGAACAATGGCGTGAAGATCGACCCGTGGATGGTTTCGTCGGTGCGGACCCCGAAGGGCGATCCGATCGTGGACTACACGCCGGTCACCAAGCCGGTGCTCGATCCCCGGGCCGCGTTTCTGACCACATCGCTGATGGAGGCGGTGCTCAACGCGCCGCACGGCACCGGTGCGGGCGTGCGGTCGATGGGATTCCGGGCCCCGGCCGCCGGCAAGACCGGAACCTCGCACGACGCGTGGTTTGCAGGCTTCACCAGCAACCTGATCTGCGTGGTGTGGGTAGGCAACGACGACTACAGCGACATCAAGATCGAGGGCGCGCACGCGGCCGGTCCCATCTGGGCGAACTTCATGAAGCGGGCGGTTGCGCTGCCGCAGTATTCCGATACCAAGGACTTCGTGCCGCCGGATGGCCTGGTGCAGATTTCGCTGGACAAGACCACCAACCTGCTGGCCGATGCCAGCTGCCCGGACGACTACACGGCGACCTTCCTCGACGGAACCCAGCCCACCGACACCTGCGACCACTCGAATGGCGACCAGCGCAACCTCTTCCAGAGGATCTTCGGGCTGGGCGAGAAGCCGGCCAATCCTGGACCGGTGCCGGGGACGGCGCCTCCTCCCGCGGCGCAGCCGGCCGCGCCGGTACAGAGCGGCACCACGGCTACCGTTCCTCCTCCTCCGACAGTGCAGCAGGAGAAGCCCAAGAAGAAGCCGGGATTTTTCCGGCGGCTCTTCGGCGGCGGGAAAAAGGACGAGGATGACCAGCAGCAGTCCCAACCTCAGGCCCAGCCGCAATAGCTGCGCCGGGCAGCGCTGGACCGCCCGGGGCTAGAACCTTCATCATCACCAATTCATTCGCCAGGCCTGGAGAACGGCTTGCGGGAGCGCGGGTGTGACCCGCTCCCTTACGCTCGAGACGGGGCTGTCCGCTGCGGACGGGTGTCTGGGGGCGAATTCTTTCATACCTCTAAGGTAACTATCTAGTTAGCACCAAAGCGGGACGCGGAAATTGCAGCCGAAGATGTATCTTTACAGCTGCAATTTGTTGACACTGCCCGCGGCCTGGACGGCGCCGGGCGATTGTTGAGGGTTCTCCATTTGAATGTAGTGCGGAAATTTGCCTTGGTAGTCGCAGTTGTTGTCGCGCTGGCCTCTTGTTCCCGGATGCAGGCGCAGCAATTGCCGTCGAAGTATGTGCCCCAGCTCCCCACCCAGAACGTGCAATACGACTACCGGTGGGAACTGTATGGCGGCGCTGCTTACTCACATTTCGTTGCCGGCCCGGACCTGCCGGGCACCAACCTGTACGGGTTTGACGCGGAGGCGGCGCGATTCCTGCGCAGCCACTGGGCGATCGTCGGTACCGGCCGGGGTTATTACGGCAGCACCAGCGTCGAAGCGAACTCCTACGGGGTTACCAAGCCGCCGGTCCGCACCTACCTGTTCATGGGCGGTCCGGAATACCGGAGAGCGCGCAACCAGCGCCTGTCGATGACGCTGCACGCCTACTTCGGGACCGGCTATGGGATATTCAACTCCGGCGTAAAGAACAAGTCCGGGGCAACGATCAATCCCGAGCTGGTGGGGATGTACAAGAACCAGTTCAGCCGCGGCGCGGGCGCCTTCGGCGGCTCGCTGGACTTCAATGTCTCGGAACGCTGGGCGGTGCGCATTGCTCCGGAGGCCACGCTGACCGACTTTCAGAGCTCGTCGGGCAAGGGCGGCCTGGATGCGCACTATGCGGCGACGGTGGGCATCGTTTACCGGCTGAAGCGCGGGTTGAGAGAGTAGCTGAGTCCTTAGCCCGGGTGCGCCGGGTTATTGACCGGGGCTGGCGTAGTAGCCGGTCCGGTTGCGGATGACGTATGGCTCTCCGGTGGCCGAGGGCTTGGTCAGGGTCACGTTGATGGCGCGGAACTGGCTGTCTGCCACGCGGCGGGTGGGGTAGTACCCGATGAGGTATTGCGTGCGCAGGTCTTCCGAGACTTTGCGGAAGATGGCGTCGAGGTTTCCACCCTCGGCGTAGTAGTATTTGCCGCCGGTCTGCTCGGAGAGCGTGATCATGGCGTGCTCGCCGGCGGTGTCGCGGCCGGCGTCGGCGATGATGGGCAGGTCGATGATGCTGTAGACCATCACCTCGCCGCGCAGCGCCTGTTCGAGGGCCTGCGGGTAGTCGGTTCCCTTCACTGTGTTGCCCCCGTCGGAGATGAGCACCAGGACCTTGCGCCCGTGGCGCGGAGCGAGGCTCTGCGAGGCCAGATAGAT
>Ga0335075_10018874_pt1 | contig 10219 bp, 15 predicted proteins | sample Lox_Sample_24_FD_206723 | JGI IMG/M metagenome (GOLD analysis project Ga0335075, IMG submission 206723) | Soil microbial communities from Loxahatchee National Wildlife Refuge, Florida, United States - Lox_Sample_2.4 | ecosystem: Environmental > Terrestrial > Soil > Wetlands | place: USA... | reverse complement strand
GAGCGGAGACGAGGACTGGCGTGACAATGCCGCGTGCCGCGGCCTCGATCCCGACCTGTTCTTCCCGATCGGGAACGCCGGCCCGGCCCAGGCTCAGATCGCCTAGGCCAAAGAGGTATGCGCGGGCTGCCCGGTCCGTACCCCGTGCCTGGAGTGGGCCCTGGCCAACGGCCAGGAGACGGGCATGTGGGGCGACACCAGCGAGGACGAGCGGCGCGTGCTCGGGCGCCGGGAGACCGAGAGACATGACGGGCAGTGACATGACCGCAATGATCAGAGACTCCTTCGCAAGAGCACACGGGGAAGGTAAGCGGCCGGCTCACGCCGGCCGGCTGGCGCCGGCCGTGCTCACACCGGTCCCGACGTCCCGCAGGCCGATCGGGCCTTGGTTGTGGCGGCGTTCTTGCTGGGGGCGCTCGCCCGCGGCGCGCTCGGCGACCCGGGCGCCGCCGGGCGCACCTCGGCCTCCGTGGAGCGCCACCGCGAGGCCCTGACCCACGGCGAGACCCGGGTGCTGCATTACCTGCCGACCAACCTGTCCGCGCGGGAGATCGCCGGCGAGCTGTACCTGTCGGTGAACATGGTCAAGACGCACCAACGGCACCTGCACCGGAAGCTCGGCGCCCGCAGCCTGACTCAGGCCGTCGAGCAGGCCCACGCGCTCGGCCTGCTCGCACCGTCCCCTTGACGGCGCTGACCGGAGCTGGGCCAGAAGGGATGACGCGGGCCCGGTTCAGCGCCAATGCGCGGAAGGAACGTAATCCGATGACCAAGCAAGCAAGCAATGTGCGGAAGCACCTGCGCAGGTTCCTGACTGCTGATCTAGGACGATTCGCCGGCGGCCCCGCGGTGAGTGACCCGCTCGGCCTGATGGCGATCGAGCGGGAACGCCTGGGTGCGCTGCGGTCGCCGCAGCATGACGGGAGTCCTCAGGCGGCCGCAACCGCGAACCATGGCACCCCGCCAGGCCCATCAAGGGCACGCTCGCGGTCCGGCTCCCTTACCATGAGGACAATGGGGGATGGGCAGGGGCGATCCCTCGGCCGGACCGCGACTGCCACAAAGAACCTGTCCCCGGGCCACTTCGCATTCGTGATGGCCACGAGCATCATCTCGACGGGAACATTCCTGCTCGGTCTGTCGTGGCTGTCACAGGCGCTACTCGTCATTGCGTCGGCCGGGCTCGTCGTGCTCAGCGTGGCCCTGGTGATCCGGCTGGTCGTTTTCCGTCCCAGCTTGGCAGCCGAGTTCCGCGATCCCCAGCGGGTCTTCGGCTTCTTCGCGATTGCGGCCGGGATAGATGTGCTCGGGGTCCGGCTGGCTGCCGCGGGTCATCCGCTGACCGCAGGGATCCCGCTGCTCGTCGTGCTCGGCTTCTGGCGCTACGTCCGGCACCACTGGCCGCTCAGCTACGAGCCGGCGTTGTGGAGCGTGGTCTTCCCGCTCGGGATGTACAGCGTCGCGACGCTGACGTTCGGCAGGGTCGCCCGCCTCGCACTCATGGAACCACTCAGCCGGTTCATGATCTGGGTGGCCGTCGCCGCATGGGTAGCGGTGGCCGCCGCGTTCCTTGTACGGCTCGTCTGGCCGACATGGCCTTCGCGCGGGCGCGGTGCGGTGCGGTCTGGCGGCCTGGTTGCGTGAGAAGGTGAGCTGGTGGTGACTTCGGGGCAGCGGACCGACGCTTTGCTGTCGGTCAATGTGGGGATGCCGCGGGACGTGCCCTGGCAGGGCAGGACGGTGCATACGGCGGTGTGGAAGAAGCCGGTAGCGGGGCCGCGGATGGTGCGGCGGCTCAATGTCGACGGTGACGGGCAGGGCGATCTGGCCGGGCATGGCGGCGAGCAGCGGGCGGTGTTCGTCTACCAGATCGAGTCCTACCGGTACTGGCAGGACGAGCTCAGCCGGGATGACTTTGAGTACGGGCAGTTCGGGGAGAACTTCACCGTGCAGGGACTGGCCGACGATCAGGTGTGCATCGGCGACCGGTACCGGATCGGCGGCGCGGTTTTCGAGGTAACCCAGCCGCGGGTTACCTGCTTCCGGGTGGGTATCCGGATGGATGATCCCCAGATGCCCGCGCTGCTGGTGTCCCATCACCGGCCCGGGTTCTATTTCCGCGTGCTGACCGAGGGCACGGTGGAGGCCGGGCAGGAAATTACCAAGCTTGCCTCCGGCCCGGAGGGTATGACGGTCGCGGAGATGGACGCCCTGCTGTACCTGCCCGGGCATCCCCGGCAGCAGGTACTGCGGGCGCTGCGTATCCCGGCGCTCAGCGCCGGGTGGAAGGCCTCGTTCCAGGAGATGCTCGACGAGCCCGGGGGGGCCGCCGGCAACGCGGGCCTGACCGACGCGAGCCCGCCGCCGGCCTGGCCCGGGTTCCGGCCGCTCGCCGTGACCGCAATCGGCCGGGAGAGCGAGACGGTGATCTCGGTGTACCTGGCCGATCCCGGGGGCGGGAGCGTGCCGGCCGCCCTGCCCGGGCAGTTCCTGACCCTGCGCCTGCACCCTGACCCCGCCGGGCGGCCGCTGCTGCGCAGCTACTCGCTGTCGGGGCCCCCGGGTGCCCGCGACTACCGCATCAGCATCAAGCGGGAGGAACACGGCGCCGCAAGCCAGTTCCTGCACACCCGGGTGCGGGCGGGTGACCTGCTGGAGGTCGCCGCGCCGCGCGGCACGTTCACCCTGCGCCCGGGCCAGGCGCCGGTTCTGCTGATCAGCGCGGGTGTCGGCGCGACACCGGTGCTGGCCATGCTGCACGCGCTGGCCGCTGCCCGGTCCAGCCGGGACATCTGGTGGCTGCACGGCGCGCGCAGCCGCGCCGATGAGCCGTTCGCGGCCGAATCCCGCGCCCTGCTGGCCGCGCTGCCCGGCGCGCACCGGCACGTCTGCTACAGCCGCCCGAACCCGGGTGACGTCCAGGGCCGCGACTACGACACGGCGGGACGCCTGTCGGCGCCGGTCCTAGCCGCCCTGGATCTGCCCCGCGACGCCGACGCCTACTTGTGCGGACCTGCCGCGTTCATGGCAGATGTGTCCGCTGCCCTGGCCGCGGGCGGTATCCAGGCGGCCCGCATCCGCACCGAGGTCTTCGGCCCCGGGCCCGCGCAGACACCCGGCATCGCACCCGCGGCCGCCCGCCGGCCGCACCCGCCCGCAGGCCAGCCCGGCAGCGGCCCCCTGGTCTCCTTCGCGCGCAGCGACCTGAACGCGCCCTGGGACCCCGGCTACGCCAGCCTGCTCGAATTCGCCGAAGCCTGCGACGTACCGGTGCGCTGGTCATGCCGCACCGGAGTGTGCCACACCTGCGAGACAACCGTCGTCTCCGGAACAGTCCGCTATGCCCCCGACCCGGTCGATGACCCCGCCGACGGCAGCGTACTCATCTGCTGCTCCCAGCCATGCGACGACCTGGTCCTCGACCTGTGACTACCCCGCTCCTGGATGCTCGCTGGGACGGGCCCGGGCAAATCATTCGTTCGGGGCCGTTCAAGATTTGGCGTCTGGACCTAGTAGTTAGCGCGCACAGCCGCTCCCGGCCGGTCACGGACTGGCTGTCGCCAAGCTGGCCGATGAGAAGCGTGAGCTGGTCATGCACCACCGGGTAGATGCTGCGTTTCGACGGCGCCAGCCCGTACACCTGCCAAAGGTGCGCACTGAGCTGCGCGTATTGCCTGGCCTCCCGCGGGCCCTGGCCGTCAGGCCAGCCCGGCTCGCCCGGCAGGGCGATGTAAGCCGCCCCGGCAGCCACCAGGCGGAGCAGGTCACGCCGGTACATATCGTCATCGTCCCTCCGAGCGCAGACAGCGCGGCAGCCGCCATTCCCACAGGGCCCTGACCTGGTTCGCTCAGCACTACGCTCAGCTCATCCGGCCGCATCTTCAGCAACCGGCCCAGGCTGGGCCGGATGTACGGTTCCGGGCTGGTCTCCCCGCGCTCCCACCGGCCCACTGTCGTCCGGTCAACGCCGAGCGCTTCGGCAAGTGACTCCTGGCTGTACCCGAGCGTCTTACGCTGCTGAGCCAGCCGCAGCCTGGCTTGCACTGGTCACCTCCGGCTTGCCGCCGCGGATTGCTTTCCAGCGTACGGTCACAGGCTGCTCACCGCGATGGGTGCCGCGTAGATGCATCAGGACTGCATCAGCCCTGCCGTGGCCAGGGTGCCGGGCCGGGCGTCCACTGGTCGTACAGGCTCGCCTGCCAGAGCACGGAGGATCACGATGAACACAGCCAGCACCATCGCCCGGACCCAGGTCCGCGACCCGGCGGCAGCCGAGATCGCGGCTGAGGCGCTGCTTGCCGGCCTCGGCGTTGACACCAGCGGTGAGAGCATGGCCAGGACGCCGCGCCGGATGGTGCAGGCGCTGGCGGAGATGCTCACCCCGGCCCCCTTCGACCTGACGACTTTCCCGAACGATGGGGGGTACCGCTGGCGGGGCAGCGGCGCCCCTGCCCGATCCAGGCGGCGTTCCCGCTGGAGGGCACCGATCCCCAGTGCCGCGAATGCGCACGCAACGACCGGGGACGGCAGATCGCCCGCGATGTCGAACTTGGCGACGACGGCCGGGGTTCAGATCTTGCGCCCACCTGCCGCCGCGAAAGCACAGGGCGCCGAACCCAATGCTCTACGTGCTTGAGCTCCAGGCCGCTGCTGCCACGAATTGAGTCCATAGTCGGCAGCATGAGGTCGCGGTTGTGCAGCGCCTCCGTCCCCGCGGGGACGCGCAATTGCGTGTCCCCGCGGGGACACTTCGTCTCGGCGCACGGACCTGGAAACCTGGGCAGTCGAGACCGCGCTGGCGATCCAGCCCTCCGCTCAATCTGGATGGGCTAGTTTGCGCGCACAATTCCGCCTTATATGCATGGCCACACGGCTTTTGGTCCTGCTGCTGGATCGAGGCCAGAGCCGGTTGTTCTGTGCGACTGTCAGGAGGATACGGTGGCGGAGGTGTTGCTAATGTAAGACAGATTGTCTTACGCTGGTGGCATGGCTGACACGATTACGGTACGCACCGATGACGAGACCGAGCACGCGCTCGATGTCCTCACTCGCGATGGCAGCTCGCGATCGGCGGCGATCCGCCGTGCGGTGCTGGAGGCCGCCGAGCGCCGGGAGCGGGCGGCGGAGATGCGGCGGGCTGTGCTGTGCATGGATATCGGCCAGCCTGATGGCGTGAACGTGGCCGAGGAACTGGCCAGCTCCCGTGGTGATGAGCGCTGATGATCTACCTTGATTCGGCGGCCGTGGTCAAGCTTGTGCACGCCGAGCCGGAGTCGCAGGCGTTGCGTGACTGGCTCGATGAGCGCGCTGAGACCGGGTGGGTCAGCTCTGTCCTGGCGGAGATCGAATCTTTCCGCGCGCTGGCCCGCCATGCCCCGGCTGCGGTAGCCCGGCTGCACCCGGTCCTGGATCAGATCGAGCTGATCGACCTGAGCCCCCGGATCCGGATACTCGCCCAGGCGGTTCAGCCGGTGACGGTCCGCAGCCTCGATGCGATTCACCTGGGGACTGCCCTCCACGTTCGTCCCATGCTGACCTCATTCGTGACTTACGACAAAAGGCTCCTCGACGCCGCCGCTGCGGCTGGACTCCCAGCGCTCGCGCCCGCATGAGGACCGCGCCACCCCCATCAGCAGAGGGCGTACGTGCCCCGGCCCAGGAACGAGATAACCCAAAGCCGCTGAAGGAAGCAACGCGGCAGCGCAATCGGCGCGAGCAGACGACGTCTTGCAGACCAGTCCGGCGCTGACCGCAAGTACCCGGCCACAGACGTTCTGCGCCGCATTGTCCATCTCGCTCGCCCCCGAGACACTGCGCCCGATTCGGCGATCACGCAAACCCGCGCTCCGCCAGCGGTGTGACGATGCGTGACGGCCTCCCGGTTGCGGCGGGCGGGGCCGCCTATCTGCGGGCGCTGGTTGTTCAGCAGGCGGTCGCGGCCTTGAACACAAGATGGCTTACGGCTGCATGCTCACCTCAGCCAGCATCGCCACCTCAGCCAGCATCGCCACCGCAGCCGTCGAGGGCCGCCTGCCCGGCGGCCCGGATCTCGGCTAGTGCAGCTGGGCGCGGACTTCAGCCCGATGATGAAGCTGGTCACCGGCACCTTCGTGCGGCGCGGTGAACGGGCAGCGTTCGATCCCGCGCACCCGCTCAACCTGCTGTGGCAGGCTTTCGCCGATGAAGTCGCCTCCGGCAGGCCCTACCAGCTATGACCCGGCGTCGGCCGGGGAGTTGTTCCCGGCCCAGATGATCCGGTCATCGAATCCGCCGCGCTCATCGGCTTTCGCCGCCCGCAGCTTCTCCAGTTGCTGCGGATCGGTGCCAGCCTGCCGGGCCAGCGCGTAGACCACTTCGAGGATGTCGGCGAGTTCCTCCGGGTCGCTGTCAGAGCCCAGGAACTCATTCACCTCTTCGGTCAGCTTGTCCCGCAGCCGGCTCGCATACTCGTCCGCGTCAGCAACGTAGATGACCGGTTCAAGGCCCTTCGCGCGGATAATCTGCGGGATCTTGTCACGCACTAGCTTGCCCTGGCCCACCACGACCTCCGGCCGTCCGCGTTCCTCGCGCCGCGCCTTTCAGCGCCCGATCCTGGGATCGTAGAGGGCAGGAGCCTGTGGCTACTGGATACACGCCGGCGCGATACGGCAAATCCTCTGTTAAGGCCCAAGTCGCTCTGCCGCGCAGGCAAGCCCGGCATGCTGCATGATCTGGTCAGCGGCGCATGTCCAGCGCCAGCGCGTCATCGAGGAGGCCGAGGCCAGCCAGTGCTTTCTCCAGCCCGTCAATGGCGCGGGCGGTCGGCTCGAAGACGCTGTGCAGGTAGTCGGCGGTGGCATCGTCGGGTGCCCGTTCGGCGAGAGAGTGCCACTGCTCGCGTTTGCGCCGCCAGTAGAGCAGGTCCGCTCCGGTCATCACGAACTTGTCGCAGTTGTGGCAGTCTTCTCTGAACAATCAACACGAGCTTGAAAGTTCGGATGTTGCCGCAGGTCAAGGCCGCCGTGCCAACATCACGAGCAGTGTTGACCGCCTCCAGCAGCCGGCCGCGTGCATCGTCAGGCAGCATCTTCGGATGCCGCCGCACGTTCCTGCGCGGCGCGAGCGGGTTCGCAGGCATATCGGTCTTCACGTGTCCCAGCAGGGCCCGGTTCCGGTCCGCCTTCGACGGCAGCCGGACCCGGCGCAGCCGGCCGGCCAGTCCGCTCCAGCCAGCGCAGATGATCCACCAGCAAGAACGCGTACGTCCGCTGAGTCCCCGGCTCGCCGTCGAAGCCGCGCAGGAACCGGTCGGCCTCTTCATGAACCGAACTATCAGGCCAGACGATCGTCCACGAACCTTCCCCCGTTCGCTGACGTCACGTACGTAAGGAACATGGAAGGTTACACAGTGTGTAAGATCAAGAACCGACACGCCAGACGAACGTCCCGCACAACCTGAGGCCGGTCGGAAAGGTTGCCTAGGACCACCTCCGCAGGGTCGTCCTCGAAGAGAAGGACAAGCCGGGAGCGGCGTTCCCTGTCAAGTAGGCGTGTCGAGAAATCCGTGCTGGGACGGGTGCTGCTGGCGTGGGGTGCATCCCGGGCTCAGGGCGACCGGCCCCACGCATCTTGCGCCTGCGGAGTGCCGCGCCATCGGCGGCCGTCGCCAAGGCGGTTACGGAACTTCCCGTCTGCCGCCTGGGCTTGCGCGACGGAGTAACGGTAGTGGCGACCCAAGGTGATGAGCTCGGCGGATGGCGACGGTTCGCAGCACACCACCACCAGGCCGAGGGCAATGTCATCGACACGGTAGCCGTGCTCGTACCGGGGCACGGTCTCGTGAGCGCGCTCAAGTACGCCGACGTTGCCGGTCAGCCGCTGAAGGTGCCGGAACGGCGCCGCGGGGCTTGACGAGATCCTCATGAGAAATCCGGAGGCTGGCTCGCATGTTCACGTGGTGGTCGCGTCCGTGCCGGTCAGCAGGGCCAGGATCTCGCCGACGGTGCGTTCCCGGCCGGCGGGCTCTGGTAGCGGGAGGTGCGCCTGAATGTGGTAGCGGTTGCGGCGGCCGTTCTTCTCCTTGACCACGTACCCGGCGGCGACCAGGTCGGTGATGATGCCGAAGGCGGTGCGCTCGGTGATGTCCAGGCTGGCCGCGATGTCCCGCAGGCGCGCTCCAGGATCATGCGCGACGCACATCAGGACCCAGGCGTGGGCACTCAGGAACGTCCAGCTGGGCATAAAAACAAGTTAGCAGATTCCGGAAAGATCTTGCTAGTTATCTGCTGCGGGTATAGCTTGGGATTAAGTACCGGACGTAGGCCGCAGACGGCGGCTAGCTTCCCGGGCTACCGGAGGAGCGAATGCACATCGGTATGGTCATCATGATCATCCGTGCTCATGACGCTCGTGATGCCGCGTCTCGGCCGACTAAGCCGGTGCCTGCTGGGCGCTGCCGGGCCAGGAAACCTGGTCTGGCAGCGGCGAGCTGATGAATGCCAGCCAGCCGGGACCGCGGTGCGGTCTGCCCTGGACCACCGGCCCGGGTGGCTCACGCCCGCGCTGCCGGGCGTCGGCTAGCGAATACACACTTCCCATCGTCCCGTCGCAGCACTCCGGCTGGCCGCATCAGGCGGTCGCCGAGGATGCTGCGGCGGGTCCCGCATCCCTGAGGAGGACACTCATGCCAGAACCCGCCGCAGCAGAACCGGTGCCGGGCACCACCGCTCCGCCGATGCCGTCCGAGGTCACAGCGCGCAGGCAGCGCCCCGCGGCCCGCGGTCTGCACAAGGTGATGATGCCGCTGCGCAACATGATGCGCAGAACCCCCCGCAGGCCGTAGCCCCTGCCGGGCCCAGGCGTCCTGCGGCGGAAGATGGCCTGACACGCGCGACGCCTGTACCCGGTCACCTGATAGGAAGACCGTGACCTGCCCAGCGGCTCATGATGCTTGCCTCGATGTCTCCTATCCTGAAAACCGGCGGCTGCAAAGTTGTCACGCTCAGCGGAGACCTTGACATCGCGTCAGTCCCCGCGCTGCGGGCCGCCGCCCGCGCCGCTGCGGAGGGAGCACGCTGGTCGGCGTGGCGCAGATCATGAGAATGCGGTCCAGGCCGGTGACGCGCAGCAGCTCGGCGACCTGAGGGCCGGGGGCGGCGAGGCGGACGGTGATGCCGCGCGCTGCGGCACGGCGTTGCGTGCCGATCAGCACGGCCAGCCCCGCCACCTCACACGATGACACCCCGGACAGGTCGATGATGAGCAGCCTGGTACCGGGCCGGAGCATCCCGTGCAGACGTTCCCGCAGCGCCGGGGCGGTAGCGATGTCCAGGTCACCGCGCAGCCGGGCGATGGTGCCGACGGCCTGGCCCGGGACAGGCACGCTCGCCTGCGCCGGGATTCTGGCCGGGGTTCCGGCTGCATGCACGGCGTTCACCGGCTCTCCGGCCGTAGGCGGGCCGGCGGGGCCGGATGCCCGGCCACGGCAGCCAGGATGTCCGGGGCATGGATGAGGTTGGCGGCCTGGGCGGCGAGATCCATCGCCGCCAGGGCGTCCGCCTCGGCGGTGCCGGGCGGGACGACCAGCAGGTCGATGCGGCCGCTGCCGCCGCAGAACGCGGTGAGCAGCCCGGCCGGCTGGCCGGTGAACCAGCCGAGCTTGACCACCCGGCCCGCGACGCCTAGCCGCCGCGGCTGGCTGTCCCAGCCCGCGGGTCCGAGCATGAGGCGGGTAACCCGGCCGCAGCGGCCCTCGACGGCCGCGATCAGCCCTGGCAGTTCCGCTGCCGGGTCGGCTGATCGCGGCCACCAGCCACCGTCCAGCAGCGTGCCGCGCGACAGCGCCGCCCCCAGGCGCAGCCGCGGTACTGGCGGTGCCGGGCTGGCCGGCGCCGGCTCACGTCCGGCGTCATGACTCATCACCCGGTCCCCGGTCGCGGTGTTCACCGGTGTGCCGTCCGGTGGCCGGTCCGCCCGGCGGCCAGATGGTAGGCCAGCAAGAGGACGGCGGACCCGGCGATGGCGGTGAGCCAGGTGGACAGGTTGAAGAACCCGTTCAGGGTGTGCAGGTGGAACACCCGGCTCGCTGCCCAGCCGCCGCCCAGCGCGCCGGCGACGCCGATCACGCAGGTGAGGATGAGGCCTTGTGATCGCTTGCCGGGGATCAGCATATTGCCGAGCAAGCCTGCTCCCAGGCCGAGAACGATCCATGCGATGATGCCCATGATGATGACTCCCTGGT
>Ga0335075_10018873_pt1 | contig 10219 bp, 7 predicted proteins | sample Lox_Sample_24_FD_206723 | JGI IMG/M metagenome (GOLD analysis project Ga0335075, IMG submission 206723) | Soil microbial communities from Loxahatchee National Wildlife Refuge, Florida, United States - Lox_Sample_2.4 | ecosystem: Environmental > Terrestrial > Soil > Wetlands | place: USA: Florida... | reverse complement strand
TCGTTCTCTCCATCTGCGGCCTCATCCGCGGTGATGGCCAGCGGCAGCGGCATCGATCCGTTCCACAGCCGCCGCAGGTGACCGTCTTCGATGCGCGCCCGCGGCAACAGGGTCATTTTGCCGGTCACCTCGACCTCGTCACCCAAAACAGTGGGCGCGGGCGCAGCGAGCTGCACTTCGGTCGCTCCGGTGCGGTCCTCAATGACCAGCAGATCGTGATTGAGGATGACAATACCGCGCACCACGACGGGCACCGGAGTCTTCGTCGAGCGCGCGCCCTGAATTGCCGATTCGATGGACTGCAGGTTCTGCACGCCGTCCGCCTGCGCGACGGCCGTGGACGCGCACAGGCCGAGCAGCGCCGTCGCGGCCATCGATCGCATGACCTGCGCCCGCCTCCTCCGTTTCGCCAATTTTCGCAGCCAGGTCATGTGCGGTTGGAAAGGCCAGCGCCAAACACACTATACTTGCCCGGCAGATTATGGCCAGCATCCGCGGCTTCCGGTGGGTGGGGCTCGCCACGTTGGCGATCACCGTGGTTGTTGCCCTCGCATTTCTTCGCGGACGTGTCGCCGAAGCTCACCAGCAGCGCCACGGCTGGTTCCCCATCAGCGGCAACTGGACCATCCGCGGCGACGTAGTCTCCAATACCCACTACGGCCGCGGCGATATGATGCTGATCCGTAACCCCGATGGCAGCGACTATAGCATCTCCGCCCAGGTGCGCTTCGATCTGCTCTTTGCGGAAACCCACTACGGCGACGCCGGCCTGATTATCCGCACCTCCGACCCTCAGCCCGGCGTGGACTCCTACAAGGGCTACTACGCAGGACTTCGCCCCGACAGCCAGACCGTCGTTCTCGGCCGAGCCTCGTATGAATGGCGCCTGCTCCAGGAAGCGAAGCTCAACGTCCCCATCTCCTCCGACGAATGGTACGGTCTGAAGCTGACGGCGCACGGCTGCACTCTGGAGGTAACTGCGACGCCTCCCGGTCACGGTCCTGCCACGCAGATTCGCTACCAGGACTCTGACTGCCTCACCTCCGGGGTCGCCGGCCTGCGCAGCTTTTATGCCGATGCTTCATGGCGCAATGTGAAGGTTGTTCCCTTCTGATGCAGTCAGCTGCAGCTCGCCCCGGATCAGCACTGCGACAATCGGATTGCGCGCCATGGTGTCGCGGTCGATGATCTGCACCGGCAGCTGCGCCGACCAGGCGCTTGCCGACGCGCCCGTCAGGGCCACACGCATCGCCTGCATCGCCCGCCGTCCGAGTTCCTGGGGATCGCTGATCACCAGCGCGTCGATGCCGCCATCCTGCAGGGCGCGCAATTCATCCACTTCTTCTGACACACCAATGAGCGCCGGCCGGTGCCCCTTCCACGATTCGAAGGCCGCCGCGGCCGCATGCGTTGAAAACTCCGCCGTGGTGAAAATGCCCCCGATGTTCGGATGTTCGGCCACCAGATCGAGCGTCGCCTGACGCGCCCGCGCCCAGTCCGACAAGCCGTACTTCACACCCACCAGCTTCAGCTGCGGTGTCCGCGCAATCTCATCGGCAAAGCCCTCCTCGATGCGCGAGCTGCCTTCCACCGTCGGGCTTACGCCCACGATTCCCACTTCTCCATGCCCCCCCAGCAGGCTCAGGAATCGGCGCGCCGCCAGCCGTCCGGCTTCCTCCTCGTCCCAGCCAATGAACGCCGCGTAATCGCGCGGGGGCAGCGCGATGGGCGTGCCCACCACCACCACCGGAATGTGCTGCAGCTCAGCGTTGCGCAACACCGACGCCAGCACCAGTTGATGGGAGGGCGACACGATGATCCCCTGCACGTGCCGGGCGATTGCGTTCTCCACCAGTTGCGCCTGCTCGGTATAGTCGGTCACGGCCTGCGGCGCGGACATTTCCACGTGCATCCCCGCGGAATCCTTCTGCACCTCCTGCGAGAACACTTCCCAGTAGTGCAGTCCGCCGGTGGGCATGATGACGGCAATGGTGGGCGGCTGGCGATGGCAACCCACCGCCGCGCCCAGCAGAGCCAGCCCACCCCACAGCAGGATCGTTCTGCGCATCGTCATCGACACCCGGCTTCGCATCTTCCTGTGCTTATACCCCGGCCGATTTCGCGCCGTCCAGCGCTCACCACCTTCGGGCCGCCGCCGGAACCGGCTCATCCACGCGCAGATACTGCCCTCCCGGAACGTCTTTGAGGGTCTGCACAATTCCGCTCGGCCAGCGAATCTCCACCGTCTTCACCGACGTGTCGCGGCCCAGACCGAAATGCGCGCGCACATCGCTGGCCGAGAGATAACTCGACGAGGTGGTCACCGTTTCCCATTGCGATCCCTCCGAGGTGTCGATGCGGATCACGGCGCCGATCCCGTCCCGATTCGATTTGTGACCCACCAGTTTGAAACCGATCCAGTGATTCGCCGTCTTCGTCCGGTTCATCAGGATGTGAACCGGGCCACCGTTCTCCGTGATCACCGCGTCTTCGCGTCCGTCGTTGTCGATATCCCCGGTGGCCAGCCCGCGCCCCGCCCATCGTTGCCGGAACACATCGTTCGACACCGGACCGACACTCACAAATCTCTTCCCGTCGATATTGCGCAGCAGCATGGGAGGCTCGCGGTAATGCAGGTCAGGAAAGCTCTTTTCGATGGTATCCAGATCGTGGCCCTGCGCGATCAGCAGATCCTTCCAGCCGTCGTTGTCGTAGTCGATAAATCGCACGCCCCAGCCGGAATGCAGCAGCGTGGTCCCGGCGACGCCGGTGGCGTAGCTGTCGTAGCTGAAGGTTCCGTCACGATCGTTCCGGTACAGCGCGTATTTCTGATTCGCGAGGTCGTCGACAAACAGGTCGGGCCAGCCGTCGTTGTTGTAATCGGCAAAGTCGGTGCCCATACCGGCAAAGGTCCTTCCATCGGCATCCACCGCCACGCCCGACTCCAGCCCAACCTCGTCAAAGGTGCCGTTGCCTTTGTTGTGAAACAGAAACTCCACCATCGAGTCGTTGGCGACAAACAGGTCCGGATGCCCGTCGCGGTCGTAGTCGGCGATGGAAATCCCCAGCGCTTTTCCCGGGATGCCGAGACCCAGCTTTTTAGCTTCTTCGGTGAACGTCCCGTTGCCGTTGTTGTGATAAACCAGCATCGAAATCGGCGGGAAGACATCCGGATGGCAGTAGCCGCGATTGTCCCTGGGCCCGCACCACACGTCGTCCCAGTCCCACGTGATATACCGCAGCACCACCAGATCGAGATAGCCGTCGCCGTCCAGATCCACCCACGCCGCCGACGTCGACCACCCGCTGCCGCCCACGCCCGCCTGTTTCGTCACATCGGTGAAGGTCCCGTTGCCGTTGTTGTGGTACAGGTGATTCCCGCCCAGCGAGGTAACGAACAGATCCTCGTAGCCATCGTTGTCGTAGTCGCCCACCGCGACGCCCATCCCGTAGCCCACGCCCTCGAGGCCGGCCTTTTCGGTCACGTCTTCAAAGGTGCCGTCGGCCCGCTGGTGATAAAGGCGGTTCCAGTACTTCGGACCGGTCTTCTCCGGGATGGTCCCCTTCGGCACGTAATCCCCGAACGGCGCACCGTTCAACACATACAGATCCAGCCGCCCGTCGTTGTCGTAGTCGAACAGCGCCACGCCCGATCCCATCGTCTCCAGCAGATACTTGCGGGAGCTGTGCGGCGCCTGATGCAGGAAGTGCACGCCCACCTGCGCGGTCACATCCTCAAAATCAGCGGGCACCAGATCTGCCGTGGACACGCTCTGCCCCAGGCTGCTCGCCAGAACCGTAGCCAAAACGCCGGCCACAATCGTGCCCAGCGCCGCCATCCTCATTGGCTCTTCCCCGCCGCGCAGGCTGTGCACAAGTCGCCGATCACGCCCCGGCCTTCCTCGATGGTGAAGATCCGGTCCACCGCCGGCAACTTCACGTTCTCCACCCGGCCGCTGGGCCAGTGAATCTCCACCGCATCGACGCGCGTCGCCTGACCCAGTCCGAAATGCACGCGCATATCGTTCGACGAAAGATAGCTGCCGCCGCTCAGCACGTCGCCGCGCTGGCGAATGCCTCCTGCCGTCAGGTAGACCGTCGTGCCCACCGCATCCCGCGGGCTTTTCGGTCCGCCGATCAGGCTCAGTTCCACCCAGTGGTTGTGATCCGGATTGACATTCTTCAGCAGCATGGGAACGCCGTCGAGATTATTGATCACCACGTCGATCTTGCCGTTGTTGAAGAGATCCCCAAACGCCGCGCCGCGTCCCACCCCCACTTCCGCCAGTCCCGTTCCGTCCACAGCCGGCACCAGCGCGAAGGTTCCATTGTGCAGGTTATGAAACAGCAGCGGCCGCTGCGCATAACTGATGCCCCACTCCGGATGCTGATCGGCCTGCGGATACACATTGCCGTTCACAATCAGCAGATCCTTCCACCCATCGTTGTCGTAGTCCAGAAACCCGTCGCCGAACCCCACAAACGGAATCGTCGACGCGGCGATGCCGGTCTTGTAGCTCAGATCGGTGAAGTTGCCGGTCCCGTCGTTGTGGAAGACCACATCGTAGTCGTCGGAAAAATCCGTGCTGACCAGATCCAGATGCCCGTTGTTCTCGTAGTCGCCGGCAGCCAGGCCCATATTAGCCACCTCGCGCCCGTCCTGGTTCAGCGCAAAGCCGCTCATGTAACTCTGATCGTCGAAGGTGCCGTCGCCCTTGTTGATGTACAGGTAATTCGGCGTCGAATCGTTCGCCACCACCAGATCGGGCTTGCCATCGTTGTTCACGTCCACAAACAGCGTGCCCAGACCGTAATAGCCGTTGGGATCGCTGACGCCCGCTTTCACGCTGACGTCGGTGAATGTCCCGTTACCGTTGTTGTGGAAGAGATGATCGCCGGCGCCCTCGAGACCCCGCGGCCCGCACATCACGCTCACGCCCCGATACTGGCACAGCGATCCGCCCGCCGCTTTCGAGCCAGCCACCGGTGGATTGTTGAAGTCGAACTTGATGTACCCGGCCACAAACAGGTCCAGCAATCCGTCGCCATCGTAGTCGCCAAAGGTCGCGCCCGTGTGGTCCACGGCTATATTCGGTGAAGGTCCGGCCAGCGCCACGCCCGCTTTTTCCGCCACATCGGTGAAGGTTCCATCGCGATTGTTGTGATAGAGCCGGTTGGCGCCGACGTTGGTGACATACAGGTCGGGCCAGCCGTCGTTGTCGTAGTCGCCCACCGCGCATCCCAGGCCCCAGCGATCGTTGGCCACACCCGCCTGCTGGGTGACATCGGTGAAGGTTCCGTCGTGGTTGTTGCGGAAGAGCGCGGCATGCGGCGGTTCGGCCTTGCCGTCGTGCGCCGCGAAGGTCGATCCGTTGACCAGGTAAATATCCAGCCAGCCGTCGTGGTTGTAATCCAGCAGGCAGACGCCCGAACCCTTCGCCTCGATGATCACGCGCTTCTGCGGCGTCCCCGTCACGTTCCGCCACTTGGTGAGACCGGCTTGCTTGGCCACGTCCAGAAAGATGACAGGCCCGCTCTTCACAAATCCGCCTGCCGTGATCGGCCGGTGCTGCTCGTCGAATTGTGCCTTTTGCGCGCTCCCCGCCGCCATCCCGCCCTGCTGTCCCGCGGCGCACGCGCACCACCCTGCAGCCAGCACGGCCGCGGCCAGCCATGCGATTCCGGATCTACCATCCGGCCGCTGCCGGTCCCGCGGCCCTGGCCCACTGCGAATGCTCACTCCCTGACTCTCTTTTGCTGCTCGCTGAGAAATAGCTCGCGCATCGGAACACCCTGGGGCGCGAGTTATTCGTGACTATACATGGGCCGCACGGCCCGGCGCTGCCTACTGTTTCCTGCCGGGAGAATCTTTCGATCCGTACAGCTTCGCGCTCAGCGCCAGTTCCGCGCGCGCCTGCTCCATCTCTCCCGCCGCGCGATACGCGCGTCCCAGATCGTAGTGCAGCTTCGGGTCCTGCGGAGACAGCGTCACCGCGGTCCGCAGTTCCTCGACTCCCTGCTTCGCCCTGCCGGTTTCTGCCAGTGCCCGGCCCAGCTTTCCGTGGCACTGCGCGCATCGCGGCGCCACCGCCACGGCTTTTTCCAGCAGGGGAACGGCTTCCGCGGGACGATCGTGCTCCAGCAGAAAGGACGCATAGTCCAGATAGGGCCACTGATCCGTCTTCGGGTCCGCATCGGCCAGAACCACCGCAGCCTTGTACGCTTGTTCCGCCTGTTGCGGCTGGTTCGCCATCTCACAGGCCAGCCCCAGATTCGCTTCCGCCTTCACATCCCTCGGATCGAGCGCCAGCGCCCGCTGAAACGCCGCTTCGGCCTCGGGAAATTCGCTCTGCGAATACAGGCAGCGCCCCAGCCCGTACCACGCCTGCTCGTTTTTCGGATCGAAAGCTACCGCCTGCTTCATCCACCGGATCGCATCGTCGTAGTCGTTCAGCAGCACGTAGTCCAGCGCCACGACTTTCAGGTCGTCCGATTGCGGCGTGGTTAGCTTCGCCGCCTGCGTGTAGGTGTTCAGGGATTCCGCGGGCTTGTCTTCACGATTCAGAACGAAACCCAGCAGGTAGAGCGCGTCCGACGAATCCGGATGCAGCTTCGCATAGGTTCGCAGCGCGGCTTCCGCCTGGGCAAACTGCTCCACATTCACCAGCGATTTCCCTTCCATCAGCAGAGCGTCGCTTTTCCCCGGATTCTCCGCCTCCACCTGCGCGAATAACGGCGCAGCCTGCGCATAGCGATGCGCGGCAAACGCCGCCTCCGCCTGCTGGTAGGCATTGGCCGCCTGGGCATGCGCCGCCGCGCCTCCCCAGACCATCGCGACACTCGCTGCTGCCCACGCCCATCGCATACGAGCGCCGATTATAGGAGCCGCGCCACCCGTTCTGCCACCCGCTTGCCGCATTCGGAAAGTTGGTAGAATGAGCGGCAATCCTGTGCAGCGCCCCCTCGCCATTCTCGCTGTGCTTGTGGCGGCCGCTTCCTGCCGGATGCAGGCCCAGCAGCCGACGGTGCAGTCGGGAACCACCCTCCTTCAGGCCGGCGATCCAGCCCACGCCCGCAACGTCTTCGAATCGATCCTCGCCGCCGATCCCGGCAGCGATGCAGCGCAACAGGGTGAAGTCGCAGCCAGCGAGCGCATCGCTCTCGATCAGCGTGCGCAGGGGAAAATGGCCGATGCCCTCCAGACCCTGATGCGCGCCGGGCAATACGCGCCGCAAAACGCGCGCCTCGCCTACGATCTCGGCGTGCTCGAGGATGAAATGCATCTCTATCCGGAAGCCACTGCCTCTCTGGACAAGGCCGAGCAGCTTCACTACGACGACCCCACGCTCCTCTACGCAGAGGCTCGCGTCTTCCTCGATCGCCAGCAGCTGAATCCCGCGGAAGAGAAGATGCTCGCCTATCTGAAAGTGCGCCCCAACGACGCCACCGCGTATTACGGCCTCGGCCGGATCTACCAGCTCGGCCTTCAGTTCGATAAGGCCCGCCTGGCATTTCAGAAGTCCATCGATCTCGATCCCGAGCAGACCGAAGCCTGGTATCAGCTGGGCGAAATTGCTCTTGAAGAGAATCACGACGCAGAGGCGCTCACCGACTTCGGCAAAACCCTGGCGCGCAATCCTCTTCATGGCGGCGCCCTGGCCGGAGCGGGCGAAGCCTGCTTCCACCAGAAGCAGTATCGACAGGCCCTCGACTATCTCAACCGCGCCGTTGCTGCCGCGCCCAACTACGGCCCCGGCCACTATTATCTGGGCCTCACGCTGGCCCGCCTGGGCCGCAAGGACGAATCACAGCGCGAGCTTGCTACCGCTGCCAAGCTCGCCGATGCCGAGAATCGTCAGTCCGCCACCCACTATCAGGTAACGAAAACGAATGAGCCCCAGTAATCTTTGAGCCCCCAACTTAGCTCGGAACCGCGTATCGCCGCGCCCAGCTTTCAAAAGAATGCAGTGAGTGACCGCTCGCAGGTCCATCGCGACTTTTCACCGCGCTTTTGCGCGCCGTTCACTGATTGCTGATCCCTGTTTCCTGCAAATGGATCCCGCACTCCAGCTTCTGCCCGCCCCAGCGCCCTGACCGCGGATCGTTTGGATCCGTCGGCAGGCTGGTGCACGGCTCGCACCCGATGCTCACGTAACCCCGGTCATAGAGGGGCAGCAGCGGAATCCCGTGCGCCTCGGCATACTGCCACACATCTCGCGTCGTCCACTCCGCCAGCGGATTCAGCTTGTCCAGCACGTGCCCGCTCGGCAGCGTGAAGCTCTCTTCCACCTGCAAATTCGCGCGCGACTTCGACTGCTGCCGCCGCAGTCCCGTCACCCACAGGCGGTAGTCCTCCAGCGCTCGAAACAGCGGTCCGACCTTACGCATCGCGCAGCAGCGGTCCGGAGCCGTCTGGTTCAGGATTCCGAACTCCGCTTCCTGCTCCGCCACGCTCTGCGCGCTGGCTACGTTGATCAGATTCAGCCCCCAGTCCGCAGTCATCCGGTCCCGATACGCGATTGTCTCCGCAAAGTGGTAGCCGGTCTCCAGAAAGATCACCGGCACCTTCGGCACGAACTCCCGCGCCATGTGCAGCACCACCATGTCTTCCGCCTGGAAGCTGCACGTCACGCACGCGTCGGACACCGGCTCACCCGTCGCGCCCTGCAGTTTCGTGCGCAGGAACTCCCGCGCCGTCTCCGCTCTTGCCGTCATCTCCGCAGCCGCCGTCATCGTACCTCCGCAATCACGCCCGCGCGCCGCAACTCCGCCACGATCGACTCCACGCCGTCGATGGCGAAGCCTTCGCGGGGCTCCTCGGCCCCGTGGGCGAAGACTGCAATCTTTCCCCTGCCCCCATCGCCGCCCTCGGCAATCACCACCGCGCCGGCATGCCCCAGGGCAGCCAGGCGTTCCCGATCCGTTACGCGCGTGCGCACCACCACCACGCCCGCATCCAGCAGCCGCTGCTCCAGCTCCGCGGCCAACTCGGCGTGGCTGCCCAGCTCCACCACAGCCCCATGTTCGGCCGCGCGCAGCGCCGTATCCTGCACAGCCAGCACCATCCCCGCACCGGCCGTTGCGTTGTCCGCAGCATCAATCAGGACCAGGCTGCCCGTAATCCGGTTCTCGCGGTACAGATCCACCAGCAGCGGCCGGCTCGTCTCCAGCACCACTTCGCCAATCGCGTTCAGTTCCAGCGCCTCGGCCGGCTTTTTTTCCAGATGCTCTACATCCATCCGTGACCGGATTTCCGCCACTCGCGCCCGCACCGTTTGCGTCGTGTGCTTCAGCAGATACGTCGACCCCGCGCGCAGCGGCTTCGCGTGCATCCACACCACCGTCACTTCCAGCCGGCTCGCTCTCTGTGGTTTCGAGTCGGCCGCGACGATCATATCTCCGCGGCTGACGTCCGCTTCATCCTCCAGCGTCAGCGTCACCGACTGCGGTGCGTGCGCCGACGCGAGATCCCCTTCCCACGTCGTGATCGACTTCACCCGCGTCCGCACTCCCGACGGCAGCGCTACCACTTCATCTCCCAGCCGCACCGTCCCCGCCGCAATCTGGCCCGCAAGCCCGCGAAAATCCTGGTTCGGACGAATCACCCGCTGTACCGGCAGCCGAAACCCTGTCCCTGCCCGCTCGATGGCCAGCGGCACCGTCTCCAGCAGCTCCAGCAGGCTCGCACGCCCATACCATGGCGTCTTGACGCTCCGGTGCACTACGTTATCCCCGTCCAGCGCGCTCACCGGAACCGCAATCAGCTCCGGAATCTCCAGCCGCCGCGCCAGCGCCTGCAGGTTCCGCTCGTGGCGCAGAAAGACTTCCTCCGAGAAGTCCACCAGATCCATCTTGTTCACTGCGGCAATCACCACTGGAATCCCCAGCAGCGCCGCAATGCAAGCGTGCCGCCGCGTCTGGTCCAGGATGCCCTTCCGCGCATCCACCAGCACAATCGCCACGTCCGCCGTCGACGCGCCCGTCGCCATGTTCCGGGTGTATTGCTCGTGCCCCGGCGTGTCCGCGATGATGAACTTCCGCTTAGCCGTCGAAAAATACCGGTACGCCACGTCGATGGTGATGCCCTGCTCTCGCTCCGCCCGCAGCCCGTCCGTCAGTTGCGCAAAATCAATCGCCTTGTCCTTCGTCACCGACCGGATGTGATCGTCGTACACGCTCCGCGAGTCGTACAGCATCCGGCCGATCAGCGTCGATTTCC
>Ga0335075_10018872_pt1 | contig 10219 bp, 6 predicted proteins | sample Lox_Sample_24_FD_206723 | JGI IMG/M metagenome (GOLD analysis project Ga0335075, IMG submission 206723) | Soil microbial communities from Loxahatchee National Wildlife Refuge, Florida, United States - Lox_Sample_2.4 | ecosystem: Environmental > Terrestrial > Soil > Wetlands | place: USA: Florida... | reverse complement strand
CCGCCATCCCCGGGCCCTATCGCGAGCGCGGCCAGATCGCCTACGAGACTGGCAAGCGGATCGTCGAGATGGTGTGGGAGGACCTGAAGCCGTCCGACATCCTGACCCGCGAGGCGTTCGAGAACACGATCGTGGTCAACAGCGCGATCGGCGGCTCGACCAACGCGCCCATCCACATCAACGCGATCGCCCGCCATATCGGCGTGCCCCTTTCGATTCAGGATTGGGAGACGGTCGGGCACAAGGTTCCGCTGCTCGTCAACATGCAGCCGACCGGCAAATATCTTGGCGAGGAATTCCACCGCGCGGGCGGCGTTCCGGCGGTGGTGAACCAGCTCATGAAGAAGAAGCTCATTCATGAGAAGGCGCTGACCGTCAACGGCAAGACGATCGGCGAGAATTGCGCCAAGCGGCGTTCGGACGATCCCGACGTCATCGCGCCGATCGACAAGCCCCTGAAGGAGAACGCCGGCTTCATCGTGCTCTCCGGCAACCTGTTCGACGACGCGATCATGAAGACGAGCGGGATCGACGACGATTTCCGCGCCCGCTTCCTCTCCAACCCGAAGGACCCGGACGCTTTCGAGGGGCGGGCGATCGTGTTCGACGGGCCCGAGGACTATCACCATCGCATCGACGACCCGAAGCTCAAGATCGACGAGCACAGCATTCTGTTCATTCGCGGCACGGGGCCGATCGGCTATCCGGGCGGGGCGGAAGTGGTCAACATGCAGCCGCCCGCGGCGCTCATCAAGAAAGGGGTGCTCGCGCTCCCCTGCGTCGGCGACGGCCGGCAATCGGGCACGACCCGCTCGCCGTCGATCCTCAACGCTTCGCCCGAGGCGGCGGTTGGCGGCGGCCTCGCGCTGATCAAGACCGGCGACCGGGTGCGCATCGATCTCAAGAAGCGAGCCGCCAACATCTTGATCTCGGACGCTGAGCTCGCCGAGCGCCGCGCCGCGCTCGCCAAGCACGGCGGCTACCACTATCCCGAGAGCCAGACGCCCTGGCAGCAGATCCAGCGCGAGATGGTGGCGCAGTTCGACGAGGGCATGGTGCTGAAGCCCGCGGTCCACTACCAGCGGCTGGCGCAGACCATGGGCGTGCCCCGGGACAATCATTGAGCTGACGCGACAGCGGTCCCGTGAGCGGTGTGATAATGTCGCTCAAGGGATCGTTGGAGCGAGGCGGTTCGACATCTAGAGCCTTATCGGTTCCGATTGAATCGGAACCGGGCTCTAACTCTTTGTTTTGAGCATGATCTTATCCGAAAACCGGTATCCACTTTTCGGCATCACGCTCTAGAGCCTTATCGGTTCCGATCGAATCGGAACCGGCTCCTCCTGGTCGACGGCGGCCTGACGGTGACCAGGGTGCGGCTCACCTGAAACTCGGCGTCCGGTCCCATCTCGCTCTCTTAAGGCGAACAACCGCCTTCGGCCATTCCTGCTCAGGCGCCAGGTGGCCCAGGAACGAGCGTTCTGCAGCTATAGAGCGACGAGGTGGCGCAGATGTAGAGCGTGCGCCTATCGGGGTCGCCCCAGGTGAAGTTGCCGGCCACCTCCGGGACGCGGATGACGCCGAGCATCCGGCCGTCCGGCGCGAAGACATGAAGCCCGCCGGGGCCGGTGCAGAACAGGTTGCCCTTGGCGTCGATCTTCATGCCGTCCGGCACGCCAGGCTCGGCGCCCTCGAGGACGGCCCAGACTTCGCCTCCCGACACGCCGCCTTCCTGCACCGCGAAGCGGCGGATATGCATTCTCGCCGTGTCGTTGATGAAGAGGACCGTCTCGTCCTCGGCGAGGCACAGGCCATTGGGCTCCTCGAAGTCCTCGACAATCCGGATGATCGAGCCGCCCCGCGGATCGATGCGATAGACTCCACGGACGGGCTGCTGCTCCGCACGCGGGACTCCCACGCCGAATAAAGCGCCCTCGCCCTGGCGGCGGCCATAGGGCGGATCGGTGAAATAGAGGCGGCCTAAGGAATCCGCGACAACGTCATTCGGACTGTTGAGCTCGAGGCCGACATAATGGCTGGCCAGTGTCGTCATGGCGCCGTCCGGCTCCTGGCGGACGACCCGGCTCGTCGCATGTTCGCAGCTGACGAGCCGGCCCTCGCGGTCGAGGCAGTTGCCGTTGGTCTTGTTGCTGGGGTTGCGGAAAATCTCGACCGTGTCGGAGCGCGGATCGAAGCTCAACAAGCGGTCGCCCGGAATGTCGCTAAAGATGAGGACGCCGTCTCGAGCACGCCAAACCGGGCCTTCAGTGAAGCGAAATCCGCTCGCGCGCTTCATCACCAGCTCGTTGCTGACGATGCGCGAGAACCTCGAGTCGCGAACGTCCAAATGGCTCATGACGATGATCCGCTGCTCTAGGGAGTTCGGAAAGTCACGTTCGTGACGCCTTCCGGGTCGAAACCTGCGGCGCGCAGCCTGGGAAGAGCCGTGAGACCGCACCGCCTCACGGCTCGTCGGCGCGTCACTCGTGAATTTCCACCCACTTCTTGCTGGCGGCGTCGTATTTCACCAGCGTCAGCTCCTGCTCGGTGAACGAGGCATGCCGGGTGGGTGAGAAAATCACCGGGCCGTCGATGCCTGGAACGCCGGACAGCTTTTCGTACGCGTCGCGCAAGACGGCGTGGTCGGTCGACTTCGTCTGTTCAATGACATGAGCGAGCGTCATCACCGCCTGGTAGCTCACCTCGGCCGACTGGGTCGGCTCTTCGTTGTATTTTTTCCGATAAGCCGCCGCGAACTCCTTGTACAAGTCATTGGGATGGAGCTCGGCCGTTATGAAAGCGCAGACGACGCCGTCCGCCGCCGCCCCGGCCAAGTTCGAGAACGTGTTGTCGGAGCAGGTGTCGGACTCGCCGAGCACCAGCAAATGCTCGCCCGAGGTCTTCAGAATTTGGGCGAAGGCCGCCTGGTCGGGAGGCGAAAGCCAGACTTCGACGCAATCGGCGCCGGAATTTTTCACCGCCGCGAGGTCGGGCGCCAACTGAGCGGTCGCGCCTGTCGTCCAGTTCTCGGTGATTGGACGATCGAGGGTGACCGTCTTGCCCGCCTTTTTATAGGCCAGCTTGAACGCCGCAAGTCCGCCCATGCCCCAGGACGTGGTGTCGTGCAGAATCGCGAGGCCTTTTGGGCAGTGCTTGAGCGCATAGTCGCCGAGCGCCGCGCCCCAGGCGAAGGAGTTGGCGCCGGATTGAAACACCCACTTGTGCGGCGGCTTGTCCGGGCCATTCGGATAGACGGTCAAGCCTCCGCCGTCGACCAGGCCGATATCGAGAATGTGATATCTGTCGGCCAATTGGGCGGTGACCGGTCCGTTGTCCGGCGAGCCGACGATCGCGACCGCTCCCTCGCTCACGAACTTCTGGAACAGCTGGCCGGCCAGCGTCCCGTCGCCATTGTCGTTGACCGCCTGGACGACCACCGGGCGCCCGAGGATCCCGCCCTGCGACATCAGCTTGTCTCGCGCCAGCAAAGCGCCCTGCTGCGCCTGAGTGCCGATATTTCCGTAAGCGCCGGTCGTCCCGCCCATCACCCCGATGATGATCGGAGCGCCGCTCGGTGCCGCGGCCATGGCCGGGGCGATCAGACAGCTTGCCAGGGCCAACAGCAAACTGCGCCCAGTCGTCGTGATGTTCATTCGATTCCTCCCTTTGCGCTCGTGACCTCGCGCGCATTGCTCGCACCCGACGTTACGCGATCCATCGCTAACATCGTTCCAATTGGACGCCAACAATCGCCCGCCGCGCGGCGCCGTCGTTTCGCGCGAGCGGTCAGGCGAGTGGGCGTCCATATCTATCGAAGGCGCGCACAGCGCCTCCCTTTGCCGAACCGGAAGTTTGCGTCGGCCCGTAACGGCCAAAGGCCGAAACCTCCGGAGTTGTGAGGCCTTCACAAGATTTGGCGCGCCGCTCATTCGCCGAGGTACACCTTTCTCACGACCGGATCCGAGCGCACTTCGTCCGCCGTTCCGGTCAGGACGACCTCGCCGGCGTTCAAGACCGTGACAAGGTCGCACAGCGGAAACAGAAAGCGCGTCTGATGCTCGATGACGATCATCGTCAGGCCGCGGCCCTTGAGTTCGCGCAAAATCCAAGCCAGATGCTCGACCTCGCGAGAGGTCAGTCCAGTCGCCGGCTCATCCAGAATGATGATGTCCGGACTGGCGACGCAGACGCTCGCCAATTGCGTCAGCTGCTCGATCCCGTGCGGCACGTCGCGAATGCGCCGCTCGGTCCACCCTCCGGCGCCGACCGCGTGGAGAGCTTCCGCCGCCCGCTGCGTCACGCGGTCCATGTCGAGTCGCGCGGATTGCAGAAGCGGCCATACGGCCGCGCGCGGGCCGACGTTCGTCGCCAGGCCATAGGCGCCGACCAGCACGTTCTGGCGCGTGGTCAGCTCCTTGATCAGCTGCGCGGCCTGAAAGCTGCGTCTCAACCCCAGCCGCGCGCGATCCGCGGCCCCGAACCCGTCGACCCTTCGCTCCTTGATGGAGATTGAGCCTGATATAGGGCGCAGACGCCCGGCGATGATGTTGGCGAGCGTGCTTTTCCCCGAGCCGTTCGGACCGATCAGCCCATGAATATGCCCGGCGGCGACTTCGATGCTCACATGGGCGAGAACGGTCGGACCGCTTCCATATCGGAATATGATATCGCGGCATTCGACAATCGCCGCTGACCGAGCCGGCGCCCCGGCCGCGGCGCCCGCCGGCCGGGGTCCGGGGAACAGCCGAACGAGCGAGCCGCGCTCCACCGCGTCCTCAGCCCCCTCGACAGGCATGGTCTCCGGCGCCGCCGGCCTGGCGGCGCCGCTCGAGGTCCGCCTCAGACGCGCCCAGGACCGCTTCAGGGCGCCGACAACGCCCTCCGGGACAATGGTCACCACCAGTATCGACAAGATCCCATACAGCACCTGCTGGAGCCACGGGTTGATGTGAACGAGCACGGGGAACATGCTGACGAATGCAGCCCCGATGATCGGGCCGGCGGTCGTGTTTATCCCGCCGATGAGAATCATGATCAGAACATTGAGCGAGACCGACCAACTGAACTGGCTCGGCGACACGACGCCAAGGAAGCAGAACAGCCAGCCGGCGAAGCCGATCGTCGCCGAGGCGAGCGCAAACACAAGGATCTTCACCGGTCCGGCGCGAACGCCGGCGGCTTCGGCGAAAGGCTCAGCGTCCCTGATCGCGAGCAGCACCGGATAGAGAAGCGAACGCCGAACGCTCCACACCACAAACGCCGTTGCCAGCAGTGTGAGCATCACGCACCAGGCGATCGGCTGTCCGAGCGGCGCGAGGGCCTCCGGCAGGTCGGGAAAGTTGGGCCCAAGCAGGCCCTGCATTCCGTTGGTGATTTGAAGGTCGGTCGCCAGCACCGTGATCACCAGGGTGAAAATGAATGTGGTGATGGCGAAGTGCAGACCGCTCACCCGAAGCGACGCGGCGCCGAGAACGACTCCGATCAGTCCGGTGGCGGCGATAACGATGGGAATGAGCAGGAATACATTCATCCCATAGACGGTCGACAGAATGGTCGTGAGATAGGCGCCAATGGCGAAGAAGCCGCCGACGCCGAGCGAATAGAGGCCAAGCATGCCAGCAGTCGCGTCCAGGCATATGGCGAGAATCGCATAGATCGCCGCCACCAGAACGAGGCCCTGGACCTGCAAGTCCGCCCAGGCGATGAAATAGGTCGCGACCAGGTAAGCGGCCACGATTGCGGCGACGAGCGCGGATCGCGCCAATCGGCCGGAAAGCGGATTGGGCCCGGGAGGCGATCGCTCATCCGCTTGGCCGACGCCGGTCGGCTTGCGAATCCTCCCGGCCGCGATCCGCTCGACCGTCCCCTTCAGAGACAGCGGGATCTGCTTCATCAAAGACGGCAGCCGCGCGAACGGGGCGGCTTTGAGGCTGAATATCCGCTTTGGGCTTACAAGCAGAACCAAGACGAGGATGACGAATGGAAACCAGTCCGACGCTTGGGAATTGATGTAGGTGTCGGCGCCCTGCGAGAGAACGCCAAGCAGCAGCCCGCCGGCCATTGCATAGGCCGGATTCTCCGCGCCCCCGATCATCATCGAAACAAAGCCGAAGGTGTTGAAGGTCCCGCCCAGGTAAGGATTGGCGAACGTGCGCGGTGCGATCAGGACGCCGGCGATTCCCGCCAGAAGCCCGGAGATCGCGAAGGCGACGGCCGCGACCATCGTCGTATTCGCGCCGATGCACTCGGCCATTTCCGGATCGGCGGCGGTCGCCATCCCCACTTTGCCGAACAATGTTCGACGCCGCACAAGCTCCAGCGCGACGACGATGACGGCCGCGACCGCGACAGTGAGAATCTGCTGCGCGGTCAAAAGGGCGCCGCCAATATGGACGCCGATATTGTTGAGGAGAGGCGGAAAGGCGCGAGAGCGAGGGCCGACGACATAGGCGATCGTGTTCTCGAGCGCGAGTCCGAAACCCAGGGTGCTGACCAGCCAGCCGAAGCTGAAACGGTCGGCCTTCAATATCGGCCTCACCGCGACGAAGTAGGACGCAACGCCGATCGCCCCGGCTGCGATCGGACCGAGCACGACGCCGATCCAGGGATTGAACCCCGCCGCCGACAGCGACGCCGCCACGACAATCGCCGTCGTCAGCATCTGCCCCTGCGCGAAATTGATGACGCGGGTGACGTAGAAGGAAAGCGCGAGCGCCAGTCCCAGGAGACCGTAGATCGCGCCGATCGCCACGCCGCCGAGAATAAACTGAAGCACCCGCGCTTCCTCCCGCCGCCGGTCCTGTCCGAGATCCAGCCGATCCAGTTTCTAGTTCAGCCTAGGCGTGCGCGCTGTCCAGAATTTGTTCGCGGGACGCCGCCTCAAGCCCCGCAAGGCATGAGCGCCGCTTCCGCTTGCCGAGCTATTTGACGCCGCCGACGGTGAGGCCGCCGACCAGCCATCGCTGGGCGAACAGCGCGATCAGATAGACCGGAATGATCCCGGTGATCGACGCGACCGCCATCTGGCCGAAATTGACCAGCCGCTCGCCCTGAAAGAGCGCGATCGCGACGGGCAGCGTGCGGGTCGAGGGATCGTTGCTGAAGGACGAAGCCAATAGGAACTCGTCGAAGGCGAGAATGCCGCAGATGAGCGCGGTTGCGGCGAGGCCGGGCGCGATCATCGGCGCGATGATGCACGAGACGGCGGTCAGGCGCCCGGCGCCGTCGAGCCACGCCGCCTCGTCGATCTCGATCGGCAGCCTGCGAAAACCGGCAGCGCCGAACACGCCCGAATTCATGTATGTGATTTCCTTTGGAGAATGCTCCATCCTGCTCGAAACGGGCTGGCGGGACGGGAAATCTCGAGGTCGAAAGCTGGCGCCATCCGCGGACTTCGACGAAAGATCGATGGGCCCGACGGTCGCCCGGCGCAAACCGGCGTCGCAGGCGTTTTCGGCGACAGCGCCGCACGAGGCCCGAGAAACAGGGATCGGTGGTCGGGAAGCCGGTTGTCCAAAATGGCCAAGATGTACAGGGGCCGGAAGGAGCTGGCCGCCTTCTGCAAGTCGGTGTGCGACTTCGCCGAAGCTCACCTTCGCCACTGGAACAACGGGGTGCAGATTCTCGGAGGCGATGGCGAAACCGCCACGATGCGCTCCTTCATCATCGGCTTCACCTGCGGCGTTTACCCGGTGCCGAAGATCTTCGAGACCGGAATCTACTACGACAAGTTCCGCAAGGTGAACGGCAAGTGGTACATCGAGGAGCGGAACTTCCACTGCGACCCGCAGCCCGAGCATCGCGGCCGCGTCTGGGACCCGCAGAAGTTCGCCGACGACATCCGCTAAAGTTTCTTTTCTTTCCTTGCAAATGGCCGCGCCGGGTCGGCGCGGCGCCCTGTCACGTGGATTGCACCGCCATCCGGGCGCGGCGGGCGCGTTCGCCGGCCGCGTTCAGGGTGAGCGCGAGAAAGAGAATGACGCCATACATGATCTGAATGTAGAAGATCGAGACCTGCGCGAGGGTGAACAGCGTCTGAATGAGAAAGAGCAGCGCGCCGGCGGCCGCGGAGCCAAGCATCCCGCCGCGACCGCCGCTCAGCGCAACGCCTCCGAGCGCCACCGCGGCGATCGAGGTCAGCGTATAAGGCACGCCGACGCGCGGGTCGCCCGATCCGAGCGCCGCGGTGAAAACGAGGCCCGCGAGGGCGGCGAGCAGGCCGCTGATGACATAGGCGATGATGCGGACGGCCACGACATTCACGCCGGACGCGTAAGCCGCCCGCGAGTCGCCGCCGACTGCGAGCAGGTTGCGCCGAAAGGCGGTCCGCTCGAACGCGAGCCAGGCGATCCCGAGCGCGACGATAAGGACGAGCGCGCCGGAAACCACCTGATGGCCGTTGGCGAGCGCCACGAGCCATTCCGGCGCCTGTCCGCCCGCCATCGGCAGCATTTCGAGCGTTATCCCCTGATAGGCGAGATAGGTTCCGAGCGTCGCGATGATCGGCTGCACGCGCACGACCGCGATCAAGAAGCCGTTGAGGAAACCGGAAAGGGCGCCGACCATGAGGGACGCGCCGACAATGCTGAAAGGATCGGCGAAGCCGCGCGGCACGAGTACGGCGGTGATGAGCGCATTGACCAGGCCCGCGAGCGGCCCGACCGACAGGTCGACGCCGCCGTCGCCCGACATGACCGGCGCCGTCTGCGCCATCGCCGTGATGATGAAGGGGGTGGCGCTGATCAGCATGCCGTTCCAATTGCCGGGATCGGTGAAGGCTCGGCTCGCTGCCGCGTTGAAGATCGTGAACAGGCCAAGCGAAACCAGGATCGGCCAGGCGTAGCTGCGCTTCATGATCCATGTCATCGCACAGCCTCCGCTGGTTCCGCCGGGCCTTTCTTATGGGCGAACATCGCGTCGATGAGGGTCCGCTCGTCAAGCGCGTCGCGCTCGACGATCGCGCTGACGGCGTGGTCGTGAAAGACGACGACTCGATCGCAGAGCAGGCACAGTTCGACCAGTTCCGTCGACAGGAGCAGGATCGACACGCCGCTCGCCGCGAGGCCCACGAGCACTTCATAGAGTTCCGACTTTGCGCCCAGATCGACCCCGCGCATCGGGTCATTGAGGATGAGGACGCGCGGTTTGGTGGCGATCAGGCGGCCAAGCAAGGCCTTCTGCTGGTTGCCGCCGCTGAGCGAGGCGATCGGCGATCCGAGGCCGGCCATCTTGACCTTCATCTGACGGCACACGTCGGCGGCCGTCCGATTGCGCGCGCTCCACATGAGGACGCCGCCGCGGGCGAGGTCGCTCAGCGCCGAGACAGTCACATTATCGAGGATGGAGAGGGCCGCGAAAATGCCTTCGGTCTTGCGGTCGCGCGGAAGGAAGGCGAGGCCGGCCCGCGCGGCGTCGCACTGCGAACGGATGCTTGCCTTGCCGGCGGCCACGGCGCCCGAGGCCGGGCGGCGGGCGCCGGCGATGCATTCGAGAAACGCAACCTGCCCATGGCCCTCGAGGCCGCCGACGCCGACGATCTCGCCGCCGTGGAGATCGAAATCCAACGACGGTCTTCCCGCAAGCACGGCGAGGCCGCGCGCGCTGACCACCGGCGCGCCCCGGGCGCCACGCGCCTCAGCCGACCTCGAGCGCCTCTCGGCGCGCGCGCGCTCGCGGGTCGACATCAGATCGAGAAGCGTTTCGCTGGAGAACGAGCCCCGTTCCAGCGTCGCGACGCTGCTGCCTGAACGGAGCACGGTCGCGCGGTCCGCGAGGCTGTCGATCTCGTCCATGCGATGAGAAACGAAGAGGATAGAGCGGCCGTTGTCCCGGAAACTCCTCAGCGCGTCGAACAGCCGGTCGCGATCTTCGATGTCGATTGCGGATGTCGATTCGTCAAGGATGAGGAGCCGCCATGGGCGCAGGAGAGCGCGTGCGACGCCGACGAGCTGGCGATTGGCGAGCGACAAGGCGCCAGCAAGCTTCTCGATGTCGAGACCGCGCATGCCGATGGAGGCGAGCGCCTCGCGCGCGAGGTCGCGCTCCCGCGCGAGGCCGGCCTTGCGAACGACGACGCCGTCGAGGCCAAGCATGACATTGTCGCGCACCGACATTTCGGGCAGCACGAGCGTCTCCTGAAACACAGTGGCGATGCCAGCCTCCTGCGCCGCTCGCGGCGATCGGAACTGGAACGGCGCGCCATTCCAGTGGAGAGCGCCCG
>Ga0335075_10018871_pt1 | contig 10220 bp, 8 predicted proteins | sample Lox_Sample_24_FD_206723 | JGI IMG/M metagenome (GOLD analysis project Ga0335075, IMG submission 206723) | Soil microbial communities from Loxahatchee National Wildlife Refuge, Florida, United States - Lox_Sample_2.4 | ecosystem: Environmental > Terrestrial > Soil > Wetlands | place: USA: Florida... | reverse complement strand
TGCAATCGGCCTGTGCGGCGGCCGGCGGCAACCTGTCGCCCGAGGAGTGGCACAGCTTGGCCGGCATCGCCACTGCGGGTATCCCGACCTGCTGAGCTGGACTCTTGAGCCCTCGGCCAAAGAAGGCGTCGCCGTTACGTCCGGCATCCAGTGGCATCGATCACCAAGGGGCCGCGACGAGCAATCTGGTGCCATCGGTCAATGAGGTTGTCGGACAGGCCGATTTGACGATAATTTCGACTAATAAACCATATGACAATAACTATTTTCATCAAGGGGCCCGCTCAGCGGATGGCAGTGAGGCCAGTATATGTCGGAGGCCTGCAACGCGGGGCGCTAATCGGAAACAGTACTGCACACCTCGACTCGACCCCAGCCAACATCACGACAACCCCAAGCCCCGGCAGCGCTCATCGCGCAGGCGCGGCTCCGCCAGCGGTCAGCGCGGACTCCAGGGCCCGGTGCATGTCCTCGTAGCTGACGGTCAGCACGGCCGGATCGGAGTGGGCCAGCGCGGCCAACTCCTGGGGGGCCACGGTGTGCAGGCGGCGGGCGCGTTCGCGTTTGCAGGCGATGATGACCTTGCGGGCGTAGCGGCCGTTGCCGGCGACATCGAGCAGCGTGCCGACCTCATGCGGTGTGCTGCGCAGCCGAGCGGCCTCGGCGCGCAACAGATCCCACGCCGACTCGGCGATCACGATTTTCTCCTTACCGGCGATGTGACGGCCGATGGCCACCACCTCGTCGGGGGTGTAGCTGGCGAACGTCAGGGTGAAATGGAAGCGGGACGCCAGGCCCGGGTTAGCGCCCAAGAAGCGCCGCATCTCTTTGGGGTAACCGGCGACGATGACCACCAGTTGGTCGCGGAAGTCCTCCATGTACTTCAGCAGCGTGTTGATGGCGTCTTTGCCGAACGAGTGGCCCTCGCGCTCGGGGACGAGCCGGTAGGCCTCGTCGATGAACAACACCCCGCCCAGCGCCTCCTCGCACACCGCTTTCATCCGTTCCGCGGTCTGCGACACGTAGCCGACCACCAGGTCCTCTTCGGTGACTTCCTTGACGTCGGGGCGCTGAATCTTGTTCAGCCCGAACAGGATTTCGGCGGCGATGCGGGCAAAAGTGGTTTTGGCGGTGCCCGGCGGCCCTTCCAACACGATGTGGTTTTCGTTCGTGCTTGACGTCTCCACACCCTGGTCGGCCAACAGCTGGTCGATCTGAATTTCGGTGCGCCACACCGCGATCTGCTCCTTGGGGCCCTCCAGGCCGATCAACTCGTCGAGGCGGGCCTGCGCGCGGGCCAAAACCTCCCGCTGCTCGTCGGCCAGATCGGCGGCCGCGCGTGATTGCTTGGAAGTTTCGGTGGCCGGATCCCACTTGTCGGTGCGGGTGGCGATGGTGTCGGGGTCGGTCACGATCAGCCGGTAGTGCGGATCATCGAGGGCTTGGCGGGCCGCGTCGAGCAGCTCGCCGTCGATGCGGGCGGCCCGAAACGCCAGGGTGGCCGCGTCGTCGTCACCGAGCTCGCGCAGACACCACCCCTTGGTCAGGGCGACGTCGGCGGCGAGGTAGGGGTTCGCGGTGGTGATCGTCTCGAGCAGCTCCAGCGCCGGCTGGATATCACCCAAGCTGGCGGCGGCGGAGGCTTTGAGCGCCAGGGTCGCCGCCGTCACCTCGTCGGTGACATAGGTGGCCTGCGCGGGCGGGCACACGGCGGTGACGCTGCTCACGTCGGGCCAGCGGCGGGTCCGGTGATACAGGGCCGCGGTGACGAACTGGCGCAGCTGGCTGGCTTGGGTGTCCTCGGCGACCGCCGGGTCGGTCAACGCCGCCAGCGCCTCGTCGTAGCGTTGGTCCAGGATGAGGGCGCTGGCGTAGCCCAGACCGATCGTGGCCCGCGACCACACCGGCAGCGTCAGATACAGCGGCGCGTTCACCATGGCCTGCAGCGCGCCGTCGTGCTGGCCGATGCGGCGGGTTTCGCGGTAGAGCGCGCGGGAGTTGTGATGGGCGCCGGCAAGGGTTTCGGTGTTGTGATCGCCGCAGGCCAGCCGCCCCATCCAGGCGTCGGTCATCGCCGGGTTGTCGGCCGTGATGCGTTTAAACGCCGTCAGTGCTGCGGCGGTGTCACCGGATTTGTAGCGGTTGATCGCCGCGTCGAACGCGCGACGCTGTTCGGTCGGCGAGGTCATCGGTGTTCTCCAGGGTCAGCGGCCGGTGATGGGATCGACGGTAGCCGGTGGCGGCCCCTCTTGGTCAGGGGGAGGTTCGTCGTCGAGCGGTGGTGGTTCGGGCAGCGGGATCTGCTGGTGGTCAGCGGTGCTGGCCGCGTGCGTGATCGGTTCCACCGACGCCGCCTCGCCGCCCGGCCACCAGGGCGAGCCGGTGCCGGTATTCGGCCGTGCTGGGGCGCCGGGATCATCGAGCGGTGGTGGCGTCGGCGCGGTCGGTGCGGCGCGGTTGCTGGCGCGCGGGCGCCCCAGGCCCGAGCGGCGTGGGTTGCGGGCACTCTCACCCGGGCGGATCCCCGACGCGCCACCCGCCGCGCGAGCCGGCGGCGGGCCGGGCGCCCGCACAGTGGATCCCGGCCCGGAAACGCCGCCGGCGCCGACGTCGGCAGCGGCGGGTGTGGCATCACTGCCGCCGCCCAGATCGGTGGGCACCGGCTCGAATCCCGACCGGGGTGCGCCGAGAACCTCGTGCGCGTCGGCAACGGCCGCATCGATCTGCTCCCACGGCGTGGGTCGGTGTGACCCCGAGCGGCTGCGCAGTCCACACAGCCTGCCGAGTGCCGCCGCGCCCGCGCCACCCACCCCGCCGCGCATCCCGGCCCCCACCGCGACGTCGGTGGCCCGCCCGAGCAGGCCGCGGGCGCCTGGTCGCCCCGCCAAATCCGCTTTGACATAGCGCAGCAGCACGAGCGCGGCATAGCAGACCGCGCCCATCATCACCACGTGCGCGAACGGGTTCGTCCCGCCCAACTCGGCGGGCAGCGGCCGCGACACGAGGCCTTCCACGGCCAGCCCGATCACGCTGACCAGCACGATGTACACGGTCACCTCGATGCCGTGCCGGAAGAACTGCCACACCACCTGCGTTGCGCGGTGCCGCGGGCCGCCGGGGATGGCGCCCAGCCACAGCGCGGGCAGCAGGATCGCGGTGGTCCAGATCGCTTGCACCGACACCTTGAGCACCGCCCACCCTGACACCGCCATGATGGCGCCCAGCAGCAGCGCGGCGACGACGAACACCGCGCCCACCCAGATGTTGGTGCCGTCGAGGTGCTGGGCGTAGCCCAGCGCCGCCCGATCTCCGCACCGGCCCATGGCGCGGATCGGAGCATCAGACACCCCGCTGCGCACCGCGGCCGACCAGGCCGGGCCGCACCCGCCGACGCGATCGACAACATGCCCGAAGTTCCACAGCTGCAACGGTTCCCGCACCGTGTGCGTGATCAGGCTGCCGGTCAGCGATTCCACCTGCCCGGTAAAGCCGGCCCCGGCCAGCGCTCCCCCGGGTCGGGCGGCCTGCGCGACGGAAAATCCCACCGCGCGGCCAAAGGCCAACAGCCCGCGCGGCCCATACATTTCGCCGGCCGGATCGGCGAACAGCGCCACCGACAGCGCCGGAGTGGCCAGTGCGGCGAGGATCATCATCGCGCCGCGCCCGGCTTCGCCGCGTCGCATCGTGACCACCCCGGCGAACACACCGATCGGGATCACCGCCGCCAGCAGGCCCAGGCCGGCGGTGACATGAATGACCCCGCCGGTGATGGCGCGGGCCAGCGCACCCACCACGGCCAGCCAGTAGCTGCTGACGGTGATCTTCATGATCCACAGCGCCACCGCGATGACGCCGACGAAAAACCCGGCCTCCGCGGTCAAGATGTGAGCCGTGGTCAGATTGGCGGCGAGCACCGCCATCGCGTGCAGGCTCCATTTCGCCCAGCTGGCCGGATCCCAGTTGACGCCGGGACCGGCCTGGCTGATCTGCTCGGGGATCGAGGCGAGCGCCAGGCAGTAGTCGCCGATCGGCACCCCGTAGCTGTCTTTCAGGCCGGTCCAGTTCAGCACCGCCGCGTTGGTGGCGGCGCTGGCCTGCGGGGCCGCCCCCACCGCCGCCAGCGCCAGCGCCTGCACCCCGGCCAGCAGCAGAAAAGGCTTGCCGCAGCGGGGATGTCGCAGCAGCCAACAGTTCAGCCGGGCGGTCATGAGCCGCGGCTTCGTCGACGGTTACGGTGCGGGTTGGTGTCGTACTGGCGGGCCAGCCGGTCAGTCGGAGCGGAAAACAGCCGCACCTTGCCGAAGCCGCCGAACTCGTCGAGATACCAGGCCTCGCCCTGCCGGCCCGCGACCACCTTGCCGTGCCCGGTGTTGATCGCGTCGTCGCCGTGGTCCATCAGCTGCGCCGGGCTGGTGTTGTTGACGTAGTCGGCCAGCAGTTCGGGGTGGCGATCCACGTCACGGCCACACCAGCCCAACGTGGCCGCGGCGAGGCCGGCGTCCCTGAAACCCAAACACAGCCGCTGATCGATGAACTCGTCTTCGAGGACATCGTGGAAGTCCTTGATCGGCTGCTGACTGATGCCGACGAACCCGGTCCAGGCCTTACGCCCCTGCCGGATCACCTTATTGGCGCATTTCTGGCCGCCCGGTGAATGCGTCCAGGCCGCGCACTCCTCCACCACCAGCATGTCGGGCCGATCCGGGCGGGCGAAAAACAGCGACTGCGCCAAGGCGGCGCCCAGCCCGTAGAGTGCCTGGGTAGCGCGCTGCCCCGGGGTGGTCTGGTGGTGGCGGTGCGCGGCGTATTCCTCACCGACCGTGGGCAAATCCAGGCCGCCGAAGTTCCAGATCACACACGCCGCCGCACCCAGATCGGGGACCGGCAGGGTGTCGTCGAACAACGGGCGCAGCAGCCGCTGGGTGCGCAGCCCCTCCAGACCGACCAGCAGATCGTTGTCGGCGCTGACCCGCCCCTGGCGCAAATCCCGCAGATAGCCGATCAACTGCCGGTGGCTGCCGATCCCGTTGGCGGCGCGGCACTCCGGGGCCAGATGGGCGCTCAGCCGCTGGGCTTGCGGACTCAGCGGCGAAAACCCCAACTGCGGCAGCAGATGATCCACGGTGTGTTCGGCGGCTTGGTCGAACGGAAAGATCCGCAGCCCGTCCAGGCTGAATTGTGGCCGTGCGGGGTCGATCACGATTTTGTCGTCGACATCGATCAGCGCCCGCTCGTGCTCCCGCGCGTCGGTGGGATCGAAAATGTGTAGACCCACACCCAGCGCCAGCCAGGACCGGCTCAGGTTTTTGCTGCACTCGGATTTGCCGCGGCCCGGCGAGCCGCTGATCACCAAGTTGGCGGGATTCTCCCGCGACGGCGCGCCCAGCAGATCCAGCAGCACCACATCACGCAGCCCCGGGCTGGTGACGTCGACGCCCAGCGGGACACCGACATTGTTGCCCAGCCGGTTTGCCAGCAGCGGAACGAATTTCGCGAACCGGGCGGTGGTGCTCGGGTTGCGTATTTCGTGCAGGGCCGCCGATGTCTCGGTGCCCGGGTTGAATCCGCGCCACAGGCCGGGCTGGCTGCCGCGGCGGCGGACCAGTCCGAGGTTTTGACCCCGGTAGCGGCGCATCACTTCGCACAGTGCGCCGTCGACGTGGTGCGGATCGGCGCCGGCCGCGGTCACCAGCACCGCCGGATTGACGCCCCGCTCGGCGCTGCCGCGTTTGAGCTCGGACGCCAACTCCTTGCCCGACGCCAACTTTCGGATCAGCTCATCGTCGGACAGCGCATGCCGGCCGCGCTGGCGGGCCTGATCCTTGATGTTGGTGATGACGTTGTGCGCGATCGACACGGCCGCCTCGGCGGTGTCGAAGGTGAAGTGGATCGTCCAATCCAGGGTGGTGGCCGGGGTGGTCAGGTCGTCGAGCACTTTGAACAACGTGGCTCTCGGCCAGGCGATCCCGGTGTCGGGGAAGCTTTCGATCCCCACCACCGCCTGATAGGAGTCGGGCACGCCGTCGTCGGGGTCGCGGTAGGTGCGCACGAACACCTCGGCGTCGCTGCGCGCCGCCCGCCAACGCCGGCCGCGCAGCGCGGCCGCCGACGGATCGAACCACACCGGGGTAAACGCCGACCCGGGCAGCCGCGCATCCGGGTGGTGGGGCTGGGCGGGCAGCGGATGCGGCCAGACGCCGCGGCTGGCCGTGTAATTCCAGTGCCACCAGATCTGTTCGACGCTGGCGGGTTTGACGAAAAACGCCGGCGGCAGCGCCGCCACCATCGTCGCCGACCGCTCACGGTAGCCGGCGATCGTCGCCTCAGTGTCGTTGTCGCGGCCCAGGATCGAGTCCAGGGCGTGCCGCCAGGTGCCGGTCTGGGTGCGCCCGGCCGGCCCGTAATCCAGCGGCACGCTCAGCCAGTGGATACGCCGCCGCGGCCCCGAACGGGCCACCGCGGTCTCCCACATCCGGCAGTGCGCGATCCAGGCCCGCGCCTCAACGGGAACCCCACATCCGTTGGGCTGCAGATCCGGGTGTGCATGCAGCATGCGGCGGGTGATGTTGCGGGTGGCCACCGGGGTGGTCAGCCCGCTGAGCATCGCGCCGGACGGCAGGGTGCGCAGCAGCTCGGTGTGCGCGGCGGCGACCTTGTCCTGCCAGTCTTTGGCCAGGAAGATGAACGGCAGCCCGGCCACCAGATAGTCGGCGTAGACACCGCGCGCGGTGAAGCGCAGATTCCCGGCGGCCGCCAGCGGCGCCGCTACCGAGGCGGCCACGGGGAACTCCCGTTCATCGGCCGCGCGGATGTGAGCACCACACCGTCGGGTGGATGTCTCGCCACCACCAGCCGGCGCGGGTCGTCAGCGACGGGCGCCCATGCGGGAGCCGGGAGAGCAGCCACACCGCGGCCGCGGTGATGACGGCCCCGCAGACCAGGATGCTCAGCGCGCTGCCGCTGGTGAGATTGGCGGTGACGGCCGCCCCGGTCACCACGAAACCGGTCACGGCGGCGAATGCATCTGGGGCACGCCACTTTTCCTTCAGCGGCAGCGTGAACCCGTCGCCGGAATCGCCGAGGTAGATCGGCAGGCCGCGCTGATCGGAATAGACCTTGGCCGGTGCGTCGTCGGCCATCACTGGCCCCACGGATTGGGCACATGCACGCTGTTGCGGATGCCGTGACTGTTGAACTCGTGCGTCACCACCGCCGCGATCCCCGACGACAGGAAAATCAGCACGGCGAACACGATCGTGCCGATTTGGGAGGTGATACCCGATCCGACGCCGTCTCGGGTGTGGTGGCGGATGGCGGTCACGGTCCCCATCACCAGGGCCATCACCGCCAAAAAGCCCTCCACGGAGTAGGCCAGGCTGGTGCCCGAGGTGAACAGATCACCGGCGGCCAGGATTGCTGCTCGCGGACCCGCCGTGGTTTCAATCATGGTGTGCTCCCGGCAATGTCAGCGATGCGCGACGCTGACCGGAGCCAGCCCTGCCTCGCCGTTCGTCTGTGGGATTAAGTCTATGTCGGCCACCATCCAGGTCCCGCCGCTATTTACGACGGTCAACGGGTAGCACAGGTTGAGGGTGGCAAATTGTGACGTCTGCGCGGTGACGGTGGCCCGCACATGCACCTGCGTGCCCGGCCCCGGATTGTCGGGGACTTCGCGGTTCGTTTCGGCGGTGGTCACTACCGCGCTGTGGTATCCGCCGATCGGTGTGAGCCACGAGCCGGCCACCACGTAGCGATCCAGCGGTGCCGAGTCGGTCAAGTAGCTGCTGATGAAACTGCTGATGACGGCGTAGATTTCGCTGTTGGTGTCCAGGGGGTGGCCGTAGGTCAGCTGCACATCAGCGCCGGGGCCCGGATCGCTGATGCGGGCGGGCATGTCCAGCGCGCGGGGCTGATAGTTCCACAGCGACACCGGCACCCGGTAGAACGCGCGCGACGCGGCGGCCGAGGCGTACGGGCGTTCCTGGACGGTGATGGTCACCGAGTACAGGTTGGCGTCGCTGACCGCGCCCGCTGGCACCACCGACCACACCTGGGGGGTGCCGATCACCGCCGGCATCGTCGACGACACATCCTGTGGCGCAGGCGAATCAGGATTCGCTGTGACAAACCGCTGCAGCGATGCACGCTGCTTGGCCGGGGTGGTCAGGACCGCCGCGACGAAGTCAGCGGCGAAATCACCGGCCGCCGCGCGCTGGTTGGCCACCCGGCCGGCGATCGCGGCCACATCGGCGGTGTCGGGATGCTGGGGCAGCAGAAACACTTTCACCGCCGCCGCCCACCCGAACACCGCCGCCAGCCCCACCGCCGCGCTGCCGGCCCGGCGGGCATAGCCGCCGCCGCGGGCCAGGCGCCGCCGCCACGTTCTCGACATCATCATCCCGGTGCCGCACTCAATTCGGCTGGTGCCCAAAGAACTGCATGGCGCTGACCGCGAAGGTCGCATCCACCGGATCGCTGACGGCCGACGACGGCGCGGTCATCTGCCCCGGGTCAACCACACCCGGCTGCGGCGCTGCGCTGTCGGGATCGGTGCTGGGGCCGGTGCTGGGCAACGGCGAAGCGGGCGGCCGGGAGGTTTGCAAGATGATCACCACGACATGGGACGCCAGCACCGGGTGCCGCAACTCGGTGGCGGCCGGCCCGTGCACATTGCCGGTGTCCTCGGTGAGGATCTCGGCCAGCTCATCGCCGTTGTAGAAGTTGTACTGCAACCGGCTCACCACCCGGTGCGCAAGCCAATCATCGTGGCCGTCCGGGCTTTTGGCGACCGATCCCGGCGTCACCGACACCGAGTTGACCAGGTAGCTGCACGCCGAGGCCGGCCGCGCCGCATCGCAGGCGAAATCGATGTGCAGCACCTGGCCGTCGGCCTGCTCATCGGGGGTGCCGCGCACGCACACCCAGGCCGAATCGCCCGTGGTGTCGCTGAGCGACTGTGCCGAGGTCGACCCGCCCTTGCAGCCCGGGGCGGCGGCGGTGAACGGGATCGCTTGATCGGGCGCCGCGACGGGGGCTGTCGTGCGCGGTGCCGCCGATAGCGCGGCCGCTGGTCGCGGTGACGCCGCCGCACCGGGCGGCGGGTGAGATCGCCCGCTGCAGAGCACAAATCCCGCCACGATCGCCGCCGACGCCGCAATCACCCCGACGCCCAGCCACACCGCGGTGCGTTTGGCGCCGGCGTCGACGTCGGTAGGGGGCGCATCGTCGCCGTTACCGCGCTCCGCGGCGTCGGAGTCCCCGCCGGCTGGCAGGTCGACCACGCTGGTGCACCCGTCGGGCGGGCAGTCCGCTCTCTGCGCCTCGCCGTCCGGCTGGTCCATGCCGTCGCCGTCGAGCAGGTGCGGTGGTGGGGATGTCGGTACTGGTTCCTCGCGATAGAGCCGGTCGATGGCCCAGTCCTCGGCGGCCTCCGCGTCGGGCGCTGCGGCGTCAGTCACGGTCGTCGATCACCTGGGCGTCGATGACCCCCGGGTCAGGCCGGGTCGGCGCGACCCACACCGGCACCATCACCCAGCCCTGGGGCGCCGCCGCGGGCGCGCCGACCCGGTACCGGGGTTGCGGTGCTGCCCGCACCGTATAGGTCCTCGTCAAGGGCGCGGCGGCCGGCGGGGTGTCGCGCCGCCGCCACCGCAGCACCAGCACCACGACCAGTGCGACGACCAGATAGGGCAGCAGCGCGATCGCCAGCTGAACCAGCGCCGCCACGGCCAGCACCACCACGATCATGCCCATCACCAAAAAGCCTGCAAGCACTCTCATGTCGCGAACCTAACCTTCGGGTATGACAAATATCCGGTGCGAAAAATAGGCGTCCGATATCGGGTATTTCGTCCGGTAGGGTGCCATCTATGACAGTTGCCGACGACGGAGTTGACCGACTGATTCACTTCGTCGACGAGCGGCTGGCCCAGCTGCAGCTCCGCCGCGAGGAAATGGCCCGCCGCGGCGGCCCGTCCTACGACGCCCTGACCAAGATCCGCGGCCGTAGCACCCAGAACACGCCCCGGGTCAGCACCTTGCTGCGGCTCGACCGTGCGCTGGGCTGGCAGCTCGGGTCCTCGGCGGTGGTCCTGCTCGGCGGAACACCGTTGAGCGTGACCGCGCGGGTCCGGCGCAAGGCGCGGCTCAAGCAACAGGCTGCGCAGCCGGTGAGCGCCGGTGAGATCATGCAGCGGCTCGTCGACCAAGTGCACGACGAG
>Ga0335075_10018870_pt1 | contig 10220 bp, 3 predicted proteins | sample Lox_Sample_24_FD_206723 | JGI IMG/M metagenome (GOLD analysis project Ga0335075, IMG submission 206723) | Soil microbial communities from Loxahatchee National Wildlife Refuge, Florida, United States - Lox_Sample_2.4 | ecosystem: Environmental > Terrestrial > Soil > Wetlands | place: USA: Florida... | reverse complement strand
TGCGGGCCAATCCGGCTCAGGATCGGCGTGGCGAAGGCGTCGAGCGCTACCGCTGCTGCTGGCCGGGCTGCCGCGAGTACTTCGATTGCTTCAAGGCCCATGGGCAGGTCAGTGTCGGTGAGGAAGGGGGTCCAGCCGGCCCTGAGGTTCTCGACCAGTTCGTCGAATACTGCGGGTGACACCCCGGCATTGAGGGCGCGGCCGACTAGATCGAGCAACCGGCTTACACGGTGGCGCTCCCCGGACTCATCGCCTAGCGCCCAGGCTTCGACCGCGATCAGTCTCCAATCCTGGATTCCGGCCACGTCGCCCGCGGCGGAGAACAGGTCCCGTTCCGTGTCGAGCATCAGGTCGATGAGATCTGCCAGCAAGGCTGAGCTGAGTGACTTGCTAAGTGGCCTGACCGCCTGGATGACTCCGAGGAGCATTCCGGGATGCATCAGGCGGGGAACCGCTTGATCCCGCAGTTCATCGAGGGCTCCCGCGCGCGCAACAGGACTAATGTCCGCCGCGAAAGCGGCCTGGAAAGCTACCTGAAAGGGCTCGGCCGCGATCCTGGCATCCTGCCTGCTGGCATCGAGTCGGCCGGAAAGCACGTTCTGTATAGCAGGTTCGCCCAGAGGTTCGCGCCACTGCTGGAGGAGTTCTATCGAGCGGGGGCTGAGGGTCTTCGTGACCAGATCGATCAGGGTCGGGAGCAACTCGGCGGATGGCGGCATCAGCGCGAGCACGTCAACCGCGGCGTCGAGTCGCCCTCCGTCGAGCGCTTGCTGTAGCTCAGCCAGGCTTGGCGCCGAAACTGGTGCATCGACGGACGCGCCCGGCACAGATAGCAGGGCAGCTAGGCCAACATGGTTGCTGGTCTGATCCAGCCATCCCGCTTCGAGTAGACGTGCCGTGACGGCCTCGGCAGTCTCACCGGACGACAGTGACCAGTAGGCGTAGTACTGTGCGCCAGCCGCGGACCTGATCATGGTGACGGAGCCAATGAGACATCCGAACTCGGATGCCGCTTCTGCGAAATCCGCGAGGTCGGCCGTTGCTGGCAGCCGGGCCATGACCAGGCGGGCCAATGCGTCCGAGGCCAGCATGGGGCGGTTGAGGCGGATCAGATCCGGGAGATCGCCGGATTCCTCAAGGTCCGCCCAGCGGGCGAAGGCGGCCAGGTACTGCAGTCGCAAGAACAGTTTGTTGGCCCTCGAGAGCCGGTGATCTTGTTCCAGGAGCGCGAGGTTTCCCTCCGCGCTCGACTCCGAGCCGGAAGCGCAAGCGTCGGAGAAGTCGCTGATAAGCCTGCCCAGCGGCCAGGTCAGGTGAATCTGGCGATAGGGCCGTGCCGCGAGCGCGCGGGTCAGCCGGATCACGCTCTGGCGGACGCTGGCCTCGGCATTGGCGTCTCTGGGTATCAGGAGCCGGAATGAGCAGCCGTCTGGGCCGATGAGCGCCCGGACGGCCTGGTCCAGGGGCATATCAGAATCTGCGGAAACAGGTTGCAGCCCGGAAAGACCGGTCCATGATCCGAGGTAGGCCCGGATCAGGTCGCGGACCCAGAGACGTTGCTCCTGGCTGGGGCAGATCGCATACCAGTATGTCCAGTTCGATGCTCTGACCGGGAGGAAGAAGGGTGAAGCTGGGATTCTCAGCCACGCCTCCTTGGCCCAGGCGATGATCTTTACGGTGATTTCATCGGCGGCAGGGGAAAGGTCGTTGGGGGGTGCGAAGAACGTGCGAATGAAATCAGACCACGCCTCTTCGGGCTGGGCGGGACTCACGTGAATAGGCCTCGTAGCTCGGTCGCCACGGCCGCGACCTTGGCGGCGTCGGTCGTGACAGTGATGAGTTCCCCATTCATCGTGACTCCGCTGTATGTGAGGTTCATTGATCCGTAGACCGCCCAGGTGTCGCTGATCAGTGCTTTCTCGTGACTGAACAGACGATGCTCGCGCGGCAGCCGAGTTACGGACACGTGGCTCGCGGTGCCGTCCAGCGAGGCAGTTTGTTCGATGCGGGTGAGGAGTTCCGTCTCGCGGGGACCGGGTCCGCAGGCGAGTTGAACATAGACTCCGCGCTGCAGCAAGGCTCTGAGGACCCTGGAGAACGGGATGAACGTCGCTGTCCAGGAGGCGTCGAGTACGGTGAATTTCCCCCCGCGGTTATTGAGGGCGGGAAAGTCCGACATCCAGGGGGATATTACGAGCAGGCGCTGGCCCGGATTCAGGAGCTCGAACAGGAACAATCCTTCCAGGCATTCGGTGATGTCCCGGGTTGGTGAGGCTGCCGACCGGTGGATGAGCCGTGTGCTCATTGCGGCGCTTCCCGGAGCGACAGCGAGATTGAGTAAAGGCCGCTCTCCCTGGTGATTCCCTCCAGTTGGGGATGGACATGCAGCCAGTTGACCTCGAGTGGGTCCACCATGAGCTCGCGTATCGCCTGGGCCAGTGCGGGCGTCGCACCGGATGTGCTGACCAGCCGGGAAGTACCTCGAGCGTGCATAGCGGTCGCCAGGTTAGTGCGCCAGTCCGCGTCATCGACGTCAACCGTCGGCGGACCGGCGGGCAGCACATCTGTCAGCAGGGTTCGCTCCGTGAGGACCGGGTTCGCGACAAAGCGGTTGGCCGCCCGCAGTGTTTCCGGGCGACGCGCGCAAGCGCGCGTCCACAGCAGGCTGAGCAGGACTAGCTGCGCCCGGGCCCGCGGATCTCTTCCCTCGGCCGGAGAAGCGATGCGCTCGAGCATATGCAGCACCTGATCGTCCTGGGCAAGGAACGCGCACACGGCGCGATGGTCGATCGCGAACCCGGCACGGGCATCGACGGCGTCCCATCGCTCCAGGGCCAAGCGGAGCAGGTCGTCGCTGTCTGTGCCAGATCCGGGGCGGAACACGCGTGCTGACAGCGCGGAGATGTTCGCGTGAGTCCGCGGGATCCCCTCATCGGCTAGGCATGCGATCAGAGATTGCCATGCTTCCAGTCGGTCAGCAACTCCAGCACGGAAACGCTGGGCCGCCTCGCCGACCCGGGCGCTGGTCGCCAGCAACTCCAGCACCCGCCTGAGCGAGGGGTCCACCTCCTCCGAATCGGAAGGCTCGACCGCGGCCACGACGAGAGCGTCGAACCGGCGCGGATCATCGGCCAGGCGGCGGGTCAGGGCCTCGACCAGCCCGCCGCCGCCGGGAACAGCGTCGGACATAACGATACGGGCGTGCGGGCCTCCGTCATCGAGTACGTCTACCAGCGCGTCGGAGTCCACGTTGAATTCCAGGCAGATCTGCTGAGCCGCCGCTTGCCAGGCAGCCGCCAGCGTCTGCAGGAACCGGGACCGGATCCACGGTAGCCAGGCCGGATCTGGCTCCTGGGTGAGAACCGGAATGGTCCGCTGCAGCACCTGGATCATGGCCCGGTCCCGGAGCGCGTCCAGGACCGTTTCCCGGAGCGGGGTCTCGTCGATATCGCTATGCGTCGTGGCCAGGAGGACACCGTCGACGACGGTCTCGGCCAGGGTCTGCCATTGCGACGGGTCCAGGCCGGAAAGGCTCGCGATACCCGCTCCGCGCAACACCACATCGGCCGCCACAGCCAGGGCCACGTCGGTGACCCAGGCCGCAGCGAACGGCCCGAGGCCCAGTTCCTCGAGTCCCTGACGGGCCATTATCGCGAAGCGGTCGGTCCGCAACTGCCGCAGCCTGCGGGGGTCGCTATCCAGCCGGAAAGCCGTGATGGACTCCGGTACAGCCACGGTAACTACCAGAGCATCCACGGTACTCGCGAACCCGACCGCGGCGCGGCCTCCGCGCCAGGTGAACGTATAGTCCTGGCGTCTGCGAGCGCGCCGCCGCACGATCTCGGCGGTCCCGCCGAGAGCGAACCGCCATGTGGGAAGGGGACCGTGGTCAGCATTCAGGAACGCTGTGACCTCTGGGACCAGCTCACCTAGAGGGCTGTTCCGTGGCCTAGGGAGTTCCGTCCCCCCGTACTCCGGCTCGATGGAGAACTGCCAGCTGAGCCAGCCATTGGAGGTCGGGCGGATATCCGGCTCCGGCCTGACGGGGTGGACAGTGACAGGCCGGACCACCCGGACGAGCCCGTCCGGTGTCGGCACGCCGGTGACCACCTCGCCGTCGGGAGCGAGACCGGCGTCAAGGTCCAGCACTCCAGATTCGGGCACCTCGATCCACAGGCCGCCGACCTTCTGGACGGCCCAGCGGAGCGTCACCTTGCCAGGGGCAAGCTCATTGAGAACCATCCCAGCAGGCATGGAAGTGTCTGCTGCCGGATCGTAACCAGCAGGCGGCGTTACTTCCACTTCCGGCAGCGCGAGGTCGCTGAACAGGGTCGACGGGATGAACTCTGGCAGCGGTTGTCGGCTGATTACATCCGTACCGGGGATCACGTCGCGTGATTGAACCGTCGACCATCCGCTGCTCAGTCGGCGGTAGGCGGTAGGTATGACCTCGAGCATCAGCGAGCGCGGGTACTCCCAGCAGACGCTCTGGGTTTCTTCCTGGCTCAGCCCGAGACTGGACTGGACGAACGCGATCAGGTCGTATTGGGTGGCACCGCCGTCGAGCACTTCGCTCAGCAGGCGCAGGCACGCCTGGGTCTGCTCGCGGTCCCCGTCGGGCCGGGCGAAAATCCAGCGTGCCGACCAGCGCTGCGATCCGTCCGCGCCGAGCTTGGTAGCGACCCAGTCGATCAGGCACATCGCGGCCTGCATCTTGCGTACGGACTGATTCCCCAGCGGCAGGCTCTTGGCTGGGAGCGATGGGTCGAGGATGGACTCGTATGACTGGAAGGCCAGCCGGTCGCGCCCGTAGTCGGAGAACACCACGACGGTCCAGGGACGCTGCTCTTGCCTGCGGCCGGCCCGGCCGCGCCGCTGGAGGAACTGTGCGATATCCCGTGGTGCCTTGTGCTGGAGAATCGCCCCCACTCGGGGGTCGTCATACCCGACTTCCAAGGACGAGGTCGCGACGACGATGTCGGTGAACTGGTCGACGCCGGTGTCCTGGGAGGATGTCCGGGAGATCTGCAGGGAGCGCGTCCCGAAACCCAGTTTCTCCGGAAGCCACCAGTACTGGCCGTCGCGGTCCCACTCTGCTTCGTCCCCGATCGGCGCGTAGCGTTCCGCGTAATCGGGGACGCGGAGGCCGGCGAGGATGTGTCCCTTCTGATCAGGAACTCCGAACGGGGTGCGGCCTTCGGCATTCAGCAACTGCCGGTAGAGGCGGTTGACCAGGTCGAGGTTCTCGAGGAACGCGAAGACCCGGGTTCCGTACACTCCATCGGGGGCGGCCTCGTTTTCATTCAGGACTCGTCGCAACAGCATGAGGCTCTGGATGGAGGTCGAGAGCAGCGCGGCTTGCGAGGCGGGGTCTCCGCGGAGCAGGAGTTGGTACTCGCTTCCCTCCGGTTTCATGTCGTCCGGGTCAGGCCGGATATCAGCGACGAGTTCTGGGGGAAGGCCGCACAGGTCGGAGAAGAACGTGGCTGCATTGGCCAGCGTCGCGCTCAGGCCAACCCAGGTGACGGGGTGATCCATGAGCTTGCGCCAGCGCCGGAACAGGTAGGCGACCTGGGCGCCGCTGGTGGCTGAGTACGTGTGGATCTCGTCGAGCAGGACAAGGTTTGCCTCGCGACTCGCCCGAGCCCCTACCCCGAAGACGTGCCGCGACCACCCGTCGCTCAATTGCTGGTTCAGCATCTCTGTCGTCGTGAACAGGATGTCGGGAACCTGGCTCTGCATGGCCGTGCGGGTCAGCCGGAGTTCATCCTGTGTGACCTGGCCGCCACACCTCTGGCATTCCAGGTACCCCCAGGTCACCGGGTCTGTCTCGCGACCGGCCCGTCGCTCCCAGGCTAGCGCCCCGCCGCAGCTTGCGCCGTTGCTCACTGCGGGGCAGGTCAAGAACGGGCAGATCCATGACGATCCTCGCCGTCTCCATCCGGCGCGGGTATCCGGGTCACGATCGCTGCGTAGCGGAGTCGGCCCGAAGTAGGCGCCGACGGCCAAAGTACGACTGCCAGCAGACCGTAGACCGCGTACCTCCCGCAGAGCCGTGGCCAACTGGTCCTTCAGCAGTTCGTTTCTGGGATAGATGGCGATAACACGCGGGCCTGCGCCTCCTGCCACCGCCAACTGTGACAGGGCGGGCAGGTAGAACGCGAGCGTCTTGCCGCTGCCCGTACCCGCGCCGATCACAACTCCGCGATCGACCCGGGACTGAACACCGGAGAGTATTTCAGAGGTAGCGCTCAACTGGAAGCGCGACAGTTCCCGCCCGGCTAGGACACGCTCGACCTGGGTGAGGATAGAGGCGGAGAGTTCCTGCTCGCGCAGGTGCGCAAGGACCTTCTGAGGTCCGAGGATTCGCTCGGGGAAAGCGCGTGGCCTGCGGAGAAAGCGGAAGTCTGAGACCAGGCGAGCACCCGACTGCCAGGGCTTGCCGGGAAACAGTTGCCGGAGCCGGGTGAACAGGCGCACCGCCTCGGACATCCTGGTCCGGTACCGGGTCGGCCACTCTCTCGGCAACTGAACCAGCAGGTTCACGGCCAGAAGTTCATCGATGCAGGCCTGCGGATCGGCGCCATCCCAGTGCTGTTCGAGGAACTGCTCCAGGCCCTCTCGGGTCCAGGACTCGTCGGTGAGCCCCCAGGCGAGGTTCCGGGCGTCGGATTCCTCGAGGGCATCGAGGGCGGCCAGGAGTTCATCACGGCTGGGATTGGTCATCAGCGCAGCACGATTCTGAGGTTAGCGGAGTTCTGCGGCTCAGCCAGCCAGGCCTGGACAACAGGTGTGAGCAGCGACCAGGGGGCACCTTCCTCGGTCGCTGCCTGGCGAAGGAATTCTTGGACCTCTGGGTGCTGGCGGTCGAGGCCTTCGTCTAGCCGCGGCCGGTCTGCGGTCCATGACGCGGTCGCGCTGATAATTTCGTTGAGCCGCTGCGCCAGGTCGCCCGGAGGAAGATTTTCAACCTTCCGCTGCAGCACAGTCTGCAATTTTCTCAGCTTGAGGGCCAGTGCCTCGCTAGCGACCGTATAAGCGATGATCGGCTGGTTGATCCCGGGTGGCAGGACTTCCTGCCGTTTTTTCTCAACGGACCGGTTGAGCGCGGAGACCAGGTTCCGGGTGAACTTATCCGCGGCCTCGAGGGCGCTGTTGACTGACTGCGATCGTACCCGCGAGGCGATCTCGCCAACAGGTACCCCAACTACGCTGGTGGCGGTTGTCCGCAATGCGCGCCGCGCCCCAGGCAGATCGATCGCGGGCGAGGTCGGGATCACTGGATTTACGTCAGACTCCATCAGCACCGGAATCACGCCTAGCGCGTCCTCCAATGCCTCGCGGCTGCTGCTTGCCCGTATCCGGGCCTTCTCGATTTCGAGGCGTGCCTGCAGATCGGTCTCCTGGGCCTCTACTTGCGCCAATCGGTTCATCAGAACCTCGGCGCGCGTGGCTAGGGGCATTGATGCGGACGTCATCGTCGTGCCCCTTGGCTCGCCTGTTCCAGCAGTTGAGCAAGTTTGCGGAATTCTTCGATCAGCGCATCAGTATCAACTTCGCCCGTAACAGGAGCGGCCTCCAACCTGGCGGCCAGGCCGGACAGAAGGTCGCTGGTCATAGCGGCGTAACGACGGAGAGCGGCGAGTTGGGGCAGGGGATCTTCGAGGACATCCCACAGGTCGCCGGGCCCGATCTCGCCGTCAATCTTCTTGCTGAGGCGGCGGTAGATCTCCATGGCCGAGGCGTCAACCCCTTGTCGGGCCATGTCGTATGACTCCTGGGAGTCAGCGCGCGGCAGTCGACCCCGCTGGCCTCCCTCCTTGACGAGACGGTCGACGATCCTGAACGTGGCAGTCAAGTCCTCGGCGGGATCAATGACCTGCCCAACTTCCTGGACCGCCCGGGTCACAATGGCCCATGCGCCTTCCGCGGCACGCGATTGCCTGCCCTGGAGTCGCTTGAGCAACTGGCCCCCCACATCCTCACCGGGCTGGCCTTCCACCGCTCGTATGAGCAACTGGGACTGGAGTTGTCTCAGTACTGGGCCGACGTCCAGCAACGAAGGCTTTCCGCTCCCCTTGGCCGCGGTGGCGTGGGCCCGGACAAGGAGGAGCGCCTCTTCACGTATGGCCTGTACATCGTGGAGGAAGTCCCTGATGACGGGGTTAAGTTGCGGCGGTGGTGCTGGCGCCAGCATGGCCGCCAGGGCGCCGGGGACCGACTGGCCTGGGTCTGCGGCCCCGTAGCGCAGGATCTCAAGTACCTGCATTGCATTGGGAAGGGCCGCTGCGGCGTCGCCTCCCGCGCGGTGGGCTATCGTGTCGCCGTAGTCGCTGATCCTAGTCTGGAGATTGAAGAACCACCGTCCCTCGTCTACAGAGTCCAGGCTGTTCCCGTCGGCGGCTGCGAGGATTCCTCGGATCAGAACGGCGTTCTCGTCTGTGACGTCTATCCGGAAGGGGTGTGGACGATCTACGACTCCTCCGCCATGAGCCCGCTCGATATCGACATCAGTGGTGCGCAGCAGGTAGGAACCGATTTGCCACTCGGTCAGGGTGCCTTTGGACCTGCCGTTGATGACCAAGCCATACGGGCCGGACTGCAGGCGCGCGATCACTGCATCGCATATCCACCGCCGGATGCGGCGCGCTGTGCCGGACGATAGGAAGTCATCTCTATTAGCCCACCTGTCAACCTCGTCGGATGAGAGTGGCTTAGGCGGGGGCACCGGCCCGTCGTCCGGTGGCTCCCGATCGTCAGTGACTCCCGGGGTCAGCCGGACGCCGAGATATCGTGCGATATTCTCCAGCGCCGGATCTGCTGCGGGAGGCCTCACGGCATAGAAGGCGCGCAGGCTCACTTCGGCGTCGGGATCGAAGTGATTGCTCCTGTGGATAGCCGCCCGTACCCTTGACGGTACCGGTTTCCGTGCCTCATCCAGGGCCCGGGCGAATTGGTCGGACGGGAATACTCCCTCAGACGGCAGTTCCTCCTCGGCGACCTCCAGTGGGGCCCGGATGACCTCACGAAGAATCTCCCGGGGCTGAAAGCCGCCTGGGCTGGCTAGGTCGATTAGCTGGTCGATGGCAACCCCGTTGAAGGGATAAAGGCCATAGCCGTCGCTCGACTCCCCGAAAGTCTCATGGCATTGGCTCAGTTCTGGACACGACAAGCATGCGTTCGGCACGCCGACCCGCTGGTTGCCTGATTCGGGGCCAGTACGCAGCAGGTCCTGCAGGCGACCCGCGTTCAGGTAGCGGCCGACGAAGTTGCGCAAACTCTCCTGGCTGATGACATTGAGACCAATGTCCAGACTGAACAGCACACCCCGGTCGGTGAAGGTTTGGAGGGAGTCGAGATATCCGGACGTCACGGCAATTGCCGCCCGGAGCTTGCAGAGCCGGGCGGAGGCAGGGATGGTCAGCGCCTGCGCCAGTTGCCTGTCGATGCCGTGCAGTAGCACCAAGTCTTCGATCAGCAGGCAGAGTTCCTGTCCGCGGGCTGCTATTTCCTCACGTACTTCCTCAAAGACGTCGAGCAGGTCGGTGCGCTGACCCATGAATACCTCCGCCTTTGCGCGACTCAGGTAGGAGTCGCACAAGGCGGCGATGTCTGCCCGAAGAGCCCGGTTGGACAGGGACCTCACCAGGCCGAGAAGTTCTGATCCGAGATCCTCGAAGACGTTCGCGTCAACGGCGAAGTCGGCCTCGGTCAGGTGCAGTTCGGCCTCGTCGACATTCTCGGAGGGCTGAGGGCCGCCCCGGGCGAGACGGACGATCCGGTGTACTGGACCGTCACGTTTGCTGAGTTCGTTGCGGAAGGTGTAGTCGCCGAGCAAGCGGTGTGCCTTGCGCCGCATGTCGGCGAGTTCAGGGGGAGAAAGGTCCGGCAGGTCCGGGATCTCCGTAGCGGGATCGAACGTAACCAACTGGTCGAGCCTGGCTAGCAGGGCGCTCATCGCCTCCTCGTCGCTGGCTATCTCCGATGAGGCCCGGGCAAGTTCCTGGCGGAGCGCCTCCGCCTTGGGCGTATCTACTCCCGCGAGTATCCGCTCGGTCACCCGTCGCAGCGAGGTGTTGCGCTTTTCTATATAGACGATGTGCCATCCCGGGCGTGCTCCGAGGCGCGACTTGAGCCATCTCACAAGATGGCTCTTGCCGGTACCCTTCGCGCCCTTGACGAACAGCAGCAACGGTTCGTTCGATGTAATTCGCCTCGTG
>Ga0335075_10018869_pt1 | contig 10220 bp, 7 predicted proteins | sample Lox_Sample_24_FD_206723 | JGI IMG/M metagenome (GOLD analysis project Ga0335075, IMG submission 206723) | Soil microbial communities from Loxahatchee National Wildlife Refuge, Florida, United States - Lox_Sample_2.4 | ecosystem: Environmental > Terrestrial > Soil > Wetlands | place: USA: Florida... | reverse complement strand
CGACGCGGTACTCGTGGTCGTGCCGCCGTACTGCAAGCCGACGCAGGGCGGGATGCTGGAGTTCTTCGGTTCCGTTGCGCAGGCGACGCCGCTGCCGCTTTTCATCTATAATATCCCGGGCCGAACAGCTGCGAACATGTTGCCGGCGACATTGCTCGAGCTCGCGCACCGTCACGCGAATATCACCGGCGTCAAGGAATCGAGCGGCGATCTCAAGCAGATCGCGACGATCGTGCGCGACCGGCCCGACAACTTCATCGTCTGGTGCGGCGACGACCATCTCTTGCTGCCCTCGCTTGCCGTGGGCACCGACGGCGTCGTCGGTGTTGCATCGCATCTGTGCTCGCGGGAATTTCGCGCGATGGTCGATGCGTTCAGAGGCGGCGACGTCGCTCGTGCCGCCGAGATTCACAACGGCTTGCTGGAATTAATCGACGCGCTCTTCGCCGTCACCAGCCCGATCCCGGTGAAGTGGGCGATGGGCGAGCTCGGCTTCAAAGCGGGGCGCTGCCGCCCGCCGCTCGATACGATACCGGTGCAGCTTGCGGAGCGGCTGCGCCCCCTCGTGCTGTCGTATCTCACGACCGCATAGCACGTGGAATCGATCGAGATCCTGGGATGTCGCCTCGATCTGCTCGACGAGCACGAGGCGACTGAGACAATTCTGCGCTTCGCTCGCAGCGACGGCGCGGCGCAAGTGGTGACGCTGGGCACCGAGATGGTCGTCTACGCGCAGCACCATCCCGAGTTTCGCGCCGTCATCGACGCAAGCGCGCTCTCGCTGTGTGACACCGTCGGCGTGCTGTGGGTCGCGCGGCGCCGCGGCGCGCGGTTGCAGGAACGTGTTACCGGCGTCGAGCTCGTCGAGCGGATCTGCCAGCGCGCCGCCGGCGAGGAACTTCCGGTCTATCTGCTCGGCGGCGCGGAGGGCGTGGCGGCCGACGCGGCGGCGATTCTCGAGGTGCTCTTTCCGGGTCTGGCGATCGCCGGGGCACGCAACGGTTTTTTCTCACGTGAGGAGGAGCCGGCCATCGTCGAGGCGATTCGCAGCAGCGGTGCACGGATTGTTTTCGCCGGTTTGGGCTCGCCGCGACAAGAGATGTGGCTCGCGCGCAACCTGCAAGCGACCGGCTGCGGCGCCGGAATCGGCGTCGGCGGTTCGTTCGACGTGATCAGCGGCCGCGTCAAGCGCGCGCCCTTGATTTGGCGGCGCCTGCGTCTGGAGTGGCTCTATCGCTTGATCCGCGAGCCGCAGCGCGTGCGCCGGCAGCTTGCGCTTCCCTACTTCGTGTGGCTCGTCGCGCTGGACTCGCTCGGCGTGCGTAGAGAGGGTACGAACGAAAAGTGAAGGCGATGATCTTGGCCGGCGGCCTTTCGACGCGCCTCTATCCGCTGACCAAGACGGTCCCCAAACCGCTCGTCCCGGTCGCGGGCGTGCCGAATGCGATTCATCTCATCCGCTATCTCGAGTCGTACGGGTATAACGAGATCGCGATCAACGTGCATTATCTCGGCGATGCGATCGCGGCCGCGCTCGGCGACGGGTCGGCGTTCGGCGTGCGTCTGGAGTACCTGCATGAAGAGACGCTCATGGGCAGTGCCGGCGCGCTCAAACCGATGGAGCATTTCTTCGGCGACGAAACCTTCGTCGTCGTCGGGTGTGACGACCTGACCGATCTCCCGCTCGACTCGCTGCGCGAGATGCACGAGGACCGTGGTGCGGTCGCGACCATCGGCCTCGTGCCGCGCGAACAGGTCGATCAATACGGCGTCGTCATCACCAGAGCCGACGGGCGCATCGTGGAGTTCCAAGAGAAGCCCGCGCCGGGGACCGAACGCAGCAAGCTCGTGAACACCGGCATCTACGTCTTCTCGCGCGAGATCTTTGCGCGAATTCCCGCCGATACGTTCTATGATTTCGGCAAGCAGGTCTTTCCCGAACTCCTGATCGATGACGTGCCGTTCTTCGGCTTCGACGCAACCGACGCGTACTGGTGCGACATCGGAACCCCGAGCGAATACCGGCGCGCGAGTTTCGACGTCGTCAACGGCGTCTTTGCGATCCCGCAGACGCGCGGCGCCGGCGTGGATCCGCGTGCGCGCGTCGCACCCGGGGCGCGGATCGATCCCAACGTGTGGATCGGCGCGGGCGCTCGCATCGCCGAAGGCGTGCGCATCACCGGGCCGTCGGTGATCGGCGATCGCTGCGTTATCGGCGCGGGCGCGCATCTCGAAGCCAGTATCGTGTGGGAAGCGAGCACGATCGGCGCCGGGGCGTACCTGCGCGACGCGATCGTCGGCGCGCAGACCCAAGTAGATCCGGGCAGCCGGCTCGTCGACGAGATCGTTGCCTCTTGCCAACCCGTCTAAGTCGCGTGATGGAAGCCGTGGATGTTCCACGGCCTTGTCGACCTGTTCTTTCCTCCCCAATGCGCGGCGTGCGGCGCCGCCGGTACGGGATTGTGCGAGCGTTGCGTTCCGCACGGTACGCCGCCGCTCGTGCGCGCGCTGCCGACGCTACGCGTGTACGCGCTCGGTGAATACACCGGCGCCCTTCGGCGGGCCGTGCTCGCGCTCAAAGACGGACGGCGTGACGTTGCGCAGACGCTGGGCGAGCGTCTCGCCGAGATGATCTCCCCGCCGATGCTGCTGGCGCCGGTGCGCACGACGCGAACGCGGCGCCGCGTGCGCGGCATCGACGGCGTTGAATACCTGACGCGCGTTGCCGCGCGCCGCACCGGCGCGACGGTCGTCTGCGCGCTCGTACCGTTGCGGGGTGATGCGCAGCGCGGACGGTCGCGCTCGCAACGCCTCGCGGCGCGCGAGCGTTTCTGGTGCGATGCGGGGCTCGTACGCGGGCGCAGCGTGACGCTCGTCGACGACGTCTGTACGACCGGCACGACGCTCGAGGACTGCGCCGCGGCTTTGCGCGCCGCGGGAGCGGTGGTTTCGCAAGCATTGGTGATCGCCGTCGCAAACGACGATACTTTACTAAGTTAGCTAAGTCTAGTAGACTAACTGGATGAAGCCGGTTAATATGCACGAAGCCAAGACGACGCTCTCGGCGCTCGTCCGCAAGGTTCGCTCGGGCGCGGCGCGCGAGGTGGTCATTGCCGTCGACGGCGTGCCTGCGGCCCGGTTGGTGCCGGTCGAAGCGCCGGCCTCGCGTCCACTGGGTATGGACCGCGGGTTGATCCGCCTACGTGACGACTTTGACGCCGGCGACGCCCGGATCGAGAAGCTCTTCGAGGGTAACTGATGCGAGACCGTTATCTTCTCGACACGCATATCTTTCTGTGGAGTCTCTCTGAACCGGAGCGATTGAGCGAGAACGTGCGTACAACCATTGCAAGCGCCGAGGCCGAGTTGTTCTTCTCGGCGGCGGCGGCGTTGGAGATCGTCATCAAACACCGCAGCGGCAAGCTCGATCTCCCCATCGAGCCCGCCGCGTTCATCCCTTCTCGGCTAACCGCAATGCACATCGTGCCGCTGGACATGACGATGGAACACACACTCGCGATCTCGCTGCTGCCGCGCCATCATGCCGACCCATTCGACCGGATGATGATTGCCCAGGCGCAGGTGGAAGGTTTGACGTTCGTGACGGCGGATGCGATCGCGCGCCGCTACCCGATTCGCGTTCTGGGTGCCGCGTAACGAATGTTCAGCGGACTGATCGGCCACCGCGGGACCGTCATTTCGAACGAACCCGCACCCGGCGGCGGACGCGCGCTGGTCCTCGAAGCACAAGGGGCAAGCGACGAAGACGCGGGCGTCAAGGATTCGATCGCGGTCAACGGCGTCTGCTTGACGGTGACGCGCGTCGACGGCGACCGCCTCTCGTTCGACCTCGTCCCCGAGACGATCGAGCGCAGCACGCTCGGCACGTTACGCACCGGCGACGTGACGAACGTCGAGTATTCGCTGCGCGTGGGTGACCGCGTGGGCGGCCACTTCGTCTACGGCCACGTGGACGCAACGGTTGCCGTGCTTTCGCGCGTCCCCGAGGGCCAAGGTGAACGCGTACGCTTCGAACGGCCGGCCGAGCTCGCACCGATGATCGCCGAGAAAGCCTTCATTGCCGTCGACGGCGTCAGTCTCACCGTTGCGGCCGTCGGCAACGGTTGGTTCGAGATCGCGCTGATTCCCGAAACGCTCGCGCGCACGACGCTCGCTCGGCGTCCCCCCGGTTCGCGCGTCAACCTCGAAGTCGACCCGCTCGCGCGCTACGCCCATCAGGTGCTTGCCGGTGCGGGCTGACCGTCATCGCGTGTTGAGCGAGGCGGCGATGGCGGCGTACAGCGCGGCACGAGCGCGTTCCATCGACGCGATCTCGGCGCGCAAGCTCGCCTGATCGGCGGCGTCGGCTTCGCCGATCGACGTAAAACGCTGCGCGATCGCGTTGGCTGCCGACGTGAAGCCGGCTTGCGTGCGCGCCGTGTTCGCCGGGGCATCGGCCTCGAGCGCGGCAAGGCTCGCTTTCCCCGTTTGCATCGTCTCGCGCAGGGCCGAACCGAAGGGCAACGTCACCTGCGGGGGCGCCGCCAACTGTGCCGCGGTGACGGTGCGGCGGATCGACCAATTCGCTTCCGCCTTGCGATGGAGATCGTCGATCGTGGCGCGATACTCGGCTGCGGCGGATTGCTCGAGCGCGCTGCGGTACGCGGCGAGCGCGGCGCCGTCGCGGCGACGCTGCGCGGATGCGGCGGCGTCGAGCGTGCTGCTGATGGCGTCGAGTTCGGCCGCAATTTTATGGTGCTCCGCCGCGGTGCGCGCGACGGCGATGTAGCGGATGCGCAGCTGCAATTGCCGGCTCGCGACGGCCGCCGCGCGCTGCGCGTCCGCCTCGCCCTCGCGCTCGGCGTATTGCTGCGCGCGGGCCGCATACGCGTCGGTTACGCGACGGTCGAGCGCGCTTGCCAGCGCGGCGCTCTGCGCGCCGACCTGATTGTCGAGCGCGCGACCATACGCATCTTGCGCGCCGCTCGCCTGAGCGCGGACTTTCGCCGCTTCATTCGCGTAGTCGCGCTCGATCGCCGACTGCACGGCCGCGGCGTCGAAGCCTGCTTCGCTCGCGACGTACGACGCCGCCCGAGCGTAGAGCGCGCCGACGTCGCTGGCGGCGCGTGCGCCTTGCGCGCGCGCGACAGCTGCGCTGCGATTGGCGGCGCTTTGCGTCCCCGCAAGACCCGCAACGTGCAGCAGCGCGCGCAGCGCTGCGATTTGACGGTCGTATTCGAGCAGCGCCGAATAGTACGGACTCTTGCGTACAAGAGCGTCGACGCCGGAGGCCGCATGCGGGCGCGCAGGCGCCTGCGGGTGCGCCGAGACGCTGCACCCCGTGAGCGCCACGAACAAGGCCACCACGAGCGCGCGTTTCACCATGACCGCCTCTGATAGACGAGGCTGAAACCGTTCGTGCCGCTGCGTTGCAGCAGTTGGAGTTGCGCGGCTTGCCCGACGGTATCCGGTGGTGGGAGCGCGGGCGGGGGCGAGAGGAAGAGGCCGACGTCCGGCTGCGTGTAGGCGCTGAGTCTGACCGCGCTCTCGTTGTTCATCGTCATCGCGAGTGTCATGGTGGTGCGTTGCGGGTAGCCGAAGCTTTGGTTGAATATCGCCTGCAGATTGTGTCCGAACGCCTTGACGAACTGCGCGCCGTACTGCCCTTGCGCGAGGTTACTGGTGAGCTGCACGTTGGAGAAGCCGAACGTACTTGCAAGCGCGGTGTTGAGCGGTTCGAGCATACTGCGCGTGAAGAGCGTGTTGACTTGGCCCACGGCGAGCGACGAGACGGCGCTCGTTGCCGAGAAGGTGCCGCCCCCGGTCGCGTTGACGCCCTGGACGGCGCCGAATGCTTGCGCACCCACGAGCAGCCCGAGGATTTGCGAACGGTTGTACGGTGGTTGTGACGCGAACGCGATGTTCATCCCGGTCGCGGGCCCGGTCACGTGGAGGCGGATCTCGGTGTCGGGGTTGGTTACGTAGGTCGTCGCGACGGCGTTGACGTCGGGGATGATGCCGCTCGACGGCGCGAAGGTGACGTTCGCGTGCTGAAGCTGGAACGTCCGGTAGAAACTCACGGTGCCGCCGGTCGCAAGGAAACTTCCCGAGGGCGCGAGGTGTGCAAGCGGGCCGTTCAAGGTGAGATGCCCGGTTGCGCCGACGTCGACATTGGGACTTTGCACGCGCACGTCTTGCCCGACGGCGATGGTGAAGTCCCGGAACGCAACGCTGACCGGCAGCGGCTTGGCGGCGCTCGTTGACGACGGCGTGACGAATGCCGTCATCGGCACGCGTGCCGATGAAAGGGTCATCGTCCCGCCGATCGTCAGGGCTGCGTCGGCCGGGTGCGTCGCGACGAGCGTCCCGTCGATGCGGCCTTTGAAGTATTGCGGCAGGTCGACGACCGCGTTGGTCGCGGTCGCGCGCATCGAGAGCGCGATCGCGTTGAGATCTTGAACGGAGGGCACGGTGGCGATCGCGCTCATCACAACGGTGCCGCCGCCGGCCCGGAACGAGGCGTTCTGCAGCGTGACGCGGCGGCCGGCGAAGGCGAGCTGCGCACCGCCGGCGATCGGCGTCGACTCCTGCGGCCCGCTGTACGACGCGTCGTCGAGCGTGAGCAGACCGTCGAACGCGGGATTGTCGAGCTCGCCGGTTGCGCGTACGGTTCCGTCGATACGTCCGGCGAGATGCGTGCCGCTCGGAAGAACGCTCGCGAAGCTCGTGAGGTCGAGATCGTCGGCGGTGACGGCGGCTGTGAACGGCTCATCGCGCGGCACGCCCGGCGGCGACAGCTGCAACGGCACCTGTGCCACGAGGAGCGCGCGTCCGTGCTGAAGATCGGCTTCCGCCTGCGTAATCGCGAGCCAATGCTGTGACGCCGACACCTGCGCGACGACGCGCGGAATCGTGAGCTTACCGTACCGGAGGGAGGTGAGCGTGCTCTGATCCGCGATCTGCGGCGCGAGACGCGTGCCCGAGAGGCGCAGCGTGGTGTCGAGCGCGCCGGCGAGTGCGTTCGTTTTGCCGGTGGCCTCATGGGCGAGCAAGCCGATGTTTGGGCTCGTGGCATGCACGCTCACGGCGAGCGGGTCGTTGGCGTGGAAACCGAACGTGCCCGCCGCGGTCGCCGTCAGGTAGGGAACCGTGACGTTCGCAGCGTCGATGCGCCCGGCGCCGCCGGTGGTGTGCAGCGCGATCGTAGCGCGCTCGAGCGGGAAGGGACCGGCGCGCCCGTTGACGATCTGCGCCTGGAACGATGAGTCGACGTTCGGGAAGACGCCGGTCGCGTAACCGGTCGCGTTGAAATCGCCGCTCACGGGTTCGGTGAAGCCGAACTGCGGAAGCCACGTGCTCAGATCGACCTTTGATACCGTCATCGCGAGATCCAACGCGTGCGTCGACGAATCGATCGTGCCGCTGGTCTGCAACTTTCCGGCGGCACCGCCGGCGAGCAGTGCGAGCGCGATACGCGTTCCGGTCGTCGACCATCCGGCTTCGGCGTTCCCGATGTTCAACCGCGCGTACCGCAGGCCGTTGAAGGTCGCGCTGCCGCTCGATGCGATGGCTCCCGGCGCGTAGGCGAGGGTCGCGGAGAGATTGCCGCGTCCGTCGAGCATGTCGCCGGCGTTGAAAAGATCGTCGAAGTCGGCAAGGTTGGCGTGCGGTGCGCTAACCGTGAGATCGACGTCGCGCGTGCGCGTGGCGCTGCCGGAAAATGCAAGCATGGTCGTGCCGACGGTCACGCCGGCGTTGCGCAGGGTCATGCGTTGCATCGTGCCGTCGAGCGAACCGTGCAGATCGGCAAATGCCAACCCGTTGACGCTGCCTTCGGGGATGCTGAGCGACCCGCGGATGTCCGGCGACGTGCCGGATCCGCGCAGGTAGGCATCGCCGTCGATGCTGCCGGTCACCAGATTTGCACGCGCGGGTGCGGCGATCGCGACGAGTGAGTGCGCGTCGGCCGCGCGCACGCGTGCCTCCACGTCGTAGCGCGGCACGATGCGCTTGCCGATGGCGAGCCCGCCGACCGAACCCGAGACCGCGACGTAGGCGGCCCCGGCGCCGAGCGACGTGGCGCCGATGCCGAGCGTACCCTTGGCGTACTGCAGCGAGCTCATGCCGGAGATCAGGAGACGGTCGTACCGCATGCCGCGCGCGAGCACGGTCGACGAAAGCGACGGCGCCGAGAGATCGGCGTGCGCGATTGCCGCGAGACTCAGCGCGCCGCCCAAGAGCGGAAGATTCTCCGCCGAGAGTGCGATTGGATCGTTGTTGCCCAGCGTTCCGCTCGCCAGCGCTTCGCCGCCGTTCGCGCGAGCGTCGATGGCAAGCACGTGCACCGACCGTGGTGTGAGCGCGACGGTTCCGCTGAGTCCGGCTTTGACGTGCGCGCCGGAGAAGCGCGCGCCGGTGATCTGCACGATCGCTTGGTTCGAACCGTACACGAGCGCGAGCGGCGCATCGACGTCGTATCCGCGAAACGATCCACGCAAGCGCGCGGTCCCGGCAGCCGCCGGACGTCCTTGATCGAGCGTGCCGAGGACGTCGGCATCAAACGTACCGCGCACGGGCGGTAGCGCGCGCACCGGAAATCCGGGCAGCGGCGGAACGTTGACCGATGCGACGCGCAGATCCCGCGCATGGAGAAATCCGGCGTGATCGTTGCTCGGATGATCGAGCGCAACCTGGGCGAACAGCTCGCCGCGCGAACCGGTCACGAGCAGCGGTCCGACCGAGCCGGCGCCTTTGCTCGTTACCGCAAAGGCGGCCGCAAGCCGTTGCGACGACGAGCTGCCTTCGAGCACGCCATGCGTTTCGATGAGCTTGGGGTCGCTTGCCGTTGCGAGCAGCGTCCCCTCGATCGGCATGCCGGGCACGACGTCCGTGGCATACGGAACGGTATTCGCGGGAGCGCTCGCGTGCGCGAGTACCTCGATATCGTTCGTCCGCGGCGTAAGCAGGATGCGCCCGCGCGCCTGCGCGGCGAAATGCGCGTAGTACGCGTGCGCGTCGAGGATGTCGAGCTCGTTATTTTCGTACGCGACGAGTCCCGCGCCGTCTCGAATTGGCGCGTGGAGATACCGGATCTCCGGCGAGCGGACGGAAATCATCACGAGCGGCGAGGTGGCCGCTCCTTCGGCGAGGACGTTCAATTCGACGTTGCCGGCAATCGGCAGACGCGCCATTTGCGCAACCGCGCCGCGCAGCGTCGCGAGATTCCCGCGCATGCGCAGTGCGACGCGCAGCATGGGCCGGCTCAAGTCGTAGACGCCGCCGGAGGCGTGCACCGGTATGCCGGCGAGTGCGCCGGTGACGTCTTCGAGGATCGCGCCCTGCGTGGAGACGTCGAGCCGGCCGTGGAGATCGCGGACGGGCTGCAGCAGCGATGGACTCGCGATCTCCACGTCGCGCACGAGCGTGGTCGCGATCACGCCGGTTTGCGATGCACCGCCGGGCAGCGGTAGCGAGAAGATGCGCACGTTCGCGCCGCTGATGCTACCGTTGATAAGGCGGAATTGCGAATTGGCAGCGGCAAAGTCGATGAGGCGCGCGACGGGCATCGCCGGGATCGACCATCGCTGCATGCCCAGTCCGCTCGACGCGTCGAGCCGGCCGGAACCCGCGATCGGATAGCTGCGTCCGCCGTCGTGAAACGTCAAGCCCGCGGTGTAGGACGAGCGTCCGGCTTGATCGATGGCAAAGGTCGCGTGCGCATCCGTGACGAGCATCGGCGGTCCGAAATTCGGCATTCGATCGATCGCGGCGACGGTGGCGCCGACGACCTTGCCGGTGACGTTGAACGGTGCCGCCGGCCCGCCGGACGGCGCGGCTTGCGGAAGCGGAATATTGAACGTGCCGTTGCGATGACGAATCAACGTAATCTGCGGACGGATGACGTCGAGCGTCTCGAGCCCGAAACGCCGATTCTTTCCGGTGATAAGATCGCTCAAGTTGTACGTCGCTTCGATACCCGCGATGGTTGCGATCGGTTCACCGCTGCGCGATTGCACCACGAGATGCTCGAGCGATATGCCGCCGAGTCCGATCTTGACCCCGCCGATTGAAACGTCGGTTCCGGTTACGGACCCGGCGATCGCGGCAACCAGGCTCTTGCCGATGAGGTTACGTGCCGAAACGAGCAGGACGAAGCAGCCTGCCACGATGCCAACCGCGATCAACCATTTTCGGCCCCGTGCCACGTCCATGAAAAGAGT
>Ga0335075_10018868_pt1 | contig 10220 bp, 12 predicted proteins | sample Lox_Sample_24_FD_206723 | JGI IMG/M metagenome (GOLD analysis project Ga0335075, IMG submission 206723) | Soil microbial communities from Loxahatchee National Wildlife Refuge, Florida, United States - Lox_Sample_2.4 | ecosystem: Environmental > Terrestrial > Soil > Wetlands | place: USA... | reverse complement strand
CGACGTCAACAGACGCGACTGCCATGCAAAATACACCTTCAAGTGCGGGTTCTGAATCAGATTCATCTAGTAGTCAATCTCGCACTTATCGGCTCCGTCAGCAAGACCATATTCGACAAGCCGAGAAATGCAAAATAGCTTCGAAAGCAGAGCTTTCAAAGGAATCTGTGCCCATGATACGCTTCAAGTCATCGGACGGCTCAGTTCGGATGAAACACCCCATTCCGAGAAAGTCGGCGCCTCAGCGACCTCAAGGGCCAAAGCTGTTTTGTACATACTGCGATAAGTACCCAGAGGGCTTTCGCGGAGACCATGAACTGCAGCGACACACGAGCCGTGCGCATCCAACCGACATTCGCAAGATTTGGATTTGCGAAGATCTTCATGGTGACGGCTCATTTCTTGCAAACTGCAAAGCCTGCATGATGAGGAAGCAATACAACGCTGATTACAATGCCGCAGCACAGTATGTAGCTTCAAGCCCAGGGGCAATTTGGCTATTCTCTGGCCATTTCCTCGCGAAGATGCTAACAATCATTCTTTCAGTCTCCGACGAGCCCACTTCTTTCCGCGCAAGCGAGGCAGAAAGCCAAAGAGCGAATCCGAGAAGCGCGGAGGCAAGGGCGGCGGCAAAGACCCGCCCATTGAGTTCCTCAAGGCCAACTGGATGCGTGAAATGGAAGAAGTCGTCCACCTCACACAGAACGTCGACAACGACGACGACGCGGCGCCCGAAGATGAGCCCATGGAGGAGTCGGAGCCTTTGAGCTCCCACGACGACCAACCCTCGACTTCGTTCGTCGACGTAAGCTACCCGGACGACTTCGTGTGGCAGAACGATGCCTACCAGTACGCCACCGCCACCGCCGCCGCAGACGGCGGTTACGCGGATCCTCAGGACTACTTTCCTGATATCGCTTCCGATCCATCTTTCACCTTTGACGTGCCGTCTTCGCAACATGCATTCACTTCGCCAGAGTTGGAAGTTCTTCAACTTGAAGAGTCCTACCGCTGGCAATAGTAAGCCATGCTGTGACTGATACTTTTGTATTTCCTTTTGCACCCTTTTCCCTTGCCCTTTTCGTGTTCTATTCAATCGTGTCGCTTGTAACCACCCGTTGTAAGCATACAATGTCCAGGCACTGCCTGAAGATGGGGCAGTCAATTACGTTCCCCCCTCACGATGATATGATTGATGTACCCAAACATTCTCTTGGGAAGACTTTGAACAATGTGAGCACTCCTCACTTGAGGAGTTAAGTGGTCTTTGGATGATCTTTGAAAGCATAAGTGGCGTTTCATACATTAGCTATTTGTAGCCTGACTCATTTTCGGGTGATACTTGTATACTGGTACAATGAAAAGCAATCCGTTCACACATGACTATCTCCAAACACTGTACAAATTCCCTTCGCACGTCATCACTGCAAGAAAGTCGGCGGGAGCGGCGGACCCCTAAGCATCAGCGTAAGTTGACGAGCCCGCCTCACTTACAGCACGCAAGCCCAACTCACCACACATGAAGCTTATCAGGGCCAGCCCCGGTGCGGCCCGTCGGCGCCGTATCGTCGACCAAATCGCCATCAACCGTGCCCAACGATCAGTGCCACGCCTTCCCACGGACGAGCGAAAGAGCGCCCACTCGCTGTAGCGCTCCAGCACGAAGCGCGACGGATCCCACCGGTAGTCGAAGATCCGCGGGCCAGGCGCAGCGACGCGGCGCCCGGACGCAGCGCCCGAAGCGGCCGCGCGGAACCGCGGCGTAGGCCGGCGCGGGCGGGGCGGCGGCGGGCGGCGGAGCCGCCTGCCCGTGCGCCGGGTGGGACGGGGGCCCGTCGACGGCGTCGCGGATGTCACGATGGTGCCGCCGAAGGTGGGCTTGTCGCTTTTGATGGCGCGGTGCACGAAGGGTTTGGTGTCGTAGCCTTTGTGGAAGATGCGGTCCGGTCGCTTCTCGACGGCGGTGAAACCAAAGTCCAGGAGGAATTGATGGGCTTTATCCAGGTCCTGGTGAACGTAGTAGATGTGGGCGATACGCTTCAATATGATCTTCGGTTCCTCTGCCGTCTTGGCTGCTCTTCATCACTTCCGTTCCTGTGTCGAAGACGAGATGAGACATTATGGGAGTGGGCCGATCTGACCATTATATGGGCAAAGTGTATTTTGCCAGCATAAAGCGGAGAGGGTGTGAGACCAAGCCCGCTACTGTCTCGATGTAATCCGAACTTAGGCCTCTCACGGAAGACATTGGTGAGATTCGTGTAGGTGAAGCTTGAGAAGTTCGACAGTTGGCCGGAACCAGGACTACCGCATGTGGGGATGGCTTAATTAACCAACGTACAACATTTGTCAAAGAATCAGCCTCCATCTCAAATATTTGGACCGTTGCTTTTTAAAGTCTAGAAATATTTGCATTGAGGATTTCGCCAGTGAATTTGCATTAATTTTGGCTTTGCACGAAGGTGTATATACGATCCAGAGGGTATAGGGTCATAAAAATCATAAAGATCAAAGTAGTTACCGTAACAAACGCCAGGATCCAACTTTAAGACCTGTAGCCTCCCAAACCAGACCTCACATCCCAGGGAACTGGTCATGCCGTTGAGGCTGACCATCACCGATACGCCAACTGCCTTTATTGTCACGTTCAATCAACCCTTCCCGTTGGAACCATTCCCTCAGCTCGACATCGTCCCTCCAGCGAGAGGTATCCAGGCTCTGCTTTGGGTTCTTCTTCTCTCTCTCAAAGTGGCCTCCGAGATGCTCCATGCGTTGCTCCCAGCTGTTATGGCCCTCGAAGACTTGCTCACAGAACAGGCATCCAGAGCGTATCGGGTGAGCCCTGAGAGGATGGTAGCAACGACTTTGCTGCTCCGCCATCACATCTTCTGGGATCCCGGCACCCTTGCCGTCACCGGAGGCATCGGGTACATCGGCGTCACCCATGATCTCTCCGACATGCATTCGGCGGACGTGTTGCGTGAAGAGATCCTTCCGGTTGAAATCGTTGAAGATTGGATTGGTAGGATCTGCAGATGGTGGGCACAGGTCGCAACGCCAGAAGCCCAGCTTGACATGTTGCGTGCTCACGTGCCTTTTCCACTCGTTCTTGGAGGTGAAGGTTGACTGGCACCCGTACAAAGCGAGTGGACAGGGAAACGGACGTAGCGGATCTGCCTTTTTCGGCTTGCGTACGCTACTCTTCCTCTTCAGGCTGGTCTTCTCGGACACAGTCCGGCGATGACCTCTATTCTTGCCTTGAGGAGCGGTCGTGTTGGCGAGGGAGGTTGAAGCTCTCCTTCGGGGACGCTTTGTGCCGGCAGCGCGTCGCGATGAAGGCTTATAGTCAGAGTCTTCCTCATTGTCATCGTCGGCTAGAGATCCAGGGCTTAACTCTGCTCTCTTGCGCCTCCGCGCCGACTCATGGATATTGTCGGTCTGAGATGGCTCTGTGGGAACGTAATTTGATGTTTCTTCGATGCCTGCAGTTGGTACACTATTCAGAAATGTATGGTCGTGGATGTATGGGTAGTCATGGGCTTCGATCGAGGCATCTTGAACATCATCCGAAAATCCTTGAATACTCTGGAGAGATACGTTCTGTGTGAACTCGGCATCAGAATAGCCGCCCGCCGACACGCCATATGGTGCAAAGCTGTCAGTGGTATAGGGCCATGAGGATGCCATATCGCACTGGGAGCTGACAGACGATCGAGGACTGAAAGAGTTCTCGGATAAGTCGTCGCTGAAGCAGGGACTACGTGACGTGGTAGTCGGAGAAGAGTAAGGGTCGTAACTCACTCCCCGTTCACACTCTTCATGCTGCGGCCAGTCGTTGAGGAGTGGCTTCAAGGGACGGACGTGATGCTCACTGCCAAGGCGATAATTGGAATCGATATATAAGCCGTCGTTACCGTGAAATTGCTCTCCACCAAGCTCTTTCTCTGAAAGAAGTGCACCACCTAGATCGAAAACGAAACGAGAATCTTCTCCATCCAAGAAGGAGCAGATATCCTGGCCGGTAAACACCTGACTGTTGCTGTATAGATCCGAAAATCGGGGATGGTCGTAGGCAAATGCTTGCGACATGATGAAGATTGTACCAGATAGTATGTGCGCAAAGCTTTTTGTATGTATAGCATGTCACGTATGACTTGCGCCACTCTCCCGGTAAAGAAAAACGAACAGGGCAAAGCAGAGAGCGATATTTTCGGACTTGGAAACGCAATGTGAAGGGGATGCAGAGCTGTCAGAAGGCCAGGACTTGGACCTTCAGGCGCAAAGCTGTGAATCAGTCTTCGAGGGTGTATTTAGGCAAAATTCAGAAAAGTGCTCCAATGTCGGAGGAGGCGGTGCACCGTAATAACGGAGAGAGGCAGATTTCATCGAAGGTTGAGAGAGTTGACGTTGAGCGACTGTGATAAACGGCTCTTACACAGCCCGAAAATTGGAGACACGGCCACATCTCAAGCAGAAATGCATCAAAGGGAGGAGCAATGCTTCCTTATTAGATGTCTACGGCTCAGATGAGCCGCAACCCATCCAGGAGGCCTCACATTTCGACCATGTCTGCCTTTTTGCAGAATCGACGGGCGCCATTCCACTGGTTGAGGAGTCAACATCCCGGTAGCTAGACCGGAATATGCAAGGACTAGGAAAGATGGGGTCACTGCCGGCCACTGCTGGCCAGTGTGAACCGTGAAGGGGATGGCCAGAATGCTTGTAGCACGGAACGGGCAAATGGGAGCGGCGGAACTGAAACCAACAGAGAAAGGTGAGCAAAAAGGAATCATGGGCGGCCGAAGCATGGAGTTGGTGGGCGGGTGCCACGGAGCTGGCGGTTCGCGGACGACATGACGATGCCTCCAGGCCCACCATGGCGTTCAATGGGAGGCGTGATGGGAGCAGGGACGGAGCATCGGACGTCGGTCGCTGCGAAGAATCGCTGACGATGGGGGTTGGAAGCGAGCGCAGGACGACAGCAGAACCACACCGGGCGTGCCTTGACGAGGGCTGTTCCTGTTAGCCGCACTGCATGCCAAGGAAGAGGGCGGCATTGACTGGGGATGTCGATATTGGAGGCGCGCAATAGGACGCTTCCTGCATTCCGGTCTGGCTCAGGCAGAAGTCGCTGGGTCGGGCTATGTCAGGCAACCCGCATTACCGGTTGCCTCTTTTTGGTGCTGCGCACATGCCGGCCACATGAGGCCGCCGCGAGCTAGCGCTGGACCTGCCACTCGAAACACCCGACGACTTGGTGATACACCGTGGCTGTGTAGATGATATTCCCTCAGCCAAGCAAATCCGGCCCGTCTCGCAAGTTGCAGCGGGCACGCTAGAACCCACTGCAATCCAGTCCACCGGCAGACGGGAAGGGGGCTTGGAGCGCTCGGGGGCTCGGGGGTTGAGCGTGCATGTGGAGGACAGAGTGCGCGACAAAGAGTGAGGCGGTGCGTCGCAGAGGGGGAGGCGCTGACTGCCTGCGCACGCGCCCGTCAAATGCAGCTTTTCCTTCCACAGCGCTGCCGCGAATCACGATAACCACTCCCACTCACATTGATGCGAACGCAGTCCAAAACGCCCTGGACACTCTGTAATCACGCCTTTTGATCATTCGCGAGAGACCCGCGGCCTGTTGGGGCTAAGGCTGATTGCTTGACACACTGCTTTGCACGCGTTATTTTCCGACGGAAGCGCCCTAATTGTCAAGCACTCGAAGTCTTGAGACACCAGTCAGAGTTCACGGGTCAGGTATAGACTATCGTGTTCAATTGTGCCAACCGCCGTGTGGATGCCTGCGGGGAATGCTGAAGCGTCTCCGTCCAGCTCTTCCTCAATCACCGACTATCTGATCGCGATGCATGACGAGCGTACCACCGTCGGCATGCGGAGGTGGACCGTGAGCCTGGAGTATCAAAGATGCACTGCCATTCGTCTCTCAATCTCAGACAGCAACATGGTAACTCTCCAAGCTCATCCAATCTTCACTGAGGAAATGTCTCAGGCTTTTGATCCGCATTGAAAATCTGCCTTCGCTACGCCATGCCTCCCACGCCACTCCCGCGCTAGAATGGAGCAGAGACTGTCAAACAGGTGGCGACGAACGATGGTCCATGCTCCTGAGTCAATTCAATAAGCTTTGAAGTTGAAATTCCTCGGAACCAACGGAATCGACATTGCTGCCTGCAGAGAGCGGCCTCTAGCTCTCCAACCTTTCAAGTAGCCGATCCTCTATCCCGTCAAGTATGTAATAATGCTCGGTGACTTCCAAGTTCTCCGCTTCATTCTGCATAAGCTTATCTGGGTCTTGATCCGGACCCATCATGGCGCCAGGCTGCATTTGTTGCATTTGCTGCGCAATTTGATTGGCGGCTGTGTGCAAAGTCAATCAGTCATGTTTCGGAGGCGGCAGTGTCATGACTTACAGTTGTTACTGCCGAGGATGAAGTTGTAAACGGGTTGAAGACCGAAGAAGGTCAAAAAGTACCAAGACAGGCTTGACACCCACCGTACATCCAAATCCCGTGTACCCACTCCAGACTGAAGCATACTCTTGAATTGAGGAGTCAGCGGAAATGGTAATTTCACTAGACGTAGACTTGTCAGCATTAGTTCGTTTCGATTTCGCCGCCACCAACAAGTCAAAGACAAGGCAGAATCCAACCAGGATCCCCGATGAAGGTGATCACGCAGAACTTTCGCCCTTGTCATGGCTTCGAGAAGGCATCATCACTGGGACCACGTACTAATCACAAAACCCGAGAAAAAAGCATTGATCCAGCCCATGATGAGCGTTTGAGGTACCATCATGGCAACATTGCCTTTCATCATGCCCATCATGCCTTCCATCGCGGCCGGATCGGTCATTGGATTCGGCCGCGGTTTGCCTCTGCTCTCTGGATCAGATAGAAACGATCCCTCCTTGTATGCTTGAACGAGGAAGGATTTGCGGTTCTGGAACGAAGTTGGAGAGATGACGTTGGCGTTTGTGCGAAGGTTGACTCCGCGCAACAAGCTGCGATGTTCACGGATCTTGCCCAGGGGTTGCTTCTTCGGTGTGGTCTGGAGGAGTACTGAAGCATAATGACGGAGGATTCCTGTGAGGATCTAGTAATTGATTAGCGATGATATCTTCGGAATGGCGCTGCGGGTTTGTTGTTACCATTACAACTGTAATTGGGACGAGGATCCAGTAGCTAAGAGTATGTTAGAAAGATTTCTATTTCTGCCGGACAAGTTAAACTCACAACAATGCCGGATCCCGAGGGATCGTCTGCACGATCTGCTGTGTCATATTGACGTCTCCAAGGTCTTCAAGTATCGAAGATGAAGAACGTTGGAAGCTTTGATGTTGATGGTGAGAATAGACTTGAAGCTGGTCGAATTCGTGGACCCTTGCCAAGCCAAATGTTTAGGGACACCTTTTCAGCAGATTGTATTTGCCATTTGCGCAACTACTACTCCGTACGAAGCTCTGCCTGTTTACCTTCATCTCCGATTCTTGACTTCTCGAGGGCTTCAAATATTCAGTCATGACTACACCAACTAAGATCTCCGTCTACTCAATTCCAGGTTAGTTCCTCTTACAGTTGGGCAATTCGTCTGCTAATCCATCCATAAGACCTCAAACACACAACCGACGACGCGCTCCCTACCTACCTCACCTCTCTCAAATTCAAACAAGATCACCGCTATTCGGATGTGCGGTTAGGTCTCGGCTGGACGGCCGTGGCTCTCGCAGGCGTCCTCTTTTACTTCGACTGGAAGTTCGGTTGGGATGCAACCAAGGCATGGACATTACCCTCCGTCGTAGTGTATTTCCTTCTTAACGGCGCCTTCACATACTGGATATGGTTCGTAGAGAAGAGCATCGTGTATGTGGGCGAACGGCAAGGAAGCAAGCTCGAGATCTCCACATCCACGAAGAAGCACACTTGCATTTACTACGTCAAAGCTAGGTACACGACATCTGCCGACTCCTCATCATGGAAAGAAGTCACGGCCGAAGCACCTTTCACACGATGGTTCAGCTCGGATGGATTCTTCGTTGCGAAACCCTTCCAACAGTTTCTGGCATCTGAAGTGCCCACGATTGGAGAAGTGGACCCGTCCAACGTTGTGGAGGAGATTGGCAGGGGCTCGAAGACTGAGAGTGGCGGAGTGAAGGTCATGAACGTGGATATCAACAGCTTGAATGATGTGCTTGGTGCCATTCCGAAGCAGCCGAAAAGCTCGGGCAAGCCACGGCGGCGAAAGTGAAGACAAGCAGCAAATTCACGGAAAGGAATGGTGCCATGGAGCATATCTTACGCTTCCGGACGTGCGTCTAGATCTATATAAAATGGTGCATTCGGTTATCGCTATGCTAAGATTCTATGCTATGAGAAGATACTGGCAAACCGTCAGTCCATTATGCAAATGCTCGTACCGCAGCGATGGAGTTACGGTTGCGCCACATCGTCAAGTGGAAAAGCATTGTAATGATACAATTATCAACTGCGGAGCGAGCAGCGCTCTACTCTACATCCATCAGAGCCAATACATCCAGTTCAGTCTTGACTATGCGCTCAAATTCAGACCTATCAATTCCGGCAGATTTAGCAAGCCTGTAGAGACTTTTGATGTCGGTGCTAATATGTTGCTTGATCCCAACTTCCGCTTGTGAATGCGATTCTGCTTGTCGCTCAAGGTGATCGACGGAACTAGACGAGGAGGAAGATGCTGGCCTAGGATGAACCAGTGCGTCGTCCCGATCGATTGGACAACCAGACCCGTTGGTGAACTCAGGCCGTTCGAGAGGCGGCATGACGGAATCATGGCCAGTTGATTCAACATTCGCCGTCTCCTGGAGCCCACGCTCCATTTCTCTCGAGCCGGTGGTAAACGTATGGCCGTTTAGCGTCGATTCGCCTTTCGCGAGGCCTTGTTCTGATGGATCGTGAGGATCCATGGCAGGTTGAACCTCGGCCATATATCGCGCGAAATACTCGAGTTCAGAGGTCGTAGGTACATGGACTGCCGAATTCTGGTTATGTTGCGGAGCGGGAGAGCGTTTCAGTGGCGTTCGTCCTGGAGTATTATCGTATGCCGCCCAGTATGCGCTATCATCATCTTCGTCGGGTTCGGATTTGGCTCCTGGCGCATTTGCACTGGCTCCATTCTCAGCCTGGCGACGATTTCGCCCTCCAAAGTTGTCCGCCTCTTGTATGCTGCTATACCATTCGCTACCATCGTCTTGATACTCCAAGGGTTTGAGTTCGGCCAATCGCCAACCACTGCCGCCTCCTTGACCGTCACCCATGCACCACAAATAAATCGGCAGGAGGTTGAATTCTTCCATGTGGAACCGACAGTGTAATGTTTCAGGATCGAGTCTTCTGTACTGCACCTCTTCCACATCTTGAACTTCCACCTCACCGGAGACGGGGTGGGGTTCGATCTGGATCCGTTCAACCGTGCTCGCCAACTTTGAAGCTGCTACCCGATCCCAGCTCAGGAGCGGCAGCCATGAATCTGAAGTAGAGGTTGTGGTGGAAAGTAAATGGACGCGTTGTCTGAGAATGGGAGTAAGCAAGGGTAGGAGAGCAGGAGGAGGTCGAGGAGAAGCGAAGGCCGTAGGTAGGCAAGCCAGCAGCGGAGGGAGGAGCTCTCGAGGGTCTGGCGCTGGAATTCCTTGGACCATCGTGGTTGGTGAGAGGGAAAAGGAGCCAGAGGAGAGAAGATAGGTAAAGAAGAAGCTGTGGTGTAAAAGCGCGTTGTTGGAGTCGTGAGCAAGGCTGTCACATGCAAGGTTTGGCCACGCGCGTGACGATTAGTAGAAGGTGAAGATTCGAAAGAAGGCGTTGAAAGAACAAACAGTCTGTCAGAGACTGCTCAGAGATGTCACGATCCACGCCATTAGTCTCGCCCGCAACCGTAGCCTGGTATCGTTCACTGCAAATGGAGAGTCATGACTTTGGTCTTCCCTTCGTCCGCCCACCAAAGAGGGTCTTCGGGGCGGGAAGAAGATCGGCTCTGACGGCACATCTCACCCCGACCTCACCACCAACCCCCAACCAATCGAAGGCCTACGATGTCACGGGATTGTTCCCTAAGGCTGGATAGTAACCGTCGTCCCCTCGATTGAGGCTCCAGTGTCCCGAAAGTGAGATACCCTATGATAGTCTCACCGAACCGTTGGTTTTCTGGCTGCTTTAGTCATTACTGACGGTACTCAGGTC
>Ga0335075_10018867_pt1 | contig 10220 bp, 7 predicted proteins | sample Lox_Sample_24_FD_206723 | JGI IMG/M metagenome (GOLD analysis project Ga0335075, IMG submission 206723) | Soil microbial communities from Loxahatchee National Wildlife Refuge, Florida, United States - Lox_Sample_2.4 | ecosystem: Environmental > Terrestrial > Soil > Wetlands | place: USA: Florida... | reverse complement strand
GAACGGGGCTCCCGTCGATTACAGCCGCTTGTCTGCAAATCTGGCCGCGATGGTGCAGATTCAACTGCAGCTGTCACGGCATATCATTGGCACCGAGGGGACGCTGCAGTCGCTGCGCTTCAAGGGCATCACGCCTGACGGCATGGATGTCTACGACGCCACATTTCAGCACGGGCATCTCGAATGGCGCTGCGCCCCTGTGCAGCCTGACGGCAAGGTGTATGAGCTGGCCATGCTGAGCAGCGTGCAGTAAACCAGAAGCATCACCTACTACTCCAATAGCGGACAATCACATGCCTTCCACCGCAGCTATCAGCATCTTCGGCATGGTCGGCAGCATGGATGCCGTGGTGAAGGGCATCCTTGCGCTGCTGATCGTGGCATCGCTGGTGACCTGGACCGTCTGTCTGGCCAAATGCATCGAGCTCAGCGGCGCGCGCCGGCGACTGCGCAGCGACCTCGAGCATCTCGGCAAGGCGAGCTCGCTTGACGGTCTCGGAGAGCTGGCGAGCGACGCGGGAAATCTCGTGACCGTGGGCATCCGTGACGAGATCGCGCGTGCCGGGGATCTGCGCCTGCGCCCGTGCGCCGAGGGCCTCAAAGAGCGCGTCACCGTGCTGTTGCCGGGCGTCGAGGCACAGCTGGCGCGCCGCGCGAGTCGCGGGATCGGTGTCGTCGCTTCGGTGGGGTCGACTGCCCCGTTTGTCGGACTCTTCGGCACGGTCTGGGGCATCATGAACAGCTTCGTGAGCATTGCGCACACCCAGGCCACCAGTCTGGCCGTGGTGGCTCCCGGGATCGCCGAGGCTCTGCTGACGACCGCGGCGGGCCTGGCCGCCGCCGTCCCAGCCGTGCTTATCTACAATGGATTCGTGCGCTTCCTCGCCGGCTATCGGGCGCTGCTCGCCGACGTTTCCAACGCGGCTGCCTGCCTGCTGAGCCTCGATCTGCAGCGCATTCAAATGGACGCTGCGGCCGCCGATCCCGAGCTGCCCAAGAAGGTCGCGCTTGGCCTTTAAATTTCAGCGCGCGGCCGATGAGCTCGTGACCAGTCACGAGATCAACGTCACACCCTTCATCGATGTGATGCTGGTGCTGCTGGTGATCTTCATGGTCACGGCCCCACTGGCCATGGTGCACGTCCCGCTCGAGCTGCCGAGCTCCAGTGCCTCGCCCTCACCGCCGCCGAGCGAGCCGGTGATTCTGAGCTTGCAGAAAGACCTGCAGATCTCCATCGGCGACGTGCCGGTGACACGCCCGGACGTGCCCGCGGTTCTCGCGCGCGATACGCACGGGGATCGCAACACGCGCATCTACGTACGCGCCGATCGCAGCATCAGCTACGGCGACCTCATGGACGTGATGGATCTGCTGCGCAATGCCGGCTATCAGCGTGTCGCGCTCATGAGCCGCTCGGCGGCAGCGGCGCCGGCATTGGCGCCGAAGTCTGCACCGGCCCCCGTGCCCACGCCCACGCCCAGCCCGCGCCGATGATCCCCATCGGCGGCAGCGAAGAGGGCGACGGGGCATTGACCTGGATCGCCGCTGCCATGCTGTCGGCGCTCGTGCATGCGCTGGTCGGTCTGCTCATCCTCACCGGCGCCCCGCCGCGAACGGTAACGGCGGCCCCGGTCGCCGCCACCGAGGTGGAGCTCACTGATTGGCTCGGCGGGCCAACCACTGCGGCGGTCTCTGCTGTGTCCGCCGCCGTGGCGCGCGCCGCACCCGCCCGGGGCCTTTCCCACCTGGCCATGCATCCGCTGCGGATGTTTCGCAGCGCCAGGCCTGCGCCATCCCGGTCGCTGGTTCCTGCGGTGGCGCTGCCGGTCCCACAGGCTCTCGCCAGCAGTCCCGTGGCGAGCACGGCACGGAGCGCGCCGGCAGCGCCATCGCAATTGCCTCCACTGCCTGGCCGTCCGATCAGCGTCGATACCCCGGCCGCCAGAAATGCACTGCAGCTCTGGGAGGCCGCGATGTCGCAGAAGCTGGAGCACTTCAAGCGCTATCCGGAGGACTCGCGCCAGCGCCACGAAGAAGACACCGTGTCGCTGCGAATCACGGTCAGTCGCAGCGGAGAAGTGCTGCGCGTATCGGTGCTCCACAGCCGCGGCTTCAGCCTCCTCGATCAGGAGGCACTGCGCATGGTGCAGCTGGCCGCCCCGCTTCCGCCGTTGCCCGAGGAGCTCAGCGGCGATCGGATCAATGTGATCGTGCCGGTGGAATTCTTCCTCGTGCAGGGTCTGCCGCTGTCGGCCGATCCGCCGAGATAGCTTGCTCGCCGGCCGAGCGGCCAGCCGCCGCCGGTACACGGCGCACCAGGCGCTGCACGACGACGTAGAACACCGGGATGAAAAAGATGCCGAGGAAGGTTCCGGCAAGCATGCCGCCGAACACCCCCGTGCCGATGGCTTGCTGTGCACCCGCGCCCGCACCGCGCGCGAACGCCAGCGGCAGCACGCCGAAACCGAAGGCCAGCGAAGTCATGAGTATCGGGCGCAGCCGGTCGCGCACGGCATGCAGGGTCGCGGCCACGAGCTCCATGCCTTCATCGACGTACTTGCGCGCGAACTCCACGATCAGGATGGCGTTCTTGCTGGCAAGCCCGATGGTGGTGAGCATTGCCACCTGAAAGTAGACGTCGCGCTCCAGCCCACGCACGGTGGTGGCCAGTACGGCGCCGACCACGCCCAGCGGCACGGCGAGCAGAATGGAGATGGGAATCGACCAGCTCTCGTACAGACCTGCCAGGCACAGGAACACCACCAGCAGCGACAGCGAGTACAGCAGCGGCGTCTGCGAGCCGGCAGAGCGCTCCTGATAGGACTGCGCGGTCCACGCGATGCGAAAGCCGGAGGGCAGCTTCGCGACCAGCCGCTCGACATCCGCCATCGCCTCGCCCGAGCTCACGCCGGCAGCCGCCTTGCCGTTGAGCTGCACGGCCCCTACACCGTTGTAGCGCTCCAGACGCGGCGAGCCGAACTGCCAGTGCGTCGAGGTGAATGCCGAGACCGGCACCATCTGCCCGGTGCTGCTGCGCACGTACCAGCGACCGAAGTCCTGGGGCTGCATGCGAAACGGCGCATCGGCCTGCAGGTACACGCGCTTGAGGCGCCCGCGATCGATGAAGTCGTCGATGTAGCGGCCGCCCCAGGCGACCGACAGCGTATCGTTGACTTCCGCCATCGATAATCCGAAGGACTGCGCCTTCTGCGGATCGACGTCGAGTTGCAGCTGCGGTGAGTCATCCTGACCGGTGGCGCGCACGTCGACGAGCCTCGGATCTGCCTGCGCCATGCGAATGAATGCATTGCGGGCATCCATCAGCGCCTGGTGGCCCTGGCCGTTGAAATCCTGCAGGTAGAAGTCGAATCCGGCGGCATTGCCGAGTTCGTTGATCGCCTGGGGCACCGTGGGCGTGACGTTGGCATCTTTCAGGCCCGCCAACGCGCGGCGCGCGCGATTGGCAATGGCCTGCACACCGAGCCGGTCCGCCTCACGCAGGCTCCAGTCCTTGAGCAGCAGAAATACGATACCGACGTTCTGGCCGGAGCCGGCAAAGCCGAAGCCCTGAATGGCAAAGATCGACTGCACCGTGCCGGCTTCCTGATGCTGGAAATAGGATTGCACCTCATCGACCGCGCGCCGCGTCCGCTCCTGCGTCGCCCCCGGCGGCGCCTGCACCTGCATCTGCATCTGCCCCTGATCCTCGTCGGGCAGGTAGGAGGTCGGCAGCCGGAAGAACAGCAGCGCCATGACGGCGGCAAGGGTCAGGTAGATCAGCATGTAGCGCCCGGTATGACGCAGCATGCGCGCCACGGCCCCGGCATAGCGATCCCGGCCGCGATCCAGATTACGATTGAACCAGCGGAACAGACCGCGCTCGCTGCCGTGCTCGCCGATGTGCAGCGGCTTCAGCAGCGTCGCGCACAGCGCCGGGGTCAGGATCAGCGCCACCAGCACCGACAGTCCCATCGCCGCGACGATCGCCACGGAGAACTGCCGGTAGATGACCCCCGTTGCCCCGTTGAGGAACGCCATCGGGACGAATACGGCCGCCAGCACGGTGCCGATGCCGATCAGCGCACCGCTGATCTGGTCCATCGACTCGCGCGTTGCCTCGCGCGGCGAGAGGCCACGCTCGCTCATCAGCCGCTCGACGTTTTCGACCACGACGATGGCATCGTCCACCAGCAGGCCGATCGCCAGCACCACCGCGAACATGGTCAGCATATTGATGGAATAGCCCACGGCGTACAGCACCGCGAAGGTCCCCAGCAGCACCACGGGCACCGTGATGGCCGGGATGAAGGTGGCGCGCAGGTTCTGCAGGAACACGAACATGACCAGCACCACCAGCACCATCGCCTCGAACAGCGTCTTCACGACCTCGCGGATCGAGAGGCGTATGAACGGGGTGCTGTCGAGCCCTACGTTGGCGACCAGGCCGTGCGGGAACGAGGGGCGCAGCTGGTCGAGCAGCGCATAGACCCCCTGTGCGGTCGCGAGCGCATTGGCGCCGACGACCGGATTGATGCCGAACCCGGCGGCCGGCTGGCCGTTGAAATTAACGCTGAAGCTGTAGTCGGACGCACCGAGCTCCACGCGCGCGACGTCCGAGAGGCGCAGCACCGAGCCCGAGCTGCCCCCGCGCACGACGATGTTGCGGAACTGCGCAACCGTCGTCAGCCGGCTCTGCGAGCTGATGGTCGCATTGAGCTCCTGACCGGCGATCGAAGGGGCACCGCCGAGCTGACCGACGGTGATCTGGGCGTTCTGCGCCTGTACCGCCGCGATGATGTCGTCGGGGGTGAGCCCGTAGGCATTGAGCGCACCGGGATCGAGCCAGATGCGCATCGCATAGGTCGAGCCGAACACCTGGATGTTGCCCACGCCGGGAACGCGACTCATCGGATCTATGACATGCGTGGCGACCCAGTCACCAATGTCGTAACGGTCCATGCTGCCGTCGGTGGAGACGAATGCAATGGCCATCAGCAGCGTGCCGTTGACCTTGTTCACGTTCACGCCCTGTTGCTGCACGATCTGCGGCAGCAGCGGCATGGCACGCTGCAGGCGGTTCTGCACCTGGACCTGGGCGATATCCGGATTGGTACCGGTCTGAAAGGTCAGTGTGACATTGCTGTTGCCATTGGCATCGCTGCTGGAGGCCATGTAGAGGAGGCCATCGAGGCCGGTCATGTTCTGCTCGATGACCTGCGTCACCGAATCCTCGGTGGCCTTCGCGCTGGCGCCGGGGTAGTTCGCGTTGATCTGCACCGCCGGCGGCGCGACCGTCGGGTAGCGGGAGATGGGCATCTGCGTGAGCGCGCCGATCCCCAGCAGCATCAGCAGCGAGGCAATCACGCCGGCCAGCACCGGCCGGTCAATGAAGAATCGGGAGATCATTCGGGGTGGTCACCGGGGAAAGGGAGGCCGGTGCAATGCCGTGGATGGTAGACGATGCACGCACCTGCTGCACGATCGCTGCGGTCAGAGCAGGTCAAGCGTGCCCGCCTTGGGCGAGCGCCCCACTGCGCCGTCTACCACCAGCCGCGGCGCTTGAACCAGACGATCGGCAGCAGCGTGGACAGCGCGATCAGCGCCAGGCCGTAGGCATAGCCCCAGGGCCAGTTGAGCTCGGGCATGTGGCGAAAGTTCATGCCATAGATGCTGGCGATGAGCGTCGGCGGAATCCCCACGACCGAGACGATCGTCAGCACCTTGAAGATGTCGTTCTGCTCGGTGTTGATGAACCCGAGTACCGCATCGAGCAGGAACTGCGTCTTGCCGGACAGGTGGGACTCGAAATCGACCAGCGAGGCCAGATCCTGGCGCGCCCGCGCCAGGCGCGCCTTGTACTGCTCGGACATCCAATCGGCCGTTTCCTCCACATAGCGTGTGATGCGCTGTAGTCCGAGCACGCTCTCGCGAACGCGCGACAGGTGATCTCCGGCACTGCCCACTGCGTGCAGGCCCTCGCGCAGCACCTGTGACACCGTCGCACGGCCGCGCACCGCCGGTCCGACGTGCGGCGTGTGTCCGAAAGTGCGCACCGAGACGGTGGCAAGATCGGTCGCGAGCTGCTCGAGCAGATCCGCGCTGCTATCCACCAGCGCCTCGATCAACGCCGTGAATACCTCCGCACTGCCCGGTGGCGGATGCTCCCCGACCTGTCCCAGCACCGTCTCGAATGCACGCACCGCCCGGTAGCGCACGCTGATCAGCATCGCTGGCGACAGAATGAATCCCAGCGGGACGGGCGAGAACTTCTGGCCCGGGTCCCGCTCCGCCAGCGGCATGCTCAGGTACAGCACCTCACCGTCCGCGCGCAGGCGGCTGGAGGTCTCGATCTCCTGCAGGGCCTCCCGCGAGGGCACCTGGATACGGAATACGCGCGCGACGTACTCGAGCTCCTGGGTGGTGGGATCGAACAGATCGATCCAGCCGGTCGCGCCGGCGCTGCCCTGAGGCGGCTGCGCGATATCGGACGCGAAGACATGGTGAGCGAGCATGCGCCATCATGGCATGAATCGTGCGCGCCAATCGGCGCGCCGGGCATGCCTCGGCACGCAGGAAGCCACGCTTGCATCGGCGCCGATTCGCGGCGGATCATCTCCCGTCATGGGCAAACTGCTGGTTCGATGCTTCGCGATGTCGCTCGATGGTTACGGTGCCGGCGCTGCGCAGGATCTGCAGCATCCGCTCGGCGTGCACGGACCGGAGCTCATGGAGTGGTTCTTTCATACGCGTGTATTCCAGCGCATGCATGGTCGGGCCCCGCCGGCGGCAGCAGGCACCAATCCCATCGATGAACGCTACGCCGAGCAGGCATTCAGCAACCTCGGCGCCTGGATTCTCGGCCGCAATATGTTCGGGCCGATTCGCGGACCCTGGCCCGACGAGACCTGGCGCGGCTGGTGGGGCGAGGAGCCGCCCTATCACACACCCGTGTTCGTGCTGACACATCACGCACGTCCGGTGCTGCACATGGCCGGTGGCACGGTGTTCCACTTCGTCACCGGGGGCATTCATGAGGCCCTGGCTCGGGCGCGCGAAGCCGCCGGCGAGCGCGACGTGCGCCTGGGCGGCGGCGTAGCCACGCTGCGTCAATATCTGCGCGCAGCGCTCATCGACGAGCTGCACCTGGCGGTGCGACCGGTACTGCTCGGCGCCGGAGAGGCATTGCTGGCCGGTCTGGACCTGCGCGCCCTGGGCTACCGCTGTGTGGAAAGCGTTGCCGGGGAGCGCGCCCTGCATGTGCGGCTCAGCCGCGACGCGGCCGCCTAGCAGCGCAGATCCGCTCGTCGGCGCTCGTACGCTCGCACGGTAAGCGCCTGCAGCCGCGCGGCCAGCGGATGTTGGTTTGACGCCGCCACAGCGCGCCCGGATAATGTTAAAAAATGTTTAGATGCCTGCCGCGGCCGCGAGGCCTTGCTGCGCGGTTCCGTCGCATCCGGGGAGAATAAAGAAATGTGTCGTTTTTTTGCATCACATTCTGGTCATGATCTGTCGGCCGCGCGCCGTGCGCTGCTGACGCTTCTGTGCGCACTTGCAGGCGCGCCGCTCGCCTGGGCCGCGGACGGCGCCAGCGCGGGCATCCTGAGCGCCGCGCAAGTTGACGCAGCGCAAGGCGATCAATCCGCCGCGGGCAGCGATGCAACGGATCAGAACACCCCGGGGCAACTGCAGGAAGTCGTCGTCACGGCTCGCCGCCGCCAGGAAAACCTCGTCAACGTGCCGGCCACCGTCACAGCCTTCACCCAGCAGCAGATCCAGCAGGCCGGCATCGAGAGCCCACGCGACTTCATTCAGCTCACGCCCAACGTCACCTTCGTCGAGACGCAGAACATCGGCACCGCCTTCGTCATCGCGCGCGGTATCGCACAGGCGCGCAACAGCGAGCCCTCGATGGCCGTGGTGGTGGATGGCGTGCAGCAGGCCAACCCCTCTCAGTTCGACCAGGACCTGTTCGACATCCAGGAAATTCAGGTGCTGAAGGGGCCGCAGGGTGGGCTCTACGGCCGTGATGCCATCGGTGGGGCGATCCTCATCACGACGCAGGCGCCCACCAGCACACCGCAGTACAGCGTCAAGCTCGGCGTCGACAACGGCCCGGGCGGCTCGGTGCTCGGCACGGCGAGCGGTCCGCTGCCCATCGGCAGCAACCTCAAGTACATTGCCTCGCTCTACTACGACAACACCAACGGTTACATCGAGAACGAGTATCTGCATCAGAGCGCCGATCCCTACATCGATACGGCCGGCCGCTTCCGCATGATCTGGCAGCCCTCGGATGACCTCTCGGTGGATATGCGCACCTCCTTCTCGCAGGTGGAGACGCGTGCCTATTACTACAACATCGTCAGCGACGTGAACGACGTCAGCCTGCCGGTGCAGGTGAACAACCCCGGCATCGACGATCGCAACATGTTCGATAATTCCATCAAGGTCGATGACAACCTGGGTTTTGCGACGCTGACCTCGGTGTCCGCCTATGACACGCTCTCGGAAATCGACACCGGGGATGCGTACGACTTTCTGCCGATCAAACAGTCTTTCTTCTATCACCTGCTCGGCTTCGACCTGAACCAGGCGCAGTACCTCACCACCTGGTCCGTGAGCGAGGACCTGCGGCTCGCATCACCCGCCAATCAGCGCATCACGTGGACCGCGGGCGTCTATGGCATCCACACGCAGCGCTACATTTCGACCGGCAACATGATCGACACCGGCAATGGCGTCTATCCGGTCTATTACAACCCGAGCACCAATCCGCTCAATCCGCAGTTCAGCTTCCTCGCCGACAGCCAGAATAATGGCGCCTGGGCGGCGTATGGGGACCTGACGGCCGAGCTCACGAGCCAGCTCGAGCTGGCGCTGCAGCTGCGCTATGACAATGATCACCGCGAAGACACGACCGACACGCCCGAGAGTTATCTGGCAGCCGTGAACATTCCAGGCTTTCCGGCGGGTTTCACCGGTGAGAAGCGCACGGTTGACTTCTCGGCGACACAGCCCAAGGTCACCCTGCGCTACAAGCCCAATCAGAATGTGACGATGTACGCGGACTGGGGCCGGGGCTTTCGCAGCGGCGGCTTCAATCAGACTGGCGTCGGCGCGGTCGCGGCCTCCGAGGGTATTCTCGGCGTCTCAGACATCTTCAAGGCCGAGGTTGCCGATACCTGGGAGGCGGGCATCAAGGGCGAGACGGTCGGCCACCGGCTGCTGTTCGACCTGGCGGGCTACTACACCACTTCTCACAATCCCTACTTCTTCGTCTTCCTGGCAATCAACTCCACGCAGAATCTCGGCAACATCGATGAGGTGACCTACAAGGGCATCGACTTCAGCGCCACCGCGCTGCTCACCGATCGGCTGCAGCTCGATCTGGGCTATGGCTATACCGACAGCGACATCACGCACGATGCCGATCCGACCGTGATCGGCAATCAGGCGCCGGACGTGTCCAAGTACACCATCAATGTCGGTCTGCAGTATCGTCAGCCGGTTCTCGCCAATGGCGACAATGTGCTCGCGCGGGTCGACTACCAGCGCATCGGCGACACCTGGTGGGATCCGCAGAACGACACGGTCCGCAATCCCGTGGACCTCGTGAATGCGCGCCTGGGCTTCGAGGCCGGTCCGTGGATGATCTCCGCCTGGTCCAAGAACCTGTTCAATAAGCTATACAACGCCGAGTTCTCCCCCGGCGGGTTCGTGTTCAAGGCGCTGCCGCGCACCTACGGACTGGAAGGCACCTACACCTTCTAGACCCGCGTGCCCCGGCCACGGATTACGCGGCCGCTCGCCCGGTAGCGACCAGCCGGCTGCTCGTGCCTACCTGCTGACCGGCATGTGAAAGTCTGCGCGCGCGTCTGCCTGCTCCGGCCAGCGCTGCGTCACCGTCTTCAGGCGCGTGTAGAAGCGCACCCCTTCCTGACCGTAGACATGATGATCCCCGAACAGCGAGCTGCGCCAGCCACCGAAGCTGTGGAAGGCGCTCGGCACCGGGATCGGGACGTTCACGCCGACCATGCCGACCTGAATGTCGGAAACGAAGGCGCGCGCCACCGCGCCGCTGCGCGTGAAGATGGCGGTGCCGTTGGCATACTCGTGCGCATTGACGAGAGCGATGGCCTCGCGCAGATCCCTGACGCGCACCACGCCGAGCACGGGACCGAAGATCTCCTCACGATAGATACGCATGTGCGGCGTCACGT
>Ga0335075_10018866_pt1 | contig 10220 bp, 9 predicted proteins | sample Lox_Sample_24_FD_206723 | JGI IMG/M metagenome (GOLD analysis project Ga0335075, IMG submission 206723) | Soil microbial communities from Loxahatchee National Wildlife Refuge, Florida, United States - Lox_Sample_2.4 | ecosystem: Environmental > Terrestrial > Soil > Wetlands | place: USA: Florida... | reverse complement strand
CTGACTTTCGGTAAAAACAGCCTGGCGATAACGGCGAATACGCCGGAAGTTGGTGAAGCGAGAGAGTCGCTGGCGGTGAATTACAAGGGTAAGGAAATGGCAATCGCATTTAACCCGCGTTATTTGATCGATGCTTTAGAAGCGCTGAGCGAAGACGAAGTGTTTTTTGAGTTAATTGATGAGCTGAGCCCGGGCGTTCTTAAAATTAATGGGCCGTTCCTTTATGTGGTGATGCCGATGCGGTTGAGCTAGACAGCTTGCAAATATCCGGACGCAACGCGATAGTATCGTATGACACGGGCGCAAATAGAAGCAGCGATAGCAAGTGGTCAGCCGTTTACGCTAAGAATGGCCGATGGCAAAGAATATTTAGTGCCTCATCGCGATTACATATCGCTGGCACCACGGGCACCGTTCGCGATAGTTCATGAGGATGACGGACATTTTAATGTTTTGCCGCTGCTGACGATGACAGGGCTGCGGTCGAAGCAGGCTGCAAATTGACCCAGGAAGACCGATTTTTACATCTGGTCAACCGTTTCGATTCCGAGAACTTCTAAACCCTGTTTTAGAACTCTGGCTGTCAAATCACAAATCACCAGGCGAGAATTTCGGGTTTCAGGATCAGCCTTGAGGACCGGACAGTTTTCGTAGAAGGACGTGAATTTGCCGGCCAACTCGTAAAGGTAATTAGATAAAAAGTTTGGACGATATTCGTCCGCTACGGCTTCCAGGGTGAGACCGAAGTTCAACAGATGCTTGGCGAGTAAAATTTCTTCGGGAGCCGCCAATTTTAATGGCACGCTTCGGTCCAGCCTTTCCGGCTTATCGAGTTTTCTGAAAATGCTGCGAATCCGCGCGTACGCATATAGTAAATAAGGCGCCGTGTTGCCGGTGAGGGCGAGCATTTTATCCCAGCTAAAAACGTAATCGCTCTGCCGATTGGGCAGGAGGTCGGCATATTTCACGGCGCCTATGCCGACGACCCTCGCGATTTCGCGCCGCCGGGTTTCCGGCAGGTCCGGATTTTTCTCTGAAACGATGTTGAAGGCCCGTTCTTCGGCTTCATCCAGCAAATCGGCGAGTTTGACAGTTTCGCCGCTGCGCGTTTTGAATGGCTTGCCGTTCTCGCCAAGGATCGAGCCGAACCAAACGTGCGCGAGTTTTGTCTTTAGCTCCGGCTGCCATTTACGGAAGGCGGCAAAAATCTGGTTAAAGTGCAACTGCTGGCGTCCGTCCGTCACATAAATGATTTCATTCGGTTGCCATTTTTCCAGGCGAAAGGCAAGCGTAGCAAGGTCGGTGGTGGAGTAATTAAAACCGCCGTCGCTTTTGCGGATGAGGGCCGGCATGTCCTTCAATGGCGTGCTCTTCAATAGAGGGTCCTCGTCAAAGAAGATCGCAATAGCGCCTTCGCTTTCGCGGGCGATTTTCTTTAGGACCAATTCATCGACAAGCGCGCTTAAACGGTCATTGTAAAAGCTCTCACCGTACGTGAAATCGAATTTGATTCCCAGGCGTGAATAAATTTCGTCAAACTGCCTTTCAGAAAGTGCGATCATTTCCCGCCAGATCTTAAGATTTTCCGCGTCGCCATTTTGAAGTTTGACCAACTCGAGCCTCGCTTCCTGCAAAACAATCGGGTCGGATTCGCTGGCGGCGTGGGCGAGTTTGTAGAGGCGCTCCATTTCTGAAATCGGATCGGCCTTGAGCGCCGCAGGGTCCAGGAATTTCTTCCAGCCGACAAGCAACTTCCCGAATTGGGTACCCCAATCACCGATATGATTGTCGGTAATGACATTGTGACCAAGGAGCCGGAGGACCCGGGCCAGGGATTCGCCAAGGATGGTTGAGCGGATGTGGCCGACGTGCATCGGTTTAGCGACGTTTGGCGAGCTGAAATCAATCACGACGGTTTTCGGGGGGGACGCTTTCTCGAAAAACAAAAGGCCGCCGCGGGCCGCCGATTCGAGCGCCTGAGAGAGCGCGGAAGTTTTAAGGCGGAAATTCAGGAAGCCGGCGCCCGCGATTTCCACGGTTTCGCACGTGGCGGAAAGGTCGAGCTTTTTGAGGACGTCTGCGGCGATCTGGCGCGGATTCAGTTTGCGAGCCTTGGCCAGGGACATGAGGGCGTTGCTTTGATAATCGCCAAATTTCGGGTCGGGACAGGGGCGAACCAGGACGGACGAGAGGTCGGCATCCGGCAACGTTTCCCGGACGGCGGCCTGCAATTGCAGTTCAATTTGTTTGTAAGGCAACACGCGGGCAAAGGTAATCTCCAAATGCGGAAAATACACGAAAGAAACTGGCGGCTGGAAGCCGCCTTAACTGGCAGGCAGGATGCCTGCCCTGCGCCAGATGCTACTTTTTGCCGAATTCGCGGATGGCCGTGAGCATAGCATCGGCGTCCGGGGCTTTTTCGAGGGCCTGGCGGAATTCGGGTTTGTGGAGGAGTTTGGCGATATTGGCGAGGGTATGAAGGTGTTTTTGAAACTGGCCCTGGGGAACGAGGAATAGCATGACGAGTTTGACGGGCTGGTTATCGAGAGCATCGAAGTTTACGCCGTTGTTTGAGCGGCCGAGCGAGCCGACGACTTCGTAAATCAAATCCGTTGAGGCGTGGGGAATACCAATGCCAAAACCAATGCCGGTGCTCATGGACGTTTCCCGTTTTTTTACGGCGGCCGTCACAGCGTCCCGGTCAGCAGTCTGGATTTTCCCAGTAGAGACGAGATTATCAATTAATTCGTCAATGGCTTCCCAGCGATTGGTTGCGCGCAATTCGGGGACGATTTGCGCTTTTGTCAAAATATCAGCCAAGTCCATATCGTGCGTTACAAGTTTTGAACGGAAACGGGCTGGAATTCAAGACTGAATTATCGACAATTTGCGGCAATTTCAGTTTAGACTAATTTTTGGAGCCAATGGAGGACTGTAATGGTGTCCCTGAACCAAAAGTTGAGCGCTTTGGTCATAGGGATGCTTTCAGCGAGCAATGGGATGCCGAAAAGCAAAATGGCCGCGTTGCCCACGAAAATGATAACGCCGGAAAATAGATAGCCCTGGGAGGTGACATCGCTCTGCTGGGTTTGCAGCGTCTGAAAGGTCAATGTGACGTGGAACGCATAGGCCGCGCCCACGAGCAAATGGAAATAGACAAGGAACCGGGACCAGCCCCAGATCCAATGGCCGAAGGCAAAAATGGCGATGACGACGACGGCATAGAGCGGGAAGAAGTAGGGCGCGAGCGTGATGAGGAAATTGGTTTTGGTCACGACGATATGGCCGCCGTTGGACGTGACTTTCATTTTTTTGATCCGCGCGCCGAACAGCCATGCCCAAAGCGCGTGAGTGAGTTCATGTCCAAAGACGTAAATCCACATGGGTTTGGGCAGCATAAAATAGATGACGCACCAGCAGGCGGCGCCCGCGAGAAACGGGATCCAGGTGGTGTCCGCGCTGCCAGAGGCGCGCAGCACCGCTCCCAGGGCCATCGCCATGCCGGCGCAGGCGGGCAGCAGCAATATCGCGATGAAAAACTTGAGCCATTTCAGCATGGCAATGAAGATTAAATGCAGAGGCCGGTGATGGAGAGGAAAAAGGCGAGAGTTTTGAGTTTTGAGTTTTGAGGTGTGAGTTGTAATCTTTGGCCATGACGCAAGACGAGGTATTAAACATTTTCAGGGACACCGGGGCTTTGCTGGAAGGGCATTTCGTTCTACGGAGCGGGCTTCACAGCCGGCAGTTTTTCCAATGCGCGCTCGCCCTGCAGGAAATGCCGGTCGTGGAGCAGCTCGGCGCGGCGCTGGCGCGCAAGGTCGAAAAATTCGAGACGGTTACGGTCATAGCGCCCGCGATCGGCGGGCTTGTGATAGGGCAGGAAGTCGCGCGCCAACTGAGGGTGCGATTTATTTTCGCAGAAAAGGAAGAGGGCAAGCTGGTGCTGCGGCGAGGATTCAAAATTGAGCGGGGCGAAAAAATCCTGGTGGTGGAGGACGTGGTCACGCGCGGCGGACGCGTGCAGGAAACGATGGACATTGTTTATGCCAGCGGGGGCTGCGTCGTTGGCGTGGCGGCCATTGTGGACCGGTCTAATCACGAGGTAAAATTCGGGGTGCCGTTCGTGAGTCTGTTGTCGTTGAAGGTTGAAGCGTTTGAGCCGGACATGCTGCCGCCGGATTTGAAGGCGATTCCGGCGGTCAAGCCGGGGAGTAAATAGGCGTTGAAACGTCGAAACGGGACGCGCGAGCGCCAGGTATGCTATTGGTGGGAAATGGCGCAGGGCGCCAGGACGGCTTCGGTCATGCCGTGAATGATTTTTTTATCTGAGGGAACAGTGGTGGCCAGGATGCCGCCTAAGCGGGGGCGGGCGGCGTCGCCGTCACCCGTGACGAAGTAATAGGGGCAAAGCCGGACGCGTCCTTTCATGGGAACGGCCTCATTTTTTTCGAAGTCGAACCAGGCTGTTTCCACGAGCTTTGGCCTTTCGTAACGTTGCAGGACGAAAGGCGACTTATCGAAACCGGCCAGCGCCTGGTCCAGGGCGGCGGCCCAATCGGCCTGAGACAAGTCGCTGCCGAGGAAAACGCCGCGGGCGCCCCAGGCGGTTTCCGAATAACCGGAGATTTTCAGGATCAGGTCACGCTCCTTCTGCGACAATGATTTCAATTGCCGCCAGTCCGTGAGGTTCAGGCCGGGAAAGGCCGCGTGCGGCGGCAATGGCGCGGGGTCGAGGAGCCATGTGTAAGGTACGATCGCTTTAAGCCGCGCAAAAAAGCTTTCGCCGAGTTCCTGGCGCCAGAAGTCGCGAAGGTTCCAATTCCATAACAGCGCGAAGAGCATTTTCTCCTCGAAAATGGTTTTTGGCGGCGGCGTCAGACGGATTTTCCCTTCGGCAGCCAGCGCAAAAATTCTCTTCGAGTTCTGCACGTTCGCGGTGTCGAATAGCTCGAAAAAGCGATAGACTGCGTCGCCTTCCGCGAAGTCCTCAAATTTTGAATCGCGAACCGAGAGTCTGGAATCTCTGGCTGCGAGCCATTCCATTTCCGGGCGATAGGTGGCTGCTTCGTCGGAGACGACAATATGGACCCGCTCAGCGTCTCCAAAAATAGCGTTAAATTCGTTGGACATGGCGTCGGCGCCGCCGATGATTTGCAGGTTGCCGCCGAGTTTGGAATAAGCATCGTTCAGCCACGCCGTGAGGCCAATACCGCCGGGGACCGAATCAAGTTCAGTGATATGAAATCCATTCTCGGTCAGCAGGATATCCGGGCGAATGACGCGAGGGACGTCATTTTTAAAGGCCGGTGAGCGTTGAATGGCAATGATCTCCGGCGGTTTGCCCAGATCGAGCCAGCGCGCGACCCAATCGGGCTGCTTGCCTTCAACACTTTTTCGGTACAGAAGATTAACGGCGCGATAGAATTGGAGCAGGACGCGCCCGAGAGAATCGAGTTCTTTGGCCAGGACTGGCTCCAGTGGGAACGGGGATACGGAAGTGCGCCAATTCAGGCCGGCGAAAAGACCATAGGACGGGAGCGAATTGCGAACGGCTGTCGCTGTTTCTTTAGGCGACATGAAGATTCAGGCGCGAATTTGCCCGTCACCGATGCCGATCCACTTGTAGCTGGTGAGTTCGGCCAGACCCATTGGCCCGCGGGCGCCGATTTTATCGGTGCTAATGCCGATTTCCGCGCCCATGCCGAATTCGCCGCCGTCGGTAAATCGCGTGCTGGCGTTCCAGTAAACGGTTGCTGAATCCACTTCGTGCAAAAATTGGCGGGCGTGGGCCTCGTTACGGGTGACAATACTGTCCGAGTGGGCGGAGCCGTAATAATTAACGTGATCAATCGCCTGTTTCACGCCGTCCACGACCCGCACGTTTAAAATGTAATCGTTGTACTCGGTAAACCAGTCCTGTTCGGCGGCGGGTTTGAGGCGCATTTGGCCGTTCAGCGCGGATAGTTGGGCGAGCGCGGCGGAGTCGCAGCGCAGTTCAACCTTTTTCTCAGCCAGCTTTTTTCCGATTTGCGGAAGAAAGGTGGCCGCGATTTTTTTGTCCACGAGCAATGTTTCCATGGCATTGCAGACGGCAGGACGCTGGACTTTGGCGTTCATGGCAATGTTTTCGGCCATGGCGAGGTCGGCATCGGCATCCACAAACACGTGGCAGACGCCTTTGTAATGCTTGATGACAGGAACTTTGGAGCATTCGGCGACGGCGCGGATAAGGCCTTCGCCTCCGCGGGGCATGCACAAATCAATGTATTGGGTCAGGCCCAGAAGAATCGGAATGGCTTGCCGGTCGGGGACTGGGACGACCTGGATCGCGTGTTCGGGGAATTCGGCGAGGATTTGTTTCCCGGCCTCAATCATCGTCCGGGCGATGAATTGATTGGAGTGCATCGCTTCCTTGCCGCCGCGAAGAATGGTGGCGTTGCCGGATTTGAAGCAAAGGCTGGCGGCGTCGGCGGTGACATTGGGACGCGATTCATAAATGATGACGACGACGCCGATGGGTGTGGAAATTTTTTGAAGTCTCAAACCGTTAGGACGAACGCGGTCATCGAGGATTTTGCCGACTGGATCGGGAAGGGCGACGACCTCGCGCAGGCCTTTGGCCATGGCGGAAATCCGTTTATCGTCGAGCTTAAGGCGGTCGAGCATGGCGGCTGACAGACCGCTGTTGGCGGCGGTTTGCATATCCAGCGCGTTGGCTTCCTTAATAGCGCAGGCGCCTTTTTCCAGGGCGTCGGCCATGGCGGAGAGGCAATCGTTTCTGGCGGCCGTGGAAAGGGTTGCCAGTTCGCGTGACGCGGCTTTGGCCAGTTTGGCCAGTTGCGTCATTTGTTCAGTTAACGTCACGGAATCAGAATACCCCAAAAAGGCCGCGAATAAAGTGGAAGTTTCGTAACAGGGAGTGGATTACGCGGAAATCGCCTGTTATAATGGCGCCGGCGCAACCCAAAGATGAACGGCTCGAACAGCGGCGATCAGAAGCGAATCCTGGAATTGGACGGCTTGAGAGGAGTCGCGATTCTTCTGATAATCCTTGACCATTATGTATATAGTGGCGCGGTTTGGCATACCCGGCCCAACTTTTTGCTCACCATAATCAGGCATTTCTTTCCGCTATCGTGGAGCGGAGTGGATTTATTCTTTGTATTGTCCGGATTCCTGATTGGCGGGATTTTGATAGACTGTCGCGATTCGCGAGGTTATTTTAAAACATTTTACATCCGGCGGGCGTGCCGGATACTGCCGTTGTATTTAGTTTGGATCGCCGGCTTTTTTTTCCTGGCGTCGTTGCTCTCGAATCATGCGTCCGCACCGTGGTATGGCGTTGATTTTCGGCGGCTTCAGCACGTTCCCGACTGGAGCTATTTCGTATTTTTGCAAAATTTCCACATCGCCAAAATGAATGATTTTGGCCCGATTTGGACGGGCATCACGTGGTCGCTTTGTGTTGAGGAACAATTTTATTTGCTGATGCCGTTGATTCTATGGCTGACACCGTCGCAAAAACTACAGTGGGTGCTTGTGGGCCTGTTGCTGGCCGGGGTGGGATTCAGGCTGTTTCTTCATCTCTATTCGGACATTCTTACCTATGTATTGCTGCCGTGCCGGGCAGACGGTTTGCTGCTGGGCGTGCTCTGCGCGTATTTGGTTCGGCATCCGGGCGCACATGCCTGGCTGCAACGGCGGAGGGATTGGCTTTACCTCGTGTTCGGAATTCTTTTTGTGGGGATCATTTATCTAACCGTATTGGCGGCCCGGTTGGACAAGGTGAACTTTGCGGATTGGAATTCTTTCGACATAAATTCCTACGGATACTCGTGGATCGATGCGTTTTACGCCTGTTTGTTGTTAGTCGTTGTCACTGTTCAGGAAAGTCCAATGGCCCGGGTGATGCGTAGTCGGTTATTGCGGCATTTTGGGGTGATATCGTATTGCATGTATTTAATTCATGCTGTGGTGACTGACGCGCTTCAGTGGTTAATTCTCGGCGAGATCCCGAAGGAAACGAATTGGACGATGACGCTACTGGCATTTCTTACAACGTGGGCTTTGGCAATGGCATCCTGGAAGTACTTTGAGAAGCCGATTATCCGGTGGGGACACTCGTTTCGTTATGAGAAAACCTGAGGCTTTGCCATATTCCGCCAGGATGATCACGACGGACGGCCCCCGCTCCGATCATCAGGAGCGAATCCTGGAATTGGACGGCCTAAGGGGAATCGCCATTCTATTAGTGGTTTTTGATCATTATGAGTATGGCCTGAGCAGGCACATTTTACCGCTCGCATGGAGTGGAGTGGACTTGTTCTTTGTGTTGTCCGGATTCCTGATCGGCGGGATTTTGATGGACCATCGGAATTCTCCTGATTATTTCAAAACATTTTACATCCGGCGGGCCTGCAGGATACTACCGCTCTATTTTTTTTGGATCGGTCTATTTTTTTTCCTGGCATGGTTGCTCGCTGCTCATGTTTCCTCATCCTGGTATCAGATTGAATTTCGCCGCCTTCTGCATGTTCCTGATTGGAGCTATTTCCTGTTTTTGCAAAATTTCCACATGGGCAGATTGAATGATTCCGGGCCCGCCTGGACGATTATTACGTGGTCGCTCTGCGTGGAGGAACAGTTTTATTTGTTGATGCCTTTCATTATATGGCTGATGCCGCCGCAAAAACTTCCAGGGGCGGTTCTGGCTCTGGTGCTGGCTGGCGCCGCATTCAGGCTGTATCTCTATCTGTATTCGAGCGTTTTCACGTATGTATTGCTGCCGTGCCGGTCAGACGGATTACTGTTGGGCGTGCTGTGCGCGTATTTAGTGCGGCATCCGGGAATATATGGGTGGCTGCGACGGCGGAGGGATTGGCTTTACCTCATTTTTGGAATTCTTCTTGTGGGATTCGTTTATCTGACAGTATTGGCAATCAGGCTGAACAAGTCGAACTTCGCTGATATCACTTCCTTTGAAATGAATTCCTTTGGTTATTCACTGATAGACGCGTTTTATGCCTGTTTGCTGCTAATGGTCGTCACAGCGCAGGACGGTCCGTTGGCCCGGGTGCTCCGTCTTCCGTTATTGCGGCATTTTGGAATGATATCGTACTGCATTTATTTAATTCATTTTGCGATTCATAACCTGCTTCAGTGGTTCATGCTCGGGGGAAAGCCGTCGCCGGCCGGCGGGATAGTAACGCTGCTCGCATTTGTTACAACATGGGCTTTGGCCGTAGCATCCTGGAAGTACTTCGAGAAGCCGATTATCCAGTGGGGACGCTCATTCCGTTATGAGAAAACATGAGCCTCGCTTTCCCGTCACCCAATCGGGCCAATTGTCACGGTTGCATCCTCGGGAAATGCCCTTAAATTTCAAGCCTATGGAACTTGACCTGGAAGGCGATTATGCCGAACGTGCGTATCAACTGCTGGCCAGCGTGGTGATGCCGCGACCGATAGCCTTTGTGACTACGATCAGCCCGGAAGGAAAGGTGAATGCGGCGCCATTCAGCTTTTTCAATTTGTTTGGCGGCGACCCGCCTATCCTGGCATTCGCCCCGTCGGACCGCCAAAATGGCGCACCCAAAGACACTGCATTGAACGTCCGTGCCACGCACGAGTTTGTAGTGAACCTCGTGGATGAAGCCATCGCCGAGGCGATGAATCGCTGTGCGGCATCGCTGCCATACGGAGAGAATGAATTGGTGCACGCGGGCCTGACCGCGCAGCCTTCGTCGCTGGTCAAACCGCCACGCATCGCGGAATCGCCGGTGAGCATGGAATGCTCGGAATGGGGCACCCTCCAAATCGGGAACAACCGGATGGTGATCGGCGTGATTAAGCGGTTGCATTTGCGTAATGACTTGTTTGACGCAGACAAGAAGCGCGTGAACAGCGAAAAGCTGCACGTGATTGGCCGGATGGCTGCGCCGCACTGGTATTGCCGGACACGGGACCAGTTTGAGATGATTCGACCGGCGTGATTGGAAAAACTCCAAGTTCCAAGCTCCAGAGAATTTTCAAACCTCAAGCTCCGAAAATCGGAGATATTGGAACCTTGAAGCTTCTCTGGATGTTGGTGCTACTAGTGTAGTGTCGCAGAGAAGGCTTTGCTAACTATTTGATTTCATGCCAACCTTCGGCATGGCTCGTCCAAAACTCGAATTGACTTTGACTGCGCAACAACAGAGCGAACTGACTCGAATTCTCAA
>Ga0335075_10018865_pt1 | contig 10220 bp, 9 predicted proteins | sample Lox_Sample_24_FD_206723 | JGI IMG/M metagenome (GOLD analysis project Ga0335075, IMG submission 206723) | Soil microbial communities from Loxahatchee National Wildlife Refuge, Florida, United States - Lox_Sample_2.4 | ecosystem: Environmental > Terrestrial > Soil > Wetlands | place: USA: Florida... | reverse complement strand
GCGGCGCGAAGCGTGCCTAAGGAGGCGGTTGGTTCATGTCGGCATCCGCGGCAGCCTCGACCGAGGAGAACCTCCCGTACGCCCATCTGCACGTGCACACCGAGTACTCGATGCTGGACGGCGCGGCCCGCCTCAAGGAGCTGTTCAAAGAGGTCAAGACCCTGGGCATGACCCACGTCGCGATGACCGACCACGGCAACCTGTACGGCGCCGCCGAGTTCTACAAGCAGGCCATGGACGCGGGCATCACCCCGGTCATCGGCATCGAGGCCTACGTCGCCCCGGAGCGCCGCGACAATCAGAACCGCGTCCTGTGGGGACAGCCGCACCAGAAGAAGGACGACATCTCCGCCTCCGGCGCGTACGTGCACAAGACGATCTGGGCCAGGAACAAAGAAGGCTTGCACAACCTCTTCAAGATCTCGTCGCGGTCGTACGCGGAAGGCTGGCTCACCAAGTGGGCTCGCCCGGACAAGGAGCTCATCAGCGAGTACGCCGGCGGCCTGATGGCGTCCACCGGCTGCCCATCGGGGGAGATTCAGACCAGGCTCAGGCTCGGCCAGGAGGAGCAAGCGCTCAAGGCCGCCGCCGAGTGGCGTGACATCTTCGGCGCGGAGAATTACTTTCTCGAGCTGATGGACCACGGCATCGAGATCGAGAGCCGGGTCCGCGACGGCCTGCTCGGCATCGCCAGGAAGCTGAACATTCCACCGGTCGTCACCAACGACAGCCACTACACGAGGGAAGCCGACGCCCGGTCGCAGGAACTGCTGCTGTGCATCCAGACCGGGACGAACATGGCCGACGAGGGCCGGTTCAAGTTTGACGGCACGGGCTACTACATCAAGTCGCCGCAGCAGATGTACGCGATCAACAACAGCGACGTCTGGCGAGACGGCTGCCGGAACTCCCAGCTGCTCATCGCGGACCGGGTCGACACCGCCGGGATGTTCGAGTTCAAGAACCTGATGCCGCGGTTCCCGATCCCGGACGGCTACGACTCCGAGGACGCGCTGTTCGTCGACGCGGTATGGCAGGGCATGGCCAAGCGCTACCCGAACGGCTACGACGAGCGGCGACGCAAGCAGGCCGAGTACGAGATCGAGATCATCTGCCAGATGGGGTTCCCCGCCTACTTCCTCGTCGTCGCCGACTTCATCAACTGGGCGAAGAACAACGGCGTCGCCGTCGGCCCCGGCCGCGGCAGCGCCGCGGGCAGCATCGTCGCCTACGCGATGGGCATCACCGACCTGGATCCCATCGACCACGGACTGATCTTCGAGCGGTTCCTGAACCCCGAGCGGGTCTCGATGCCCGACATCGACATCGACTTCGACGAGCGTGGCCGGGCGGACGTCATCCGTTACGTCACCCAGAAGTGGGGCAGCGACAAGGTAGCCCAGATCGTCACCTACGGCACGATCAAGGCGAAGGCCGCGATCAAGGACTCGACGCGGGTCCTCGGCTTCCCGTACGCCCTCGGCGACCGGATCACCAAGGCCTTCCCGCCTGCGGTCATGGGCAAGGACATCCCACTCGCGGGCATCTTCGACGAGGAGCACTCCCGCTACAACGAGGCCGGCGAACTGCGCAACCTCTACCAGAGCGAGCCAGAGATCAAGCAGATCATCGACACGGCCAAGGGCATCGAGGGGCTGATCCGCCAGCAGGGCGTGCACGCGGCCGGGGTGATCATGTCCTCCGAGCCGCTGACCGACCACATCCCGTTGTGGACCAGGTATCCCGACCGCGCGGTGATCACGCAGTTCGACTACCCGACCTGCGAGAGCCTCGGCCTGCTGAAGATGGACTTCCTCGGCCTGCGGAACCTGACGATCATGTCCGACGCGGTCAAGGCCATCGAGCAGAACCGCGGCATCGCGATCGACCTGCTCAGCCTGCCCCTGGACGACAAGCCCACCTATGACCTGCTGGGCCGCGGTGACACGCTCGGCGTCTTCCAGTTCGACGGAGCCGCGATGCGCACCCTGCTCCGGCTTATGAAGCCGGACAATTTCGAGGACATCTCTGCCGTCGGCGCGCTGTACCGGCCGGGCCCGATGGGCGTCAACTCGCACACCAACTACGCGCTGCGCAAGAACGGCCTGCAGGACATCACCCCGATCCACCCCGAGCTCGAAGAGCCACTGCGGGAGATCCTCGAGCCCACCTACGGCCTGATCGTCTACCAGGAGCAGGTGCAGAAGGCCGCCCAGGTGCTGGCCGGCTACACGCTGGGCCAGGCCGACCTGCTCAGGCGGGCGATGGGCAAGAAGAAGAAGGAGATCCTGGACAAGGAGTACGTCCCGTTCCAGAAGGGCTGCCGGGAGCGAGGCTACTCCGACGCGGCGATCAAGGCGGTCTGGGACGTCCTCGTGCCGTTCGCCGGCTACGCGTTCAACAAGGCGCACTCCGCCGCCTACGGCCTGGTCTCGTACTGGACGGCCTACCTGAAGGCGAACTACCCGGCGGAGTACATGGCCGCGCTGCTCACCTCCGTCGCGGGCGACAAGGACAGGTCCGCCCTGTACCTCAGCGAATCGCGCCGGATGGGCGTGAAGGTGCTGCCCCCGGACGTGAACGCGTCCGCCGCGACGTTCACCGCGGTCGGCGCGGACGTCCGGTTCGGCCTCGCCGCGATCCGCAACGTCGGCGCCAACGTGGTCGACGCGATCATCGCGGCGCGCCGGTCCAAGGGCGACTTCACCAGCTTCAGCGACTTCCTGCGCAAGGTCCCCGCCGCGGTGTGCAACAAGCGCGTGATTGAGAGCCTGGTCAAGTCCGGCGCGTTCGACTCGTTCGGGCACCCCCGCAAGGGCCTCGTGCTGATCCACGAGCAGGCGGTCGACTCGGTGACCGACATCAAGCGGAACGAGGCGATCGGCCAGGACTCGCTGTTCGGCGACGACGTGGAGGCGGAGGCGGCGTTCGAGATCGCGATCCCCGACCTGGAGTGGGACAAGAAGACCAGGCTGAACTTCGAGCGGGAGATGCTCGGCCTGTACGTCTCTGACCATCCCCTGCTCGGCGTCGAGCACGTCCTCGCCCGCGACACCGACGTCTCCCTGGCGGAACTGATGGCCCCCGCCGACGAGGGCGACGAGGACCGCCCCGCCGCGGCACCCGCGCCGCCCGCCGCCTCCGGCGGCCGGAACGAGGGCCAGATCGTCAAGGTCGGCGGCGTCCTGTCCGGCGTTCAGCGTAAGGTCACCAAGCAGGGCAACCAGTGGGCCACCGCCAACCTCGAGGACCTCGGCGGTGTCATCGAGGTGCTCTTCTTCCCGCAGACGTACCAGCTCTACGCCACCGCGATCGCCGAGGACGCGATCGTGGTCGTCAAGGGCCGGGTCGACCGCCGTGACGACGTGCCGAAGCTCATCGCCATGGACATGACGATCCCCGACCTGACGGCCGCCGAGGGCACCGCCCCTTTTGTGGTGTCGCTGGCGGTCAACCGCTGCGTGCCGCCGGTGGTCGAGCAGCTTCGTGAGGTGCTGCGCACCCACCCGGGGTCGACCGAGGTCCATCTGCGGCTGCGCGGCAACTCGAAGACCACCGTTGTCCGCCTCGACGACAAGCTGCGCGTCAGCGCGTCCCCCGCGCTGCACGCGGACCTCAAGCAACTGCTCGGACCCGCCTGCGTCGCGAGCTAGCCGCTGGTCAGGTTCCGGCGGATCTGCTCCAGCGCCGCGACGAGCGCCTCGCGCTCGGCGGTGCTCAGCGTGGCGAGCGCCCGCTCGGTCAGCTGGCGCGTTTCCTCGTCGATGATCTTCTCGAGCTTGCGGCCACGGTCGGTCAGGCGGAGCCGGACCAGGCGGCGGTCGCTGGGGTGCGGCTCGCGGCGCAGCAGGCCGGCCGCCGTCATGCGGGTCGCCGCCCGGGTCACGGTCGGCGTCGAGAGGCCGAGCCGCCGGGCGATCTCACCGGGGGACAGGCCGTCCTCGCGCCACAGGCAGCGCAGCACGAACTGCTGGCCTTCGTGGACGCCGTGCTGGGCGAACGCCGCCGCTCCGGCGTGCGCGAGCGCGTGCTTCGCGGACCAGAAGGCGGTCTGAAAATCGCCGTCGTAGTCGTCGGCGTCGGCCGGTACGCCGGCTTCCTGGCTCTTTCTTTCGGACATGGCACGCCAAGCGTACGCCGGCGCGTCTACCGCGGACACCTAGCCAAAAAGTCGTTAGCCGGCTTATGATTGACTCATTACCCGGCTAACAACAAGGAGCCTAGTCGATGAAGCTAGGAATCGTGATCGGGAGCTTCTCCTGGCCGGTGCCGGTCAGCGGGCTCGGCCCGATGATCTGCCGGCTCGCCCGCCAGGCCGACGACGCGGGGGTCGACAGCCTGTGGGTGATGGACCACTTCTTCCAGATCCGCATGACCGGCCTGCCGCCGGAGTCGCCGATGCCGGAGTCGTACGCGACGCTGGGCGTGCTGGCGGGCCAGACGAAGCGCATCAAGCTCGGCACGCTGGTGACCTCGGTCGCGTACCGGCACCCCGGCGTCCTGGTCAAGACCGTCACCACGCTGGACGTCCTCAGCGGCGGGCGGATGTACCTCGGGGTCGGCGCCGGTGCGCCGTTCAACATCCCGCCGCAAGGCCCGGGCACGGCCTTCGAAGGGGAAGGGCTCGGCATCCCGTTCCCGGCGCTCGGGGAGCGCTTTGAGATGCTCGAGGAACTGCTCCAGATCGCGAACCAGATGTGGAGCGGCGACGAGACGCCGTACGAGGGCAAGTACTACCAGCTCGCCCGCCCGCTCAACTCCCCGAACTCGGTCCAGCGCCCGCGCCCGCCGATCCTCGTCGCCGGCGGTGGCGAACGTAGGACGCTGCGGTACGTGGCGCAGTACGGGGACGCCTGCCACCTCATCGACGCCCCCGGCTCCCAGTACGGGCACGATCTGCGGCACAAGCTCGACGTCCTCCGGGAGCACTGCGACGCGGTCGGCCGGGACTTCGACGAGATCGAGAAGACCGTCGGCACCAGCTTCGACCTCGGCGACGACCCGGCCAAGGGACTCGACGAGATGCTGGCCCACCTGCGCGACCTGTCGGACCTCGGCATCGGCCACGCGATCCTGAGCCCGCACGCCGCGTGGACGGAGGAGAGCATCGCGTCGCTCGCCTCGATCCTCCCCGAGGCCCACGCGATAGGCGAATAACCGCGAACCGGTCGGGTCCTTCATGATCGTGGGGAGTTCTCCGCGATATTCGCTGAAAACTCCCCACGATCATGGTCTGCGCCGGGGGTTCACGCGATGGGTGTTGACCCGAGCTCGCGGCCGGGCGTGTACTTCCAGGCATGACACAACCGACGGAGGGATTCCCGGTCACGACCGGGCTCGAGTTGCCGGGAATGACGGTCCAGCGGAACCTAGGCGTGACATTCGGCCTGGTGGTGCGAAGCATGGGCTTCGCGAAGGCCTTCGGGGCGGCGTTCAAGTCCCTGCAGCAGGGTGAGGTGACGCAGTACACCGAGCTGCTCGAGGACAGCCGCAGGCACGCGCTGGACCGCATGATCGAGAACGCGCGGCTGCTCGGCGCGAACGCCGTGATCTCCATGCGGTTCGATTCGTCCGAGATGGGCCAGCAGCTCACCGAGATCGTGGCCTACGGCACGGCTGTGGTCGTCGCCCCCGCCTAGGTAGCCTAGAGCCCGTGGACGGCACAGGTGGCCCTCCGGCCCGCATCTTGCTCAGTGATTCCGAACGGGACCGTTTCGTCGCCGTCCTCCGCGAGCACTACGCCGCCGGGCGGCTCAGCCTCGAGGAGTTGCGCCGCCGGGCCGGGATCGTCCTGGCCGCCGCCTACCTCGACGAGGCCCAAGGTGCTATGGCCGAACTGCCAGACGCGGCGGTGCTGCCGCCCGTCGCAAGTCAGCAGCCGCGGCAGGGCTGGCTGTCGCGGCGCGGGCACGCGGAGGCCGCCGAGCCCGCGCCGGGCTGGCAGCGCACGGGGGAGCGGTTCCGCGATCCGTCCAGCCGCAGAATCATGCGGGTTTGGGTCGACCCGGCGGACGGCAGCAGGCATTACGTCCCCGACGACACGCCAGCATCTGGCTAAGCGCTCGGTGACTAGGCGCACGCCCCCGACCAAAATCCAGTCTTCTTGGACGCTTGGTGTCGCTGGGGCTTGTGGTGTACCCGCGCTTCCCGCCAATGGGCTCCGTCCTTCATGATCGTGGGGAGTTCTCCGCGATAATCGCTGAAAACTCCCCACGATCATGCTGGCCCGCCGCATGGCCAAACGGGTGGATTACGGTCGGCAGATCTCGTTGAACATCGTGCGGTAGCGCTGCATCAGGAGGCGCAGGTCCTCGGTGTCCAGGGTGTTGTCCGCTGGGCGGGAACGGCCGGCGGGCTGCGCCTGCGGCGGAACGCTGGCCGGGGCCGAGCCGAGGTCGTCGAGGGGGCGGTTGCTATCCCAGAGGCTGCGCAGCAGCCGGTGGCGCTGCTGCAGCGCGGCGGCCAGTGCCTGTGCCGTGTGCTCGACCAGGTCGGCCGCGTCCTGTACCGCCTCGTGGGGGTCGTCCACGAAACCGAACTGAATCCGCTGCCAGCTGGCCCGCAGGCCCGCGACGTGGGGGAGCAACGGCCTGTCCAGGTCACCAGCGGCTTCCTCCAGCCGCGCGGCGACCGACAGTCGTCCGTCGTCGGTGGCAGGCTTGGGGGCACTGGACATGTCCGAGGCGTCCGGCGAGCTCGTGGGTTCGGCGGCGTCAGGGGCCTCGGGGGCGTCCGGAATATCTTGGACGCTCGAGTCTTCAGAAGCAACCGGAGTCTCAGGGGTGTCGCTGGCGTGAGTCTGGTCTGAGTCGTCCAGGTCGCCTGAGTCTTCTGAGGTGGCCGAGGGGGCAGGAGTGCCCCATACTGCCGAGAAGGTGGGGTTATCGGGGACTTCAGGGGCGACACCGGAGTCGGCGTAGGTGCTCTCCGTGTCGGACGTCGTGGGCTGGGAGGGGACTTCCTGGGCTTCGGCGGATGCCGCCTCCTCGTCTTTCCCGGAGCGGCCTAGTTTCAGGCTCATCGCCCATCAGTCCTTTCTCGCCGCGGGGGCAGGCGTGCGGTCGTCGCTGCGCGTCCTGTCGTCGCTCGCTTTGAGCGTGCGGGCGATCGCCGCCGCGGGCGTGCTGGAGGTACGCGGAGAACTCGGAGTACTCGGGGGGCCGGGGGTGATGCTGGTGACGGGGCTGGGGACGGATGTCGCCGTCGCGTCGGCTGGCCGCTCGCCCGCGGATCCCGGGCCGAGCAGGTCGAGGAACAGCGCGCGGTGCGCGAGCAGCGCCACCCGGAGTTCCTCAGTACTGGCCGTGTCGGCCTGCTCGGCTGCCCGCCGCGCCTGCTGGTATCCGTCCAGCCGCTTCGCGTGGTGCACCGACAAGTCAGTGAACAACTGGTCGTCGTCGCCGACGGGATAACCGCGGTCCGCCGCGACCGCCAGCACGAGCGCCGCCGCCGTTGTCACTGACCGCGCTGGACCGTCGATGAACCCTTCCTGCAGCGACACCCATTCCCGGTCGTAGCCGGCGCGCCGCTCGGGGCTGAGCGGCTGAATGTTCAGTTGCGCGACGCGGCGGCGCCGCTCGGCGAGTTCAGCCTCCGCCTGGCGCTGACCGACGTCGCGGACTAGCTGGTCATACTCCGGGCCAAACCGCCGCCGCAGCGCCCGCCGCCGCAGCAGCAGGGTTCCGGCCAGCGCCGCCGCGACGGCGAGTAGGACCAAGACGATCACGAGCACGATGATGGTGCCACCGGCCATGACGACGACCTCCCGGAACGACTACGTGGCCGGCCTTTCGTCTCCCCGGCCGGCCGCGATCGAAACCCTTGTGTCCGCCGCGAAACCCACGACCGACCACACCCGGCCGCCGTCCCGATACGATCTTCGAGGGAAAGCGAGGTGGGATGTCGCGAATGGATACGGTTCCGGTCGAGGCGAGCGCGCCAGGCAAGCGACCCGCGGTACGCGCCGCCGCCGCCTGGTTCGCTGTGGCCTTGGCCGGCAGCGCGCTACTCGGCCTGCTCGGCGGGTACATCTGGGGCGAGGTGGCGCCGCGCGCGCTACTGCAGGAGATCGGGAACGGCACGGCTCAGCTGGTGAACGCCGAGACGACCGCGTTCATCGCGGCTGACGCCTGGTTCTGCGTGATCGGCGCGGCGGCCGGCCTGATCACCGGCGTGCTCGGCTACCGGTTTCTGCTGGCTCAGCGGGACGGCGTGCGGTCCCGCAACGGCGTTCGGGCGGCCACCACTCTCGGGCTGATCCTCGGCGCCGTGGCCGGCGCGTTCGTCATGCTCTGGCTCGGCGAGCAGATCGGCCTGTCCGGCTACAACCACCACCTCGCCGCCAGCCCGAATGGCACGTTGTTCCCCGCCTCGCTCGGCCTCGGCGCCAAGAGCGCGCTTGCCTTCTGGCCGCTGCTCACCGCGGTCATCATCTTCGTGGCCGAATGGGGCATCCGCCGCCCGGACCGTCCCGGCCACCGGGACCGCCCTGAACCCCCGGCCGAGCCGGAGACCCCCGCCGCCACCGGATGAGCCCTCGCCGGGGCGCGACGCGGGGACCGGGCATGGTCACCCGCGGGCACGCCGCATAGCGGACGTTTCGACACCGGGATGCCGGGCAGACGGAAGGCCGGCCACACAGGGCCATCCAGATGTACCGGAGGTTGTTATGGCAACCATCATCGTGATCGTTATCGTCTTGGTCATACTCGCCGCGGCGGCGCTCGCCGGAGCCATGCTGATGCGCCGGCGGGCGCTCCAGCAGCGGTTTGGCGCGGAGTATGACCAGCTAGCCCGCGATGTCGGTCCGCGCCAGGCGCAGGCCGAACTCGCCGAACGGCAGCGCCGTGTCGCGAAGCTGGATCTCCGCCCGCTCAGCGCTGAGCAGCGGGCTGGGTACACCAGGGAGTGGACGTCGCTGCAGGAACGGTTCGTTGACGACCCGGCGCAGTCGGCAGTGGCGGCGGGGGCGCTGGTCTCCGCGGCCGCGGCGGACCGCGGCTATCCCGCCGCCGACGACGACCAGCTGATCGGCGACCTGTCAGTGGACCACGCGAACCGGCTCGACGGGTACCGGGAGGCGCGGCGTATTACCGCGCAGGCCGGCACCGCCGGGACCGAGGAGCTCAGGCAAGCGCTGCTGGGCTACGGCGCGCTGTTCCGCGACCTGATCGGCGTGGACCCCGCTGCCGACTGGCCGGTCCCCGCGACCGAGCCGCCCGCGTCCGGAGCCGGCGTCCCCGCGGCGGCCACCGCCCGCGACTCCAGGGCGGGCGTCGGCACGCCCGACGGCGACACGCCCGACGGCGACGAGACCGACGTCGTGACCACGCCGGACGGCGACGAGACCGACGTCGCCACTACGCCTGACGGCGACGAGAACTGGGGCGGCAGCGGCGACCAGGCCGCTGCTCCAGCGGCTAGAAAGGAATAATCGCGATGAGCCTGGAACTTGGCCAGCCCGCAGATGGCGACCAGGCCGTGTCCGCCGACGAGGCGGAAGAAACCCGCAGCCCGGAAGGGGCCACCGTCCCTTCCTTCACCGAAACCGCAGACACCTCGGACGCTCCGGAGGCCGCAGACACCTCGGACGCGCCTGACAACATCGACAAGGTGGACGCCTGGGACGCCTCGGAGGACTCCGACGCCGCCGACGCGCCTGACACCTCTGAACCTGACACCCCTGAAACGGCGGACGCTTATGAACCCTCCGACCACGAGGCGGCCTCCGGCGACGAGCCGCTAGCCGACTCTGGCGCGCCGGGTGCCGCTGAGCCGTCCGTTCTCGACGACGCGGCTGGCGCACCCGCGACCGGCCCGTCCTTCACGCCCGCGGACGAGGAAACCCTGGACGGGGAAACCCTGGACGGGGAAACCCTGGACGGGGAAGTCGTGGACGGGGAAACCCTGGACGGGGAAGTCGTGGCCGGGGAAGTCGTGGACGGGGAACCCGTGGACGAGGAAGCCACGCCGGTCTCCGGGTCCAGCACCCCCGGCGACCCCGCCGCCCCGGCCGGCTCGGCCGCGCGGCTGGAGGAAGCCGCCGGCGACCTGGACGGTCCGCTGCTCGGCGACGCCGCGAGCCTGCGCACGAACTGGCAGCAGATCCTCGCCGGGTTCGTGGACGACCCCCGGGAGGCGGTCGCGGACGCGGCCGTCCTGGTCGACCACACGGCCCAGGCGCTCGTCGGTGCCCTGCAGGCCCGCCAGCGGCTGCTGCG
>Ga0335075_10018864_pt1 | contig 10221 bp, 11 predicted proteins | sample Lox_Sample_24_FD_206723 | JGI IMG/M metagenome (GOLD analysis project Ga0335075, IMG submission 206723) | Soil microbial communities from Loxahatchee National Wildlife Refuge, Florida, United States - Lox_Sample_2.4 | ecosystem: Environmental > Terrestrial > Soil > Wetlands | place: USA... | reverse complement strand
CCGGACTCGTGAGCAGTTGCGGCGAGAATTTCGGAACGTCCAACAACGCACAATTCAAGGCGCTCACCAAACACCGAGGAAAGGAGCCTACGAGCATGGTGAAGGTACGAATAGACATCATCCACCTATCGAGCGATCCAAAGTACTCGAACGCCCTCCCTTCCTCGCCTCTACGCTTGCGCACAGCTTGCGTTCCACACGCGCTTTACCCGACAGACGAATTCCGACGCCCCTTCCTTCCGTAAAGACACGCAACCTGAGAACACAAAGAGTGCAGCCACCACAAGGGGGCCCTACCTTCCACCTCGCGAATATCGAGCCTGCTCACCTCGATGCGTGTGCGTGCGTTAGGGCTTGGTTCAAAGTGAGGAGGTCCAAAAGCGGCAGTAGGGCAAGGGTTCTAAGACTCTGTTTCACAGCATACAAAAACAGATAAACATAGAGATGAGGTAAGATACGAGATCGTGTGATTTGACACAAGATCGATATAGGAAGTGATTCACGGGACAAAGGGTAACACGTGGTGGGCATCTGCGTGGAACATGCTCGCAGCTAGCGGCAAGAAGTTTGTCCTACGGTGCTTTCTGAAGTAGACAGCGTACATAGCGAGTGATCTTTTCCCATCTTGCACGCAAAGGGGATCGTCTTACGAGGTCGCTCTATTGTGGCAGTAGACAGACGGTAATTACAAGAACTTATCTATCACATAAAATGTGTCTCAGGAGGCTGATATAGATGGTAAAGTGTATCGTTATGGCAGTTACGTTTTCATTTCCCATATTCCTGTCTAGCATTTGTGACCTTGTGACCTCGGGGGCGCGTCTTCGTCCCAAAATTAGGGTCTTCTGCTGAAAGGTCAACACAGCGCTCTCTGATCCTTGTAATAACCCAGCGCTCAGTCTCTGAGTCTCGTGAATTTAGCTCCACTGACGCTTAGATCACGGACAGTCGTCGCATTCAATAACCCACACTCCCTCAGCCCGCATTTTCTCCAATTTTATCCTGCAACCGCGAATCTAGAGCGCTAAGACATACCATGGGGAAGGCCAACACGGAACAGACCGAGGTCTTTTCCGGGAGAGATAAGCGACGGCAAATTGTCGGCAATGGAGGCACGGGCTTCTCAATTGGGAAATGGACCTCGAACGCCTCGAAGAGAATTCTCTGGGTGCTCGGGCCGAAATCTGTGCTTTCTCCAAAACACCAATGATTGTTCCACAGAGGTCGCACTGTGGAGAGCAGTCCTCCCGGAGCCCTATTTCCGCGTTAGCATTTTTGATGCCGAAACTCATTTTACGAAGAGATCGTCTCCAGTCTCGTGCTCCACGTCATCTAGATCTTGCAGATGGGAAGTACGTGCCATACTTATATCCAGAATGTCCTTGGTCTCTGAAGCTCCCTATCATTACGACTACAACATTTTGATTAGGCCATTCTTTCGCAACTATCGCAAACATGCCGCATGGTAATTACGGCACCCAGCACTATGCTCTCAAACCGAGAGTCTTCATTGTCTCGGACATCTCGAATGAGCCAGATGATGCGGAGTCGCTGGTTAGATACCTCCTGTATTCAAATCAGTTCCAGACAAAGGGCCTCGTTGCATGCACCTCGACGTGGATGAAGAACAGAGTGTGTCCCCACGATATGGAGAAGATTGTTCGCGCATACGCGAAGGCGGTGGACAATCTGAACGCTCATGTACACCCGGATTGTCCATTCCCCACTGCGGAGTATTTGCTTGGTTTGATCAAGACCGGACCCAGCGTAAGTTAAGCTATCTTCCGAGATAGATACAGCTCTATAACATTCTTGTATGCTCTGTGGCCATCAATGCTGATGCTTCACCAGTTGTACGGTAAAGAGGCTTTGAAGCCCGACGTGGCCCTCAGCGATGGCGCTCAGTTGCTCATCAACACTCTTGACGAATCCGAGGAACCTCTGTGGGTCCTTTGTTGGGGCGGCACAAACGTATTGGCACAGGCTCTTCAGCACACCAACAGCAGAAATGACCACGCCAAGTTACGCAGTAAGCTTCGGGTGTACGCCATTTCCGACCAAGATGACACTGGCGCGTGGATTCGTCTGCAGTTCCCCGATGTTCTATACATTAATTCGGTGCATGGTTGGAACCAATATGGCCTTGCGGCGTGGACAGGCATCTCTGGCGACGTAAGTTCATTATGCCTGATATATATGTGCGAGGTCATCGCTAACTACTGGCTGTACAGAATTACTATGGCTTCGACCAAGGAGGGCCTGATTTCTCTAAACTGACGAAGGAGTGGTTTAAAACGCATATTCAGATAGGACCTTTGGGCTCAGCTTATCCAGATTATCTTTTCATTCCGGAAGGGGATACCCCGACCTTTCTTTACTTGATTCAAAATGGACTTGGCCATCCTGAACATCCTGATTGGGGGAGCTGGGGAGGCCGCTATACTATGACTGACATTGCGGGGGCAGGGAAGCACTACAATGATGCTGTTGACCGGGTCATAGGGTTGGACGGTAAGAGATACTGCAGCAACCATGCTACAATCTGGCGGTGGAGAGATGCATACCAGAATGATTTCGCGGCAAGGATGCAGTGGACAATGAGCCCAGACTTCAGCGCAGCTAACCATGCGCCGGTCGTCAAATTGAATGGGACTGAAGGACCGGTACCATTGTACCTTGAGGTCGAGGCTGGTAAGGAGATATTACTCGATGCGAGCGGTACTTATGACCCAGATGGCGGTGACCTCACCTTTCAATGGTTCCAATACAAGGACGTCACTGCGACGCAGTGGTGGGTGGATGCCGAAGTCAAGGACGTTCAGTTCCAGAAGCAAGATAATGAGGGGAGAGTTATGAAAATTCAACTGCCACCTGCCGATGCATGTGCTGTTGATTTATTCACGAGACAGCCGGTGAAGCGTGGACAAATCCTTCATTTCATTCTCACCGTTCAGGATAACGGAATGCCTCCATTGACTACATACAGGAGAGCGGTGGTGCAAGTCACCAATCATGAACTGAAGGGTGGTGGAGGACGGGCGGTGGAATGCATTGCAGAAGTAGCTCATGAAGAGCGTTGATCCTCAGCTTTATCACTTGCTATAAATCTCATACAATGAAAATTCTCTTCGCACCATTCTCAATGGTTCCCAGGGAGCAACACTCCAGAATTCCATATCGGTCGAAATTGGCAACCAAATTTTCGGTTCCGACCGGCCACGAACGCTTGCTGACTGAAAGCGAGGAAATGAAATCTGCTTGATGAGAGCGTCTTCTATCTCTCTAGTAATATGGCATAGCTGTCTCGAGTTCAAGCTGACAGTAGAACACTCATATTTTGTGGTCTCAGTCGCTCACAGCTGTCCAGAAAAAGGCAACACAGCAAACCTGAGCAGGTGATCCACCGAGCCTACTAGCTGCCGCCTTGACAATAGGATTGTCGAACAGGAGAGTCGCGCTCACGGAAAACCGGAGGCTCGAGAAAGCTCTGTGCGCCGAAAGACGAATATGATGCGATTGTGATACCGTTTCTTGAGCCATTTAAACGAGCTCCGGCTGTACCAGGTAAGGGTGGTGTTCAATCTGAAGCCCTGGGATCGGATGTCTGGCATAAGTCTGCATATCGTAGAGAAGTTGAGCTGAGGCGTTCGGGATGCCGATTGATTTGGCAATGCCATCGTTAACAAGTGACTCCATTGCTTCCCATGTCTCGCGGATAGGGACCTTGTCAGTCACCACAGTTTCAGCATCATCCATCCACCGTGCCTGGACAAGATTCCTTCGTCTCAAGCATCTATAGGGACTTCATAACAAGGGCTTACCGGATAACGTCGCTCTTCTGGCGACACATATTTGAGAGCGCATGGGAAGCGGATGAGAAACATGTCAATATACCCTAGCCCCAAGCTTCATTCCGCGTTTCGGCCATGGAGAGGGCGTGCTCCCTCCGATGATAGTTGTTTCACAATTTCGTCGCAGGCGTGCACCTGGATAGTAGGCATTCGCCTTAGGTGGCAGGGGCATATCGAGATATTAGGTTAGATAGGCGTAGACCTGGGTGGCACATACATATCTAGATGTCAGGTGTACATCGAGATGCCAGATGTTCGCAGGCGTACGTGGACCAAGATACAGGCGTGACAAACAGGTATGGTTGTGATGGGGGAAACCTAATCTGTCATAATGCCCCGCCATAATGGGCAGGGATTCAAGGTCCCTGTCTAGCGTGTGTGCAAAAGACAGCACCGCCAGATTCGGAGCCCATTTCACGCAGGTACAGATTCCCCTCCAGTTTTCCAATCCACTACTTCGCCATCTCCATTCGATCTCCAATAAGGCCTTCCAACATGACATCTTCATGTATGGAGGTGAGCAGCAGGATCTCAGCTCTGGTCACTGCTCTCCGACCTGTCACTAGATCACGGATCCGGTTACAGAATGGCGCTGCGCAGCGTCGTTGCATTTCCCAAACTTCACCCCAACAGCAATATGGTGCCTCATCAGCAATGGATGCTAGGCAAGCGGAAGCAGCAAAGAAGAACACATCAACACTGTTGGTACAATCTCAATTTGTACAGACAAATGGCTGAGTCAATGCTTCCACAGATACTACGGGATCAGCGCAGGAATTGCTACCCTTGCGCTGGCGTACGGCTCTGTTCCGATGTACAAGATGGTACGATCTGACAGAAATTCCCATTGATATTGTCACTCTAACGAGCACCACATAGATCTGCCAGCAAACAGGTTGGTCCGGTCAACCGGTCAAAGCCCATGACTCCGGCGGAGACCCTGCCGAAAGACTCAAGCCAGTAACTGATTCTCGGCGACTTCGAATCACCTTCAAAGGAAACGTCTCAGATGTCCTGCCATGGAAGTTTACGCCGCAACAACGCGAAGTCCGAGTCCTACCTGGCGAAACAGCATTAGCATTCTTCACCGCAACGAATAAGAGCGACGGGGACATCATTGGAGTCGCCACATACGGCGTGACACCAGCGCAGGTGGCGCCATACTTTAGCAAGATCCAATGTTTTTGTTTTGAGGAACAGAGATTGAATGCTGGCGAGACAGTTGATATGCCGGTCTTTTTTTTCATTGATCCTGATTTTGTAAAGGATCCGGCTATGAAAGGGATTGACACCATCACGTTGAGCTATACGTTCTTCAGTAAGTCTCCATCACCACGATTGAGGGGGTGTCAAGATGCTGACGGACATGTGCAGAAGCAAAATACGAAAAGAATGGCGTCTTAGCGCCCATACCAATGGCAATGGCCTGAGTATAAAGAGGTGAATATCACAAGGCTTCGGAAGGGACTCCGGGCTATTTCTCGACTTGGAATATTCAGCTTTAGATTTGATCGGGTTTTGAAGATCTCGGTGGTCGAGACCGTGGCATGGTTGCTTAAGCTATGATATTACATATAGCTGTGGGCACTGTACTGGAAGACGTGTGCTTACGAAAGGAACATTAGATGAGCTTGTCTCTGAGACGTTTTACCGAGAGCAGACCAAACCGGACAGGACCTGGCAGGCTTTCCGAACGAAGCTCATCAACTGAGAGAGCATTGTGGCCCTACTGAATGCTTTCTAGGAGAGCACGCGACTGGAAGCGCCAAGCTGAGAAAGCAACACCTTTGGAAATACTCCTCCAAAGGCTAGGTGTGGTCGCCAGCACTTTATACGAGGTCACATTGCGCCTTCCGTCACTTTGGTTGACAGCAAGACTTTCCTTTTATTACATCAGCCGTCGATCCATATCAATCCAGCACGAGCTCAACTACTTAAAATCACTCTCCACTCTTCGCTCTTCAACATAGTCATCGCATTCATATGCGACTGCCACATCCCATAGTAAGCGTTGTCCACAGATACACACAGGCTTAATACAAGCCAATCATGGCAGTCCTCAGCAGCCATCGCAGCGTGAGCATGCTAGTCTCTATTATGCACCACTGCGGCAGCATGGCGGTCCTTGACTCTTATGATGAGGCGACGCCAAAAACATCCAAGTTCAGGCCAGATTACCAGCTTTTCGTCAGAGACCCGCGTTCTAGCTCTGAGGCTCAATATCTGAAACCGGAGTGGTGGTTCCTTCTAAGTCAGACTAAGCAGAAAGCAGCAATACAAAAGATCGATAGTCTCTTACTAGACTACACCCGACCTTACGTGGGAAGATAAGTGGAAGGCAGCCGAGGCAGGTCTAAGAGAAGGTCATCGAGAACAGGTGGCCAGGATTGATGAAGCAGTTGTCTACTTGCAACGCTTCATTTTATACGAGGGTGACCGCCCACTACTCAACCGACTAAGAGTGACTCAATACACTCCTAGCTCGTCCCTCACTAGTTGCTAGGATGACTCTTGACCATTTTTGAGGTGAGCTGCGTCAGGCCGAAGTATAATCTCTTCCCCCGACACTCAAGAGAGTGTTTCCAATGTCCGGAACTCGAGCGAAGGGAATGGAGAGAACGACCAGGGGTTCGCTGTTGCCACAAGAAGCTTGCAGTTGGAGGGTGATAATGTTAGATAGAAAGGAAGGTGATGACATGGATGAAGAGGATTAGGCATGTCAATGGCGTCTTAGCAATTATGGCACGTTTCGATAGGGTCTGGAGACTGACGGTGTGATGGTTTGCTCTCCCTAGCTTTCTTGTTTGCCCGACGAGCTTATCTGCAGTGTGGTGTGCCATTCTTAGTTCTTGATGCATGGCATTTATAGTCTGTTGTTGCACTTGTAGGACTATGAGCATTGACAGTAGTAATGGGCTGTCGTCTCTCTTACATATGCCGTTTTCACATGCAAGATTGCCTCTTCCGGAGATTGAAGCCGAGGCTCATGAGAATCCTCCAATGAATGTCGCGCAGGGTTTTTTGTCGTCTTGGCCAAGACAGGACGTCAACATAACTCAGATGTTGGGATACTTCAACCACTTCTAGTATATCGAGAGGGTGCACTTCTTGATCCATTGAATGATTGAACGTCAATGGTTTCTTACGCGACACCTCTTAATTAGACTGGATATTCAATATGGGGACTAAGTTCCAGGAGAGGGGTGGTCGCATGTTAGAGCTGAACCTGTTGAAGCCGGTCTTGCGAGCCTATGCTTTGGGCTATGCGAGTTCGACCATTCCGCGTCTGTTGGGTTTGCTGCGCACTCTGCGTCGTCAAGACCGGACGATTCAAGAAAAGCTGGACCTGGTAAGCCCTGCATCCCGCCCTCCTTTTCATGCAACCTCAACTCCAATCGTCTCCAATTGCAACGCCACCAGCCAAGCTTCCGATGCTATTTGGGGGAAGAAGAGGGGCTTCCGCATCTCTGCCTGCCTGCCTCGTTCTATAAGACCACACGTTCACAAAGCTCATGTCCTCATAGCTCTATCATATCCTCAGAACGTCCACCCAAATCAACCGCTTCCCAGCTTCATGCGCAATCATCGTCGGAGGCACGACTCTCCTTCCTCGCCTCATACGCGCTATCCTCATCGCTCTTGCTCGACTCATCGGTAGCAATGCCTCCTTCCTACTATCCACGCCGGCAATTACTCGGCTCCGCTTCATCTGCACCTTCATCTCAGCATGGTGTGCCTTCAATCTACTTAATCGCGACTCAGGTTGGGCTCGCAAGCGCGCTCTATCACGCTCCTCTCGTTTCTTCCAACCCCTTCAAGACTCACCAAACCAGCACCACTTGCCACCAACCACACTACCTCCACTCGCTGGCAAAACAGTAGACTTCACCCTCTTCGCTCTGACCCGCGCTCTCGACGTCGTTGCAGTCACCCTCTGGACCCGCACACGCTCCCACCGGTGGCACCCAGAACACCGTACCCCTCGCCTCGCACACCTAGCCCGCTACCTGGCTGATCCCGCCATTTTCGCCTTCTCGGCGTCCGTAATAATGTGGTCCTGGTTCTACTCACCCACCCGGCTCCCCCGTGCCTACAACCACTGGATCTCTAGGGCCGCCGCCATCGACTCGCGCTTGATCTCCGCGCTCCGCCTCGCACGCCAAGGCGACTTCATCTACGGCCAGGACACCGGCCAAGCACCCCTTCTCGAGCCTTTGTGTGAAAGCCTCCACATGCCCCTCGAATGGGCCGACCCGGCCAAAACAATCCCAATTCCCTGCGAAGTGGTCCATATGGGAGTCGGCCCTAGCTGCGAACTTCACGCTCTGCGCCGCTTCTTACGCTCCTGGCTCTTTGCAATGGAAATGTACTTGCCCTTGCAATTCCTTTTCCGTCTCCGCTACCCCTCCCTCCCCTCGTTCCTTGCCGGCTTCAAAGGTGCAGCGCAATCCTCCGCTTTCCTCGGCGCATTCGTCTCCTTCTTCTACTACGGCGTTTGTCTCGCCCGAACTCGCCTGGGACCGCGACTCTTTTCCTCCAAGCAAGTCACGCGCCAGATGTGGGATTCAGGCCTCTGTGTCTTTGCCGGCTGCATGGCGTGCGGGTGGAGTATCCTGCTTGAAAAGCGCAGCCGACGGCAGGAAATTGCTTTTTTCGTCGTGCCAAGGGCGCTCGCAACACTGCTGCCAAGGGTGTATGAGAAGAGATACCGAATTCGGGAGCAAGCTGTCTTTGCGACGAGTGTCGCGATTGTGATGGCGACGGTGGCAGAGAGGCCGCAGAGGGTCAGGGGCGCGTTGGGACAGGTTTTGGGAAGAGTCGTGAGCACGTGATTTTACAAACTACGTACTATCGAGGAACATGACGCGTGGCATTTTTTCGGACTGGTCGATGGAGGCTGGAAAGGGAAGAAATGACGCCATTTCTGGTTCACAACTTGGAACGAATCAGAAATAATATGGCTCGGTGATATTGACACAAGGATCTGGTAGACATGGGTTCTATGAAAGCATTTTGGCGTCCCTGGCCATCTGGCAAGATGGTCTTGCAGCTGATGTGTAAAAAAGGGATTTTAAACTTTCTTGTTCCAGCTTAAGAGGTCCTGACACATAGCAACTCAGTGTCTTCGCTGACAAGGACCTCCACAAACCTATGGTCCTCAATGTTTCCCTCCCATATCGTAACAAAGATGCATAGTCGTCTTCGTAGGTTTACTTGGCACTGTTCGCCGCCCCTGATTTACGCCACCGGCACCAGCCAGCCGGATACCATTTTCTCCAGATCCTACTATTTGCGGACGAAGAGCATCAGAAATCCATACCCATCAAATACATCTCAAATACGCGCATGAACTTGGCCACAAAGGCTTCCAGGTGGAAGATGACCTTCGAACCCAGTTTGATCCGGTGCTCATAGAAGCTCGCCCACTTGACGACTTCGGCTTTCAGCACATCATCCACCCTCTCCACGAGCTTCCAGCACAGCATCTTCAGAATCATCGTCGCAGGGATGCAGTGCGTGAGCAGGTCGTACAACTTCGCGCGTACCTCCAGGATCCGCTGCGGCGTACGTTCGGCAATGATATCCTGTGCAATCTGCGATATCAGCGCCTCCCAGTCCGGCGGTGGGATGGGCGTCTTCTCGCTCGGCTCGGGATTTTGGGCGTACACGGCTTCGTACATCAGAAGGGCGCGGCGGAGGTTGCGGCCGGACTCGTGGGCAATGCGCTCGTTGAGTTTCGGTATCTCTTTCCAATTCTCCTTTTTGCCAGCCGTGCGGAGGACGGTGCAAATCTCGGCTTCGGTGGGTGCGGCGACGCGGATGAGAAGGGTACGGGATCGGATGGGGGCGATGATGCTGGAGGTGGAGTTGGCGAGGAGGATCAGGCGGACGTTGTTGGAATATTTCTCCATCGTGCGGCGGAGGGCAGCTTGTGCATCGCGTGAGAGCGAGTCTGCTTCGTTGATGACGACGACCTTGAAGCGCTGTTTTGCGTTTAGGTCGACTTGTTGCGTTTGTGCAACTTCTTTGAGCAGTTCTTGAATGACGACTCTGTCATAGTTGCCGACATCTGACGGTGTAATTTCCATATGGTAGACCGAGGAGACGATGTTGAACTCCAGCTTGCGGTTGCTTGAGGTCTGGAAGACCCGCGCATCGATCTTGATCTTTTCGACGCCGGGGCCATAGAGGGCGCGGAGAGTTGCTAAGATGCGAGTTTTCTTGCCAGCGCCTGATGGTCCGAAGAAGAGGAGGTGTGGGAAGTCGGCGGAGGAGGCCTAAAGTTGCGCTCAGCTAGGGTACTAAGTAACTGAAGGAGGGGTAAGACCTACAAGGGACGCCAGACGCTCTGAGAGATCTTTGTGGTATG
>Ga0335075_10018863_pt1 | contig 10221 bp, 5 predicted proteins | sample Lox_Sample_24_FD_206723 | JGI IMG/M metagenome (GOLD analysis project Ga0335075, IMG submission 206723) | Soil microbial communities from Loxahatchee National Wildlife Refuge, Florida, United States - Lox_Sample_2.4 | ecosystem: Environmental > Terrestrial > Soil > Wetlands | place: USA: Florida... | reverse complement strand
TTCGGCCTCCTCATTCGCGCGGACGAAGGATTTTCAGGCATGTGGCGCTTTTCGGCATTGCTCTTCCTCTTTCTTGGCGCGCTTCCCTGCTACGCTCAAGTCTCCGCCGGAAACGAAACGAGATGCACGCTTCGAGTGGACGTCGAGTTCGCCAACAAAGGAGAACCCGTCGTGGGCGCGAGCGTCGAGCTCTTTGAAGGCTTCGCGGGCGCCTCGCCAGGGCGAGTCGGTCTGACGAACTCGTCGGGATCGGCAGAGTTCGAGAGTCTGCTTCCCGGAGATTACCGCATCGAAGTTTCAGGGGAAGGGATTGAGACCACCGACCTCGGCAACGTTCACATTGAGAGCGGCAGGATTTTTATGAGCGAGCTGGTTGCCGTTCACGCTGCGTCCGGGAACGCCGGCGCGGGAAAAGGCTGCACCGTGAGCGTCAGCGACCTCAACGTGCCCTCGAAAGCGCTGCAGGAATTCGCGAGCGGCGACTCGGAGATGCAGCGCAAGAACTGGAAGAAAGCGGCAGATCGCTTCAAAAAAGCGGTTTCTATTTATCCCCAATACTCTTCGGCCTATTACAACCTTTCGATCGCGTACTATCAGCTCGGCCAGAAGGATAATCAACGCGCAGCACTGCTCAAGGCCCTGGGCGTCGACGCGCACTTCGTGCCCGCACTGGTGAGCCTCGCCCACGTCGATTTTGCGGGGCACGATCTTCTCAAAGCCAGAGAGTTATTGGACACGGCCATTGCAGCCGACCCGACCAACGTGGACGGACTCGCCTTGCTGGTTCGCGTGGATTTTGTGCAAGGAAGGTATACGCAGGCAATCGCCGACGCGCAAAAAGTGCACAGCCTGCCGCACCAGGGCTACGCGACAGTGCACTACACCGCAGCGGCGGCGTATCAGCAGCTCAACGAAATTCCCCAGACTATCGAGCAGCTAAAAATCTACCTGAAAGAAGATCCAACGAGCCCCAGCGCCGCCTACGTGCGCAAAACGATCGCCGATCTCGAGAATCCGCACCAGTAACGACAACCGCGATTTGCCGGGAATGATTCGCCGCCACGAGAGATTTCAGGGCCGCTCGCGAAAGGCAACGAAGCTATGCGGCTCGATCTGAAAGTCGTAGCCGTACTGCGGCATCGATTGCCGAGTTCCCTGAGGAAGCAGAATGAAGAATCCGGCACCGGGGCCGAGCGACTCGCCTCCGGAAGTCACGCCGGTCATCACGTTCTCCAAATGAGCGAACGCCCCGATGACGCGGATCGCGACGGGATGATCGAGGAACGATTCAACCACGAAGGTGCCGTTGTTGTATTCGAATAAACTGACTTGCGCGGGCCCCTCGAGCCGGACCGGCAAGTTAGGACTCAAGTAGCGGCGAATTTCATCGAGCACACGCGAAGGCAAGGAATAGAAATCGTTCATCTCCTCCGGCATGACCAGGACGTAGAGTTCTCCCTTGCTATAGCGATCCATCAGGAGCAGCGGAACGCCACGACCGTTGGCCAGACCGCGAACGACAGCCCAATCTTCATTCGTATAGAAATGGATTTCGGGCAAAAGGATCGGCCTCGACGTGCCGATGACGCTACCCGCTCCGAAACCAAATCCGCTGACGTATTCGGTGGCTGCGGCAACGCGCCCTGTGACACGCATGTCCGTGATCTGATCGAGCCCCTTGTCTTGGAGCGCCTGCAGCAGACCGGAAGTGATCACGACGTTGTCGCCGGCGCGAAGATGCTGTTCGATCTTCGAGACAATCGCCGGATCGTGCTCGGCGGTTAGCGTCAAGAACACAGTTCTCGACTCGGGCCACTCGGGATAAGTCTCGACGGGAACTCCGATCATGCCTACCACATCGCGCAGAAAATCCTCGCCGGTCGAATCATAGGGACGATAGCTCGCGAGGCCGACCGGAGCGGCGAGCGCACCCACCACGCGATCGACCTGACGCAACGAATACGCAACCACATCGGCGAGAAGCGGGTCTTTCGAACCCGGAGCGCCGGGAAAACCACAACACTCGCGCAGCATGGCAAAATAGTTGAAGGAAGTTGGCAGCGTTTGCCAGGCAGTGCGTTCGCCCGGATCAGCGACGCGCAAAAGGTCGGCGTATTCGAACATATTGATCGCGGGCGCCTTGGCGAGAATCGTGTCCCAAAGCTGCTCGGCGTAGCGGTCGAGATACTGCATGGCGATGGGATCGACCCAGCCGCCGCCATTGCGTCCCGGAGCGATGTTTTCGAAGTAGCGAAAAATTTCGTAGCTCTCGTACGGCTGCAATTGCTGGTCGGTGGTGGGAGCGTAGCGCGTCTCATCGCCGGTCCAGATCTCGGGAAAGATCTTCGGCTGATTCTCGAGGTCGAATCCCATCCCTTGAAACGACGGGTAGAAGTTCGGAAATTTGATGATGACGTGAACCTTGGGATTGGCGGCTTTCGCGGGCTTCAGAATCAGATCGCGCGACACTTCGTCCATCATCTGCATGCGGAATTGATCCCAGCTCTGCTTGCCTTTGGCTGCGATGTCGGAGTCGCTTTTCGTGTTCGTGAAGAAAAGATCGTCAAGGATGAACTCATCGAAATGCCGCGCCGTCAATGCCGACATTCGTGCCGCCAGCTCGCGATCTTTCGGATCGGCATAGTCGAGCGTGCGAAACTGGCCGCCGCCGCCCGGCGCCAGCATCGCCATGCCGCCGGCGACGGCAACACCCTGAGACACGAAGAAATCCTTCACGCGCGAAATCGTCGCGTCGTCCGCGCTGACGCCGGAGCGGTAGCTTTCGATAAAGACTTTGTCCACGTGCAGTCGGCTGCTGATCGTCTGCCAGCTTGATTGCATCCAGGCAGGATCGCGAGCCATGCGCTCGACGACTTGCACAGGAATGTAGACCGTTACTTTGAAATTTTGATAAGGTTGCGGCTCTGCTGCCGAAGCGGAAACAGCCAACAGCAAGATCGCAGTCACGGCAAAGCAGCAGCGGGCCATAAAGTTTTCCTCCTTTCCGAATGCAATGCGAATCGCGCCGAAAGTTCCGGGTACGTTAACGATGGCGCTTTTTTTAAGGCCAATCCGACCGGCACGACCGAACGAACAAAATACACCCGGCGCGAAAAAGATAAAAACGGAAATGCGATCGGTGCAGGCGCGCACGTTGAATCGAGCGGAAAAAACCGTCGCAGTGGGCCAGCGCACAAACGACGGGCTGACGTGACCGGAGAAGATCTCAAAGCCGCGAACCAGGTCGGGCGGGAGCCGGAGGTGCAGATCAAGGAGAGTACTGTAAGCGACGCCAGCGGCACCTTGTCGGTCCCGCCCGATCAGCGTCGACATTTACCGATTATCACTCCAGCGGGCAACGCAATAAGGATCGACTGCTAGAAAAGCGTCGGACCAATGGGAGAACACGACGATGCGAATGAAACAGTTGCTCGCGCCGGCCTCATTTGCCGCCGTCGATCGAGAGTGTCTGCCCAGTGATCCAGCCGGCGTGCTCGCTGGCAAAAAACAAAACGCCGTTCGCGATGTCCTGAGGCGAGCCGAGGCGTTTCAGCGCAATGTTCTCCACGAGCTGGCGCTGGCCTTTCTCGCCGTATGCTTGCCACTGTTTCTCCGTGGCCGGGTTTGAGCGGACGAATCCCGGCGCCACGCTGTTCACTGTGATTTCCCACGGTCCAAGCTCGTGCGCAAGCTGGCGCGTTAGCCCGATCTGGCCAGCCTTTGCAGAAGCATAGGCTTGAATTCCAGTGAGGCTGACGCCAAGCCCGGCCCCGCTCGATATATTCACGATGCGCCCGTAGCGCGCAACCTTCATGGCCGGTGCTACAGCCTGGCTGCAGTAAAAAGCGCCATCGAGATTTACGGCGAAGATCGCCCGCCAGTCCGCTTCGGGCACGTCTTCGAGTGGTTGACCCACTTGGCCCATCACGCCGCCCGCGTCGTTCACCAGGATGTCAATGCGACCATGATGCATCAGAATTCCGCCGACCGCTGCGGCCACGGCCGAACGGTCGCTAACATCCAGCGCGCGGGTCTCGATCTGTGTCGCTTGCTCTTTCGCCAACTGCGCCGTTTCGTCGAGTTCGTCTCGCGACACGTCGCAAGCCACCACGTGAGCGCCGAGCATCGCAAAGTTGAGCGCGATCGTGCGGCCCAGGCCGTGCGCAGCCCCGGTCACAATCGCTATACGGCCATCAAAGCGAACTTGCATCGATTCACCCGCCTTCAAAATGTCTCTCGTGGAGGTTCGGCGCGTGAGTTTAAGCTCTCGATCAACTCAGATCCCAGTTCTGCTGTCTGCCGAAACACGCCCGATCCTGCGAAGCCGTGCACATCGTACCAGTTCGCCTGATGCTGCCGCTTACGTCAACCGAAACTATAAGGCCGAAGCGAGATACTCGAAAATCTTGTGGACTCGTTCGGACCTCCGGTGTATAAGAGGGCACCCTGAGCGCTTCATTTTTGCCTCCGGGTATATTCATTCTGCTTTAATTCAGGCCCCAAAATTTAGGAGAGTTTTCCCGCTCGCGAGAGGATGAGTGCACCCATGAAATTCGCGAAAATCCTTCTGTTGCTCGGCACTTTGTTCCTTGCGATAGCTTCGTCGGTCGGAGCGCAGGATCGAGCCGCGCTGCAGCAGAAGCTTACGTCGCAATATGCGCTTACGAAGACGACCGCGGATAAATCGGACATCGTTACGGCAGGTGCGATCCTGGTTCTCAAAAAAGACAACCTCATGATGGTTGATGTGAACAGCGCGAACGTTTTTCAGAACACGTATAAGGGCGGGAAAATTACCCAGAATGCGCTCGGCAAGATTTCGCGATTTCATATGCCCGGCCTTCCTGCCGCTCCATCCAGCGGAGCCGCGCAACGGACCTTTGTTGCCGGAGAAAAAATGTGGGTCACGGGCATTGAAGTGAAAGACAACGGCATCCAGATGCTGCTATATACCGATGCCATCAACGATGTCCGTTATGGCGCAAGCCTGTTCTTTCCTATCAAGGGCTCCCAATCGATCGATGAAGCGGAAAAAATGGTCGCCGAGGTCTTCGATGTCCAACCCCCGGATGATTCTGCCGGTAATGGACAGCAACAAACAGCCGCCGACAGCGGACAACCGGCCGCTGCAAGCGAACAGCCGCAGCCTGCAGCCGCAGCAACAGCGGCGCCTCCCCCTCCAATCGCTCCTCCTCCCCCTCCCGCAGACGAGCAGGCCCCCGCTCCAAAGACCATATCGCTAGGACAGACCGAAGATGTCGTCGTGGCTAATTTCGGAAAGCCAGACAGGATCGCAAAAATTGGCAAGAAGGAAATCTATTACTACAAGGATATGAAGGTGACTTTCGTGAATGGCAAAGTGACTGACGTCGAGTAGTCATTCTTTCGCTTTGCGATGGATGCGGGCTGCCAATAAGAAGGAGATTCTCATGTACACAAGACACGTTGCGAGCCGTTTGCTTAGCTGCTTCTCCACGTTACTGGCAATGCTGGCGCTGGTTTCGTTCGTTGTGGGCGCACAAGAGAAAAAATCAAAGCCGTCTACGCCCAAGCCTGCAGCCGCAGCCCCCAGATCGACTAGTCATGGCGCTACGACGAGTCACGGCCCGACGACATCGCGATCCGGCCCCACAACGGCGGGACGCGGACCAACAACCGCCGGTCGAGGACCCACCACAGCTGGTCGAGGCCCTACGACAGCTGGCCGTGGACCCACGGCCGGTCGCGGGCCCATGGATCGGGGGCGCGCTCCCATGTCCTCCGACCGCAATCGAGGCATGGCCAATAATCGCTTTGATGGCGGACGAAGAATGCCCGCCGGCAGCCACATGGTGCGCGGCCGGAATGGAGATGAAGTTCGTATGCGGGCGAATGGGCGTCCAGCAGACGTGCACATTGCCGGTCGTGGAATGGATATACATCACGGCCTGGACGGAAGCCGCCGCGTGTCGATGGAACGCGCCGATCATTCCCGAGTCGTTTTCGACCGTCGCGGACGGGGATACGTCCAACATCCGTACATGTACCGGGGACATGAGTTTGCACACCGCACCTACTATCGGAACGGTCGCATGTACGATCACTTTTACCGGCGCTATCCCTATCATGGGGTTTATGTCGAGGCTTACGCTCCTGCCGTGTATTACCGGCCGGCGTTTTATGGTTGGGTTTACAATCCGTGGCCCGCACCAGTGGCTTTCTCGTGGGGGTTTGCCGCTACCCCGTGGTACGGCTTTTATGGAGGTTATTTCGCTCCCTACCCTGTTTATGCCAGCGCGCCGCTCTGGCTAACAGACTATCTCGTATCGCAGAGTTTGGCGGACGCATATCAGGCCCAGCTTGCTGCGCAGCAAGCACAAGCCGCGGCCAGCGGTAATCCTCCTGCACCCCTCACACCCGAAGTCAAGCAGGAGATCGCGGATGAAGTGCAAAGACAGATTGCTCTGGAAAACCAGGGAGCAACGATGAATGCGCAGGGGAACGAGCCCGATCCCTCGTCGACCAGCATCCAGCGAATGCTCAGTGATGGCATTCAGCACATTTTTGTGGCGGGATCGAATCTCGACGTGACGGATGCCAACGGAAACGAATGTACCGTCGGTGAAGGCGACGCGCTGCAGCTGACGGGGCCACCTGCACCCGATGCTACCGCGGCAACGCTCGTGATGCTATCCACCAAGGGTGGGGTCGAATGCGCAAAGGGTGACACAGTTTCCGTTGGATTCGCCGACCTGCAGGACATGCAAAACCACATGCGCGAGACGATTGACGCAGGCATGGGAACTCTCCAGTCCGATCAGGGCAAGGGTGGTCTCCCGACGGTTCCTCCATCGGCGAGCGCCCCGCCGGTGAAGTCGGACTTTGCCGCTTCGGCCCCACCGCCCGATCAGGACGCGGGCAACCAAATCGACCAGGAAGGACAGAGCGCCAATCAAGCCGAACAAGAGGCAGTCAGCCAGACAACTCAGGACAACGGGGCAGCCGCAGCACCTGCTCCCGTACCAGCTCCCGCGGCCGCTCCGCAAACAATTTCCCTGGGTGAAACCGTCGATCAAGTGACTGCGGCGATGGGGCAGCCACAAAAGATCGTGGACCTGGGAACGAAGAAGATCTATGTGTATTCAGACATGAAGGTAACCTTCAAGAGTGGGAAAGTCAGCGACGTCCAGTAACAGTGACGCGTCGGCGAGTGCTAGTCGCGAGCCCCGGCTAGCCTGCCAATGCTTTTAAGTTATCCGTCGACTGCGGACGCGCGCCGCTCTCCACTTCGTGCATCAGCGTTAAGAGACGCTCCACGTGCGGTATCGCGATTCCGGAGCGCCGCGCTAGCTTCAGAATCGGCGCGAAATGCGCGTCGCACTCGGTTTTGCGGTGATGGATCGCGATGTCGCGCCACACACCGCTGTGCGTCTTTGCCGAACGCCGATTGAAAACGATCATCGCGTCGAATGAGGCATCAATTGCCCCCAGCGTTCCATTCGTGCCGAAAGCGATCGGGTCATAGCCATTAAAGCCCATCGGCATAACTCCTTCCGCAGCCGCCACAGCCATTACCTCCTGAGCAAGGGCTGTGAGCGCCGGCCTCGCCTCCCGCGAGTCGAGCACGTCGATGATGCTGGCTGGAGTCAGCGCGCTCGCGAAAAGCAGAGAGCCGTATCCCATCTTGCCCCACAGATATCCCCAAATATTGTTCGTGGTGATCGCGTAGGGCTCGAAGTGTTGCAGCGCATGATGCACGCGAGCAAGGCGAACAGTTTCGCGGCCGTCTAGTTCGCCCACTACGACCGCTCCGCGCCCGCCAAAGTGCACCACTCCCGGTTCCATCACGTCAGCACCAAAGTTGATGAAGGCGCCCACCGCCCGCTCGCGGCCAAGGATCTCGCCGATAATCAGCTCGTTGAAGCCGTTCTGGAGCGACACTACGATGCCGCCTTTCGTCAAGTGCGGCGCGAGTTGCCGTGAGGCCATCTCCGTGTGCAATGCCTTGACGCAAAGGAAAATCGTGTTCCACTCGCCGGTGATGTCCATCGGCGAAAATGCTGGGACTCTCTGCGTGAACCTCTCAATAGGACCCGTGATAGCCAAACCTCGCTCGCGGATAGCTCGCACATGAGCCTCATTCGCATCTACAACAGTAACGTCGACGCCAGCTCGGCCCAGATAAGCCGCCACGGTGCCGCCGATCGCGCCCGCGCCCCAAATTAGAATCCGCTCTGCCGAGCCGGTCGTGTCTTCTGCGCTTTGTCGCATATGCGTTCGCTACGCGAGGGAGCTAAGCTCCCTCCAAGCGGCTGCATCATCTCAACCTTCGCGCAGAAGCGTCAACAATCGCACTTGCTCCAACCGCCCTCACCGCTCTGAATGGTGTATCCTTACGGCTTTGTTTTCCGGAGGTAGTATTGATGCTGAAGCTCCGAACTTCATTCGTACTCCTGTCGCTGTCTGCATTTGCCGCGTTTTTTGCAAGCGGTTCGCTGCGAGCCCAGCAATACAATCCGCAACTCTTTTCGGGTATGGCGTGGAGATCCATCGGCCCGGGCACCGGCGGCAGAGTCGAAGCGGTTGCCGGAGTCCCCGATCAGCCTGACACCTATTACATCGGCGCAGTTGATGGCGGCGTATGGAAGACAACCAATGGCGGCTTGAGCTGGACGCCGCTGTTCAACCGCCAAACCGTCGCATCAGTCGGTGCCATTGCTATCGCTCCGTCAGACGACAACGTGATTTACCTTGGCACAGGCGAAGAGGCGCCGCGCGGCGACATTTCGTTCGGTGACGGCGTGTACAAATCAACCGATGGCGGCGAGACCTGGACAAACGTGGGCCTGAAGGACTCTCTCCAGATCGCCAGGATCGTCATAGACCCGAAGAATTCCGATGTGGTGTACGTTGCGGCCGAAGGCCACATTTACGGCCCGAACAGCGAACGTGGCGTCTTCCGCTCGACTGACGGCGGCAAAACCTGGCAAAAGGTTCTGTACAAGGACGAGCAGACTGGCGCAATCGATTTGTCCATGGACCCGAGCAATTCGCGAATCCTTTATGCCGCGCTTTGGCAGGTCAAGCGCGAACCGTGGCACTTCAGCGACGGTGGACCGGGCAGCGGCCTTTACAAGTCGATCGACGGCGGGTCTACGTGGCAGCAGCTTACCGGCCATGGCTTACCATCAGGAGTACTCGGCCGCATCGGCGTTTCCGTTGCCGCCGGTACCAATGGCCAGCGTATCTATGCCTTGATTGAAGCCAAGGATGGCGGGTTGTTTCGTTCCGACGACGGCGGCGCAAATTGGCGCCTCGTGAACGACAAACAAATCCTGACCACGCGCGCATGGTACTTCACCAACGTATTCGCCGACGCGCACAATCCCAATGTCGTCTATGTGGCGAACAATGGTTTCTATCGCTCCGTCGATGGCGGACAGAGCTTCTCGTCGCTCGCGATTCCAGGATTCGATGGCTATCCCGCCGGCGCGGATAATCACGCGTTTTGGATGAATCCGCTCCATCCGCAACACATGATCCAGGGTCACGATCAGGGAATCGCCATCAGCGTTGATGGAGGAAAAACGTGGGGCAGTCGAGACAATTTGCCGATCGGCCAGTTCTACCACATCGCCACGGATAACGAGTTTCCGTATTACGTCTACGGCTCGCAGCAGGACGAAGGCGCTCTTGCGGTCGTCAGCAACGATCGAGGCGGCGTCCAGCAGCAAACGTACTTTATGGGCGGCGATGACAGCGAATGCGGCTTCGTCCTCGTCGACCCCGCTAATCCCAATCTTCTTATCGCGGGGGGCTATGGCGGCGCGCTCACGATCTACGACAAGAAAACCGGACAGCTGCACGATATCGCCCCTTGGTCCAACAACAACGGTGGACACGCAGCCGCCGAACTGAAATATCGTTTCAATTGGACGGCGCCCGTTGCCCTTTCGCCGCAGAATCCGCACGCGATCTACATCGGATCGCAATATCTGCTCGAAACTGACAATGACGGCATGAGCTGGCACGCGATCAGTCCCGACCTGACTCGAAACGACAAATCGAAACAACAAAGTTCCGGCGGCCCAATCTGGCAGGACGATTCCAGCATCGAGTACTACGACACGATCTGGGCGATTGCGCCGTCGCCAATCCAAGCGGGCGAAATTTGGACCGGCACCGACGATGGCCTGGTTCAACTTACGCGCGATGCCGGAAAGACGTGGCGCAATGTCACTC
>Ga0335075_10018860_pt1 | contig 10221 bp, 11 predicted proteins | sample Lox_Sample_24_FD_206723 | JGI IMG/M metagenome (GOLD analysis project Ga0335075, IMG submission 206723) | Soil microbial communities from Loxahatchee National Wildlife Refuge, Florida, United States - Lox_Sample_2.4 | ecosystem: Environmental > Terrestrial > Soil > Wetlands | place: USA... | reverse complement strand
TCGGATCCATGGTCTTGTAGTCGTTGTCAAAGTCAATCCATCGTCCAAGTCTTCCTACGACTTGCCGCCAAACGCTTGCATACGTAAGGACAATTTCTCGACACCTTCGGTTGTATTCTGCGATTCCGATTTTTTCCACAGCTGCTCGTCCACGCACGCCAATCTCCTTCTCAAGTTGACTGTCTATGATCTGTTCGATCGGCACGCCGTGAGTGTCCCAGCCAAAGCGCCGTTCAACGTAGCGTCCCTTCATAGCCCAGTAGCGCGGTATGATATCTTTTATTGTGGAGGCGAGAAGATGCCCATAGTGTGGTGTGCCCGTTGCAAAGGGTGGCCCATCGCTGGAGAAAATTTTTGTTAGCAACAACCAGAAAGTGGGTGAATGATAGCACGAACTAAAAAACCCATGGTTGGCTCCCTTCAGTGAGTTGTAATTGCCTATGGAAAGCGTCGATTTCATTCCAATACTTGAGGATTGCCTACAAGAGCATATTGTCATCACAAGTTCCCATAAAAGTTGAGACATGCTCGAGGACTTACCTCTTCCTCTCTGGGAAAGCTGACACCCGCCATTGTTGTGCTCTATTTTCCAAAAGCAGTTGCTTCGTGATTTGTAGTATCCCAGTATAAATGTACTAGGCTCGCATGGCATAACTCAGTGGCGATCGTAAGGATTTTGCTTCGTAGATTTTGAGCTTTGAGTCGAATAAAAATCATGAGTCAGGGTCCATCGCCTATGCAAACCTTGGCGCTTCAAGGTCAATTCCATCGAAAGCTTGACTGGTCGAATTAGTATTTCAACAATAATACTACCAGATTCATTTTGAATGTCTTTGCATAGTATCCTCCTCTCTCAAGAAAGTTCCGCCCTTTCTGCAAATCCTTAATGTCATGAACGCATTAGTGAAACAGACGTCTGCTTACTGTAATTGGAAAGCGACTGTCCTAATTCATGAGCCGTGAGATAGTTGTTGATTACTAGTCTACCCGCTCAGTTTAGAGCGTAGAAGTTGCAAAACACAATAGTAGCTCACGCATTTGCCCATAGTGAAGTTGAAAGAGAATGGTTAGGCAATTTGATCCTTGAATGACTGAAAGGCTTACAGCAGCGACAAGAAATTGTCTCAATATATCACGATGCTTTAATCCAATGACGATCTACTGTCCACGAAACGAGCGTGAAGACGCTAGGTTAGGCGTCCACTTCGGCAATGTGCACTATTAGGCCATTTCAAGGAAGTCAGACTGGCAAAGACACCTTGAACCACATACCACATTATCTCAACTACAAGGGATTTTGAAAAAGAACCCCGAATTTCCGAAACACCTTGACATTGGGAACCTGCAAGTACACAATACTCAGATTGAGAGATACCGGATAATCAATGCACGACCACGAAATACATCTTGTCAAGATCCAACAATAATACATGCAAGAAGATCAATAAACCGCAAGATCCTAATACAAAATTCATAAACAATCAATCGCTGTATCCTCACGGCGATGAGTAAAATAGCCAGGACGGCAAGTGAGGATCCAAACGAAAGATATCATCGATCACGACGGCCAAAGAAATTATGAAGACTCTGTCCGATGTCAACTGCATCATCGGGATAAACGTAGAAAGCCAAGGCAATGAGGATATAGCTGTACCGTAACGGTTAGCAAACGTGAAAAAAGCTGAGGGAAGCATTGAACTACTCACGTTCCCAGACACATGACGCCCTCCAAGTAATTGCTGGCACCATCTTGAATGAGGTAGTTGACGACGAGCATGCTAATAAAGAACACCACAGTCTCGAAGCCGTGGAAGTTGAGAGTCATCGGCTGATCGATAATCCACCCGAGAATAACCAGGGATGGCGTGACGAAGAGCGCGATTTGGAGACTGCTTCCTATCGCGACGCCAATGGCGAGGTCCATTTTGTGCTTGTATGCGACTATGCAAGCAGTGACATGCTCGGCTGCGTTGCCAACAATGGGAAGTAATATGAGGCCGATGAACGTTTTGGAGATGTGCGCCGTTTCCACGATCGCATCAATGCTGTCAACGAGGTATTCGGCACAGACAGCCACCAAGACCGTTATGACAGCCAACGCTACACCTGCAGACAGTGGCGAAAGAAAGTGAGCTTCGATACCTTCTCCCTCGGTCTGGTTTTCCTCATCCGAGTTGCTCTGAGTCTGGGTCTCCTCGTTGAAGAGGTCGCTGTGCGTCTTGAGCTGGAAGAAGAGGAAGAGAATATACAAGATCAAAAGAATAATAGCCGTGCCATGAGAAAGAATTAGAGTGTTACGGTCAGCTTTGGACTTGTCGGGGTTGTCGGAGTTGTCGGAAGGGTTGGATAGGGTGGCGTAAAGAGTGGCGGGAATGATGAGCGAAGCGCTGGCGACGGCCATCAACGAAGACATCGTGCTGGCAACAGTTGCGTTGAATTTTTGTTCTCCACCATGAATACCACCAGCAATGAAGCAACATCCTAGGACCTGAAATTTTTGTCAGAAATAGGCGACGTTCCAAGACCTATTGCTTCACTTACCAGTAAGATGTTGGACAAGATGCTCCCCAACATGCTAGATTGTACGATCCGTATCTGCCCTTGTAACAAAGCAACGATGCTCACAATCAACTCAACGGCATTTCCGAAAGTTGCGTTCAGCAAACCTCCAATTGTCTGGCCAAAGTCCGCCGACAACTCCTCCGTCGCAAAACTGAGCAGCGCAGCCAATGGGACAATTGCAAGGAAGTTGAGCACGAACACCACACTCGCATTCCATTTCAGTGCTCCTGCAATGATACCGAGAGGAACAAAGATGAGTAGGACGTTGACGGGGCTGCTCAGGAGCATCAACCAAGTGATGTGAAGTGCACGTTTCGTGTACTTTCGCCATAGTCCGCGGTCATTGTGGCCCCAGAACCTGCGTCCTTCACGATTCGGTTCTTCGGTGGCGTGATTTGTCAGTAGTTGTGTTGATTCAGTCGGCTCATGGCCATTGGATGGTTCGGTTATCCCAGAATCGCTCTGAGACATCACTTTCATGAAACTTTTCGTCCGCCCCTCTTGGTGGAAGCGTTCCCTAAAATTCGCTGCAAGAGCAAAGTTAGTCAAGCATTCAAAGCGTTTGGCAATATGTAATCTGGTCCGGCTGGAATTGATGGCTGTGTTTCTTGGTACTAGTACACAAGACCGAAAGAGTCTTAGGTCTCAGGCTTCCACGGTCTTAGTCCAAATGCAAGACGGAGCTACCAAGCAATTGAGAGGCGAAGAGGTTTCAAATTAAAGGCAGACAGTGGAGAAGTTCCTTTGCCAGCTTAAGAATAACTCACCCATAGCTTTCCGCGAGGTAGCGATACCAGTTGATGCCGATCAAATAATCTGAGTGCCGATAGTAGCACGCAACCTGGGTCGACAACAAACCACTCGGTCTCTGATAGACGATGTTTGGTCGTAACGATAGATGGTGACGGAGAGGAGGAATTGGAGACCTCTGCGGGGTCAGCGGAAGCAGGTGAAGGGATTCAGCCTGAATTGAGGTCGTGATGAGTGAGAGAGTCTTCGAATAGCCAATAATGCATGACGTCTCACGGTGCACAGCCACGCTTGGCATAGGATAACTTAAGAGGCCCACCACAGCAATTGGTCAATGCGGGGAACAATCTTAACTGCTGGCAACCCTAACCTGCCGTCTCTGCGAGAGGGCGGGAATGGCATGAGAAGTTCTCTTCATTGCATCTCTCTGCAGAGCCACACACATTGGTGGGTAACTGGTTCGATGTTAGCATTAGAAATACCACTGCAGTAGTCGCCCGTACAGTCTATAACGCGAGAAGGTTGTTGGATTGTTGGTTTTGTCTGTACACTAAATGCCTTTGTATAAGTATATATAACTGCTCGCTACGAGAGCAATCAAAAGGATAATTCTGGAATTATTAAATGCAAGTACCAATAGATTTCATCAATTCGCGATAAAATAAACCTACGCAAGATAGCTCGCAATCGTGACAAGTCGACAGCAAAATGATAAATCCACAGCTTCACCATCTAACAGCGGCACTCCTATAGTCGCTACGCTCCGGCGACAACTTCGAGATCAAGTCTTTCCCAACGCATCAAAAACGAACTGACAAAGATCACCGCTCCGGCTGCAATAGTGGTCCCAAATATCCTTTGGATCGTTTTCGCGACAGCAGTAACTGCAACATGTACTACTCCCGGATCAGCGGAAGTGAATATTGGAGAAATATAGCCTGCCAGTCCGAAACGGATGTAGCTATCTGGAAAGCCAAATCCATGGAAAGCGCTCTTCAACGAGCTGAATCCCAGATTTTGGAAGAGTGAGCCAGCTATTGCAAGCGTGATCGCAATTGTGCCAATTTGAGAGACGTTGATGAAGCCAATCGCGTTCGGCCGATCCTTCTCGGAAACCTTTGCAGCAGCCACCGCGTAAGCATTTTGGAAGACTAAGCCAGTTCCGGCGGCGATGAGAACTTCGTAGCCGTAGATTCGCGAATTGCTTGTGTTTGTGTCGATGGTAAACATAAGCGACCCTCCCGTCAAAATGAGGGCACCGCCGATAGTATAGAAGACATGATAACGGCCCATAACTGGAAGGAGGCCACCGGAGAGCATGACGCAGAATATGAACAGGCAGATGAAGGGCAGAAGGCGCACACCAGCCTTCAAGGCCGAATCGTGTCTCGTGAACTGGAAGAAGAGCGGAACATAGTAAAGCGTAACAGAATTTGCTGCTGCTGCTGCAGCGGTCGAGATGTAAAGTAAAACAAGAGAACGCGACTTTAAGAAGTGAACGGGGAAGATACGTCGCTCCGGGGTGGTGAAGATGGAGAAATATTGTTGTAGAACATAAGCAATCAAGCACGATCCCCAAACGACCCAAAGTGAAATGGACGCCCCAGAATTCCAGGCATAGGTCGAGCCACCGAACGTGACGACGATCATGAAAAGTACGAATACGGCCCCGTTGAGTATGGCCCCGACAAAGTCAATCTCTGCCAATTTTTGGACAATTGATATGTCAGTTCTGGGGTTGCGGGAAGGGAAAATGATGAAATAGACGGGCGAGAGGACACCGGCGAGGGGTAAGTTGATGTAGAATGCCTGAAACTCCAAGTCAGCTTCGATTGCAAAAGAGGATAATTTGCAGGACTAACCCAGCGCCAGGTTGCCTTGCTCACAGAGAATGCGCCACCGACAATGGGCCCAAGAATAGCACCGACACCCCAACTCAATCCAATCAGAGCGTTGTACAGGGCGGCTTCCTTGGTCGTTGAAAAGACAGAGATATATGTCAGTCCCCTGCGTCGAGTCAACAACTTTGGGCCGCGGAGATCCCACAGACTGGCTCACCCAAGATACATTCCTGCACCTCCCATGCCAGCAATGACACGACCAGCTATCAAGGCATTGGAGGTAGGTGCGGCGCCGCACAACGCACTGCCCACCTCAAAGACTGCGATGCTCGAAAGCATCAGCGCTTTCATGTTGAAGAGTCCGTACGCTCTTCCGAGCAGAAGAAGAAGCGCAACAGAAGCCATTGGGAATCCAATCCCAATCCATGATAAATTCTGGATATCACCCAAGGATTCGTACACGGATGCTTGGACATCTGCAGCAATTGTTGTATCCAGACCTATCCACTCGTCAAAATGATTCTACTGTCGACTGAGATCAAATGTGGGCCGTGGTACCGTAGAGTAAAGCCCCCAAATAGAGACCGATTAGCGACAGTATCCATTTCCAGGTCGGAAACCCTTTTCTAGGGTGGTCTCTCATGGCGACTTCGTTCACCTTCTCTCCGGCTGCCTCAACATCTCCATTGTCGGGAGCTGGATCGTTGAGATCGCTGGAGGCTTTTGAGGGTGGTTCAGAGATTTCCATTGTGTCTAACATTTGGAATCCACTTCTCAGAAGAAAAGAGCGCGAACCCGAAGTGGATTACCAAAAAAGAGAGCATCAATCAGGTTCAGCCGGCTTAATCTGGCTATATATGGGGCCCATTAGGAGAATCAAGAGGATAGTCCGCAGCCTACCGAGATCAGCTTCATATCTGTATTTAAGTGGACTGATCTACATACTTACATGAATACCTGGCTAAATGCTAATAGCTGCAGTTGACTGACCGTTGAGACGGGGCTCGGGGCTTATTGTTACCGGCCCAACGTGAGACCAGTCCTCCGTACTGTTTTATTCTCCTCATCCATTCCTTGTTTTCAGCTCATCCTGAAGTGGTATGCAATCAACGCAGCCGAAATCAAAGAGGTCGCAGGAGATTGTGTGTTGCTGGTGTAAATCTGGAAGCCTTGTTCGTTACAGTATCATCGCCTTTCACATTAAGGATCGACATGTGCAAATAAAGCTGACGCCATCAGAAAGGCCAGTAACGCAATATTCTTAAGCCCGGTGCGGAGTTCCGATGACGATAATGCGGACCAGTTCCATTTACACCGGCCGTAGCCAGACGCCCCTGACGAGATACTTCCATGACCGGCGGTGTGGTGTTACGTATATCCTAGTTGGAACCCTGCAGGAGCTCATAGAGGAAGAGGTGCGGCCGAGACCACCAGACGATTGATGATTGAAGTTAAGGTGCGACTCTGTGGAAACCAACAAAAAAATTTAGAAACCAGGTAGTTGATGTTCTTTCCGTGAATCCGGGCAGGGTCACAGTGACGTGTTTTTAAACTCTGGTGGATACATGAACGGCCTACTGGCATCCGCGTAAGGTTTCTTAGGATTTCTATGTGCCGTCAGTTCATGGTTTTTGGCGATAAGTCTTGGCGCGGTACTCGGATCTGAGCACTCCGGGTCTAAATTGTCCATAGAACGCGGACACCAGCAACCCGCTTATGATCTCTCCATGTACTATGGAAATCACCGATTTCCATGCCATCAGCTGGATTCCAGAGCAACGCGTCCCGATAGTTCGAACTTTTCGCATTCTCACTCTCCAATTACCCCTCCTCAACATCAATATCGTGTGTATTACACCACCTATTCTGTATACCCTGGAACGGCTCCTCACGGACCCGATCAAAGGCGTCGCTTCGCCGTCAATGCATATCAGTATCATTTACTGATTGATTGATAGTGATTGGTAATGATACTGGTTACTTATCGGTCAGTCTGATTATTAACTAGGTGAATGTTGGACCTGTAACAGAGAATGCGCAAGATGATTCCATACGATCATTCGCACGGAGTTCAGAACACCAATGGATGGACAAACACTCCATAGCACAACCCTACCGACAGTCTGCCACTTGTTATCAGACTAGCTGCTCAGACGGGAGTCGAAGGCATTTTGATTCGTCTACTATTATAGTCTAGTCTCTTTTTACCTCGAATAGTAACAGACCATAACAATCAGAGTGAAGTCGTTGGGATATAATAAGGTGATAAAGGAGAGTTCTTTCCTACGAAATTGGAGAATATCGGGCAAGTTCCCTTTCCCATTTCCCCCTTCTGGTCAATGTGTATGTTCATATGATCTCTGTAATTGAGATCGTATCGACTGTGTTGCTCACAACGATAAAACTGGAATCCCGTCAATCACATGGTCTCGCTTCATTTCTTGAACATCGGTCCCTTGCTGATAGGTACATCCGTTCCAGACCATGAGGCTGGAACGGTATGCGAATGGTACTCATCTGGCAGACTAAAAGTATCCACATGCCTGCCCATAGCTATATCTTCGGCGAAGCTGGAACGCTTACAAAATGGTTTCATAGACATTAAAAATAGAACCCACTTTTCCGAAGCTATACCTTTTTGTTGAGGTCTCTAAAACGAACTCTTGCATTAGTTTAGGAATACAAATACTCCTGTCCGACCTACGTTTGGTGAGTTCGTTCAGCACCAGCGAATCTCGGACAGCCGCTCAACATGGAAGTCTTCAACGCAGACCATCCCAACTTATACATCACCGGTTTGGCAAGCGAATACCCTCCGCACCTATTGAAGCCAGATGCTTTTGAGGAATATCTTCTGGACCTTTGCGGACAGGACATTGAGAACCCAGGGTAATCAAGAGAGAGTCATAATATCTAGAATAAGCAATGCTAATTTCGACGTAGAATCCAAAAGCTTCTTGCAATTAATCGCGCTACCGGGATCGAGACTCGAAGCGTAGCATGCGCGGTTGAGGACCCCGTTTTCTCTAGGCCTACTCCTCTGCCGATCAACGAGCTATCTCAAATTTTCCGCGAGGTTGGGGTTGATCTGACGGTTACGGCCTGCAAAAGAGCGCTCACCGAGAGCGGATTGTCAGCACTCGACATTACCCATATCGTCGCCGTAACTTGCACAGATGCTGGCCATCCTGGATACGACCTGCTTGTTGCTCAAAAGCTTGGTCTGCGCGAGAATGTCGACCGAACACTTCTGCACGGTGTGGGTTGCGCCGGCGGTTTAGCTGCACTCCGTACGGCTGCCAATCTGGCATATGGAGCGGTAACGCGCCGGAGCCCCGCTAGAATTTTAGTCTTTGCTTGCGAGCTCTGCAGCATCCATATTCGCTGCGATATCAATCACACCATTCTGAATCCAGACGACACGAGGATCGGTTCGGCGCTGTTCTCCGATGGCGCGGCAGCTGTAATTCTCAGCAATGGCTTAGCACCTGAAGCAGAATCGAAATCAATTTTCACTTTGCTTGATTGTGGGGGTGCTGTCATACCCGATTCATTTCCCTACATGGCTTTCACGCCTGACCCTTTGGGTAAGTTGCACTCATTTCAACCAAATTACGTGACGTCCGTTAACATTTCACTTCAGGCTTCAGAGTTACATTAACGAGAGAAGTCGCTGAAAGAACTGTCCAAGCAATAACTCCGATGTGGAAGCAACTTCGCGGGTGCTACGCTCGGGGACAGCTGAACGGACATTCGGAACACGTGGAAGCGCCCGATTGTGACTGGGCTCTTCACCCCGGAGGCATGGCGATCCTTAAGGGGGTAAAGAATGTCTTGCAGCTCTCAGACGACCACATTAGAGCATCCTTGGAGATTTATAAATCACGAGGCAATTCTTCCAGTCCCACTGTATTGATTGTCCTTGATAGACTCAGGCAGATGAGTGGGCGGAGGGACAAAGTTGTGGCTGCGACATTCGGTCCTGGCTTATGCATTGAAATGATCACCATGAAACTCTGCAGAAAGGCTTTGAATACTTCTGTGGACGGCGAAGCAGTTAGACCGTAGAAAGCAAATACGGCTTATTGTTCGTATCGGCCACAACATAGCACTCTCTCATCCAGAGAATCAGACCTAAGTTCAGCCGATGACAGCCAAACCGGCCAACTTGAAGATCCTAAATCGTGGTGGAATCGATGTCGTGCATCTTCTCCTTAATGCAATTCCTGGGAAAGGACATTATCGAGTTGCCGCGGATTCGCAGCAGCAATCACCAAATTAACAAGTAACAACGAGCCATCACATTCGAATTACAATCAAAGACGCTCCCTGACAGATAACAAGGCTGCATTTAGCAACATACTTCGGGCTTCAGGAAGTATCAAATACCCTCCTTAAACACTCATAGAGTCTAGATTTGAAGGATAGCTACCGTCGGACGCCGCTGTGGGCCACCAGGAGCGGACACGAAGCTGTCGTGAAGCTACTACTCGAGACCGTCAATGTGGATGTGGACTCGAAGGGCTCTAGGTACGGTCGGTGACATTTAAAATGTGAAGTGGTCCGCCCTAATGCTGCTTAACATCCATCGTGTAACTTCTTCAACCATAATCCTAATTCGCATAGTAGGTACAATAATAATAGACCAAATCAAACTATCCGCCTGACGTAGATAGTACATGGACGCCAACACCATTTGCTCCGTGCTCGTAATCAATTCACTAACCTCCACAAAATTTTGAAGGCTCAACAAACCCGTGCGCGATGATCCCACATGGAAGGAGATCCCAAGCCGTAGAAAACACAGGAAATGATGGCCTGGAATTAAGCCCGCAAAACGCCAACGTAATCTTCTATAATGCTTTTGGAAGAATCCGGGATCCGTGGTGCTGATAATCGAGTACATTCCGCACCGTGAGGTTCTGAATCCCAGCTGCAGTCAGTACCCACCCTCAATAGCTCGACCCTCCATCCTCCCTGTGTATGCGTTCTGTCGGTTCGCAAAGGCCCGTAGACTGTCGAAAAGCCCATCCTTCTGAGGCTGGCGTGCTTCGGTCAGGTACTTGTA